>Ga0172379_10000754_pt1 | contig 76123 bp, 68 predicted proteins | sample GrowelOW334metaG_FD_119756 | JGI IMG/M metagenome (GOLD analysis project Ga0172379, IMG submission 119756) | Groundwater microbial communities from an aquifer near a municipal landfill in Southern Ontario, Canada - Groundwater well OW334 metaG | ecosystem: Environmental > Aquatic > Deep...
CTCAAAACGGCCACTGCCGCCATGCCGGAAAAAAATCCAAGCACCCCCGTTCCGCCCAGAACCGCCGGGCTCAGCCAACTGATTCCCCACAAACCCAGAAAATAGGGAATAATCCACCACATATACTGCCACCCCATTGCGGACCATCTGCCTTTCCGCCAGATGCCGGTGAGGGCATAAAAGATTAGCAGGACGAACAAAGTGCCGAAAATGAAATTCAGGGTATTCAGACCCGACCAGAACACGATCCAGCTTGCCACGACGAAGGTGAGCGGTGCGATCACTGGTGCTGCCCACAGGCGAAAAGGGCGCTCCAGATCAGGCATTGCGCGACGCAACTGAATCAGGGCAACGGGACCGATGACATAGGACAGTACCGTCATAGAAGCGATGTAACCCACCATTTTCTGCCAGGAGGGAAACGGAAAAAAGAATACCGCACCGACAGCGTACAGCAAAATCAGGCTGGCCCAGGGCACCCCATGCCGATTGATGCGTGCCACCCACTTGGGCGCTGCTCCGGTATCGGCGGTCGCCAGGGTAACCCGGGCTGCAGTGGTGGTATAAATCAATGCGGCTCCGCCCGGTGACACAAACGCATCGACATACAGGAGCACAGCCAGCCAGCCGGCCCCCACCGCAGCGGCAAGGGCGGCAAAAGGACCGTTGATTCCGGAAAAATGGAGGTGTTGCCAGCCTCCCGCCGCCAAATCGGCAGGACGTATCGCACCGATAAAAGCTACCTGTAAAGCGATATAAATTCCCGATGCAATCACGACGGAGCCGATAACGGCAATCGGTACATCCCGTTTCGGGTTTTTACTTTCTCCAGCCAGGTCGATGGCATGACGAAAACCCAGCAGGCTGAAAATCACACCGTCGGTGGCCACAGCAACGAACATTCCGTGAAAATCGGCCGTGGCATTCTGTGCCCGCACCACAAAGTTACCGGGGTGCCACGTCGTGGCGAGCAACACGCCAATCGTCAGCACGGGAATCGAAATTTTCCACCAGGTAGCGCCATTGTTGATTTTCAACACCCAGCGCACCACCAGAAAATTAATGGCAATAAATAAGGCCAGCAACGCCAGCGCGACAGTAAAACCTTTGACGCTGAGCAGGTCGGAATGTTGCTGCAGCAATCCCGGCAAGTAATTATTGGCGTAGGTCAGTATGGCCGTAACTTCGATGGGCGCGATGGTGGCGTAAGAGAGAAAGAGAATCCAACTCCACATATGACCAATGATCGGGCCGTTTCCCACATGGGCCAGATGAACCACTGCACCCGCTCGGGGAATCAGCGGACCAAGCTCCGCAAAAACCAATGCCAGCAAAAGGATAGCAGCGGCGCCGATCATCCATGAACCGATTGCGTAGGGGCCTGCCCGCTGCGCGGTATATAGTGGTCCGAACAACCACCCAGAGCCAATTGAAGCACCCACACAGGCAAGTATAAGGCCTTGCAGAGAACCGTCGCGCCGCAGCCTGCTTTTTTTATTCCGAAGCTTTCTGGATGCCATGATTTCTCCAAAAATGTGGTGAATATCACGGTGCAGAATGACCAAGGAATTGCGCGTTACCGCCACACCGAATATTTTTAATATTTATTACCGATAAAATATTAATATTTTTATTATCACATTTCGCAACAAAAATGTCAACACTATTTATTTAACGTACAAAATAATTAGCGTATTTCACATAAAAAATAATGCGAGTGACCCGTAAAATGGCGTGACGTGAAGCAGCATATACTGCGGGAAAGCGCTACGGAATACGCACATAGTCGAAAGGCGGGAACGAAGTATTTTTTATAAAAGATAACGGCAACTCAGGTGCAAAGAAACGCCCAATTGCCGCCATATATACATACTTACCGCCTGGTCATTCCCACTCGATAGTAGCCGGCGGCTTGGATGAAATATCGTAAACCACGCGATTGATCCCGGCGACCTCGTTGATGATCCGGGTGGAGATGCGCCCCAGCACTTCATAGGGTAGGTGCGCCCAGTCTGCGGTCATGCCATCCGCCGACTCCACCGCGCGCAGGGCGATGGTTTCATCATAGGTCCGCGCATCGCCCATCACGCCGACACTGCGCACCGGCAGCAATACCGCAAAAGCCTGCCAGAGACGATCATACAACCCGGCGTCACGGATCTCTTCCATGACGATACGGTCGGCACGGCGCAGGACTTCCAGGCGATGTTCATCAATCGCCCCCAGACAACGGATAGCCAGACCAGGCCCCGGGAAGGGCTGACGACGGATCACTTCTTCGGGCATGCCCAGCTCACGGCCGAGTTCCCGCACTTCGTCCTTGAACAGTTCACGCAAGGGTTCGACCAGTTGCAGGTGCATGCGCTCCGGCAAGCCACCCACGTTATGGTGAGACTTGATCGTCGCGCTGGGACCCTTAAACGAAATAGACTCGATCACGTCGGGATAAAGGGTACCCTGGGCCAGAAAGTCGGCGCCTTCCAGATGCTTCGACTCTTCCTCAAAAATCTCGATGAACAGATTACCGATGGCCTTGCGCTTCTTTTCGGGATCAGTGACCTCCGCCAGCACATCCAGAAAACGCTGCCGGGCGTCCACCACCTGCAGGGGAATCTGAAAGTAATTGCGAAAGACCGTCGCTACCTTCTCCGCCTCTCCAAAGCGCAACAGCCCGTTATCCACAAAAATGCAGGTGAGCTGGTCGCCGATGGCACGATGAATGAGCACCGCCGCTACGGCCGAATCCACCCCGCCGGAAAGCGCGGCAATGACCCGGCCCTTACCCACCTGGGCACGAATCGTCGCCACCGCCGTGTCCACATAAGAGTGCATGGTCCAATCACCCGTGCAGCCGCATACGCCACGCACGAAGGCCGTGAGCATCTCCGCACCACGGGGGGTATGGGCGACCTCCAAATGAAACTGCACGCCATAGAAGTTGCGCGCAGGGTCGCCAATAGCCGCCAGCGGCGAATTGGCACTGCTGGCCAGGACCCGGAAACCATCGGGCACGGACTCGATCCGGTCGCCGTGACTCATCCAGACTTCTTCGGCAGTGTCTGCCGCCCCGAAGGGTAAGAACGGGCCGACCGCTTCTGTTATCTGAATGTGCGCCCGGCCATATTCCCGATGCTCCGCCTTGCCAACTCGTCCGCCCAGTAAATGCGCCATCAACTGCAGGCCGTAACAAATACCGAGGATCGGCAGGCCCAGGGTAAACACGTCCAGATCAACCATGGGAGCGTCGACATCATGTACCGACGATGGTCCGCCGGACAGAATGATCCCCTGCGCTTGCCACGCACGAATGTCCGCGAGTGGCATATTATAAGGATGAATTTCACAGTAAACGTGCGCTTCGCGCACCCGCCGCGCAATAAGCTGGGTGAACTGCGAACCGAAATCGAGAATCAGGATACGTTCTTGCATGGTTCACTCCACCCGGTAATTGGGCGCTTCTTTGGTGATATTCACGTCATGGACATGGCTCTCACGCACGCCCGCCTGGGTAATCTTGATGAAGCGGGCGCGGCTGCGCAGAGCCGACAAATCTTCTGCCCCCAGGTAGCCCATGCTGGAGCGCAAGCCACCGAGGAGCTGGTGAATCACCTGCCCGGCCGGTCCCTTATAGGGCACCCGGCCTTCCACGCCTTCGGGCACCAGTTTGGGGGCCTCCGGACTAGCATCCTGAAAATAGCGGTCGGCAGATCCTTGCTGCATAGCTCCCAGCGAGCCCATGCCACGATAAGCCTTGTAGGAACGACCCTGATAAAGTTCGATTTCGCCCGGCGCTTCGTCGGTACCCGCGAGCAGGCCACCGACCATGACCGCATGCGCTCCCGCGGCCAACGCCTTGGCGAAGTCCCCGGAATAGCGGATGCCGCCGTCGGCAATAAGCGATACGCCGGTACCTGCCAGCGCGTCCGCCACATGACTGATGGCCGTGACCTGTGGCACACCTACCCCGGCAACAATACGCGTCGTACAGATAGAGCCCGGTCCGATACCCACCTTGACGGCATCAGCGCCTGCTTCCACCAGCGCCAGGGCCGCCTCTCCGGTAGCAATGTTGCCGCCGATTACATCCACATCCGGAAAATGATCCTTCACCCAGCGTACCCGGTCGAGCACCCCCTGACTGTGCCCATGGGCCGTATCGACGATAATGACATCAACTCCCGCCTCTGCCAGTGCCTGTACCCGCACGTCGGTGCCTTCGCCGACGCCCACCGCGGCACCCACCAGCAGGCGACCTTGGCCATCACGGCAGGCCAGCGGGTGTTCGGTAGCCTTGCGGATATCCTTGACCGTAATCAGCCCACGCAATTCAAAACACTCGTTGACCACCAGGATTTTTTCAATGCGATGCTGATGCAGCAATGCCTTGGTGGCATCCAGACTGGTCCCTTCCGGCACCGTGACCAGGCGTTCGCGCGGGGTCATGACACTGCTCACCGGGGCATCCATGCGCGTTTCAAAGCGCAGATCACGGTGGGTCACGATGCCCTCCAGACGCTCACCATCCACGACGGGCACGCCGGAAATTCCGTGTACGGCCATCACCTGCAACACTTCGCGAATACTCACATCGGCGCGAGTGGTAATGGGGTCCTTAATAACGCCAGACTCGAACTTTTTGACCCGCCGCACCAAAGCGGCCTGCTGGTCCGGGGACATATTCTTGTGAATGATGCCGATCCCACCCTCTTGCGCAAGTCCAATGGCCATGGCGGCCTCGGTTACTGTATCCATCGCCGCCGAAAGTAGTGGGATATTCAGCCGGATGCGGCGACTGAGCTGGGTCGCGATCTGCACATTACGGGGGAGCACCGCCGAATGGGCGGGAACGAGGAGCACATCGTCAAAGGTGAGGGCTTCGCCGATCAATTGCATATTGGTTCACCTAACAAGAAAGGGGCCGGGCAGTTGCGTCCCAACCCCATGGTTCAAGGCATCCCGCACTATACCCAAGTGAACACTTTTTTTCCAGCCTTGTTTGACGTGGCGGGCACACTCTTGTAGTTTTCTGCGATGGCTCTCCATCATCTCCACGCCCCGGCCCACATCGAAGCATCATGACCGTTTCCATCATCATCCCCTGCCACAACGAATCCGGGAATCTCGCGACACTCTACGCCCGGGTCTGTGCCGTCATGGACGAAGCGGGTGAGCCGTGGGAGATGATTTGCGTCAATGACGGCAGCGGCGATGACACACTGTTGCAGTTGATCGCCCTGCATCACCAGGATCGACGGGTCAGGGTTATTGATTTATCCAGAAATTTTGGCAAGGAAGCGGCGCTCACCGCCGGGCTGGATGCCGCGCGGGGAGAAGCCGCCATTCCGCTGGATGCTGACCTGCAAGACCCGCCCGAACTGATTCCCGAGCTTCTCGCCCAATGGCGGGAGGGGTTTGATGTGGTGAACGCCGTCCGACTCTCCCGCGAAGGAGAATCGTGGCTCAAACGCGCCTCTGCGCATGTCTTTTACCGGATCATCAATCGCATGAGCGATGTGGAGATACCGCCGGATACGGGGGATTTCCGGCTGCTGTCCCGTCCGGTTCTCGATGCCTTGCAGACCCTTCCTGAACGCAGGCGCTTCATGAAGGGTTTGTTTGCCTGGGTCGGTTTTCGCAGCACGAATGTTTACTACCATCGTGCGCCCCGCCATGCGGGGAAAACCACCTGGAACTATTGGCGGCTATGGAATCTCGCCGTAGAAGGCGTTACGTCTTTTAGCCAGGTACCATTGCAACTTGCCGCTTATCTGGGTTTTGTGGTTTCGCTGTTGGCCTTCCTTTATGCCGTCTGGCTGATCATCCGCACCCTGGTGTATGGAAACCCGGTAAAGGGTTATCCATCCATGATGGTTACCTTGCTATTCCTGGGTGGCGTGCAGCTCATGGCCCTGGGAGTGATCGGTGAATACCTCGGCCGGATCTATGAGGAAAGCAAGCAAAGGCCGATATACCTGGTCAGACAAGTCTGGGGAACGGTCAATGTACCTAACGCGATCCAATCAGAAGACAACCCATGAATATTGGGCGTTCGAAGTAACAGCACGTACTTCCCGGTAAGCACTGCTTTTCCGCAACTTTTCAGGTACACTGTCGCCCAGATTACTCGCCTACCGACCCAGAGATCGCCCTTGGTATCCATAAAATCCTTTATTACCAAGCAGTTGAACCTGCCCGACAGCGCCATCGAAACGACGTTGGCGCCATCAACCGGCATCTCCGGTGCGCTGGTGACACCGCGCAGTGAGCACAAGATATCCCGGCGCCAGATCAGTGACAGTGCCTTGCAAGTACTCAATGGCCTGCACCGCGCCGGCTTTCAGGCCTATCTGGTCGGCGGCAGTGTCCGCGATCTGCTACTGGGACGGGAGCCTAAGGATTTCGATGTCGCGACGGACGCGCGCCCGGAACAGGTCCGAAAGCTGTTTCGGCGCAACGCACGGCTGATCGGCCGACGTTTTATCCTGGTCCATGTGCAGTTTGGTAGCGAGATCATAGAAGTAGCCACCTTCCGTGGCAGTGCGAACGGCAAGGAAGACGCAGCCAGCGAGCACAGTGAAACAGGACGCATATTGGCGGATAACGTCTATGGCTCACTGGAAGAGGACGCACGGCGCAGGGATTTCACCGCCAATGCCCTTTATTACAATATTGCCGACCGCAGTATTTTAGATTTCTCCACGGGCATGGAAGATTTGCAGGCCGGTCGTCTGCGCGTCATTGGTGATCCCGAGCAGCGTTACCGGGAAGATCCGGTACGGATGCTGCGGGCCGTTCGCTTTGCTGCCAAGCTGGGATTCATTATGGATACAGCCGCACAAGTGCCCATAGCGGCCTGCCGCGAGCGCCTGCAGGAGGTGCCTTCGGCGCGGCTGTTTGAGGAAACGCTGAAACTTTTTCTGAATGGCAATGCGCAGACCAGTTTCGAACACCTACGTCAGCAGGGACTATTTTCCGCCCTGTTTCCCCAGGTGGATGTGCTCCTCGACAACGCAGAATACGGCGCGGCGCGTGCGTTGTTGCAAGGTGCGCTGGAAGGCACCGATACGCGGGTACGCGACGGCAAATCGGTGACGCCCGCGTTCCTTTTTGCTGCATTGCTCTGGCCGGCTCTGCAACTGCAAAGCCAGTTGCTTGAGCAACAGGGCAAACCTGCCACGGTCGCGTTGCAGCAGGCCGCCAGCGACGTGTTGCAGGAATGCGTGGGGCGGGTTTCTGTCCCCCGCCGCTTCGCCCTACCCATGCGCGAAATCTGGGATTTGCAAGCGCGCTTTCTGCGCCGTGGGGGACGTCGCCCTCATGCTCTGCTCGCCCATCCACGCTTTCGCGCGGCCTTCGATTTTTTGAGTTTGCGCTGCCAGAGTGGAGAAATACCTGCCGCTTTGGTGGAATGGTGGGAACAATTCCAGACCGCAGATCATGATGGTCGGCGCCTTCTCATCGAACAGGCCCGTCTCGAAGAAACCGGGCAGGAACCAGCGCTGGGGCCACTCCCCGCAACATCACGTCGTCGTCCCCGGCGACGGAGACGACGCAGTAATCGTTCGGATCAGGACGATGGAGCCCAGCCGGGCGGCGCAGACGACGGTCATGACGACGGACAGACCGCCAGCAGTTAATTCGGATCCCCTCATTTCCACGGGACACGACTCGCTGGACGCTCACAGCACCATGCCAAAGGCAGGCCACCTACCCGCCGCAGAGATTCACCGGATGCTGCAAGAGCGGTGGGGAGACGCGCTGCTACAACGCCTGCACGCCATCGGCAGGATCGCTGCAAAGCTTGGCACACCGGCTTATCTTGTGGGCGGCTCTGTCCGTGACCTCCTGCAAAATCACCCCACACCAGACGTAGACCTGGCCATTGAGGGTGATGTCCGCGCAGTCGCCGGGGCCTGTTCCGCGGAACTGCCTGGCGTGCAATGCACCTATCATCCGCAATTCGGCACCGCCATCCTCCAGTACCCAGACGGATTCCTACTGGATCTAGCGCGTTGCCGGATAGAACATTATCCAGCGCCCGCCGCGCTGCCGGAAGTGCAACCTGGAGACATTCAGGCGGACTTGATCCGCCGCGATTTCACCATCAACGCCATGGCCATCTCCCTGGATCCGGAACACTTTGGCGACTTTCTGGATCCCTATGGAGGCCGTGAAGACCTGCAACACAGCCTGCTGCGCGTGCTCCACCCCCTTTCTTTTCTGGATGACCCCACCCGCATTCTGCGCGGACTTCGTTTCGCCGCGCGTTTTCAACTCCAATTGGAAACCGACACCCGCGGACTACTGGAGGAGGCACTGGCCCAGGATATTTTCGCCCGACTCAGCGCCGCGCGTTTATGGCGTGAACTGAAGTATCTGCTCGAGCTCGCCGACCTCCCTGCGGCTTTGGAGAAACTGGGTGCCTGGCAGTTGTGGACACTACTGCGCCCGACACCGCTAGATCTGGAGGTTCTCCTTGCCCGGATACGGCGTGGTCAACAGGAAATCCAGTGGTTTCACGGCCACTTCTCTGGCGAGAAACTCTTCGGCGCCGCCGTCTTGTTGACCATACTTTGGCGGGATGTCCCTTGGGCGGAGGCGGAGAAACGCTTACACTATTGGCCACTGGCTGATGGGCGTCATATTCTGAACGATCTGCACCGACTGTCAGAAATGCCTGCGGCCTTGGCGAAGGCCAGTCGCCCCAGTGCAGTAGCGCGATTATGGGAATCGCTGTCTCTGCCAGGGGTGCTCGCGCTACGCGCAGAATACCCGGAAACCGATGCCACCGCCGAAAGTGGCCGCTACTACTTGCTGAAGCAGCGTGGTCTGACGTCACCGCTTAATGGCAAGGAACTGCAGGCCATGGGCTTGGCGGCCGGCCCACAGCTTGGTAAGGTACTGCATCGTCTGCACGATGCCCGCCTGGATGGCGCGATTAAAGACAAGGAAACCGCCCGACAATGGCTTATCAGACAAGGCATCCTGCCTGCCATCCAACCGTGATGGCCTGGATCAGTATTGGCAGCAACCTGGACCTGCCCGAGGCACAGGTGCGGCGGGCGCTGGGGGCCTTGGCCGCCGTACCGGAAAGCGCCCTCCTGTGGCAGTCCCATCTCTACCGGACAGCACCCGTGGGTGGTGTCCCCCAGCCTGCGTTCATCAATGCGGTCGCCCGCCTGCAAACGGCATTGCAACCCCGCGCCCTCCTCAGCCATCTGCAAATGCTGGAGGCAGCGGCGGGACGCCGTCGCGCCGAGGAAATTTACTGGGGTCCGCGGGTGCTGGACCTCGATCTGCTGAGTTACGGGACCACCCATTCCACCGACCCGGAACTCACCCTGCCCCATCCCCGTCTGCACGAGCGGGCTTTCGTGCTCGTCCCCCTTGCCGAGTTTGATCCGGAATTGGTCATTCCCGGCTGTGGGCGCATCGCCGACCACCTGCCCGCCGTGGCGGGGCAATCCATCACCCGTATTTCTGGCAACATCCAGGAAACGTCCGCGCGCAACACCCGTTCCGCCCAGGCATGACCAATCCCCGCATCATCAGTATCGAAGGTCCAATGGGCGCCGGCAAAACCAGTCTGGCGCGGCAACTGGCCCATGCCCTGGGTGGACAGATCATTCTCGAAGCGCCAGCCCAAAATCCCTTTCTTTTCCGCTTCTACCAGGAACCGGATGCAGCGCTGGCGGCAGAGTTGCAGTTTTTAATGCAACGCCGGGCACAGTGGCAGCATCTGGGAGACGGCCCCTGGATCATCAGCGACCACAGTGCCCGCAAGGACGAAATATTTACTCCCCTTACCCTGAATACAGAAGAACTTCGTCTTTTCCAGACCTTGCGGGAGGCTCTGGACTATCACCCTGCACCGTCAGACTTAATGATATTTCTGGATGCGCCACTACCGATCCTGCTGGAGCGCATCCAGACCCGTGGGGATGCCTATGAGCAGGCGCTGACAGCGGATTACCTGGAGCGGGTGCAGATGGCTTATCGTGTATGGAAAACGGGCTATTCCTTTCCCTGCCTGGATATCGACACGGCGCAAGTGGATTTTGTCCACGATCCGCGGCACACTGAGCAACTGATTGACGCCGTCAGATATCGGCTGAAAGATACTGAGGAGCGAGATGCATAAGAAAATTGCCCATTGGGTGCAAGACAAAAAAAACGGCATAAAACGCGCCGTGGTAACGGCCTATGACTATCCTTTTGCTCGTTTCGCGGCGGAGGCGGGGATGCATGGCATACTGGTGGGCGATTCTCTCGGCATGGTGGTCACCGGCGCTGACGACACCCTCAGCGTTACGCTGGAGCAGATGGCCTATCACACCCGGATGGTGGCGCGGGGCGCCGGTGACTGCCTGGTATTTGCTGATCTGCCCTTCGGGACCTACGAAAAGGGTCCGGAGCAGGCCTGGGATGCGGCGACCACCCTTCTGCGCGCCGGTGCCGATGTCATCAAACTGGAAGGCGGTGCGGAGATGGCGCCTACGGTGGCCTTCTGCGCGCAGCGGGGCGTCAATATCTGCGCCCATATCGGCCTGACTCCCCAGCGGGTGCGGCAGTGGGGCAGTTTTCAGCGGCAGGGTACCGACGCGGACAGTGCGCATCGCTTGCAGGCTGATGCCGGGACACTGGCGGAAGCGGGTGCCCGTTTCGTCGTTTTGGAAGCGGTCCCCGACGCGCTGGCGGCGAACATTTCCCGCGCTATCACCATACCCACGATCGGCATCGGTGCCGGACCGGATACGGACGCCCAGGTGCTGGTGGTGCACGACCTACTGGGGCTTGGTGCGGAAAGCCCACCCTTTGCACGGCGCTATATAGAAGGCGGCCAGATCATGCGGGATGCCCTCGCCGAATATGTGCAGGACGTGGGCAACGCTCAATTCCCGCCGCGTCACAAGCGCTGAAATGGCGATCTTCAAAGATATCGCCAGCGTGCGTCAGTGGCGCCAAAGTCTGCGTGGCCCTCTGGCCCTGGTGCCCACCATGGGCAACCTGCACGATGGGCATCTCGCGCTGGTGAAACTCGCCGCCACCCGCGCCGAACAGGTGTTGGTCAGCATCTACGTCAATCCCTTGCAATTCGGGCCCCGGGAAGACTTTGCAAACTACCCGCGCACCCTCGACCGGGACCTGCAGCGTCTGCACGACGCTGGTTGCCAGACTGTATTTGCCCCGGATGACGGACTGATGTATCCGCGGGGACGCCAGGATATCAGCATCGTTATGCCACCACGCAGCCTGAGCAAGGTACTGTGCGGCGCCAGTCGTCCTGGCCATTTTGCCGGGGTCTGTACCGTACTCAGCAAACTATTGCACATGGTCGCGCCAGAAATCCTCCTGCTCGGCGAAAAGGACTATCAGCAACTGCGCATCGTTCAGCAGATGGTGGCCGATCTGAATCTCAACGTGCAGGTCTTGCCGGGCCCCTTACAGAGAGAGGCAGACGGGCTCGCCTACAGCTCGCGCAACACCTATTTGAACCCGGCGGAACGGCAGGTTGCTCCGCTGCTCGCGCAAACGCTGTTCGATCTCGCCCGACGCAGCACCAGCGCAGCGAATATCGCAAGCCTCACGACAGAAGGCTGGGAAAGGCTGGAGCAGGCCGGTTTTTTGCCGGACTATCTGGAGTTGTGCGATGCCCAGACTTTGCAGGCACTTGACGTTCCGCAGCCTGATGCGCGCTGGTTCGCGGCTGCACGGCTGGGGCAGACCCGGCTCATCGACAATGTTATAGTTCCCTTATGAACACTCGCCTGCGCGAAATTCCTTACAACTATACCTCGTTTTCAGACGCCGAGATCGTGTGCCGCCTGATCGGGATGAATGCCTGGCGAATACTGGAAGACCTACGCGAACAGCGGGTCACCGGACGCTCGGCACGGATGCTCTTTGAAGTGTTGGGTGATCTCTGGGTGGTGCAGCGCAATCCTTACATCCAGGATGATTTGGCGCGGGATCGACATCGCCGCCAGGCCCTCTGGGACGCCCTGGCGCATCGTTTGAACGATATTACGGAGCGCGCTGAGGGCAATCCGTTGGTGATCCGTCTGCTGGAGAGCGCTCGCGTCGCGGTGCGCAGCTTTACGCAACAATTTGATGCAGATCTGGCCCTGCGCAAGAAAGCGGAGCGTCGCCTGCTCAAAATCACCGCAAGAGATAATATCGACTTCAGCGCCTATGCCCGCGTCGCGCATGTCACTGACGCCTCCGACTGGCGTGTGGAATTACCGTTTGTCGTCCTTTATCCCGCCGACGAGCCCGAAGTGCAGCGCATGGTCGCCGCCTGCCGCGAAATTGGGCTTTCCATCATCCCGCGCGGGGGGGGCACCGGCTATACCGGCGGTGCCATTCCGCTACGCCGCCACTGCGCGGTCATCAATACCGAAAAGCTGGAACGAATGTCGGTGATCGAAATGGTCACGCCGCCGGGCCTGAGCACCAGTGTCCCCAGTATCTTTGCGGGTGCGGGTGTGGTCACCAAGGTCGTGGCCGATGCGGCCGATGCGGCAGGCCTCGTCTTTGCCGTCGATCCCACATCCATGGACGCCTCCACTATCGGCGGCAATATTGCCATGAATGCGGGGGGCAAAAAGGCTGTGCTCTGGGGTACGGCCCTCGACAACCTGCTTTCCTGGCGCATGGTAACCCCTGATGGGAATTGGTTGGAAGTGGAACGCCTGGACCACAATCTCGGCAAGATTCACGATCAGCCGGTGGTCCGTTTTCGCCTGAATCGCTTTGCCGCCGACGGGCATACGACACTCGGGGAGTCGGAACTGCTCACCCTGCCCGGTGCCAGCTTCCGCAAGGCCGGGTTGGGAAAGGATGTTACCGATAAGTTTCTCGGCGGTTTGCCAGGCATCCAGAAAGAAGGCTGCGACGGTATTATCACCTCTGGACGCTTCCTGCTCCATCAGATGCCGGCCCATGTGCGCACGATTTGCCTGGAGTTTTATGGTGCCGATCTGGATGCCGCGGTACCAGCCATCGTCGAAGTAAAATCCTACGTGGAGGGGTTGGAGCATGTCCTGCTCACCGGTCTGGAGCACCTGGACGAGCGCTATCTCAAGGCCATCAAGTACAGTAACAAGGCCCCTCGTCACGAACGCCCGAAGATGCTGCTGCTCGCGGATATCGCCAGCGATGACCCCGATGCAGCGGGTGCAGCGGCAGCGGCGGTAGTACGTATTGCCAACGCCCGCGGCGGTGAAGGCTTTGTCGCCACTACCCCCGAGTCAAGACGCCGATTCTGGGCCGACCGCAGCCGCACCGCCGCCATTTCCGCCCATACCAACGCTTTCAAAATCAATGAAGATGTGGTCATTCCTCTGGAGAGGCTGGCGGAGTATAGCCGCGCGGTCGAGCGTATCAATATCGAGCAGTCCATCAGCAGCAAGCTGGCCAGCCTCAGCGCACTGGAGGAATATGTCTCCGGTGATCTCGCAGAAATCCGCAAAGCCAAGGATTATGAAGAAAGCAGTGAAGATCAGGCCATCGTCGACGCCAAAAAATCCGCCGCCAGGGCGTTGATTGGCGATACGCGTCAGCGTTGGCAATCTCTGCTGGAGAAGCTGGATACGCTGGCCATGGCGCATCCAGAACTGCTGGACGCGCATATGCTGTCCGCCGTGCATCCCGATGATACCCTGGCCCGCCTCCTGCTGCGCGGCGCCCTGCGCGTCAGTTACCGGGAGCGTGTCGGCAAGCCATTGGAGGCGCTGTTCGCTGGCGATGCATTTGCCGCCGTGCGGTCGCGTATCCGTGAGATCCATGCAGAAGTACGCCGTGCCCGCCTTTTTGTCGCCCTGCACATGCACGCCGGCGATGGCAACATCCACACCAACATCCCGGTGCTCTCCAGTGACTACGCCATGCTCCACGAGGCCGACCGGGTGGTGGACCGGATTATGGCCATCGCCCAGAAACTGGGCGGCGTCATCTCAGGCGAGCACGGCATCGGCATCACCAAGATGCGCTGGCTGGAACCGGAAAAAATTGCCGCTTTCGCGGCTTATAAGGCCAAAGTGGACCCGGACAGCCTCTTCAATCCGGGCAAGCTGCTGGCGGGCTCCGGCCTGGAAACTGCCTATACGCCCTCTTTACAACTGGTGGAACAGGAAGCGCTGTTGCTGGAGGCCAGCGAGCTGGGTGCCCTCAATCGTGAGATCAAGGACTGTCTGCGCTGCGGCAAATGCAAGCCGGTCTGCATGACCCATATCCCCCGCGCCAATCTGCTCTACTCACCGCGCGACAAGATCCTTGCCACCGGTCTGCTCATCGAGGCATTTCTCTACGAGGAGCAGACGCGTCGCGGCGTCTCGCAGCAACATTTTGCCGCCCTTAACGATGTGGCCGACCATTGCACTACCTGCCACAAATGTGAGACGCCCTGCCCGGTGAATATCGACTTCGGCAAGGTCTCCATTCACATGCGTAACATACTCCGGGCGCGGGGTGAAAAGTCCTTTAATCTCGGCACGCGCTTGGCCATGGGCTATCTCAATGCCACAGAGCCCGGCAAAGTCCACCTTTTGCGGCGGGGTGTGCTGCAAAGCGCCTACAATGCGCAGGCCCTCGCCCATAAAATCATCAAGCCGCTGCTGCCCAAGGGGCCACCACCGGCCACCACCGGCAAGACCCCGCTACGCGCCGAGGTCATCCACTTCCTGCGCAAACCGCTGCCTACGGACATGGGCGTGCAGACCATGCGTCAGCTTCTCGCCATTGTCGATGACAAGACCGTCCCCATCATCCGCGACAGCGCCAAAGTCACCGACGAGAGTGACGCGGTGTTCTATTTCCCCGGTTGCGGCAGTGAGCGGCTCTTCAGCCAGATTGGCCTGGCGACACTGGCCATGCTGCATCATGTTGGCGCGCAAACCGTATTGCCACCCGGCTACCTCTGCTGCGGCTATCCACAAACGGCGGGGGGTCAGGAAGACAAGGGGCAGGAAATCTCCGTGCGCAATCAGGTGCTCTTTCATCGCGTAGCGAACACGCTGAACTACCTGGATATCAAGACCGTGATCCTGTCCTGCGGCACCTGCATGGATCAACTGCTGCAATACCAGTTCCAGCAGATCTTTCCGGGCTGCCGTCTGCTGGATATCCACGAGTACCTGATGGAAAAGGGCGTCGCTCTGGAAGGCGTAGAGGGCGTGCAGTATCTCTATCACGACCCCTGCCACAGCCCCATGAAAACCCACAAGCCCCAGGCCGTGGCGTCACAACTGCTCGGGCAACAGGTACTGGACTCTGCCCGCTGCTGTGGAGAAGCAGGGACCCTGGCCAGTAGCCGTCCGGATATTGCCACCCAGCTCCGCTTTCGTAAGGAAGAGATACTCAAGGAAGGCATCCTGCAGCTCACCGGCAGCCCGCGTGCGGAGAATGGCAACGTCAAACTGCTCACCAGTTGTCCCGCCTGCCAGCAGGGTCTGGAGCGTTACCGCGAAGATACGGGTCTCGACACCGATTACATTGTCGTCGAACTGGCACGTAAAATCCTCGGCGCACGGTGGCAGCAGGGTTTTGTCGACGCCGCTCGCCGGGGAGGTATTGAGCGAGTCTTGCTCTGATGGCCACCAACCCACCACCCCAGCGACTGGGCAAACCGGACCGTTCCATGCACCTGCTTTCGGCCACTTCTGGCGCGGCAGACATCGTCGCGTTCCTCAAACTGAATATGGTGTTTACCTCGGCGATGACCGGCAACCTCGCGCTCTTTGGCATCGCTGTCGGCCAAGGCCACCTGCTCTCGGCCACCCATTCCCTCGCCGCTCTTCTCGGTTTCATCAGCGGCGTGGCCATCGCCGCGCTCTGGAAAGAACGCCCCTTCGAGCTGCGCTGGATACTAGGTCTGGAAGTCGTATTCCTCGTGCTTTATGCGCTCTGCTGGTTGCGGTGGGGTTTTCCGCCGGATGGTATCCCGCTCTATGCATTGATCCTTTTCTCCGCCACGAGCATGGGGATGCAGAGCGTGGCGGCACGACTAATCAATGTCGCCGGGGTCCCTTCTGTGGTTTTCACCAACACCCTGACCAGTATCGTGCTGGTTTTCATTCAAAGCATTCACAAACACCGCCCCCTGCCCTTTGCCCTGCGCCAACAGATGGCCGCCCTGCTCGCTTATCTCGGAGGCGCCGTGGTCTTCGCATTCCTGCTGATGATTAGGCCGGTGCTGGCTATGACCCTGCCGGCTATTTTAGTAGCTCTGGCCCTCTGGATGCACTGGCGCCCCACAGCCGATGCGGTAAGTTGAGGGGGTGCAAGCGCAGCCCTATGGAAAGCTCGGACACCGAAACGCAATCCCCTGGACGAGCACCCCTCGACGGCGTGCTCGACCTGCACGCCTTCCGTCCGCAGGAGGTACCCGACCTGCTGCACGAATATCTCCGGGCCTGCCGCGCTGCCCGACTCACGGAAATTCGTATCATCCATGGCAAAGGCAAAGGCGTGCTGCGCGAGACCGTTCATGCGCTACTCCGCCGCGAGCCCATGGTCCGCAATTTCCGTCTGGCCAATGACCGCAGCAGTTGGGGCGCGACCCTGGTCGATATTTATTTGCCAGACGTCCCCTTACCACCCCGCAGTTCACCGGCTCCAACAGCACAGGTACGGGAATCCGCACCTGGCTGGTATCGTCTGTTGCAACGTATTTTCGTCAAAGGATAAACATGGCTCAGGAAGGCGTCAGCAAATTTCACCTGGACTGGCAGGCCAGTCCCGTCATCGAGTGCCCAGACCGGGGCCTGCTCGGTCATTGGCGCGACGTACTACATGCCCACGGCCTGATCGGTGCGGATCCCGCCCGCTACGACGGCATCGGTTTTGGTAACGTGAGTTGTCGTTGCGACGGCGGTTTTTTGATCACCGCCACCCAGACCGGCCACTTGGCCACTTTATCACCTGACCATTTCTGTCAGGTGACCCGCTGGGATATCGTCCACAACCAGATCTGGGCCAAGGGACCACAGCCGCCCTCCTCTGAAGCCCTCAGTCATGCGGCCTGCTATGACGCCCATCCGGAAATTCGCTGGGTCTTCCACATTCACGATCCGCTGCTCTGGCATCAGACCGCGGCCTCGGGGTTACCGGCCACACCGCTCGATGCGGAATATGGCACTCCCGCCATGGCCCTGGCCGTATTTCATCTTGCCAGACAGGAGCGGTTCCCCCTGCTCATCCGGATGGCCGGTCACGAAGACGGACTCATCGCTGCGGGCCACAACGCCGCAGAAACCGGCGCTTTGCTATTAAACGCCGTTGCCGAAGCTCAGGCCTCTAGCGCCTTGCGCAGATAAAAGTCCATATCGGTGAGATTATTCAGCGCCCAGCGTCGGTAATCATCGGGCAGATCGACAATCTTCACGCCCTTGTGTTTGCCGAAAGGCATCGTTTCGGGAATCCGTGCGCGCTCGCTGAACTCCCATAAATCTTCCCAGGAATTGGGCCGCACCGAGAGAATAACCTTATTCAGAAGAATCCGGCAAAATTTCACGTCAGCCAGTGCCGAGTGGGCATTTTTTAGGTTATCCCGGGTCTTGTGCTTATCCTTGCTGAAGTGATACATCAATGCCGACTGGGAATGGCTATCCACCTCGGGCCAGAGCTTGCGGGTCATGGCATAAGTGCAGATGCGTTTGACATCGGGCTTGCCGATGACACCCCAGTCATAATCTATGCTGTGACCGACGAGATACCCTGTGTCTTCGGGTAACTGAAAGCTGCTGGCGGGCGGACTTTCCAGCAGATCTTCCTCAAGAATATGGTGTACCGCCATCGCTCCCATCTCAATGGGTTTGGCTGGCCGGTAACGCTGCACGAACTGTTCCTCTACTTCCAGCGTCTTCAGATCGCTCACCGCTAGCCAGGCCGCCTCAATCAGATCAGGCTCCACACGGCCCGTCGTTTCGGTATCAAAAATCAATGCGCGCATGCAAAACCTCATCCCGGATCTGGCGAAAAGATGCAGGGTAAATGCCTGCTTCGCAATGGGCAAGCGCCCATGTCCGATGGAACTTTACAGAATACACGACATCTCATTGTTTGTCCGACGACTTTATCCAAACATTGCTTTTTTCATCCGGCAGCCCCATTCACAGAAGAGGAGCAAAAAAACGTAATTTACGTTATGCTATCAGCGTGTTCATTCACAGGAGTCAAACATGAATCAGGACCAGAATCAGAACCCGTACCAATTTCCGGACAGCATGAATCCGGCGGGAGCCAGCAGAGGCACATCTATCGGCGCACTCATGGGAAAAACCTATGCGCTGCTTGCGGCCACGCTCGTGGTGTCTGCCATTGCCTCGGTGTATGGCATGCACTCGGTATTCGCCTACCAGCATCCCTTCATCCTGATGATCGGCTCCTTCGCTCTGCTCTTCGCGGTGCAGTACACTGGTGCCCACCGCAGTCCCTTTGCGGTTCCCCTGGTTTTCCTGTTTGCCGGTGGCATGGGCATGATGATGGGCCCGGCCATTGAGATGTATCTGCGGATGCCCGGTGGCGCCTCGATCATTGCCGAGGCCCTGGGTACTACTGCAGCCATGTTCGTTGGACTGTCCGCGTATGCCCTGACCACCCGACGGGATTTCAGCAACATCGGCGGCTTCCTGATCACCGGTCTGGTGCTGGCCATCGTGGTCTCTTTGCTGAATATGTTCCTGTTCCATATCCCCGCGTTGCAACTGGCCATTGCTGGCGTGCTGGTACTGGTCTTCAGTGGCCTGATCCTTTTTGACACCCAGCGCATGATCCGCGGCGGCATTCAAGAGCCCGTCCTGCTGGTGGTCGGCCTCTATCTGGATATCATCAACCTCTTCATGGCGTTGCTCGAAATCTTCGGGGGCAATCGCAATTGATCACCGCGTCCTTCCTGCATCGACAAGAAGGACGCTTTTTTTGAAAGCATGGCACGCAGTATTTGCTATGTCACCACCGGGGATATCAGACATCGCCTTTTCCCGTTTTATAATCCATGAGTAATTCCACCTCTCTGCAAAACCACAGCCCCATGATGCGGCAGTATTTCGGGCTAAAGGAACAATGCCCGGATGCGCTGCTTTTCTATCGCATGGGGGATTTCTACGAGCTCTTCTTTGCCGATGCCGAAAAAGCCGCCCGCCTCCTCGGCATCACCCTCACCAGCCGCGGACAGAGCGCAGGACAGGCCATTCCTATGGCGGGGGTACCCGTCCAGAGCGTAGATGGCTATCTCGCGAAACTGGTGCGTCTGGGCGAACGGGTGGCCATCGGTGAGCAGATTGGCGATCCGGCCACCGCCAAAGGTCCCGTGGAGCGCGCCATCGTGCGGGTCATCACCCCCGGTACCATCATTGACGGTGCCTTACTGGATGCCGGCCAGGAGCCTCTACTTCTGGCCCTCTGTCCGGACGGCCCGCGTTGTGGCCTGGCCTGGCTGGATGCCGCCGGAGGACGCCTCATGGTGCGTGAGGTAGCCGACACCGCCATCGCAGATACCATAGCACGGCGTCCCGTCGCAGAAATCATCGCCCCGGAAGATACATCGCTTCCAGTCGGAATCGACCCGCAAAAATTGCAACTCCTGGAGAAAACCGGCTTTCAAACGCGGCGCACCGAGGCAGTACTTGAACGCTATTTTGGTGAACGGCTGGCGAGTTTCGGGTGCAATGACTGGCCCCTCGCCTTACGCGCCGCCGGCGCACTCCTGAATTATGCCGAGACCCAACTACGCAGCAGTCTGACCCAAGTCCAGCGAATTCATCCAGAGCGCACTGAAGAAGAGCTCTATCTGGACGCGACCGCCTTGCGGGCATTGGAAGTAGTGGAAAGCCTGCAAGGGAATGGCCCTACTTTGCTCACCTTGTTGCAAAAAACCCAGACGGCTATGGGCGCCCGCTTGCTCCGTCGCTGGCTTCTACGACCGCTACGCCAGGGCCCCGTGCTTGCGGCCCGTCAGGAAGTCGTCGCAGCGCTCACCCAAGGCAGCGGGCCAGGCACCCTTCAGAAGGCCTTGCACGGTATCGCGGACGCGGAACGCATTCTCACCCGCGTTGCTCTGAATAGTGCGAGCCCCCGTGATCTCGCCCAACTCCGCGGTACCTTGCAGGCACTGCCCACGCTGCGCGCCACCCTCGAAGAAACGGGGCATCCTGCGCTCACTCCTTATCAGGAGCGCATAGCGCTCTTTACCGCCCTCCGCACGCTGCTGGAAGAGTCCTTAGTGGATGCCCCGCCCATGACCCAACGAGATGGCGGCTACATTCGTGCAGGCTACGATGCCGAGCTAGACCGCCTGCAACAACTCAGCCAGAATTTGCAGGAAGTGCTGCGTGATCTGGAGCAGCAGGAACGCCAGCGCACCGGCATCGCCCAACTCAAAATCCAGTTCAACCGGGTGCATGGCTTTTACATCGAAATCAGCCGTAGCTACCAAGGCCCCATTCCCGACGACTATCGCCGCCGCCAGACCACCAAGAACGCAGAACGCTACATCAACGATGCCCTGAAAGTCATTGAAGATCAGGCCCTCTCGGCAGAGAGCCTGGCCCTGAGCCGGGAGCGCCTGCTCTTCACGCAAGTCCTGGAAGTGGCCGCCCCCGAAGTGGCGGCCCTGCAGGACGCCATGACCGCCGTCGCCGAACTGGACGGTCTCAGCACGCTGGCCGAACGCGCCATCACCCTGCACTGGTGTGCCCCGCATTTCGTCACCGAACCGGTTTTACACGTCCGCGACGGCCGCCATCCCGTCGTAGAAGCCCAGATCGGCAGTAATTTCGTGCCCAACGATCTCGATTTTGATAAAGAACAGCGGATGCTGCTGATCACCGGTCCCAATATGGGCGGCAAATCCACCTACATGCGGCAAACAGCCCTCATCGTCCTGCTCGCCCACATCGGCAGCTGGGTGCCTGCCCGCGAAGCCATCATTGGCCCCATCGACCAGATTTTCACCCGCATCGGCGCTGCCGACGATCTGGCCGGCGGTCGCTCCACCTTCATGGTGGAAATGAGCGAAACAGCGCGCATCCTCCATCTCGCTACGGCACATAGCTTAGTGATCCTGGATGAAATCGGGCGGGGCACCGCCACTTACGATGGCCTCTCCATCGCCTGGGCCACGGCCGAAGCACTGGTGGAACGGGGCGCCTGCACGCTCTTCGCCACCCACTATTTTGAATTGACGGAGATGGCTCTTCCCGGCCTGCGTAACGCCCATCTTGACGCTTTGACACAAGGGGATCAGGTCGTATTCCTGCATCGGGTGGAGGGTGGCCCGGCAGCGCAGAGCTACGGACTGGCGGTGGCCAAGCTGGCCGGAATTCCTGACCCGGTCGTGCAACGTGCCCGCCAGCGGCTCAGTCAACTGGAAGAAACCGCCCAGCAGCCAACCCGCAATGCAGCGCCCGCCCAGTTGTCCCTCTTCCAGGCCGCTCCGCATCCGGCGGTGCATCGATTAAGTCAGATGGAACCGGATCAACTCAGCCCCAGGCAGGCCCTGGATCTGCTCTACGCACTCAAAGAATTAGCGCAGTAAAACCGGTTACGCCCTTACTCCACTTTCACTTCAATGGCCTTATGCTTCGTTTCAGTACTTTTGGGCACCTGGAGATTCAGCATGCCATCCTTAAACGTGGCTTTGATCTTGGTTTCATCGACATTGTCAGGCAGCGTAAAACTACGGACAAAGCTTCCGTAGTATCGCTCGACTCGATGGAACTTTTTCCCCTTTTCTTCCTTCTCCTGCTTCCTTTCTCCCTGGATGGTAAGTACCCCATTGTCCACGCTGACTTTGACATCTTCTTTCTTGACCTCGGGTATTTCTGCCTTGATCACGAACTCGTTGTCCGTCTCGCTGATGTCAACGCGGGGAGACCAATCACCCGTTGTGATGAGCTCCTGACCCCGGTTTGAAGGCCAACCCATCGCCCTGATGTAGCGATCAAACATGTCGTCGATGTCACGCAGCGGTTCCCATTTAATCAGTGCCATGATATCGCTCCTCAATTATGCGGGACTCGTTTACCTTATTGGATAGCCCGCGTTCGACCCAGTAAGGGATTCATTTTATCGGCTGCTTCGGCTTGGGAAAGATTTAATTCTAGCTCATTATTATGGGCAGCGATGCTCACCCTACACACCAATGGATTAACTTCCTGCCGCGGCAGATCGAGCAGTTGCATTCGGTCACACGATCAATGACCGTTTCGATCTCGAAGCGCACGGCACCGCAGTGGCAGCTTCCGATGTAGCGTGGCATCTCCGTAGGCCCCAGCGTGGAGTTCAGCGGAGCGCCGCATCGCGGCGCGTTCGCTGGAACGTAGTGTTAGAAGCAGACTCTTCAAGGCGTTCAGCGAGCCACACCTTAATAATGGATTGCCGGGTAATGCCGAGCTTTCCTGCTTCTCGATCTAATGATTCAATCATCCACGTAGGAAAATCGACATTAACGCGCTTTTGCTCCTGCAACACGCGTTTCGCCTTGGATAACTCCAGAGCAGCAGTAATGTCAACCCCCTCATCAAACTGTTTATCGAACGTTTTAGCTTTCATATAGTGCAGCCTCCTCGGTTCGTGATCGACGAGCAGAAATAAGTCGAATATTTGCCGTTTCCCTAGCCTTCGGCTCTGCGAAAACCTGGCCGTAGGACTTCCACTTATGAAGTAACGCGCCATACCCGGCGCACACGAATGATGTAACCGGTCGCCGGACCCGCGTAGTAGCGGAGGGAACCTGCAGGCGCAGCTTGCGGGCGGTCCGATTGACCGATGGGTTGGGCGTCAAGCGGTCTTCTGCGGCACAAGCTTCACTTGAAGCTCGCACCCCACGGCCTGGGCATACCGCTTGAGAGTTGCGAGCGAGGGCGCATGCTTTCCGGCCGACTCGAGCCTCGAAACTGCACTCTTGGTTGTTCCCATCCGTTCCGCGACGGCGTCTTGCGTCAGGCCCGCACGGGATCGTGCCTTGAGCATTTGGCTGGCAACTTGGTACTCAAGGGCAAGGGCGTCATAGGCTTCGACGAACCCCTTGCGGGTTGCCGCCTTGGCAAGGAATTCCTTGTGGGAATGACGGACGGGTTTGAATTTCAGTTCAGCCATTTGAAACCTCCTTCAGGCGCTTGCGCGCCAACTTAAGTTCTCGATCAGGCGTCTCCTGCGCCTTCTTGATGAAGGCGTGGAGGACGACGGCCCGTTTGCCAACGAGAAAGCAATAGAACGCTCTACCGATGCCGGAACGACCGCGAGGCCGAAGCTCAAACAAGCCATCACCGAAAGCCCTCGAGTGCGGCAGCCTGAGACTCGGCCCATATTCGGCCAGCAGTTCGACCAAACGCGCGTAGTCGGCGAGGACATCTACGGGCCACGACTCAATCTCGTGGAGGACGCGCTCGTGGAAGTACTCGATCTCGAAGAACATGAACAGATGTTAGCAAATACGCGAACACGACGCAATTGAGGTACAATGCCAGTCGCCCAACATTCGGCGCCAGCCTTGCGGCGAGCGCAGTTCATGGAGATCTCCCAGCGTAAGACACGTCACTTTTGCCGCATGAGCGCCGGATTTACAAAATGCACCCCATTCGCAGATGGAGGGCTTCGCGGTCACGTGCCCGCTCGCCCCGGATGCATCACGCCTCATATCCGGTTTTTGTTCATCGCCCCGCAGCTTCGGATTGGGCTTCCTCCAGACCCCGCCTCGCGACAACGCCCTTGCCGTTCTCCTAGCCTTCGGCTCCGCGAAAACCTGGCCCCAGGACTTCCACCTGGGTAGTTACGTGCCATGCCCGGCACACACGTTCAAATTGAGGGGCAGGCCGCTTCTGGCCTGTCCCGCTCGAATGTAGGGTTGGGCTTCATAGGTACGAGAAGGGCTGTTACTTTAGCTCCTTCCATTCATCCGTCAGTAGGCCAGAGAACCCCCAGTCTTCCTCATTTATTTCCTGAATAATGATATGGGTGTGCTCCGCCGTTTTCCCGAGTACGCGCACAAGTGAAGCTGTTACATCCTTAACTAGTTGAGCCTTCTGCTCTCTTGTGACGCCTCTGGTGATCTGGATGTTTACGTATGGCATGTTGTTGATTCTCTCTTTGGATATATCGTCATTTGGTGCGGCAAGAAGCCTAATGTTTGAGGTAAGGGGCGAGGGGCCGGGCTGCCGGTGGAGCGCCCCTCTTGACCGATTGATTAGGCTATATTTTCTCAGAGTCAAAAAAGTCATTATCGAGAACCTTTACCTCGTAATGGCTTTTAGTCTGCACACCAACATTGAACTTATGCATCAGGTCAACAAGCTTAGAACCGTCCAGTAAGATTATTTTATGGTGTGCATCTCTGGCTTTTACTTTTGCCTTTTCATCAAAAGTAGACGTAGTCACAAAGATGCCCTTGTGGGTATCGCCACTCATAGCGCCGATAAAGTTGCGTATATCAGTTTCACGGACTTTATTTTCGCTATAACGCTTGGCTTGAATATATATCCTCTCAAGCCCAAGCTGATCTTCGTTAATAATGCCATCGATCCCACCATCGCCTGACTTGGCTGTTTCTATGAAGTCGCCATATCCCATTTTTTTAAGCAACATCAAAATTATCTTTTCAAACGCATACGGATCAACCTCTTTAAGCATTGAAAGAAGTTCATCTTTTACTTCCCGCTCGATCTGCTCAAAACCAGAATCAATCAAATCCTGTGGGCTTGCGTTCGCTACGATTATTGTTTCTGGTACAGACTTGATTTCAGGCTCATAAAAAGTAATGACGTTTGATTGAATGTCATTGAGTGATACATTTTCTGGCTTGGCAGATTTCCCTTTCTCGGTGATCTGAACATAGCCTCGTTGTGGATAGTGAACAAACCCGCCTTTCTTAAGATAGGACTTTCCCCAAGCAATACGATTTTCAATTAAACGATCCCCACTCTTGGTTGTCTGCCCCAGCAGATCCTGGGGCAGGTTCGAATAAAACCGATCCACTACAAGCCGAAAAAGATCTCTGCCTTTGATGATTTCACTATCTTTAAGCACTTCCAATATTGGAAGGAAGGTTTCATCAAACTTCGGCAATTCCATTGATTCTCCGATCTTGCAGTATGATTTTAGTAGAGTCTAACGTGGCGCTTAAGGGGCGGAGGCCGCTTCTGGCCCGTCCCGCTTGACCGTAAGGTTAGCGGCTTTTTGGCCAACGACTCGGATTGCGAGCATCATGTAACACAGCCAAAACATGTACGAGATCACCCCGCACCACATAAAACAATCCGTAAGGGAACCGTGGAAGGAGTGCTCGGCGAACACTGGAAATTACCTCAGCATAAAGCAGAGGTGCTTGCTCTAGCCGTTTTAGCTGTAACTCCAATGCGGCAATAAATTCTTCACCGAGGCCAGGACTCTGTAATTCGTACCACTCTTGAGCTTCGCCAGTTTCACGCAAAGCTCGCTTAGAGAATTTCAGGCGATACGCCATGAGCCATCTTTAAGGCGTGATTTCACTTGATCCCATGAATAACCTGCTTCCGGATTTGCCTCAAATTCTGCCAAACGCGCTTCTAGTTCAGCTTTAAGCGCGGGCGAAATTTCCACGGCTTCAGGTACTGCGGCAACACTGTCCCAGATAAGCTCAACGAGACGAATGCGCTCCTGTACCGGAAGCTCAAGAATGTCGGCAATAGAGATATTGTTCATGTCGGATATTGTACCCCTTTTCGGAAAACACGCTAACTCCACGCGGGCATCCGCTAACGTAAATTATACTGCACCATAGTGCTGTGTAACATGCGTAAATGCAGGCTAACATGAGGGAGCGTACATGGCTACAACGGGCACTACAAACACCCCGATTCGCCAACCACGGTTGCTGGAGCTAGTACGGGAAGCGCTGCGACTGCGTCATTACAGCCTGCGTACCGAGCAGGCTTATGCCTATTGGGTCAAGCGGTTCGTGCTGTTTCATAGCAAACGGCATCCCCGGGAGATGGGGGCTGCGGAGGTGGCGTGGATTTGCCCTGGCTGGATGAAATTGTGCGCGCCAAACGGCCACAGCGTTTGCCGGCAGTGCTGACGCCGGAAGAAGTGCGTCGCCTGCTGGAATCGGGTCAGGACATTCGCACGGTGCAGGAATTGCTGGGACAGGGTTTTCCCACTCCCCTGATAACCTCTGTCCGGCGGCGTCGCTGGTGATATGGCATGGGGTGGATTTCAATGCGGTTCACCCCATGGTAACGCCGACCACCATCGCACTTGCCATGAGCCCCTTCAGCGTGTACTGTACTTTTATACAGTACCCACCGAAGGAGGCATCACATGGCACCTCATCATTCTGCATCGCAGTTCTGGCCCAAGACGGCGGGCATTTTGGTCTTTGGCACGCTGATTGGCCTCTGGCTGGGACATCAGGACAAAGGTTATCAGCCCGGCCCGACGTCCTCTATGGAGTCTGTGGTACTTCAGCAGACTCAGCAAACGGCCACCTTCCAGCGCACCGCACAAGACCAACCCGCCACGGAGCCTTTTACCGTGCGGCCGTGATAAACTGCGCCGGACAAAAATGGCTTTAGGGCCGATCACACACGGCAAATCAGGGAGTTACTTTGGAACTGGATCACAAGGCCCGCGAGGCCATAGAAGACATCATCAATCGCCGGGAGGGCATCAACTCCATACAGGCGCAACTGAAGGAGGACATCAAGGCGATAGCCGAGTACCTTGCGGTAAAACCCACGCAGGTGGCCCGGATCATCAGCCTGGTGGAGCGGGAACGTGCCAAGGGGGATGTACTGGAGGCCGAGCGTGGGGTGATTGACGCGGCGGAGTCCATGATCCCCGTAACGGCGTCGGCGGAAGCGCAAGACGCTTAACACGGCGATGCGGCTGCGGTGTCTGAAGCATGCACTGCATCCGCATCTAGAAACTGCAAAAATGCCTGGATGGTATGGGACTGGTAAATGGGCTGTGGTCTGGCCATATACAGTGTCCATTGAATGCCGTGCGGCGACGGTAAGCGGCGTACGTGGACGCGCCAGTCTTTTCGGTAGCGCAAGGCTGCGGCAGTCACAAACCCGATGCCCAGCCCGGCGTCTACGGCGGCACCTACCGCCTCGACGCCAGTCACTTCGATGGATTGTTTGGGTGTCAAGTGTGCGTCATGAAACACCCGCTCCACAGAGCGGCGAATGCCCGAGGCGCGTTCCCGCCAGATCATGGGGTAGGACATGAGGCTTTCCAGGGTGATGTCGTCTTGCGCCAGCAGCGCGTGTCCCTCCGGGAAAATCGTCATGATTTCATCGTGTAACCATGGCGTTACCGTATAGTAGGAAGGCAACCCTTCCAGATCCAGCCCGCCTTCCAGAAAGAACAAATCCCAATCGGACAACGAGATGTCTGACCAGTCGATGATGCCACCGCGCAGTTGAAGTTCCACATCGGGGAACTCCCGCTGAAAGGCCACCAGACGTTGCGGCAGAAAATAATTGGCCACCGTATTGGTCGCGGCGATGCGCAGCACACCGTTTTGCAGGCGCTGCCGACGCAACACGATGTCGTCAAATTCGTCGACCACATCGCGCATCCGCTGCGCGGTGGAGAGCAATGCCTCCCCGGCCGGCGTGAGGCGAATACCGCGGCCGCTGCGCATGGTGAGCGGTTCCCCCACTTGCTGGGTGAGTTTCTGTAAACGTTCCGTCACCGTCGGCTGACTGCGGTGCAGCACCCTGGCCGCCGCGCTGATGCCCCCGGACCGGGCTACCGTTAGAAAAGTCAGCAAAAGCTCGGTATCCATATATCGCTATATCCTATAGGTTAGTTATAAATTTCCAATTTGACCTATATATTCCCGGGCCGCATTATCGCTGCGTCTTCCGGAAAATAGCAAACACAACCGCCCGTGACGTCTTCCCTCCGTATTGCCGCCCCGATACCAGCGCTCAGCGCGTCTATGGTGGTACTTCTCAACCTGGTGATCGGGCTGGGTCACCTCCTTGTACTCTTCAACACCGGGGCCTATCTGCCGATGATCCCCCATGTTGCTGGGAGTCTGGGCGTCAACCCCGCTTATGCAGACTGGACCCAGGCGAATTTTTTCCTGGCTATGGCGCTGGCCTTTCCCACCGCGACATGGTTTTTGCACCGCTGGGGGGAGATGCGCAGCCTGCTCGGCGCCTTTCTCACCTTTGCCCTGGCTTCCTCCGTATGCGCCCAGACCTCCAATTACGATTGGTTTTTGGCCGCGCGCGTCGTCCAGGGTTATGCGGGCGGACTGACTATTCCCATCTCTCTTGGTGTCATCCTGCGTCACTACACCCCACAACGGCGCAATATTGGCCTGAGTCTGTGGGGCATCGCCGCCATTACACCGTTCACCTTAGGGCCGACCATCGGCGGCTGGATCACCGACACCCTGGGTTGGCGTTGGCTTTTTTACCTCAACATACCCATTGCCATCGCGGTCGCCTTGATCAGTGCGATACTTCTGGTCGGGCGCGAAGCGGAACACCGCCATCCACCATTAGACTGGCCGGGTCTGATTTTCCTGATGATCGCCTTAGCCGCGCTGGAGTCTGCGCTCAATTCCGGGGAAATCATCAGTTGGTGGCGTTCCAATACCATCATTTTTCTGACGACTATCGGCGCTGCCGCGCTTATTTTCTTCGCACTCTGGGAATGGCACAGCAGCCATCCCCTGCTGGAACTGCGCTTTCTGCGACGCCGTAATTTCCTGATTGGAGCGATAGGGTTATTTTTCACTGCGCTCTTTTTTCAGGGCGCTATGGCCATCTATATTGTGGAATTTCAGTTGACCATGGGATATTCCGCCTGGATGGTTGGCCTCCTATTATTGCCCATGGCTATTTTCTCAAAACTCAGTGCCACGCTCACGCAGCATTTTTTGAATCACATTGATGCGCGCATACTCGGGATGATTGCCTTGCTGGGATTTTCGGCAGGCAGTTTCTGGGTTTCCTCCTACAATCGGACGGCTTCTTTTGATGAATTGCTCTGGCCGCAAATACTCGTGGGCATGTTTCTGGGTGGTCTATTCCCGCCATTAATCGCCATTGCGCTTTCCGGGTTGCGCGGCGCTGCCGAAATGCGTGGTACGGCCTTTTTAAACCTGCTGCGGGTATGTGGACAGGCCATGGGTATTCCTATTATGGCCACCTTATGGGGCAGACGCCTTATTTTCCACGAGCATTTTCTCACCGAAGACAATGCGGCGGGAAAGCATGGGATCAGCACATCGGTGGGACATGAGACGTTGGCCAACCACATAGCGCGTCATGCCGCATTGCTGACTTTTAATGAAATATTCTACATCGCCGCATGGGGATTTCTGACCGTGGCCGGTCTGTTATTGTTAGCCAAACGGGTGGTTTTCGCCGAGCCGGATGTCCGGGTGCGCCGGGCGCTGGAAGAACTGGCGGAGCCCTGATGAAACACAGCATCGCCCTTATCCTACCGCTGTTGTTGCTCGGCGCCTGCGCGCGCCTGCCGCCGCATCTCCCCGGCGGCAAAACGGCGCATGATACCCAAATCAGTGGGATACTGGCCCAGTTGGACGGCCACGCCGGGGTGACTCCGGGTGCTTGGCCCGCGTCAAACTGGTGGGCATCGGCGCAGCTACCCGCCCTGAATAACTTAATCAACGAAGCGCTGCGCAACAATCCGTCGTTACAGGTCGCCAGTGCGCGCATTCTGGAAGCCCAAGCGGCGGCGGCAAACCAGCATACCGCCCTCCTCCCGCACCTTTCCGCAGGGACGTCGGTGACTCAGGAGTACTTTTCCCGGCAGGGCTTGCACGCCCCCTTGAACGGCAAAACCATCACCTATGGTGCTCTCAATCCTCTGGAAATGCGCTATCACCTGGATTTGTGGGGACGTGACAGCGATCGCTTTCGTGCCGCCCTGGGGGAGGTACGCGTACACCAGGCGGATTACGCCGAGGCAAAATTATTGCTTTCCACTCAGTTGGCATGGCACTACTTTTTGCTGGCGGGTGAGGTACAACGTCTCCGCCAGGTGGATCGCGCGGAAGTCCTGCACACCTCCTTACTCCACCTGGTACAACAGCGCTGGCACGACGGCCTGAGCGATGCCCGTACCGTTTATCTTCAGGAAGAGGCACGCGCAGGGGCACGCCAGTCGGTAGCCGACATGCAGGCAGCCGTTGCTCAACAGCGCTATATATTGGCGGCGCTGGCCGGACACGGACCCGATTGGGGGCGGGATATTCCGGCAGAGCCGTTGCCCACGCTATCCACGATCACCATGCCGCGGAATTTGCCCCTGCGCCTCATTGCCCACCGTCCGGATATAGTCGCTGCGCGCTGGGAAATGGAAGTCGCGGCGCAACAGGTGGGTGCGGCACGCGCGGCCTTTTATCCCGATGTGAATATCGCCTTGTTTGCGGGGTGGAACAGCATTCACCTGGGAGATTTGTTCAGCCCTGGCAATCTCGCACATGCCCTTGGCCCGGTCATATCCCTGCCCATTTTCGAAGGGGGGAGATTACGCGCCCAACTGAAGGAGAAAAATGCATTATATCTAGCCACGGAAGACCATTATCGCGCCACCATCCTCGACGCAGTGCGCGAGATTGCCGGTCGTCTGGCCACCTGGCGGCAGATACGCAAAAAACTCCGGGCACAACGGCAGATGATTTTCGCGGTCGAGCATACCACGGCGCTGGCGGAGTCCGCCTTTCATTCTGGAATTACGGATAAAGCAGAAGCCTATAGTGCGCAGATTCAAGAAACGGAAATAAAAAATCAACTGCTGGCCTTAAAGGTGCAAAATGCGCAATCCTGGGTATTGCTGCATTCAGCGCTGGGTGGCGGATATACCTCGTGGAAAAATCCCACATGAGCGTGCAAAAGCCCGAACATTCGAGTTCTCCCATCCAACCGGAAAAACGCGCCCGGATGCTGGTGCTCGTTACCCTCATTTTTGTACTTGCCGGATTGATCTGGGCCGCGTGGTGGTTTTTGCGGGGGCAGTACCGGATAGAAACCAACGATGCCTACGTCTCCGGCAATATTACGCCGGTGAATAGCCAAATGGCCGGCACCATCAGTAGGGTACTAGTAGAAAATACCGAATTCGTCACCGCCGGACAGGTAATGGCTAGCCTTCAGGCCAATCATTCCCAGCTCGCACTGCAACAGGCAGGGGCGCATCTGGCAGCGACGGTCAGGCAGGTGCGCAGGGATTTCGCCAAGGTCACCGCACTGCAACAGACCGTCAGCGCCAAAAACGCCGAACTCCACAAATTAAGCAGCGATTTAATCCGCTATAAACAATCCCTGCCGAGCGGCGCTGTTTCCGCCCTCCGCATTGAAGACACGCAAAACGAAATTGCTGCTGCGACAGCACAAGTAGCAGCGGCCCAAGCGGCGCTAAAAGGCACGCAAGCCATCATAGCGGGCACCACCCTGCAAACGAATCCCCTCGTGCGCCAGGCCGCGGCGCAGTTCGAACAGGCCGATATTCAATGGCAACGCCGAGTTGTCCGTGCACCGGTGTCAGGTTATGTCGCGGAGCGCGCCGCCTACCCCGGACTGATGGTGCACCCCGGCCAGCGCCTGTTTTCCGTGGTGCCCCTCAATGATTTGTGGGTCGTAGCCAACGTCAGAGAAACCGCCATGCGGCATGTCCGCCCCGGACAACGCGTTCAATTGACCAGTGATTACTATGGCCGCGATGTCCATTATCACGGCAAAGTGCTGGGACTGCTGCCGGGTGCCGGTAGTGCCTTCAGCATCCTGCCGCCGGAGAATGCCACCGGAAATTACATCCATATCGTCGAACGGGTGCCGGTACGTATCGCGTTACCCGCCGCAGAACTCGCCAGGCATCCACTGCGGCCCGGGCTCTCCATGGTTGCAGAGATGCACTGGACGCCCTCACAAAAGCATTCGGTGCTCAAACCACTCACCACCTCGCCGGTACGAGGATACCAAACCGCTATATACAATGGGGAGTTAAGGCATGCCCAGCAACGCGCCGCCGCTATTATCGGCGATAATACCTAGGCTGAAGTGACTCAGCCGAACTTGACCGGAATCAAGGAATCCGCACAGACAACCGGCTAAGCTGCAAAACGTATCGCGTTTTACTGAAGTAAATCCACAGTTCAACCAGAAGGAGCAACAACAGATGGCCATCAATATCCAACTCATCCAATCCAGCGGCGCGGCAGTTAAAGACCTGGGCGTGCAGGTTGCCGAACATTTTTATAACACGATGTTCACCCATTTTCCTGAAGTGAAGAAAATGTTTCCGGGGGACATGACAGAACAGCGGGTACGCCTTTTCAATTCCGTCATTCTGATCGCCACCAATATCAACACCATGGAAGTGCTGGTCCCCTATCTGAAGGAACTCGGTATCGGGCACATTAAATACGATACCCGCCCGGAACATTACCCCATCGTCGGCAAAAGCCTGCTCAATACCCTGAAGCATTTCCTGGGGGCGGCCTGGACGCAGGAAATGGCAGAATCCTGGATTGAGGCATACAACCTGGCCTCCACCGTTTGCATCGAGGCGGCCTGCGAGGCCATGGCCCCTTCCCGCTTCGTCCCGGTGACCATAGACGACGTACCTCCCGCCGTTTGATTGACACCTTGCCATTGGCATACCGGCTACTCAGGTACGCCATTATTTTGGGGCATGCCCGTTATGGAATATGAAATCTGTCTGGAACCGTCCGGCATCCACTTTATGGCGGATGAGCGCCAAAATATTATCGAAGCGGCGAAACAGCATGGCATTGCCATCAAACATGGCTGCGCCAGTGGTTCCTGCGGTGATTGCAAAGGCACCATTTTGTCCGGCGCCAGCGAACAGGGACCTTTTATGCCCCTGCTGCTCTTACCCACGGAACGGGCTGCTGGCATGGCCATTCTCTGTAAATTGTATCCACGCAGCGCCATGCGTTTGCGTGCCGAGGTGGTTCCGAAAGACATCTGGACAGCCGAGATTACCCGACTTACACCGCTGGCCTGGAATGTACTGGAGTTACGGCTGCGGCCGGAACGGCCTTATCCCTACCGGACCGGACAATATGCCCGCGTAGCGGTGCCGGGGCGTCCGGGTCAGTGGCGCTCTTATTCCATGGCGACGCCACCGAACACCACCGGAGAACTGGTTTTTCATATCCGTGAATTACCCGGTGGCGTATTTAGCCAATGGCTTTTTCATGCCGCGCAAACGGGTGATAAATTAACCCTGGGCGTTCCACAAGGCGAATTCGCACTATGCCCGGATAATGATCGTGATATGCTTTGTATTGCCGCCGGCACCGGTCTGGCCCCCATTGAGGCGATTATTCAGGAAAGTATCGAATTGGGGCGGACCCGGCCTATCCATCTTTTTTACGGGGCCAGGAAACAGGCCGATTTTTATCATCTGGAAGAACTGGCCAGATGGTCACAACAATATCCGCATATCACCATCACATCGACGCTGTCTGATATGCAGGACACCTCCTGGGCCGGCGCCCACCGTCTCTTGCCCACGGTTGCCGCCAGCGGCCACTGGAAGGATCATGAAGTCTATCTCTGCGGTGGCCCCGGCATGATAGAAGCCGCCATCGACCTGCTGCTCTCCCATGAAGTGCAGCATGACCATATCCACTTCGATGCTTTTGCGCCCAATGGATAGTACCGCTGACAAGGTGAAATATGAAAGTACAAATACTGGTTTCAAAGTGGTGCCCTGTTTGCCCCCAAGCAGAAAAAGTTTGGAAAGAGGCTTCCCAGAAAGTGCCTATGGAGCTGGAGGTGCTGGATGTTGCGGATCGTGAAGGACGCGAAATAGTCAGTAACCTGCGCATTAAGACTGTTCCAGCCATTGTGGTGGATGGCGCCCTAAAGGCGGTAGGTGTGCAGCCTTTGGGAGAAGTGCTGAAGATGCTCGGCGCATCATAAACACGGTATCGTAGATACGCTATTCTAACATTATGGGTACAGTTCAAATGCTAGCATAACTCACGCCGCTCGACATCATTTTCCACATAATGGAGAACGTTATGGCCGATATAGACCAGATTATGCAACACGATCATGAACGCCTGGATCAACTATTGGGACAGAGCGCACATGCTGTTTCGACTGGGGCATGGCAGGAGGCGGCCCATCTGCTGGAGGTATTCCGCCACGGGATTGTCGACGGCCATATGGTGGTGGAGGAAAGCACACTTTTCCCAGCCTTCGAGCGTAACGAGGGTGGTGACGATCATCCACTGACAGCATTGCTACGTAAGGGCCATCGGGATTTGCGGATATTTTTTGAGGAGATGGCTGAAGCCATTCATGATCAGGACGCGGAAACCTTCGACGATCTGCTGAGCACCGTGCAAACCATTCTCAAACAACATGACGCCAAGGAAGAGACGGAACTCTATCCCTATCTTGCAGCGGCCTTACCGGATCGTGGTGAAGCAGCGGGCAAACGCATTCTGGCCTGTGAAGCGGAGACGCCATCATGAGTGAATATCACGGCTGTGAATTGCCTGAGGATCTGTTTTACGACCTCGACTATGTATGGGTACGCCCAGAAGATGACGGCACATTGACTATTGGGGTCACAGATCCCGCCCAAACCATGTCGGGGCGTTTACAAAAGGCCAGAATAAAAAAAACCGGCACCCATCTGGATGCCGGACGGCATGTGGCCACACTGGAAAGTGGTAAATGGGCGGGCGGCGTACCAGTGCCATTTGCAGGTGAAGTCATTGCACGGAATGAAGCGCTGCTGGAGGACCCGCACCTGATTAACATCGATCCCTATAAAGACGCCTGGATCGCCCGAGTGAAACCCGACGATCCACAACACGCGCTGGACAACGTCAAAACCGGACCCGACGCTATGGAAGCGCTGGAAGCCTGGATCAAGCGTTACGGTGTGCAGTGTATGCGCTGCTCTGACTGATCTGTTTGGGGATGGCAATAAGAATGCAGGATTCCGTTACCACATGTGTCATGACAGCACCCCTTTGTCAGGCCCACGACGCCGCCAATGGTCATGGACGCTGAAGGTCAGGTGCAGCAACCACAAAACCAGCAAGATAACGGCCAACACGTGGTGCCATGGAAGGCATTCACCATGTCTCTGCCACAACAGAATACCGATAACCACCGTGATGCTGGCAAAAATCAGGAAAAGGCCTTGCACTGGAGCATCGATCCCCTCGCGAAATGAGGCCGAAAAGCCTATCTCTCCACGGATCTGTCGTCCCAATTGATGCCGAGTTTCTGCCGAGAATAAAAACATACGCGCCATGACCTTGTTTCCCTGCGGAGTCGCAAGCAACCAACCCCACTCCCCCATGATGAAGACGCCAGCCACCAAGCCACCCGCGACATGAAAAGAAAATATCCAGCGCATCCCCGCACCCAGCAAAAAGCCCGAGAGTATCTGCATGGTTACCGTCAGCACGACACCTAGGAGGATGAATAATGCCCAGCGCGGGCGGCGGATCGTGGTCATATTTCCAATGCCACATGGACTCGATTCATCCCCGCAAAGGGTCCCAGAGATAGCATCACGACATTACCTTCCTCTTCAACGGCTGCGGAGTCATAGTGATTTTGACTGCTATACTCAATAATTCCTTAGCCCAGGTCAAAAAACTCAACCACTATACTGGTTAATTGATTTCACCTATGGCTGCTCCGTCTGCAAAAAGACGGCAGCCTGATGCGTAATGACTAAAATGACTTCAGACCGCTCTCAGCACATTGAAATTACGACTTGGCGCGTATATGCGCGTCCCCTGCCCATAGGCTACCACGTACTGGCTGAACGCCTCTGGCCTCGTGGCGTGCGCAAGGCCGACCTCTCGCTGGATGCCTGGCCCAAAGACCTCACCCCCAGCACCGCCCTGCGCCAGTGGTTCGCCCACGATCCTGAACGCTGGGACGAGTTCCGCAGCCACTACCTGGCAGAATTGGCGACGCAAAAAGAAAACGCTCTGACGCTGCTGGCCGAAGCCGCCGGGGCACCTATTATCCTGCTCTATGCCGCCCACGACCAAGAGCACAACGGTGCGTTGGTGCTCTGCGATTTTCTGCAGACACTGACGGCACCAACTCCCGGCGCACCCTGAATAGTGGCAAAGACATCAAGGCACATCGCCTCAATGCCCTTCGGCCCAGCGCCGGAGAGCGAGCGGATCAGGGATGGTAATAATCCGGCGCTCCACATCTATGAATCCGGCCTTGCGTATGCGGGTCAGCACCCTGGACAGTGTCTCAGGCGTCAAGCCCAGACGCGCTGCCACCACCGCTTTCTTGGCAGGAAGTTCGACGGCCGTGGGGCCATTCACCATCGGACACAGATCCAGCAGATAACCCACCAGCCGCTGCTCCGCCGACTCCACACTCAGATGACGCAATTCCTTGACCAAAAAATGCAGGCGCATGCTGAGGCGCGCCAGCATCTGGCGCATCAACAATGGCCGTTGCTCCATGCTCTCGACGAAGCGGTTCAGTGGAATCTCCAGCACCGTGGTCGCCGCATCGGCCTGCGCCGTTACCGGATAACGGCCACCGAGAAAGGCCACCGCCTCGGCGAAAAGGTCATCGGGCTGGATGATTTCGACAATTTTCTCCTGCCCGGTCGCCGCCGCCGCAATCAGATCAATTCGCCCCGATGCCAGAAAATAGAAGGATCGGGCCAACGACCCCTCGGCAAAGAGGATATCTCCCGACCCCAGGGTCAGTGGCCGGGACTCCGCCAGCAACGGTACGATGACGTCCTCGGGCCAGGCGGCGAAGAGCGGAGTTTGCCGTAGGCGGGAAAGCAACGCGTCCTTGTTATTCTCCATGGGCAGCACTTTCTCCAGAATAGGGGGAGCGGACAGGAAGATCAGCATCTCTTGCCACTTGCTTGACGTCAACCACCTTGGCCGGCATAAGGAACTCCGTAGATGAAATGCCCAATGGAATAGATTGGCGTGTTTCTTGCTGAGACTCAAACATTCTGGACAACGACGTCCTCGCCACCTAGATTCTAGGCCGCGGGGATTTTTTGTAGGTGCCGCTTATTTTGGAGAAATGGTCATGGCGCATGAACGCTCTCTCAGCATTGGCTATGTAGCTCTGGTCGACAGTGCGCCACTGATTGTGGCCCGCGAGGGCGGCTTCTTTGCCAAACAGGGCCTACAGGTGGTCTTACAGCGGGAACCGTCCTGGGCAAGTTTGCGCGATCACTTGCTGTTCGGTGATCTCGTGGCAGCGCATGCCCTGGCGCCGCTGCCGCTGGCGGCGACACTGGGCATCGCCTCACCGCGGGTACCGGTGCTGACGGCGCTGACGCTGTCCTTGAACGGCAATGCGATCACCGTGAGCACTGCACTGCATCAGCGTTTGACGGATGCGGGTCTGACGGGTGGCGATCAGCCCCTATTGGCGGGTCTGGCTTTGCGGCAGGTCATTCATGCCAAACCGGCCACCAAGCTGCGCTTCGCGGTGGTATCGCCGGTCTCTAACCATCATTATCAACTGCGCCACTGGCTACAGGCGGCGGGCATTGATCCAGCAACGCAGGTGCAGATCAGCGTGGTGCCACCGCGTTATATGGTAGAGGCGTTGCGTGCCAACGAGATCGACGGATATTGTGTCGGTGAACCGTGGGGAAGCCTGGCTGCGATCGAAAAGGTCGGAATACCCATCGTCAGCAGTTACGCCCTCTGGAACAATCTGATGGAAAAGGTACTGGCGGTGCGCGAGGACTGGGCACTGGCGCAGCCGGAGCTGCATCTAGCGCTGCTTCGTGCGGTATTAGCGGCAGGACACTGGCTGGATGATCCGCAACACCGACTGGAGGCAGCACCTTGGGTGGCTTCGGCTATTGATGTGCCTACAGAAATCGTCGCACTGGCACTGACCGGCGCGGTGCCAGGTTTGCCGCAGCGGGAGGATTTCCACGTATTTACGCGCTATGCAGCGAATTTTCCCTGGCATTCCCAGGCACATTGGCTGGTGCGACAAATGCAGGCAGCGGGTCAATGGCCGGAGGGTGCGGATGCCGCGGCACTCATTCCGCGGGTGTATCGTTGCGCCGAATACCGCCAAGCGGCCCATGCCCTGCAGATTCCTGTGCCGAAAGAGGATTTCGTGGCCTGGGGCGGCGAAGCACAGCCCTGGTTGCTGGCGGATGATCTGGGGGGCACGATCCGCATGGGTGCCAACCGCATTTTTGACGGGAGCAGCGTACTGCCGTAATGCCGCTTGCACCATGATGATGCGAAATTTTGGTGCATCTGCACAGGTATTGCGCATCGACCGCGCTAGCCGGAGGGATTTCCTGCCCCAGCACTCCTGTGATTTTTGGGCAGACTATCCCGTGAACGCCGCACGACGGCACAGTACCCACACGTTCGGTCGCACGACGCAAATAATGGCACGATAGCTGCTTAAAGACTTGCAAGCACTGTCCACCGACGGACAGCGTTTTGGAGCGAAGGCGTTCCTGGCCCACCAGCCAGGAGCGCCTTTTTTCATGTCCTGCATTCTGCCTTTAAGGAGACCATGATGAAAGAATTTTTGACGTCGCTGCGCACCGGCAACTGGCGGGCGTTGGTTGCCAGCTTTCTTTATTTCGATACGGGTTTCACGGTCTGGCTGCTCTACGGCCCGCTGGCGCCATACATGGTCAAAACCCTGGGACTAACACCTGCGGAACAGGGTTTTCTGGTCGCCATCCCGGTACTGGCGGCGGCGATTTTACGGGTCGCCATGGGCAATCTCTATCAGGCCATGGACGGTCGCTGGCTGGCACTGGGCGGCATTGCCCTGTCGGCCATTCCGCCGCTTTTTCTGCTCCTTTATCCGGGGGCACTCCACTTTCCCCTGCTGATTGTCCTCGGCATTCTGCTCGGGGTTGGAGGTGCGAGTTTTGCGGTAGCCCTGCCTATGGCGGGGAGCAACTATCCCGCCAAGGTACAGGGGACGGTCCTGGGGATCGCTGCGGCCGGTAACATCGGCGCGGTGCTGGACGGCTTTCTGTTTCCACCGCTGGCCGCCCAGTTCGGCTGGGCGCATGCTACTGCCGCCGCCCTGCCCCTGCTGACGCTGGCCGGAGTGACGATGTTCTTCTGGGGTAAAGATAACGCGCCGAAAAGCGGGCAGGTCGGACAAGCGCTGGCGGGTTTTACAGCAACGCTGGTCGGGCTGGCCTTTCTGGCGGTGGCGACGCCGTTGGGTTGGCTCGGGCTGCACGGCAAGACGGCTCTGCTGATGCTGCCGATCTTCGGGGTGCTGCTCGCGGGTTCGGTACTGCCGCAGCGTTACCGCCTGGCCCTCAGGGAGCGCGACACCTGGGTCATCATCCTCATCTACAGCATCACTTTCGGCGGTTTCGTAGGGATGTCTGCCTACATCAGTCTGTTGCTGGTGTCTTTGTATCATTTGCCGAAAATCGATGCGGGTATGTTGATGGCACTGTTCGCCTTCACCGGCGCCATGTTGCGGCCCCTGGGCGGGATCATTGCCGACCGGGTTTCCGGTGTTCTCGCCTTGCGCTGGTTTCTCGGCGGCATTGCCCTGACGGACGCCGCTTTTGCCCTGTGGACCCCGTCGCTGGCCGTGGCCGTTGCGTTGCTGCTCTGTCTGTATGCCTGTTTTGGGCTAGGTAACGGGGCGACCTTTCAACTGGTACCCCTGCGTTGGCCCCTGAAGACCGGGATCATGACAGGCATCATCGGTGCGGCTGGCGGCATCGGTGGCTTTTATCTGCCGGTAATTCTCGGCATTGCCAAGGAGGAAACCGGGACCTATCACCTTGGCTTCGCCTGCTTCGCCCTCCTCGCTGCAACGACGCTGGGACTGGTGCTAGCCATGCGCCGCCACTGGCTGCCGTGGTCACAGCACGCAGTCGTCGCCCAGGAGACTGTCAGCCCAGAGATCGGAGAGGTGCCAGCGGCCGTAAGCGACTAACCCCCGGCTTCAACGTCCCCGCGGAGTATTTTCGAGCACGTGATCTTCGCACCAGGGAACGGTTGCCCCCGTCCTCCGCAGATATTTACAGAAATATCCTTAAAACACCGGAGAAACTCATGTCGCGATCCTCTTCACACCGACGTCGTCATGCTATCGCTGCCCTCTTTGCCCTGCTGGCCAGCACCGCCCACGCAGACACTCTGACCGATGCCATCAGCGGTGGCCAGGTCAACCTCGACTTTCGTCCGCGCTATGAATTCATGTCTCAGGCGGACAAAAACAACGCCAATGCCTTCACGGTGCAAACGCTGCTCGGCCTGGCGAGCAAGCCCATCGCCGGAATCAGCGCTGATCTGCAGTTCATCAATGTGGCCGGGATCGTCAATCACTACAACAGCCTACGCAATCGTAAAGCAGCTTACGCGCTGATTCCCGATCCAGAGGAAACCAATGTTAACCAGGCCTATCTCCAGTATGCGGGCATTCCTGCTCTGCGCCTGCGCGCCGGTCGTCAGGAGATTAACCTGGATGACGAACGCTTTGTTGGTGCGGTGGGTTTCCGGCAAACGCCGCAGAGTTTCGACGCGGTCTCGGTACAGGGCACAGCACTGCCTGATCTGACGTTTTACGGAGCTTATATCTGGCGGATCAAAAACATCCTCAATGAAAATGTGCCATCGCGAATCTTTCTCAGCGAGGTGAGCTGGACACCGTCCCCCTTACTGCATGCTCAAACCTTCGGCTATGGCTATGGGAATCAGGCGCATAGCGTCATTCCGGGAGCGGCGGCATGTTTTCTGGCGGGTAATGCACAGGCTTGTAACAGCACTACGCTGGGTGTACGAGTGCAAGGCGCTATTTCTCTGGGGGACGCTCTGCACCTGCCCTACGACCTGAGCTATGCCAAACAGCTGCCTTATGACGGCGGGAGTGCGGTGGTGAATGCCCAGTATTATCACGTTGGTGCCGGTCTGGCGCTGCCGGAGTTCTGGCTGCATACCGACTACATGGTCATGGGAACAAATAGTCAAGGTAATTATGGCTTTCAAACGCCTCTCGCCACCAAACACGCCTTTAACGGCTGGGCAGAAGTTTTTCTGACCACGCCACCCGAAGGTTTGCGTAGCCTGTACTTCACCCTTGGCGGCGAGCTGATGGGCACCCAACTGGCGGCCATTTATTATGACTTCCAAGCCGACCGTGAAGGTGCGCAATACGGACACGAACTGGATTTGTCGGCCACCCACGTCTTTTTCAAACACTGGAGTGCCGGGGTACAGTACGCGGATTACCGGCGTATCAGTTACGGAATGAATACCGAAGGCACATGGGTATTCGTGACGGCGAAATTCTAGCCACTGCACCGCCCATTTGCACTATTATGGTGCGACTGGATCACGACTGCACCATAATATATCGGCGCACCGTAGCGCGTTCGCCATAACTATTTGTTTTTATTTTATGCGAAATACGGCATGGTTATTGCCTCTCGATTGTGGTGCGATCTGCAACGATCGCCAGTGTGCAAAACGGCAAAGGCGTCGTCAGCAATTCGGCTGACTGCGCCTTTTTTCTATTCTGGGAGTATGAAATGATGAATCCGGTACCCGTACAGCATCGCAAAGCGCGCCTGGTGGTGGTCGGCAACGGCATGGCGGGCATTCGCGCCGTCGAAGAGCTGCTGAAAATGGCACCAGAGCTCTACGAGATTACCGTTTTTGGCGATGAACCCCATCCCAATTACAACCGGATTCTCCTCACCCCGGTACTCGCCGGAGAGATGGCCCTGGAGGAAACCATTCTCAACCCTTTGGACTGGTATGCTGAACACGGCATCACCCTGCACACGGGGAGCCGAGTGACCGTCATCGACCGGGTGAAGCGACAGGTCGTGACCGAAGATGGGCGCATTGCACCATACGATCGCCTGTTATTGGCGACCGGGGCGGCAGCGGCCATCGCCCCCATTCCGGGGAACAACCTCCCTGGGGTGCTCAGCTACCGGGACATGGCCGACGTGGAATCCCTCACCCGCAGCAGCGATCTTGGCGGCGAGGCGGTCGTCATCGGCGGCGGTTTATTGGGTCTGGAAGTGGCGCATGGTCTGCGGGCGCGGGGGATGGGGGTGACGGTGGTACATCGCCGCGACTGGCCGCTGGACAAGCAACTGGACGCGCGCGGAGGCGCCTTGTTGCAGACCGCCATGGAGGCGCGCGGCGTGCATTTTCTGCTGGGCAAGGAAAGCGCGGCGGTGCTCGGCGATACCCATGTCAGCGGCCTGCGCTTTACCGATGGCAGCGAAATCCCTGCAGATGTGCTGGTGATGACCATCGGCATCGAACCGCGTATCGAGATTGCCCTGGCGGCGGGTTTGCAGTGTGAAACCGGCATTCTGGTCAATGATACCCTGCAAACCTATGATCCGCGTATTTATGCCGTCGGCGAGTGCGTACAGCATCGCGGGCAAACCTACGGCCTCGTAGCCCCCCTCTTTGAGCAGGCCAAGGTGGCGGCCAACCATCTCGCCGAGTACGGGCGGATGCGTTACCAGGGCTCGGTCACCAGCACCAAGCTCAAAGTCACAGGAATCGAACTCTTCTCCGCCGGGGACTTCATGGGTGGTGATGACTGCGAGGAAGTAACCCTGCTCGACGGCAGTCAGGGCATCTACAAAAAAGTCATCCTGCAGGAAAACAAGGTCGTCGGCAGTCTGCTCTATGGCGACACCAGCATCGGTCCCTGGCTCTTTCAGCTCATGCGTGACGGTACCGACGTCTCCGCCTTCCGCGACCATATCGTTTTCGGTGAAACACATTTGGGTGACTCCGGCCATGCTGGCGAAAATCAGGCCTCGCGGCTCTCTGACGGGGCGGAAATCTGCGGCTGTAATGGCGTGACCAAAGGCAGCATCGTCAAGGCCATCCGCGAGCAGGGTTTGTTTACGCTGGAGGAAGTGCGTAAATGCACCAAGGCCAGCGCTTCCTGCGGCTCCTGCACCGGGCTGGTGGAGCAGTTGCTGGGCAGCACCCTCGGCGGCATTTATGACAGCACCACGAAGAAAAAGGCGCTCTGCGGCTGTACCGAACTCAGTCATCAGGAGACACGCGACGCCATTATTCAGGAAAAATTGCTCTCGGTGCGCCAGACCTTTGCCTATCTGGACTGGCGGCATCCAGGCGGTTGCGCCACCTGTCGACCGGCGGTCAACTACTATGTGCGCACGGCCTGGCCAGCAGAGGGATTGGACGACGCCCAGTCCCGTTTCATCAACGAGCGTGCCCACGCCAACATTCAGCGCGACGGCACCTATTCGGTGATTCCGCGGATTTATGGTGGCGTGACCAGTCCGGCGGCACTGAAACGTATCGCCGAGGTGGCAGAGCGCCATAATGTGCCCATGGTGAAATTCACCGGGGGGCAGCGTCTGGACCTACTGGGAGTAAAAAAGGAGGACCTGCCGCAAATCTGGGCAGAGCTGAACATGCCCTCGGGACACGCCTACGGCAAGGCCCTGCGCACCGTCAAATCCTGCGTCGGCACCGACTTCTGCCGCTTCGGGGTGCAGGACAGCACCCGCCTAGCCATTGAGCTGGAACGAGGACTGGAGCGCATGTGGGCGCCACACAAGGTCAAACTCGCGGTCTCCGGCTGTCCGCGCAACTGTTCTGAGAGCACCATCAAGGATTTCGGCATTATTGGTGTCGATTCCGGCTGGGAACTCTATGTGGGCGGCAATGGCGGCATGAAGGTGCGTGCCGCCGACCTCCTCTGCAAGGTAAAAACCCACGAGGAGGTTTTGGAAATGGCCAAGGCCTTTTTGCAGATGTACCGGGAAGAGGCCCAATACCTGGAGCGCACTGCGCCCTGGGTAGAGCGAGTTGGTCTGGACCATATCCAGGCCATCGTCGTGAGGGACCGGGAATCCCGGCAGCAGCTTGCCGCACGCATGGACTTCGCCCTGTCGCAGGAAAAAGACCCCTGGGCGGAAGCAGTTTCCGGTCGTCTGGATATTCACGCCGCGCCCCTGCGCCGCGTCCCTGCCTGAGGTGATCATGATGGAATGGGTGGCACTCGGTAGTATTGCAGAAATCCCCGCCCTCGGCGGCCGTTATGTGGATACGCCCCAGGGGCAAATCGCCGTCCTGCGCAATGAAAATGACGAAGTTTTTGCGGTCCGCAATCGCTGCCCGCACCGCGGCGGCCCCCTCGCCGAGGGCTTCGTCTCCGGCAAGACAGTATTCTGTCCGCTGCACAACTGGCAGATTGATCTGGAGAAAGGCGAGGCGATGGCGCCGGATCATGGCTGCGTGAAGCGCTTTCCAGTACGCGTCGAGGATCAGCAGGTCTGGCTCGGACTGGAGGGGGTGGCGCCATGACTCTGATACGCCCGCAGCCCCTGCACCGCCTGCAGAGCAAGTCGGTCTGCCCCTACTGCGGGACCGGCTGCGGGGTCATTATCGAACACGACGGCCAGCACATTACCGGTGTGCGTGGCGACCCCGATCATCCGGCCAACTTTGGACAATTGTGCAGCAAGGGAAGTAATTTGCACCTGAGCAGTACGGGCGAGGATCGCGCCCGTGAACCGCTGCGGCGCCAGCGCGGCAGTGAAGACTGGTCGTCCCTGAACTGGTCGGAGGCGCTGACGCAGATGGCGCGTACCTGGGCCGGAATAATCCATACCCAGGGTCCGCAGGCCGTGGCTTTTTATGTTTCCGGACAATTGCCGACGGAGGATTATTATCTCGTCAACAAGCTGGCCAAGGGTTTTATCGGCACCAACCATATCGACACCAACTCGCGGCTATGCATGGCCTCCGCGGTGACGGGCTACAAATCCAGCCTCGGTATGGACTCGGTGCCCTGCTGCTATGAAGACCTCGACAGCGCCGCTTGTCTTTTTATCGTTGGCGCCAACGTCGCCTACGCCCACCCGATTCTCTTCCGCCGCATCGAGGCAGCCAAATTGCGCCGCCCGGAACTGCAGATTATCGTCGCCGACCCACGACGCACGCCGACAGCAGCCATCGCCGATGTGTTTCTGCCGATTCAACCCGGCACCGATGTTGCCCTCTTTCACGGCATGCTGCATATCCTGATCTGGGAAGGGCTCGTCAACCGCACCTTCATTGAGGCGCATACTGAGGGCTGGGAAGAACTCAAGGCGCTGGTACAAAACTACACCCCGCAAAGGGTAGCGGAAATCTGCGCGATTCCGCTCGCCGATCTGCGCGCCGCGGCGCTGGCCTTCGGGCAGGCACCGGCTGCCCTCTCCCTCTGGTGTCAGGGGCTCAATCAGTCCAGCCACGGTTCCGACAAAAATGTCGCACTTATCAACCTGCATCTGGCCACTGGGCAAATCGGCCGACCCGGCGCTGGTCCCTTCAGCCTGACCGGGCAACCCAATGCCATGGGTGGGCGCGAAACTGGCGGCATGCCCGCCCTCCTCCCCGGTCACCGCGAAGTGGCCAACCCGGAACATCGCGCCGAAATCGCGGAGATCTGGGGCGTAGAGAGTCTACATCCACAGCCCGGCCTCACCGCCGTGCCCCTGTTTCAGGCGCTCGAACGCGGCGAGATTGCAACGATCTGGATCACCTGCACCAACCCGGTGCTGTCCATGCCCGATCAGACACAGGTACAGCGCGCTCTCGAAAAATCTCTTTTCGTCATCCTGCAGGACAGTTATCTCGGCACCGAAACCGCCGCCTATGCCGACCTTCTGCTTCCCGCCGCCAGTTGGGGCGAGCGCGAAGCCTTGGTGACCAACTCCGAACGACGTATCACCCATCTGCAAACAGCTGTTCCCGCGCCAGGCAGCGCCCTGCCGGACTGGGTCATCTTCCGGGATTTCGCCTTTGCGCTGGGCAAGGCACTGGATGCCCTCGATCACCCACTGCCAGGTACCCGAGATGCTTCCTGGGCCGAGCGCGCCCGGCGTATGTTTGATTTTTCCGACTCCGCCAGCATCTTTCTGGAATATCGGGAATGCACCCGAGGCCGCGATCTCGACATCACCGGCCTCGACTTCAGCCTGCTCGACGAGTGGGGGCCGCAGCAGTGGCCCTATCCGCAAGGCGCGCAAGCAGGGCAGGCTCGCCTCTACGCCGACGGCATTTTCCCGACGCCCAGCGGTCGCGCCCGTTTCCGCAGCCCGGAATACGTCGGGGTCGCCGAAGAGATCGACGCCCGTTATCCTCTGCGCCTGACCACCGGTCGCCTGCGCGATCAGTGGCACAGCATGAGCCGCACCGGCAAGGTGGCGGCCCTCTTCGCCAGCGACGAAGAAGCCTTTCTCGAAATACACCCGGATGACGCCCAACACCTGAATCTCAGCAACGATGTCCTCGCCAGAGTCAGTAGCCGGCGCGGCAGCAACATCCTCCGAGTGCGGATCAACGCCGATCTGCAACCGGGGTTGATTTTCGCCCCCATGCACTTCGGGCGCCGCTTTGCCCCCGCCGCCCTTTGCAATCAAATGACCCTCGCTGCTATTGATCCCAGCTCCGGCGAGCCGGAGTTCAAGCACACGGCAGTGCGGGTGGAACCAGTGATTTTCCCTTGGCAGGGTACGGTCCTGCGCTTGAACGATCAGGATATCTATTTTCACGCCGCCCAGCGTATTGCCCGGCAATTCCCCTACGCGAGCCTCAGCCGCATCCGTCGGGGGGAGCGCGAGGGCTTTATCCTCCGTCTCGCTGGCGACCAGGCCCCGGCAGCCCGTGAGATTCACGCCTGGGATCAGGGACTGGGTATGGATGACATCGACATTCTTGACTATGAGGATGGCCGTCGCGGTGTGCGCAAACGCCTCTGTATCCGGGGCAACCAGCTCTATGCCGCCCGCCTCTTCGGCGAAGACACCACCCGCGACTGGCTACGTGAACTGTTGTTAAGCGCGACGGACGTCCAATCCTATCGGCACACCCTTTTTGCCCCCAAAGTGCCCCTCGATATGGGCGCATGGGTGCGCTCGCGAGGCGTTTGCGCCTGCACCGGAGTGGATGAGCGTACCCTGCGGCAGCACATCGAAGCGGGCGCGGTCACCCTCGGCCAGATTGCGCAGGTCTGTGGCGCGGGCGGCGAATGCGGCTCCTGCAAACCAGAAATAATCCATATTATCAGCAGAATGCGCCAGGAGGCCTCATGAATAGCATGCCTCTGAACCTGATTGTCGGCCGCGTCGCACGCGGACGGGAACACGCCGAGGACCTGTCCCCGGATGAAGCCCAATCCCTCTTTGCCGCCTGGCTGGCTGGCGATCTCCCTGACCTCGTCGCCGGCGCTTTGTGGGCCGCCTATCGTATCAAGGGCGAGTCCGTAGATGAACTGCGCGGTTTTGTCAGCGCCAGCGAAGCGAGCCTGCCGTCCGTTTCCATCGACAGTGCTTATCGTCCGGTGGTCTTCCCAAGCTACAACGGGACCCTGCGCGGCGCTAATTTGTTGCCCCTGCTGGCGTTGATCCTCGCCCGTTGCGGCGTACCGGTATTACTGCACGGCCCGGCAGCAAGCACGGCAAGCAACGTTATGGCACTCACCGATCACGATCCCTCCGGACGGGTCAGCAGTGCGCAGATATTTGCTGGATTCGGCCTGCCCATCGCCCATGATAACGCGCATGCGAGCAAACAGTTGCAGCAACAGGGTCTCAGTTACCTGCCGATGGAGCAACTACACCCAGGCATCGGCCGGATGCTCCAGCTCCGCCAGCGACTTGGAATCCGCTCCAGCGCGCATACCGTCGTCAAACTCATCAATCCTTTCCAAATATCTGCAGTACACTGCGCCGGGGTCACCCACCCGCCTTATCTGAAGCTTCTGCAAACCTTTTTTAGCACAACCGGGCGTATTGCCCTCTGCCTGCGTGGCACCGAAGGCGAACCCTTCGCCAACCCCAAACGCCGCCCCGACCTGCATACTTGTGTGGCGGGAGATTACGCCCTGTGGATGGCCAAAGACGATAAGCCACTGGCCCAGATCCCGGCACTGCCTGTGGATCAGAGTGTGAGCGCGACATGCCGCTTCATGGATCGGGTCCTTTCTGGCCGCACCCCCTTGCCCGCGCCGCTGGCCGATCAGGCGCTCTGCCTCCTCTCTCTCAGCGGTCGCAGCGTGGACATGGACAGCGCCCGAGCGCTCTTATCCCAGACACTTTCCGGCAACACGGAATAACTGGAGACCTCAGCATGCAAAAGCTATCTTCCCCAAGAGTCTCCATCGTTGGCGCTGGCCCCGGTGATCCCGAACTGCTCACCCTCAAGGCAGCACGCCGCATCGCCGAGGCGGAGATCCTCTTCTACGACGCCCTCGCCAACCCGCAGATCCTCGACATGGCGGCGGACAGTTGCCGCAAAGTCGAAGTTGGCAAGCGTGGCGGCCAGAACTCGACCCCGCAATTGCTCATCCACGAACAACTCATCCGCGCCGCACTGCAGGGTCTGCGGGTAGTACGGTTAAAGGGCGGCGACCCCTTTCTCTTCGGCCGCGGCGGCGAAGAATGCCTAGCCCTGCGCGCCGCCGATATCGACTACGAAATCATTCCCGGTATCACCAGCGGTATGGCGGCAGCAGCCTATGCGGGGGTACCGCTCACCCATCGTCACCGCAGCCAGTCGGTGCTCTTTCTCACCGGTCATGAAGCGCGCGGCGGTAAAGCACCGGACTGGTCGCGCTACGCCCAGGCGGCCGATACTCTGGTAATCTATATGGGCATCGAGCGGGTGGCTGGCATTTGCGCGGCACTCATGGCGGCTGGCCTCGCGGCGGAAACTCCCTGCCTCGCCGTACAATGGGCCACCCTGGAGCAAAAACAGGTACGGGCGCCCCTGGCACAGCTCCGCACAGAAATTGTCCGCGCCAAACTGGGTAGCCCGGCCATTCTGATTATCGGGGCCGTGGTTGATCTCGCCGATCTCTGTGCCTGGCTTCCCAGAACAGAAGAGGCGGCGCGCCACTTACTGCAACAACCTTAAGGAGACACCGTGCCTGAAGTGCAGTTCCTGCTGGCTCACGGTTCACGCAGCCCCCAATGGCGACGCCCCTTCGAGGTGATTGCCGCCCGCCTGCAGGTAGCCCAGCCGCAGCGGCGGATCATACTTTGCTACCTGGAATTGTGGACCCCGTGCCTGGGCGAGGCCATGCGCGAGGCTTTTGCAGCCGGGCTACGCCAGTATCGCATTTCGCCGCTTTTTTGGAGTAGTGGCCGACACTTACAGGAGGATTTACCCACCCTCGTCGCCCAACTCCGGGCTGAATTGCCTGACTGCGAGATCCGCATCGATGGCCCTCTGGGCGAATCAGAAACGATTATTCGCGCCGCGCTACAAGCCTTGCAATGAACCCATGCATCGCGTCATCCTGATAGACAACGACACTGAGCGCGCCGAGATTCTGCGCGAGGCGCTCAGTCTGGAGGGCCATCAGGTTGCCGATATTTTCTCGTGGGCGGAGCTTTCCTGGCAGCGCCTGGAAAAGCTGCAGCCCGACGTCATCATCGCCGAAGCGGGCACCCCGGAACGCGATGTGCTCGAACACATCGTCTTCCTCAGCGAGACGCTGGAATTACCTGTCGTCGTCCTCGGTGCCCCCGAAGATGAAGATACCATGCGCCGTGCTATCCGGGCCGGGGTTGCCGCCTACGTCGCCCATGGCATCTCCGCCCGCGACATCGCCCCCATCCTCAAGGTCGCCGCCCTGCGCTATGCCGAATACCGGCACCTGCGCAAGGAACTCAAAGACACCCAGAACGCCCTTTCCGAGCGCAAGCTGGTGGAAAAAGCCAAAGGCATTCTCATGCGCGACATGCAGATTGACGAAGCCGAGGCCTACCGCCGCCTGCGCCGCCTCGCCATGGACAAGGGGAAAAAGCTGTCGGAAATCGCGGAGATGGTGATTGCCATTTGCCCTTAACCACGTCTTGCACCCTCAGACCAGGCACTTTGATCACCCCGATCAGAGCATATCAACGCGCCGCCCTGCCCCGCCCTCCCCGCCGACCCCGGCAGACGTCCACGCGATTTTTCCGCAATCCGCGCGGCAAGGGCTGCTCCTCCAGATAAACCGATAGGGATTGCAGGGTGGCAGATGCACTCAGAGCGATCAGTTTGACCCCCTTGCCCTTGGGCAAATTTTTGACCTCGGCAAGAGGAAACAGCAGGCCATGTCCGTCTGAAGTCAGACAGAGCGTTTCCGCCTGAAGATCGGTGACCGGCACCAGTGGCATCGGCCGCTCATCCGCGCTCAAGGTCAAAAAGACCTTGCCCGCCCGATTGCGTCCAGTCATGTTTTCCAGGGCAGTCAGGAATCCATAACCACCGGTTCCGGCCACCAGCCACAGGCTGTCGCTGGCGCCGCAGGCTACGGATGCCAGCGCGCCGCCCGCCTGAAAATCCACCTGACTCGACACGGGAATGCCGTCGCCGCGACCGCCGGGTATTTGCGCCACGGCGATAGAATAGGCGCGCCCCGAATTATCCAACAAGGCCAGCGTATCTATAGATCGCACCTCGAAGACTTGCAACAAAGCATCGCCTTCCTTGAACGCCAAAGTCGTCGAATCCAGCCCGTGACCGGAGCGGGTACGCAGCCATCCCTTTTGCGAGACGATCACCGTAACGGGTTCGTCGGTGACGGCAGCGGCAATGGTCTGGATGGATTTGTTGGTAATGGCGGTATCGGCTTCCAGAAGGGTGCGACGGTCATCTCCGAATTTTTTCGCGTCGGCGGTGATTTCTTCAGCAATCAGTGCCCGCAGCCGGGATTCGTCCTGCAGGAGCGCGCTCAGGTACGCGGCCGTTTCCCGTTTTTCGGCCAATTCCTTTTCCAGCTCAATACCGGCCAGTCGCGCCAGTTGCCGCAGGCGAATCTCCAGGATATCTTCTGCCTGAATCTCGCTGAGCTCGAAGTGGACCATGAGGTCGGCCTTGGGGTCGTCGGACTCGCGGATTACCCGGATTACCGCATCGATATCCAGCAGCACCCGTAAACGGCCTTCCAGAATATGGATGCGCGCCAGGGCCTTGTCGAGGCGGAACTGGCTACGCCGCCGTACGGTCGTTACCCGATAGCGCACCCACTGCCGTAATATTCGGGTGAGCGGCATACACGGTGCTTTGCCATCCAGATCCAGCACCGTGAGATTCACCGACTGGTTGGACTCGAGCGAGGTGCGGGCCAGCAGGTAGGTCATCAGACTCTGCGGGTCCTGGTTGCGCGAGCGCGGCTCAATGACGATCCGCACGGCGTGGGCTTTGCCTGACTCGTCGCGCACGGTATCCATCTGGGAAAGCATGGCGTTTTTTGTCGTTTGCTGCTCCGGAGAAAGCGCCTTTTTCTTGCCTTCCCCTTTGGCTTGCGGGTTGGAAAGGGTTTCTATCTCCGAGAGGATTTGTGCGGTGGACACCCCCGGCGGCAGTTGCTGTACCGCGATGCGCCACTCCCCGCGCGCCAGCTTTTCGACTTCCCAGCGGGCACGCACCCGGATGCTGCCGCGCCCCGACAGATAGGCCTCGCGGATTTGCCCCGGCGTCGAAATAATCTGGCCACCGCCAGGGAAGTCGGGGCCGTGAATCTGCTGCAGTATTGCGTCATCGGTCATGTCCGGGCGCAAGACCAACTCCGCACAGACCTGCGCCAGTTCGCGCAAATTGTGGGGCGGAATCTCCGTAGCCATGCCGACCGCGATGCCGGAGGCGCCGTTCATCAGCAGGAAGGGCAACCGGGCGGGCAAGGTGACGGGTTCTTCCAGCGTACCGTCATAGTTGCTGCGGAAATCGACCGTGCCCTCATCCATTTCTGCCAGCAGCAGCTCGGAAATGGGGGTCAGATTGGCTTCGGTGTAGCGCATGGCGGCGGCCGAGTCGCCGTCCAGAGACCCGAAGTTGCCTTGCCCATCCACCACCGGGTAGCGCAAGGTGAAGTGCTGGGCCATACGCACCATGGCGTCATACACCGAAGTGTCGCCGTGGGGGTGCCACTTGCCAATCACCTCGCCCACCACCCGGGCAGACTTGACATGCTGTGGTGAGCGTTGCAGCCCCATATCGCGCATGGCATGGAGAATCCTCCGTTGCACCGGTTTCTGGCCATCGGCCAGCGCCGGAATCGCCCGCCCGGTTACCACACTCATGGCGTAGGCCAGGTAAGCACGTGCGGCATATTCCGCAAGCGGCGGCGCCGGAGGTTCGCCAGAGTCCAGGGCCATACCCCCGGATGGCGGAGGCGGTGATGCTGGCGAGGCCGCGGATAATGCAGCGACATCCCGCACCGCTTCGGGTGCCACCAGCGCAGAAGCGTTACCGATGACCGCCCCGCTTTCCGGGGAGCGCGCATTACCGATGAGATCAAAAAGATCCCGGGTGTTAGCCATGCTTGAAAGTCCTCGCCTTAAATATCAATATCTGCCGTCCAGCCATCCCGCTCCATCCATTCGCGACGCCCGCCCGCCGATTGTTTGGCCATCAGCAGGCTGAAACGGGTATGCAGTGCCGCCTGATCGGCAGCCGTCATGGATAATGGGACAAGGGAACGGGTATCAGGGCACATGGAGGTTTCCCAGAGCTGATCCGGGTTCATCTCGCCCAAGCCTTTGAAACGCTGCACCGAGATCGCACTTTCCTTGACGCCTTCGGTGCGCAGGCGATCTATCGCCGCGTCCCGTTCGGCTTCTGCCTCGCAGTAGATTTTACGGGCCTTGCCGCGCCAGGTGGTATCCACCCGGTATAAAGGCGGCTTGACCACGAACACGTGGCCGCGCTGCAACAGCGCCGGGAAATGCCGCAGAAACAGGGTCAGAATCAGCACCTGAATATGGCTGCCGTCCACATCGGCATCGGACAGTACCATGACTTTGCCGTAGCGCAGCCCGGCCAGCACCCGATCCGGGTCCGCCTGAACGCTGTGTGCCTCAATACCCAGGGCCACCGCCATATTGTGGACTTCCTGGTTTTTGAAGATCTGGTCCGCATCCACTTCCCAGGTGTTGAGCACCTTGCCCCGCAACGGCAGCAAGGCCTGATATTCTTTATCGCGCGCCGCTTTGGCGGAACCGCCGGCAGAGTCCCCTTCGACCAGAAACAACTCATTGCGCTGAATATCCTCACTTTCACAATCCGTCAGTTTGCCGGGAAGTGTCGCCAGGCCCGAGCCCTTCTTACGCTCGATTTTTTGCGCGGCGCGGGTACGAGCCTGGGCATTCTGGATCGCCAACTCTGCGATCGCCTTCCCCGCATCCGGATGACTGTTGAGCCAGAGTTCCAGCGGATCACACACGGTCTGCGCCATCAGCTTATGGGCGTCGCGGCTGGTGAGCTTGTCTTTGGTCTGCCCCTGAAACTGCGGATCGAGCACGCGAGCCGAAAGCACCAGCGCCATCTTACCGGTAACATCATCCTGTACCAGTTTGAGCTTGGCGGGGACGAGGCTGTGGTGCTCCATAAAACTGCGCACCGCCTCAAAAACCCCGGCTCGGAAGCCCGACTCGTGGGTACCACCGTCCAGCGTCGGGATCAGATTGACGTAAGTCTCCGGGTTAGGGGCGGCGCCGTTAATCCAACAGAGCGCCCAGCCCGCACCTTCCCCTTTCGCAAAACCGTTACTGTCCCCGTCCTGATAGGAGACTCCCGCAAAAATCGGCGTGGTCAGCTCGAGATCAGCGACGATTTCCGCGAGGTATTCCGCCAGACCTTCGCTATATTTCCAGACGACGGGTTCGAGCTCCGGGACGGTGAGGCTCACTTGCAGGCCAGGGAGGAGAATGGCCTTGGCGCGCAGGAGATGGGTGAGCTCCCGGATATTGATCTTGGCCGAGTCGAAATACCGCCCGTCCGGCCATACCTGAACCCGCGTGCCATGGGTGCGCGGGCCACAGTCTTCCAGCCGGGCCAACGCTTCGCTCACCTCCCCCTGCGTCAACACCAGGCGATAGCGACCGTTACCCGGCCCCTGAGGGTCGCGGGTTTTGATTTCGACTTCCACCCGTTGGGACAGGGCATTGGTGACAGCCACGCCTACCCCATGCAGACCGCCAGAAAAGCGGTAGGCCGACTCCAAATCCGTCTTATCAAACTTGCCGCCCGCGTGCAGGGTCGTAAAGGCCAGCTCGGCCGCCGGGCGGGACTCGCCGGGCGGGATGCCGACCGGGATGCCGCGGCCATTGTCCTCGACGATCACCGAACCATCGCCACAGACCGTCACGTCGATGCGCGTCGCCTGGCCGGCCAGGGCCTCATCGGCAGCGTTGTCGATCACTTCCTGAATGACGTGGGTGGGGCAAGTCGTCCGGGTATACATGCCCGGACGCAACTTGACCGGTTCGAGTCCCTTGAGGACGGTGAATTGTTCGGCGCTATAGCTCAAATGGTGGTTTCCTTCTGCCTCCCCCTATCATAAAGCTGAAAGGGCCGGATGGGCAGCCCTGTGGCCCCACGCGCCAGCCGTCATACGAATTAATTTTCCCTTAACGAACCGTAACCCCTTCGTATGCTGGCAATCGTCATCTTAGTGTCACAAATTTGTCACAATAGTGTCATGTGCGAGAGTTACCATAATGCGGTAGTCGCGGATAGTCGTGAATCGCCTTGCAGTAATAAAACCTCATGATCCGATGATCAATCATTATGAATATGAATAATTCAACAATAATCAGAATGGAGCCATACTAATGTTTAGCATCCTCCTAGGTGCCGTTTATATACAACACGCCCACACTGCCTTACTGGAAGGCTTGGCATGGCTGAATATGCCTGCCTCTACACAGAATTATCGGGCAGAGCAGAAAATATTGTTAGTCTCGCCAAAGGTGACTGACACCATGGTATATGATATCGAATATGCCTTAGAACGAAATGGCTATCCCGTGCATCGGATTCATTCTACTCATGACATAAATGGATTAGACAAAAGCTTACAAGTAAAAAATGTGATACTCAATGGATGGTTAGATGACTACCGTGACTATCTCCAGAATATACAGGATATCGCTCATAAATCAGTACCTTTTCTGGTCATAGGAGACAGCGCGGAAGCAAACAGCGGATCGATAGCGATCGCTGCGATTGAAGCCGGTGCAGTCGCGTTTATTCCGTGGACCCTCGGGGAAGGGTTGCTAATGGCCCATCTCCGCAGGCTGGATGACGAGATAACTATCCGTCCCACAGAACTGTCAAAATTACCAGGGCATATTCAGTTAGATCCTCTTTCCCGCAGAGTGTCGATATCCGATCAGGAAATTTATCTGCCAAAACAGCTTTTCAGGCTCTTTGAATATATGGTGACGCACCCTGACGAGGCGATATCCTATCAGCAGCTTCTGCAAGTCCTCGCAGAAGGGAAAAGGATATATATCGCACCGAATACGCTCGTGGTGAAAATTTACCGATTGCGGAGGATACTGGAGGATACGGGAGCACATAGATGGTTGGAAACCATCCCCGGTTTCGGTTATCGCTTCTGCCCACCAAGGCACGGTACCCACTTGACTGAACAGTCAACACAGTAAAGGTGTAGCAAGGCCATATAACACCCTCGGTCGCTCCGCGAGCTGAGTGTCATTCGCCAACCCGATCATCTTCAACGAAAAGAATGCGCACAAGATGGTCCCCGTAGTTTTCCGGCGCCTTTGCCCACCCCTAAGCCCCGGTTTTAGCGTCGACGCCTACCTCATGGGTGACTTTGCCATGATTGATATCGAAAGAATAGCGTAAACCGCTCCCACCTTTCTCCTGCTCCAGTTCTTCGTTCGTGAGTTTGCCGGGGTATGCCTTCAAGGCAATAGTCCGCGCCTGTTCGATAGTTACCTTGGCATGGCCCGCCAGATTCTGGCCGGTGAAGGCGAAGGCATTAAGGGATGTCGCAGTCAAAACGACACTCAGCACGCCAATAACGACTTTTTGATGTTCCCATGATATGCACTCTACCACCTCGGAATTAGCGCAGGCTTGGCGCCGGCCAAGTGGAGATTCCTGGATGCACACTCGTCATCCTAAAAAAATATCGGCAGAAAAGCTCCAGACATAACACCCTGGAACCTTTCTGCCGAAAATTACAAGTAACTCTATATCTAGAAGTTTACCGCAATACTTCCATATACCGTCAACGGGGCGCCAGGCAATGCCAGCATCTGCCCAGCCGAGTTTCCACCCAGAAGTCCGCCGGCCGTAATATACTGGAACTCGTTATAACGATTATTCGCAAGGTTGAGGACATCGACACTCAGCTTGACGTCCTTCAAACCCGGAATACTCCCACGCGTGGGGATGGTGCTGTCAAAACCCAGATTCACCGTACCATAGCCCGGCATTTTCTGCTGGCTCGGCGCAGTCGTATTGTTATTGAAGATATTTTGTGCGCCGGTGTACTGATACCAGATCCGCGGCTCCAGTAACACGCCCGAGAGATAGTAGCTGTACGCTGTACCGATATTAAAAGTGCTGCTTGGCACGTTGGATACCGGCAGTCCGTCATAACTAACACCGCCAGTTACGTAATGAGCGAAAGTTGCCTTCTCGAAATTCAGATTGGCGAAAACGTGCAGGTTGTAAATCGGGTCATCTTCCAGTGCCATATTGACGCCCTGATAGATGGAATCACCATTCGCGTCACCCAGATAATTGCCATTGGCATCGTAGAACGGAATATACTGGTTGGTATAGTGCAGATGGTAAAAGCTCGCCAGCAGAAAGAAATTATGCAGGTAAGCGGCATCCTTGAAATGAATCTTTATGCCCGCATTATAATCGGCGCTTTTTTCCAGACTATAAATCGGTGGGGTGCTTTGATACAGACCACCGCCCCCGCCCACCTGCGGCTCCTTGTATGCCTGCGCGTAGCTGGCAAACACTGCCAGCCATTTGATCGGCTGCCAATTGAAATCCACCGAGGGCTCCACCTTGGTGAAGCTGTTGCTGGCGGCCGGGAGCACACCCTGATTATTCTGCGGATACAGGGCATAAGCCGCGGCGAAATCCGATTGCGCGGCAGGCGTGTAACGCGTCTGATAATTGATGAAACGCACACCTGGCGTGATATGCAGGTTTTTCATCGGACTGATCCGATCCTGGATGAACGCGGCAAGATCCGTCTGGTCAAAATAGTCGCTGCGATAATGCGCATTGGGCACAGACGCCGAACCGTAGTACGGCGGGTTGGTATTGTAAAAGGCGTTCCGCGAGTTATACCGGCTGTTCAGGAAGAATCCACCCACGTTCACATCGTTATAGGGCAGGGCCACCGAAAACCACAGCTTGTCGCCGTACACATCGGTATGGGGGTTATTGTATTCATACAGATTACCCGGATTGGACAGTCCGTAGTTGTTATAATGGAAATGCAGACGGTGGCCGTTGCGATACCAGAGCGTGTTATGCAGACCCACCATGCTGTCCAGTGCAAGGTTCAATTTGCTATAGACCAGCCAGGTGGTATTGCCGTCCCGTTTGAACCAGACATTTTCCGGCAGCGAGGAATAATACCCTGACGTCGCCTGGCTATACAGCGGCGAGTTCGGCGTACCATCCATGGTCACACCGGCAATGGGGTTGAGGGGGATGGATACCGGCCGGTAACCAGAACCTTTCGCGAGGTAGGCGCCCATTGAAAAGTCACCGTTGCTGAAGGTCTTGCGGGTTTTCAGGAACCAGGCGTAGTTATAACTGGGGTTGGCGAAACCATCCGAGGTTTGACGGTAGCTGTTGCCGGAACCGGAGCCACCCGCCAGAATGGTGGACCAGCCGTCTATGCTCCCGGTGCGCACGTTGAAGACGATATTTTTGGTATTGTAGCTGCCGTAACTCATCTTGATTGATGCGCCAGCCGTTTTGGTGGGTTGCAAGGGGACAAAATCGATCTGGCCGCCGATGTTGTTATACCAGCGATCCACCGGGTTACCGGGACCATAGGTGACGCCTATACCCTGCAGAATGCCGTTCTGCGGTACCTGCGGACTCTCCCAGAGGCCACTGGAGGGATTCACCATGGGAACGCCGTCAAAGGTGACGGAAAGACTGCCGTTGTCAATCTGGCCACCGGAGAAACCGCCCCAACCCTGCTTGATCCCGTTCACGCTGATAGAAGTCTTGGTGGAGCCGGTGTATCCATAGCTGGAGACGCTGACGCCCGGCGCGTAAGACAAAGCCTGCGCACTGCCGCCTACCGGACCGGCAGCCGCTAATTCATGCTTGTCCAGCACCTTCACCGACTGACCGGAATTAAAACGGTGTTGTTGGGTAAGGGACTGTGCCTCACTGCTCCCAAGGTAAGAACTTCCCTGTGCAGCGGCATTGACCTGACCGACGTCGACGGCAGCATGGTGAGCACTTACCGTGCTGGCAGTAACGCCATCAGCCAGGGCAAGTGCACTCGATAGCATCATCCCGGATGCCATGAGCGCAACGATGATTGGACGTAAATTCGCGGTGTTACGCATGGTTAAAACACTCCCTGTTATGATCGATGCCCCAAAAGAATCTTCGGGCGTTTCAAAGTAGGGAGTACCATAACCACCAAATGTGACGACAATACGACAGATCAATGACTTTTTTATGACATTTTGAGGGGCCGGCCTAAAAAATGGCAATCACTTCTTTACTTAGACACTTGACCGAAGCAAAGCAGCTCTTTAGCGGTCAGACACCCACCTGCCCAAGCAGGTGGCCGATTAGTGCGGTGGCGATCATGGAGAGAGCCCCCCAGAAGACAACGCGGAGAGCCCCCTTCAGCATGGAGGCTCCACCGGCCTTGGCAGCGACCGCACCGAGGATCGCCAGCAGTAGTATGGTGGTGGTAAACAGGACAGGTAGCACCCTGCTGTGGGATGCGAAGGTGGCGATTAATACGGGGAATAACGCGCCACAGACGAAAGCGGCGGCGGAGGCTAAAGCGGCTTCGACAGGCCGGGCGGCCGCCATTTTCGTCAGGCCCAGTTCATCATGGGCATGCGCAGCGAGGGCATCATGTTGCATAAGCTGTGCGGCGACTTGCTGGGCCAGCGCCACATCAAGGCCACGCGCCATATAGATATTGCGGAGTTCGAGGAGCTCTTTTTCGGGATTTTTCTTCAGCTCCCGTCTTTCAATCTCAAGATCGGCCAATTGGGTATCGGCCTGGGAACTCACCGACACATACTCACCGGCCGCCATGGAAAAAGCGCCAGCGACCAACGCGGCAACACCAGCAAGCAAAATTTGCTCATGGCTTGCCTGCCCGGCCGCGACACCGGCAAGCAGGCTTGCTGTCGAAAGCAGGCCATCGTTGGCGCCAAGCACACTGGCCCGTAACCAGCCGATCTTCTCATGATGATGGTATTCCTCGTGATACATGCGATATCTGTTCTCGGCAGAAGGCGGCTATCAAAGTGTACCCGGAGTACAAGGTATTGGTCTATATCACCTAGTCGGCAGGCAATGGTATTATCGGACACGAGTTCGTGCTTACGATTTAACCTACACCCAAAGAGAATCAGCCTATGGAACAGAGTTCAACCCCGCATGTCACCTATTGGAATACAGGCACACGTCTTCTTCATTGGGGCATGGCGCTCACCGTGAGTTTTCAGCTCCTCATCAGCCTGATCATGGAACAGCCCAAGCCGGGTCGGGTACCGACCTCTATTCAGGCCCTTTCCTTTGAACTCCATGAGTGGGTGGGCCTGGCTGCGGTTGGAGTCATCATCGCCCACTGGGTATGGAGCGCACTACTCACCCGTGACGACAGCGGCTTCCGTCACCTGTTTCCCTGGGATTCAAAAGGACGGGCGAAACTCCTGATGGAATTACGCCAGATACTACGGTTTCAATTACCCGAGGGAGGCCCTGAAGGGGGGCTGGCGGGACTCGTCCATGGTCTGGGATTCCTCGCTGTCTCCGCTATGGCGGCCTCCGGTGCCGTACTTTTTTTTATCTACCCCAAAAACGGCGTGGAAACGCCATTCGTCGGTAATGTTGCCGATCTGCATAGCCTCATCGCCAACCTCGTCTGGGTTTACTGGTACGGCCATATCGGCATGGCACTATTGCATGAGGTCCTGGGTCATCGGGTTCTAACGCGTATTTTCCTTCTGCGCCGGTAAACCGCCCCTCTAATTTTCTTTGCGATGTGGGGTGAGATAAACCCAGACCGCCAGGAAAAGGAACGCGATGACGTAGATATTGGTGGTACCCAGGACATCGCCCTTGTTCGCCGTGGCACCCGGCAGAAACGGCGCACCCCAACCTTCCGCCGTCGTCCAGACACCAATGCTGTAGGCAATACCAACGGGGATCACCCAGCGCAGACCTCGGCCGATGATAAGATAAAAAGCGATAATACTTTCTATGATCGCGGCAAAATAGCCAAAGAGCACTGGCCCGACCCAGGTGATAACTGTGATAAAGAAGCTGATATAGGCTGCGATCCAAGCCGGTTCGCCGGGCAGAGCCTGCTGCAGGTAAGTAACGGCATTATTGAGAAAATAGGGCTGCCATTTCCAAAAGGCATCGACGGCCCAGAGTATGCCGAACAAGACACGCGCGGTGTGCATGGCCGGCGCGTAAATAGGACGATGCGGTACTTTACTGAGACTCAATCCCTCCCAGCTCCGGGTCCAGATTACATAGAGGAAGCAGAGCGCATAGATGATGGCGGTACCGGGATCGGTCGCACCCTGGGTGTAGGGACCGCCAAAACCGCCAACGGTACTCCATAGCCAGAGGTTATAAATCACGCCCACCCAAGCCAGCAGTGGCAAGCCGATACCGGTAATGAGGGAGATGGCGAGAATGGCGTCGAGCGCTATAGTCGCATAGGCCACATACTGTGCACCCAGTTGCTGGACCAGTTGCGCCATCCAATGACCATAGCTGGCGATCCAGGCGGGTTGTCCGGACACCCAGTCGGCATTGAGGGTGCTCAGAAAGTGAGCGCTGTAGGCAGGACTAAGTTGCAAGCAGGTATTGATCAGCCAGATTAGGCCGAAAAGGATGCGGACCGCACCGAAAGCTTGTTTACGACGTCGTTCAAAGGGCTGGTGTGTTTTCATCATGCCTCTCATTGTGTCATTAATAACGCGGACATTCTTCAGGAAATCGACAAGAAGGTCAAAGGTCGGGAAATCTTTTGCTCTGGTTATTAAAGAATAAACATCATGAAAATACTGATCATTGAAGATGAGCCAAAAACCGCAGCCTTTTTGAAGAAAGGTTTTACGGAGGAAGGGGATATCGTAGACATTGCCAGTAATGGTACAGACGGACAACACCTGGCGGCGACAGGGGATTTTGACGTCATCGTACTGGACGTCCTGTTGCCGCAGCGGGATGGCTGGTGGGTTTTGCAGGAAATCCGCAAGCGGCGGGCGGATCAACCAGTCATCCTGTTGACAGCGCTGGATGCGGTCTCCCAACGGGTGAAGGGCCTGCAACTCGGCGCCGATGATTATCTGGTCAAGCCCTTTGCCTTTTCTGAACTGTTGGCGCGGGTGCACAACATCTTGCGCCGCTGTAACATGCGCTCCGAGGACGTACTCCATTGCGCGGATCTGGAGATCGATCTGCTACGGCATAAGGTCTGGCGGGGGGGCGAGGCCATCGACCTTGCCCCTCAGGAATATCGACTGTTGAGCTATCTGATGCGCTTTCCCGGCGAAGTGCTGACCCGTACGCGGATCGCCGAGCAGGTCTGGGATATGAATTTTGATGGCGACAGCAATGTGGTGGATGTCGCGATCCGTCGGTTGCGCAGAAAGGTCGACGACCCCTATTCCCGCAAACTGATTCATACCTTGCGAGGGGTCGGTTATGTCCTTGAAACACGCGACTGAGGCTTTCCGCCGCGTTACCGGTTCGATAGCTGTACGTCTGACGTTGTGGTACGCGTTGCTCAGTGTTTTGTTGATCGCCGCCGTTGGCAGTGCATTATATTGGGTACTCGCGGAGCAATTACGGCAGGTCGACAGCCAAATTTTATCAAGCAAGATCAATGCGGTGCATAGCGCACTGAGCCAGCATGCCGGGAATGTTGAAGCGCTACAACACGAAATGCAGTTGGAGGCGAGTACGATTCGCGGCGTATTCATCTGGGTCAACCGCCCCCCTGCCGGCATTATTGCCCGCGGTCGTGACTTCAATCCGCTTCTGGACAGTCCACGACCATTCACGAAATCACCCAACGCGCTGGAAAAAACGGAGTGGCGATGGAAAATACGCGATCACGATCATTATCTGGTCATGGCACAACGTTTTGCAGGGCATCCGCCCACAACAATTTATGTCGCCGTCAGCACCACGCAGGAAGCGCAATTTTTGGCACTTTATCGGCAGGTGCTGCTGCTGGCGACTACCCTCGTCCTGCTAGCGGCAGTGGCGGCGGGATATCTGATTGCCCGGCGGGCTATGCGACCGGTCGCACGGTTGGCGGAGATCGTCGATGAGCTGGGTGCCGCGCAATTGCATCGGCGCGTTGCGGACGAACATTGGCCGGGCGAGCTGCGTACTCTGGCGGCCAACTTTGACCGCCTACTGGGTCGGCTGGAGACGTCCTTCAATCGCATTTCGCGATTCTCCGCCGATATCGCCCATGAACTGCGCACGCCCCTGCATATCCTGCGCGGCGAGGCGGAAATCGCCCTTTCCAGAAACCGCAGTTTGGCGGACTATCAGGCGTGTATCGAGTCCGCTATGGATGAATACGGACGGCTTTCGGGCATGGTGGACGCCCTCCTCTTTCTCGCTCGCGCGGAGCAGCCAGATGCCCAGCTCGACACACCGTTGCTGGACAGCCGGGAAGAAGTAGCGGCAGTCTGCGCCTTTTATCAGGCAATGGCCGACGAGTTGGGGGTTGCGCTGGTCAACAGGGCCAGTGGGTCAGTGGCGGCGAATCCCGGACTGTTGCGGCGCGCGCTGGGCAATCTGCTCGGCAACGCGCTGCGCCATACCCCTGCGGGCGGGCAGGTCAGTATCCGCACCGCCATTCAGCCATCGCTACTGCAGATCATCGTCAGCGATAGCGGTTCCGGGATGGCGGCGGAGGATCTGCCGCATGTGTTTGACCGCTTTTATTGCGCGGATGTGGCGCGGATGCGTCAGGGTCAGGGCACCGGACTGGGGCTCGCCATCGTGCGGTCCATTATGCAGTTGCACCGCGGCGAGGTCGCACTGCAGAGTGAATTGGGGATGGGTACCATCGTCACTTTATCTTTCCCAATTATCGCGACAGAAACTCTGGCATCGCACTAAAGATGACGAATTCGACAGGTTGCGGTCATCTTCTGGTTTCCTGCTTTTGCAATGATGCGCCAATGGCCGCCGCAGTTATGGCGGTATTTATCCTGTGCGGAGATAAAATTGTAATGGCCGGTTATCGGACCCCCCCAGAAAAGCGCCAAAATAATTTCGCGTTTTTAAGCGTAAAGGTCCGTGCATGACGCACAAAGCCGCAACACGGCGGATTGCGACTGCGCTCGGAATCGGCGCCTGTCTGCTCTCGGGTACCGCCTCGGCGGACGATCTGACTTTACAGAGCGCCATTCAGCGTGCGCTGGTCAATCAGGCGGTGGTGCAGCAGGCGCAGCACATGATTGCGGAGCGCCAGGATCAGGGTCGTGCGGCGCACGCGGATCTATTGCCCGCCCTCTCGCTGAGTACCGGAGGCATCTGGACCCAAACCCAGAACGGCCAGCCGCGCTTTGTCAGTGCCAATGGCGCACGGGAGCTGATCGGACAGGTTCGCCTGCAAATCCCGCTGTATACGCCGCAAGCCTATGCCTTATCGGCGCTGGCACGCGACCGCTCGGCCATCGCCCGTTACCGGCTGCAGCAGACACGGCTTGCAGTCGCCGCGCAGGTGACCGTGGCTTATTACCGGATGGCGCTGGACGATAACGAACTGGCCGTGTGGCGCAAGGCGCTGGCGGCGGCGCGCCAGATGCGCACGGCGACGCAGGAAGGGTACCGGGCGGGGACCCGCTCGCGCCTGGATCTGAATCAGTCCAAATTGACCCTGGTACGGATCCAGATGGGGCTCGATCAGGCGCGACCGCGGGCGCAGGCGGCGCGCCAGGTGCTCGCACTGCAGACGGGCTATGGGATGGCGGTGCTGCCCAAGCTGGCGCCCGTTGCCGCCCCACTCACTGCGTTGCCGAATACAAATATGCTCCGCCAGCAAGCCGACCAATCGCAGCCGCTGTTGCGCGTCGCCGACGGCGAAATTCAATCGGCGCGATCGCTGTTGCACTATCGGCAGGCGGCGCGGCTGCCAGCCCTTGCCGCCACCGGTGCCTATGGGGTGGACACCTCGACACTGCCGCAAAGCCAGCAGTTGGGCTGGCAAGCGATCCTCAGCCTGCAAATGCCCATTTTTGGCTTTGGCCGCAACCGGGATCGGGTCGCCGCGGCGCAGGAGCAGGTGGCCGCCATGCAGGCCGCCAAGGCGGCGCTGCAACTGCAGATTCGCAGCCGCTTGGCGGCCGATTACGGGGCGGCACAGGCGGCAGTAAACACCTTGCAGGACGCGCAGACGCTCGCCCGGACCGCACGGACGGTCTATACCATGACCCGCAAGGGCTATCTCGCCGGTGCGGAGAGCGCACTGGCGTTACAACAAGCGGAGAATGGCTGGGTGCAGACCCAGTTGCAAAGCGCAGGCGCCGCCATCCGCGCCCGCCTGACACGTGCGCAACTGGCATTGGATAGTGGCTTGTTGCCCGATCAAAGGAAGCTGTCATGACCTCCCGCAAATGCTCAATGATCCATATTTCCCCACGCTGGCCCGCCGTTATCGGCCTCACCACCCTGCTCTGGCTGACCGGCATGAGCGCAGCTTGGGCACTGCCGGTACGCGTGGCCATCGTCGCCGCCGCGCCAACCCATCAGGAAAACACCGTCCTCGCCACCGTCGAGAGCAACGGTCGAGTGACCCTGACCGCTGCGGTGAGCGGCCGGGTGCTCGGTCCGCTACTGCCGGCCGGACAAATCCCTGCTGGCACCCTGGTGGCGCGCATCGCACCGCCCGGCCTGCAGGCGACGATCAGTGCCGCTCAGGCGCGGGTCGCTTTCAGTCGTAGTCAGTGGCTCCGCAACCAACAGCTCTATGCCGATGGTGTCCTCTCCCGGCAGGATGTGGCGCGGACGAAGCTGGCGCTGGACGAAGCGCAGTCCGCCCTCCGCGTCTTGCAGGCGCAATCAGACCAGCAGCAACTGACTGCCCCCTTCGCCGGGAGCCTGCATTATCTGGTGCCTGCTGGCGCGGTGGTCAACGCTGGCCAGCCCATCGCCACTCTCGCCGGCCGCGGAGCACCCTGGGCGCACGCCTACGTCACGCCTGCCGTGGCGCAGGGGCTGCGGATGGGAACAGTGGTAGGGCTTGATGGCAGCAACTGGCAGGGGCACGGCAAGATTCGTTCCGTCGGGCAAAGCGCGCGGCATCTGGGTCTGGTGTCCGTCTACATCGACCTACCCGCGCGCAGCCCGTTATTGCCCGGCGAGTGGCTACAGCTGCGGCTGCCGACGCCGGGGGCAACAGCCTTCGTTCTGCCGACGGCCAGCATCGTCATGCGCGGTGCCCGCACCGAGGTATTCGCCGTTCGCGACGGGCGTGCGGTCGTAGTGCCCGTCCGCATCGTCGCCAGCCGTGGCGATCGCACCTGGGTCAGCGGTGATCTCCGGGTAGGGGAACCCGTCGTACGCTCCGGCAACGCCCGTCTCGTCGCCGGCACCCCCGTGCAGGTCCATAAGCCATGAAGCGTTATCTGGATTTTCTCTGGGAAAATCGCTTCAGCGTCATCCTCGCCGCCCTGTTTTTGCTGGCGGCCGGCTGGTTCGCCTTAAAAAGCCTGCCGGAAAGCGTGTTTCCCAATGTCGATTTCCCGCGCGTGGCGGTGCTGGTCAACGACGGCAGCCTGCCAGTCAAGTTCATGGAAGTCGAGATCACCCGACCGCTGGAGGCACTGGCCAAGGGGCAGCCGGGCGTCCGGCTGGTGCGTTCGCAGACCGGCAACGGACTGACCAAGCTCAATGTCTACTTCAATCCCGGCGTCAATCCGCAGACCGCCTATCTCATGCTGCAGGCCCGCCTCTCGCAGGTTCGTTTACCCGTCGGCGCGCAGATGCGGGTGACGCGCATGGCACCTTACACCTACCCCTTCGCCGAGTATGCGCTGGTGTCCAATCGTCTGGACAGCTCGGCGATGATGCCGACTTTCGCCTTTCAGGTTCGTCCCGCCCTGCTGGCCATTCCTGGCGTCTATCAGGTGCAGGGCACCGGCCGCGGCTGGCCGCAGGTGCATCTTGATCTGAACCCGGTGCGCCTAGCCCAATATCATCTGACGGCACAGCAGGTGATCGACACTCTCCGCCTCGCCCAGGGACCCTTTTTCTCCGGCATTCTGCATGCCTATCACCAGCAGTTTATCGTTGCCACCACGCCCCGGCCGGTGGACACTGCGCATCTGGCCGCCCTGACCCTGCCCCTCGGTCCGGCCAATGCCGAAGGCATCCGCGCCCCGCTGGCGTTGGGCACGCTGGGACAGGTGCGGGTCGGTCCGCCGCCCTTGCTCACCGATGCCGCCGTTCCCGGCTACCGCCATGCCCTGATCATCGACGTGCTGTCCCAATCGCGGGCCAACGACGTGGATGTCGCCCGTGCCGTACAGAGCCGGCTGGCAACCTTGCGGGCGCACCTGCCAGCCGGTGTGCAACTGGTGCCCATCTATGACTTGAGCCATCTGATCAGCAGCAGTCTGCGCGACGTCTGGATCGCCCTCGGGCTCGGCAGCCTGATTGCCTGGCTGGTGGTCCTGGCGTTTTTGGGTCGTTTCGACGGAGCAGTGGCAACCCTGGTAGTGGTACCACTGGCGCTGGCCGCCGCTTTTCTGGCGCTGCATGCGCTGGGCTACGGGCTCAACATCATGACCCTCGGCGGCTTGACAGCGGCGATTGGCGCACTGGTGGATCATGCCATCGTGGTGGTCGAACGCGGACTCCACGGTCTGCACGGCGACCGCACGGCGCGACGACGATTAGCCTTGCGCCGCGCCGCCGAAATTCTGCCGCTGATGACCCTGGCCACCCTCACCTCTTGCCTGATCTTTCTGCCGCTGATTTTTTTGTCCGGCACGCTGGGGCTCCTGTTCCGGCATATGGCGCTGGCCATCGTCATTGCCCTGCTGACTTCGCAAATCGTTGCCCTGCTGGTGACGCCGGTGCTGGCTGCCTGGCTTGCCGGGCGCCCGCAACAGAACCGACGAAACGGCGCTGAGCGCTGGTTACGCCGACATTTCGGCCGCTGGCTGATTTTCGGCATGCGCCGCCCGTGGTGGGCCATTCCGGTAGTCCTGCTCCTCGCGATAGCAGGATGGCTGACGCTGACCACCTTGCCCACCGCCTTCCTGCCCCATTGGGACGAGGGCGTGATCTCGGTGCCCTTCCGCACCCCCGTCGGCAGCAGCGTGGCAGAAACCACCCGCGTGGGGCGCGATTTCATGCGGGTGGCGCTGGAGAACCCCAATGTGGAGCGGGCATCGCTGTTGGTCGGGCGCGGCTTCCAGTTCCTCCATGCGCCGGCCAACAAGGGGGCCATCGCCATCGTCCTCAAACCCAATCACGCGCAGAGCACCGAGGCGGTGATGCGCACGTTGCATGTGCAGTTCCGTCAGATGGCTCCGAATTTGCTCTCCTTGACGCTCCATCAAACGATGATTGTACGCCTGGGTAATCTCTCGGGTGCCCACGCGCCGCTGGTGGTTTATCTCTTCGGCTCGGATTCCGCCACGCTGCGTGCGCAGGGCGCGCGTCTGGCGGCGGCATTGCGCCAGAGCCATGCCTTTGAGTCCGTGAACTTCAAGTCGCCTTCTGCTGGTCCGGAGTTAGAGATTACCCCGTCGCCACTGGCCGCGATCTATGGCATTACCCCACCGGAGCTGGCCGGCCAGGTCAAAGCGCGTTTCTGGGGGCGGCAGGCGGGCTTCCTCCTGCACGGCGAGCAGATTCTGCCGATCCGCGTCAGCCTCGCCGGCCACGATTTCACCCCGCGCGAGATGGACACCCTCCCCATTCGCTTGCCGGACGGAAGCTTTACGCCGCTGGCGAGCATTGCCGGCGTTCATGTGCAGGGCGAGATACCCTTCGTGACCCATCAGAATCTGGTGCCCGACGCCTATGTCTGGCTGCAGCCAAAGCCCGGTGAGGGACTGGCGCAGACCGCCGATAAGGCGCGCGCGGTAGTGGCAAACCTGCACCTGCCGACCAATGTCAGCACCCTGCTCGGTGGCTACTTTCGCCAGCAGTCGCAGAGCTTTCAGCAGATGGCGCTGATACTGGGCGGCGCGCTGGTCTTGCTCCTGATCTTGCTCGGCTTTCAGTTCAGCAGTCAGCGCGCCGCCATCTCCGCACTGCTGGCCATTGCATTGGCGGCACCGGGGGCGCTGCTGGCGCTGCTGCTGCTCGGCATCGATCTCGATAGCACCGCCTTTCTCGGCGTGCTGTTGGTCTTTGCCATTGCCGTCAATAATGTGATCCTGATTTTTGCGCGCGCCCGACAACTCGGTGGCCCGCAGCCGCGCCCCGCCGTGGTCGCCCTTGCCGCCCGCCAGCGCCTGCGTCCCATCCTGATGACCATGCTCGCCGACGTCCTCGGCTTTCTGCCGCTGGCCATCGGTATCGGCCACGGCACCGACCTGCTCAAGCCCCTCGCGGTAGCGGTCATGGGTGGTCTGCTGCTGTCCGTGTTCATGTCTTTGTGGCTGGCGCCGGTACTATATGCCGCATGGCCCACCAGGCGCCCACTGTCAGCCCCGGACCAGCGGACCAATTTCCTTGCCTGAGGGGGCAATTAAAACTATATTTTGATAGCGTTGTTATTTCACTGGAGGTGTGAGATGTCTAAAAAATCATGTTTAATTCCGATCTTGGGCGCTGTGCTGTGTCTGCCGGTCGGGATTGCCTTCGCTGCGGATGCCGCCCCCGCTGCCGGACAGGTTCAAAACCAAATGATCTATGGCAGCCAGTTGATGACCCCCAAGGAGCGTGTGGAGTATCGTGACAAATTGCGTGCGGCCAAGACCATCCAGGAACGCGAACGGATACGTCAGGAACACCACGAAGAGATGATGGAACTGGCCAAGAAAAGAGGGGTAACCTTACCCGCCGTACCACCCGCAGGCGGGGCCGGCATGGGTCCCGGTCGTCTGAATGGCGGTGCCGGCATGGGTCCGGGTGCCGGAATGATGGGAACCGGAACGGGTGGTGGAATGGGCACCGGTCCGCGGCGCTAAGGGTCAGCACGCCCCTGTGCAAAAAAGTTAAGTCTTCCGGACGGGTTCGTTTCTTGACCCCACAGGCGAGGCGTGGGTTCCGTATTCGTGGTAAATCCGCGGCGTAAGCGGCCCGACCCCAACGACAGGATTCCCATGCTACGCTTCCATATTCTGCAGCGTCCTGGTATTCAGGCGGCCCTTCTATCGGCACTGCTCTTCGGCGCAAGCACGCCGCTGGCCAAAATCCTGCTGACGTCGGTCAGTCCGTGGATGCTGGCTGGGCTCCTCTATCTGGGCTCAGGTCTGGGCCTGACGCTTTACCGCTGGTTGCGCCGCGCCAAACGGGTGCAACTGTCGCAGGGGGACGCCTTCTGGTTTGGCACATCGGTGCTGGCGGGCGGAATCATCGCGCCGGTACTGTTCATGATCGGTTTGCACGGGGCGGCGGCTTCGACCGCTTCTTTATTATTAAATGCGGAGGCAGTGTTTACCACGCTGCTGGCGTGGTGGGTATTCAAGGAAGGTTTTGACCGGCGCATTGCCTGGGGCATGGTGGCAATTGTGCTGGGGATGGTCCTCCTCAGTTGGCCTGGTCAGCTACATTTGGATCATCTGTGGTCCGCCACCGCCATCATCGGCGCCTGCTTCGCCTGGGGCGTGGACAACAACCTGACCCGCAAGGTGTCCTTGACCGATACCACTTGGATCGCTGCCAATAAAGGCTGGGTGGCAGGCGGCGTCAATCTCGGTCTGGCGCTGTTACTTGGTGACCATCTGCCTGCCCTGCCGGACGTGGCGGCGGCGATGCTGCTCGGATTTTTCGCCTATGGCGTCAGCCTCGCCCTTTTTGTGGTCGGTCTGCGCCATCTCGGCAGCGCGCGGACGGGAGCGTATTTTTCCAGCGCACCCTTTGTCGGTGCCGCACTCAGCGTGATACTCGGTGCTCCGGTCAGTCCGTTCCTGGTGATTGCCGGGGCACTGATGGGTTGGGGCATCTGGATGCACCTCACCGAACGTCACGAACATGCCCATATCCATACCTTTATGGAACATGATCATACCCATGTGCATGAAGAAGCACATCATCAGCATACGCACCCGGTTCCGGTGGCGTCAGGGGTCCGTCATCGCCACCCGCACCAACACGAAGCGCTGACCCACAGCCACGCCCACACGCCGGACATGCATCACCTCCACAAGCATTGAGCCGTGCACTTCACGAGCGAACCACTTGCCACTTACGCAGCGCCACCAGCGACCAGATGCTCTCTACCACCCCAAAAGGCCAGGTACCCGCGAGGAAGCCATAAGCCGCAGACCCCAGGCAAGCCACCGCAAAAGCCAGCGTGAACCAGTGCGAGCGCGATTCAAAGGCGTAAAACAGCATCATCAGGGTCACAATCGTGGCCCCATAAATCGTCAATAGCATAGGTACTCCCTCAGATTAAGCCGATGACCGCAGCGCACAAACCGTAACCTACCCCACAACCAGATACTACACAAACCGGTTACAAATATTACCAGATTACCGTTTGCCCTCCTGCCCGCCTTGACTTTGTAGCACACTTCATGGTTTACGATGTCCTACGCACTTCAAAAAAGTATCTCTTGGCATTTATAACCATAGGGAAGCGAGCTTGTGACAATGGATCCCGCAGCCACAAGGCTGCGCTGTTCTAATGATGTAATTGCGATTGATAAGGGAGCAACTCATGACGACGTATGCCTTTTCCACCACCACTACCGGATCTTTTCCGGCGGCCCTCGCAAAAGTTACGGAGGCCCTCAAAGCGGAAGGCTTCGGCGTACTGACCGAGATCGACGTGGCCGCAACTCTCAAGGCCAAACTCGGGATCGATTCACGACCCTACAGGATCCTGGGAGCCTGTAACCCCCAGTTTGCCCACCAGGCGATTGAAGCCGACCCTGACATCGGGCTGCTCCTGCCCTGTAATGTCATTGTCCGGGAGGAAGCCAACGGCCAGGTCACGGTGGGCTTCATGGACCCCGCCGCAGTGCTTGGCATGGTCGGCAACCCGCAGGTAACCGCGATCGGTGAAGCGGTACGCGCCAAGCTGGTTCGGGTGAAAGCAAGTCTTGAGACCACCTGACACCAATATGCAGAGAATCCGCCGCCACTTTCCCCTGCTCGCCTTGCTGGCCATGTTCCTTCTCGGAACATGGATAAGCAATGCCGCGGTGGCTATGCCGCTCGGCGTTTCATGCACTGCCATGCCAGGCATGTCGATGGCAGACCTGCCTTGTTGCCAGGGTGATCACGTCATGGATATGACGAGCACGCATTCCGGGGCGATGTCCGGTCAGTGCATGTCGATCTGTGCAGAAGCCCATGCGCCAGGGGGATTAAGACTCCCCGGAATGGCCTTCCCGGCGCCGGCAATAACGGGCTCAGTGACATTTTCCCGTCTGGCAAGGTTTAGCCCGACACCAGCCCAGTTTTTTTTCTCCCACCCGCCCCATCATCCTCCCCCCCTCCAGCACGTGCGGCTGGTCATTTAATTTCTCCTGAGCAAACTGGCCCCCTTTCTAAACGGGGGGATATGTCATTAATTTGCCATGGAGATTTTTCATGCATACCAACATTCCTGGTCGTTTTACCCAACCGACATGGCGCAGGATTCGCCTCTTGGCCGGGGTGCTAGTGCTCCTGTCGGTAACGACCGCCGGGGCCGCTCCATTGAGCCTGCAAGGCGCAGAGGCGATTGCCCTGCGACAAAATCCCGGTCTCGGCGCCCTGACCCAGAAGATTGCCGAATTACGGCACAAGGCCGTGGCGGTGGCCCAACTGCCCGATCCGCATCTCGCCCTCGGCGCCGTCAACCTGCCCCTCAACAGCTTCTCCATGAACCAGCAACCGATGAGCATGCTGAGCGTGGGCGTGAGTCAGACTTTTCCCTCCTTTGGCAAATTGGGGCTGGAAGGACAGCAGGCGGGGGTGGAGGCGGAGGCGGCCGCCGACACCCTGCGCGGCCAATCCGCCGAGCTGGTGTTGTTGCTGCGTCGCGCCTGGCTGCAAGCGGTCTATGCCGAAGATGCCGTGGCAACGGTCCGGCATCAGGAACAATTGCAGGTCGAGAGCGTGCAGGCGGCCCTGGCGCTCTACCGGTCCGCTCAGGGGTCCCAGGCCGATGTCCTCCGCGCCCAACTGGCGCGCGACAGTCTAGCCAATGATGTCGATCGATTGCAGTCGGAGCAGGCAAGCGATCTCGCGCAAATCGCGCAGATCCTGAATCTGGCGGAACCGCCGTCCATAGAGCATCAATGGCCGAACCTGCCACCCCCGCCCACCCTGGCTCAGGCGGAAGCCCGCCTCTCCGGCCAACCCCTCCTGCGCGCCGCCCAGGCGCAAACCCGCGCGGCGCAAATGGGCGTGCAGGTAGCCAAACGTGGCTATTGGCCGGAAGTCACGGTCAGTGTCGATTACGGTCAGGATTTCCACCCCGGCAGCCCCAACTGGCTGTCAGCAGGGGTTGACCTGAGCCTGCCCATATTTCCGGGAGATCGCCAGGATCAGAACGTCGTCGCCGCCCGGGCCAAGGCCCTGCAGGCGCAATATCGCTACGACGATAAACAGCTTGCCTTGACGCAGCAGGAGCGCGCCACCTTCGCCCGCTACGCAGCCCTCAAGACCGAGTTGGAGCGCACCGATCAACGCCTGCTGCCCACCGCACGAAATGCCTTTTCCGCGACGCTCGCTGCCTACTCGGCGGGACGTGCCGAACTGAGCGCGGTGCTGCGCACCCAGAAGGAAGTGCTGGACTACGCCCTGACCCGCCTGCAATACCGCCGCGACCTGGCCCTCAGCGCCGCAGAACTGGATTTCCTCACCACCGAAGGGGGAGCACAATCATGAAGTCACGCAACAGGATCATCGGTATCGGCCTGCTCGTTTTTGGCGTAGCCCTTGGGGCTGGAGTGGTGTGGTGGCTGCGGGCCCCCGCCGCCGCGCCGAGCGCCAACTCCACCGCAACCCATTCTCAGGAAGGCACGCCCAAGGGACGGCATATCCTCTACTGGGCTGCCCCCATGGACCCCAAGATTCATTCGGATCATCCGATGAAGGACAGCATGGGTATGCCTTATATACCGGTGTATGCCTCCAGGCCGAGTGCGCAAAAGGCATCCGGCCTCAGCATCGATCCGCGCCTGGCGCAAAACCTGGGGGTGCGTCTCGTAGACGTGCAGCGCCGTCAGATGGGCCACGCCATCCACACCGTGGGCACCGTGGCGGTGGACGAAAACCGTGTCTATTCCGTCACCCCGCGTTTCTCCGGCTGGGTGACACGCTTGAACGTCCGGGCCGTGGGTGACCCCGTGCAGCGCGGCCAGGTGCTCGCCGAGATGTATTCTCCCGAGCTGTATAGTGCCCAGCAGGAATATCTCATTGCCCGCCGCCAGGATGGGACGACGGAAGACCCGGCACTGCTGGCGGCAGCCAAGGCGAAATTGCGGCTGCTGGGCATGCCGGAAGGCCAGATCGCGGCGCTCACCCGGCGCGGCACCGCGGAGCGGGACGTACCGCTCTTGGCGCCTGCTTCCGGGGTGGTCGAGACCCTCCATGTGCGCCAGGGTGGTTATGTCTCGCCGCAAACGAATATCTATGAAATAGCCAACCTCGACCGGGTCTGGGTCAATGTGGCGCTCTATTCCTATCAGTTGCCCTGGGTACAGATCGGCAACCCCGTGCGCCTGCGCCTGCCCGCCTATCCCGGCAAGGCCTGGAAGGGACGTTTGAACTTCCTCTACCCGACCCTCGACCCCCAAAACCGGACGGTGACGGCCCGGCTGAGCTTTCCCAATCCCGGCGGGAATTTGCGCCCCGGCACCTACGCCGACGCCACCATTTTAGCCAGCGCCGAGAAGACCCTGGCGGTGCCCAGCAGCGCCGTACTGCGTACCACTCAGGGGAATTACGTGATGCTGGGTGAGGGCCAAGGGCACTTCCTGCCGGTAGAGGTCGCCCTGGGGCCGGAGGCCGACGGCTGGGTAGCCATCGACAAAGGACTCAAAACCGGTGACCGGGTAGTGGAGAGCGCCCAGTTCCTGCTCTATTCCGAATCCCAGTTCCGGTCCGTCAAGGCCCGCATGCTGGGCAATGGAAATTCCCCACCGCAACACAGTGGCCTGACTCCGGGCCGGGAGTCCCCTGCGCCGGCTGCTCCGGTCGGGGATGCAGGTGCCCCATTGACGCCACAGGCATCATCCAGTCCGGGCACCATGGCCGGGATGAACATGGGCCAGGGAGGTCAATCTCATGATTAGAGCGATCATGCATTGGTGTATGGCAAACCGCTTGCTGGTCATGATCGCCGTCCTGGTGTTGATCGTCAGTGGTACGCTGGCAGTGATCGATATTCCCCTGGAGGCCATCCCCGACATCTCGCCCACCCAGGTCATCGTCAAAACCTCCTACCCGGGGCAGGCTCCGCAAATAGTTCAGGATCAGGTGACCTATCCGCTGGAGACCACCCTGCAGGAGGTCCCCGGTGCCCAGGCCGTGCGCGGCTACTCGATGTTCGGGGACTCCTATGTTTACGTCTTGTTCAAGGGCGGCACCAGCACCTATCAAGCGCGCAATCTGGTACTCCAATACCTGAGTCAGGTGCAGTCCAAGCTGCCGCCGGGGGTCACACCGACCCTGGGTCCGAACAGTTCAGGGGTGGACTGGATCTTCGAGTATGCCCTCAGCGACCCCGGCGGGACCCTGAATCTGGCCGAACTCACCACCTTGCAAAACTGGTTTCTCAAGTACGAACTGCAGGGCATCTCCGGTGTCGCGGAGGTAGCCACGGTAGGGGGCATGGTGCAAGAGTACCAGGTGGTGGTGGACCCCCAGAAACTTCTCGCCTACCACCTGACTCTACCGGACGTGGAGGCCGCTATCCGGGCTGCCAACGGGGAAACCAGCGGCTCGGTGGTGGATATGGGAGAGGCGAGTTATATCGTCCGCACCTCGGGTTACATTCGTTCCCTGAAAGACCTGGAGGATGCGTCTCTGGCCGTGCGCGACGGTGTGCCCATTACGCTGCGGCAGGTGGCCCGCGTGCAGCTGGGCCCGCAGTTGCCCAACGGCATTGCCGAACTCAACGGCCAAGGCCATGTGGTAGGCGGTATCGTAATGATGAACCAGGGCGGCAACGCCTATGCCCTCATCCACCAGATTGAGCGCAAGCTGAAGGACATCCAGCCCTCCCTACCCAAAGGGGTGCAAGTCGTCACCACTTACAGCCAGGCCCCGCTCATCCAGCGTAGCATTCATACCCTGACCAGCAAGCTGCTGGAGGAATCCCTGGCGGTAGCACTCATCTCCCTGCTTTTCCTGCTGCGCGCGCGTTCGGCGCTGGTGGCTCTCGTCGCCCTGCCGCTGGGGATACTGGCGGCCTTCCTCATCATGTGGGTCCTGGGTATCCCCGCCAACATCATGTCCCTGGGCGGCATCGCCATCGCCATCGGCGTGATGATGGATGCCCCCGTGGTCATGATCGAAAACATGCACAAGCATTTGGAACACCACCCCGGCGTCGACCCCTGGGCGGCGGCCATAGCGGCAGCGGAGGAGGTCGGTCCGGCCTTATTCTTCTCGCTGATCATCATCGCCGTTTCCTTCCTGCCGGTCTTCGCCCTGGGCGGCGAGGAGGGCAAGCTCTTCGCGCCACTCGCCTTCACCAAGACATTTTCCGTGGCCGCCGCCGCCATGCTCTCGGTAACCCTGGTGCCCATCCTCATGGCTTGGTTCATTCGCGGTCGCATCCTCCCCGAGAACAAAAACCCCCTGAATCGGGTCCTGGCTTTCCTCTACCGACCAGTCATCCACGGTGTCCTGCGCGCCCCCTGGATCATTTTGGTCCTCGCCCTGCTGCTCACGGCCACCCTCTACTACCCCTGGAACCGCCTGGGGTCGGAATTTATGCCACCCCTGAACGAGGGGACGCTGCTCTACATGCCGGTCACC
>Ga0172379_10000755_pt1 | contig 76092 bp, 64 predicted proteins | sample GrowelOW334metaG_FD_119756 | JGI IMG/M metagenome (GOLD analysis project Ga0172379, IMG submission 119756) | Groundwater microbial communities from an aquifer near a municipal landfill in Southern Ontario, Canada - Groundwater well OW334 metaG | ecosystem: Environmental > Aquatic > Deep...
GCGCCGGACTGTGGGTCTCGGATCGGCAGGACCGGACGGTTAGGCTTTATAGCCGCGGGGGGACCCTGCTCAAGACCACCAACGACATGGGCCGCGTGCGCGGCGCGGCGGTCGACCGCGGACAAGCGCTCTATGTGGCCGACCGCACCATGGACCGCATCGACAAATACGATCCGGACGGGAAACAGCTCTTGAGCATCGGCCCCAGGAGCAGAGCGACTGAGTGGGAGCGTTGCTGGATGCGCTACCTGAGCGATCCGGCAGACGCAGCCATCGGACCGGATGGCGCTTTGTGGGTGGCGGACTCCGGGCATGACCGCCTCGTGAAGTATGTCCTGCCGACGGGCAACGCGCACGAGAACCCCCACGGCCACAGGATGTCCGCTGCCGCGCAAGGAGGAGAAAGCTCGGCAAGTGGGCCAGTCCTCTCCAATGAACCGGTCTCGCGCACAGTGAGCGTCGAGGACGGCGGCAAGATCGAGCGCGACGACGGGACCTCGGTGCGCGTGCCTCCAGCCGCGCTGAGTTCTCCGCTGGAGATCACGGTCTCGGCACCTGACGCTGCGCAGGATTCTGAATCAAAAGAAGGCAAGCGCCGCGCGAAACGACTGGCGGCTGTATCCTCTGAGGTGGAATACGGCCCCACGGGCACGACATTCGAGAAGCCTGTGACCATCACCCTGGCCTACGACCATGCCCGAATCACAAGCCTGGGCATGAAGGAAGAATCGCTCAAGGTTCATTACTGGAACCCGGACACCAAGGATTGGGAGGCTCTGGACTCCGTGGTGGACCCGGATGCCGGGACCGTGAGCGCGCAGACGGACCATTTCTCCGTGTACCAAGTGCTCGGCGCGGGGGGAACAGGAATCGGTGTGGCCGCAGCCGACGCAAGTTTCGGCCTCAAGGGGAGCTATGCGTTCCCGAACCCCGTACGCGGCGTAAACGCGGTCACCTTCCGCATGCAGCCGGGCTTGGCGGACAGCCTGGAGATCCATGTCTATGACCTAGCCGGGAGGAAGATCCACTCCTCATCGGCGTTCACAGATCGAGGAGCCTTTGACGACGGGAACGGCGCCGGAGCCCGGTTCACATATGACCACGTCTGGGACGTATCTGGAGTCGGGTCCGGGGTGTACGTCTACGTAATCACCGCGCGCAAGGCAGGGCAGTCGGACGTGCGAGCATCCGGCCGCGTGGGGGTGGTAAAATGACGACACTCCTGCCCAATGGCCCGATGATTTCTTCCGTTGCCCGCTCGTCATTTCGGCGGAAGCCGGAATCCAGAAGCTGGACCCCGGCTTTCGCCGGGGTGACGAAGATATCGGCGTTGTTGTTCATGCTTTTGTCCGTGCTGTGCGCCATGAGCGCGGTCGCCTCTGAGACCGCGTCCTTCCTCAATATCGGCGTAGGCGCACGGGCATTAGGCATGGGCGGTGCGTACACCGCGCTGGCCGATGACTCTTCAGCACTCTATTGGAATCCCGCAGGCTTGGCGGTGCTGGAGAAGCGGGAGGTCTCCGCGAGCCATGCCGAACTTACCCAGGGCATCCGCGATGATTTCCTGGCCTATGCCCATCCGACAAGCAAGGGAACCTTTGCTGCGGGCGCCACCTACCTGAGCCAGCCTGCCTTAGACGGCAGGGATGCTCAAGGACATCCGACCGGGAGCTTCCAGGCCTCCGACGCAGCCATAAGCCTCGGCCTGGGCCGCAAGGAAGACTTCGCGGATATCGGCTTGGCCGTGAAGTACCTGCGCAGCCATATCGCATCAGCCGAGGCGCAGAGCTTCGCCCTGGACGCGGGAGCCCGCAAACACCTGGGCGCTTGGACCTTGGCAGCCGCCCTGCGCAACGCGGGGCCCGGGATGAAGTTCGACCGGGAGAGAAACGATCTGCCCCTGCGCCTAGCCTTCGGCGCGGCCTACAAGTTCGAGGCAGGCCATGCCTTGGCCGCGGAGTGGACGAACAGCCCGCGCGGCGCGGGCAATGACGCAGGCTTCGGGGGGGAGTATCGGTTGATGAAAGGCGTACTCCTTCGCGCGGGCTATTCCACGCAGTCATCCATCTCCGGGGGCTCGGACTTCGAGGCCGCCAAAGGCCTGACCTTGGGTCTGGGCCTGCAAGGCGGGGCCTGGGGCTTTGACTACGCCGCGGTTCCTATGGGCGAGCTGGGTAGCGCGCACCGCTTCTCCCTGAGGATGCGCTTCTGAAAAAGATGTCCTAGAATGGCTTCGAGCGGCCAAACTTTCAAGAGCGCCCATGAAATGCCCGAAATGCGGTTACGAGAACGCTGATGACGTCGGCTATTGCGGCTTGTGCTATGAAGTCCTCAAAAGAATAGCGCCTCAGGCGCAGCCCGTTGTTCCTGCAGCCTCCGGGCGGGAATCTTTCACAAACCTTCGCCTCCTGCTTGCGCTGCTTGCCGTCCTGGGCGCGACCTTGCTCATCTTCCGATCGAAGATGTTCAAGCCCGGCCAAGGCGCGGAGCAAGCGCAGGAGGGATTCAAGCCTTTCATCGGCGGGGCGCGGATATGGGTCGCCTCCGCCCAATCCTTGGCCTCGATGACCCGGGAACAGTTCATGGCGTTCAGGAAGGAGAAGGTCGCGGAGTACTCTTTCTTGAACATCTTCCCTTCGGATTACGACCCATTCAATGGTCCTCGCGGGCAAATCTACGGCGGCATCAGCTTCGGGAAAGATTGGGTGGAGGACGCGCAGTTTTACATCCGCAACCCGTACCTGCTCATCACTCTGTGCCAGGCCCCGTACATCAATCCGATCCTGCTGAACTCCGGCTATCCAGACGTGCGATACTCAACGGGGAGCATCACGGAGACCTATGCTGGAGAAACTGCCGCGAGATTCTTCCGCCAGATATTCTCGGGTGAGAATGCCGACGGGTCGGTCCGGATATGGATGGTCAACGCCTTCGACGCCGGCCTGACGTACGCCCACCTCAGCAGAGAGCGCTCCCAAAACTTGGACTTCAGCGCTGTTTCCTCGGAGGGCAACATCTCGCGCTCGGTCTACAGCAATCACGGCTTCTTCCATGTCGGGCACTATGGGAAGAACAACCTCTCGCCCAACGACCCCGACGGCATCGTCAAGGTGGAGCAAAGAGACAAGCCGACCGTGTTCTACCTCAAGCTGTGGGCGAAACAACCGGCCGACCCGACCCAGAAAGAAGACTTCGCCTACATCATCCGGGTCATCCCTTAAAATCACAGCCCCCATGGGCGAGCTGGGCAGCGCGCATAGGTTCTCCCTGCTGATGTGTTTTGGAATTTCATCCGAGAGATAGTCGTTTCATTTGAAACGTCCCCTCGGTAATTCCTTCTTTATTCGCCCAACAACTCAATAAAACAGCCTGTATATTCCCACGCCACGAAACGGCTCCATCCGTCCTTGGCATAAATATTGCTCTGCATGGGATATGAGTCGGACTGCATAGCGGTTCGGCTTGGTCGGAGCTGAGACTCGTACTCCGCAACCCGCGCGGGCTCGCCCGCGCCAGGTCCCGAAAGGGGAGAGGTGAAATCCCTCGGGCTCTTGAAAAAGAGCCGGCCGGTCGTCCCCGGGGAAGGTCTTCCCGGCCTGACGGCAAGGCCATAGGTGCGGTCTCGGCAAAGGCATCCAGGCACAGCCTGGAGCTTAAAAACCAATCGCTTAGCTGACCGAGAACCGGAGGCTGGTGAAGGGAAGGTGCCTTCATGGCCCCTGAAACCACCGCCGTCTCCGCCGTTGCCGCTCCCGCCGCAGAGAAGGAAGCCGTCCTTGCCGAGAACATCGGCGCACCCGTAGAACCCGCCGTTGCCGATCCGAGCCGCAAGCAGATCCTCTCGTCCTTGCTTGAACGACTGCATGAGCTGCGCCGCGAGCGCTGCCGCTGGGAAGCCGCCAATCCCTGGGAAGAGTACGCCGCGGGTTACGTTGAGAAGGCCCTGCGCGAGACCGAGCGGCGCGAGGAGATCGCCGGCTTCATCGACGCCAACCACAGGGACGCGCTGCAGTTTGCCTTGCGAGTCACGCAGAATTGCCAACTCGCGGAGCAAGTTGTTTCCGAGACTTACATAGAACTCCTCACGGACAAGACCAGCATCCATTACTTCTTCCGGGCGTTGAAGATGAACGCCCGTAACTTGTTGGAAGCCCGGAATGTGGCCCAAGCTCGGTTCAAATCCCTTGAGGCATTGGCGGCTCCCAACAAGGAACGGCTGACCTGCCCTGATGGCGAGGCCGAGGAAACCGTGACCGGGGTAGACTTCCCGTCCCACCGCCAAGACGACCAGGACCCGCTCGAAATCCTGATCAAGCGGGAGGAAACCTCACTGTACAGCGGCTTGGTCAAAGCCGCCATGGCCGACCCGCGATGGCGCTATATCAAGCGCCGTGATTGGGCCCGGTCACTCTGAAAATGTGCGGAATTGGCCTCCTCACCGGAATAGGAAGTGAGGGGCCACTTTGCGGGCAGCCGGGTATCCAGTCCGGAAAAACTCGGGGAGAACGCATCCCCACCTGCGCCGCACCTAGGGAGGAGAGATGGAAAAGAGCACGGTCGGGCCGGATGAGGAGTCGGGTTTGGGCGCCTTGGAAGAAACGGACGGGGGGGTGTCGAGCCGCCAGGACGGCCGCGGTTCCAAGCTCTCCCGCTACATCAAGATCCAGCTCTACCTGCCGCTCAAGGACGTGGTCATGCTGGACGAACAGCGGCTCAAGCTCATGAGGCAGGGCCATGATCTGAGCCGCAGTCGCCTGGTCGCGGACGCGATCCAGCACTACGCGAAGAGCGGCGTGGAGCCCAAGATCGAGGGCAAGGCATGAGCAATCCAACGAGGGAAACCCTTCTAGCAATTCTACGAGCATGCTCGAAGGGTTCCCCGTTGGGTGAAGTGAGGAAAAACGCAATGATTCGCTGCCCTTTTCGCCCGCCTTACCATCGCGCAAGCGCGATTATTCCTCCTGACCACGCCCCCACAACCACAGTAAATATGTGGTCTGAGGTGGGAGCATGGTCAGGAGGTTGGCGGGCTAAGGGCAGCGAAAGGACAAGATGAAAATGTCCAAAGAAAGGAAGTTGAGAGTGTCTGATGAGGGATGGAATCAAAGGGATCTCCAAGTACTTTTAAGTTTGGAGAGGTGGGGAGTTCTGAGTGTAGGACAGTTGGATGGACTGGTGTTTCATAGAGAAGTTGGGGAGGGGAAGAGGGTCGAACGGTTTTTTAATTCTTTCAACAGAAAGGACTATGGGGGGACGGCATACAGGGTTTTGAAGGAGCTGGAGCTGGGGGGATTTGTGAAGTCTCTTACCTATATAAACCTGCTGAATCTCTACAGCTTGGCGGTTCCGGGGCATAAGGTTCTGCGCAAACATGGTCTGAATGCGTTGCCTGCCTGCGGTGGGGAAATAGCGGAGTCTCTGGTCAGGCATGAGCTGGTGGTCAATGCGGTCGGGCTGGTTTTGAGCGAGCTTCTGGGTCTGCGGGTGTGGACTGAGCTGGAACGATATCTGGCCAGCGCGAAGAACGTGAAGGTCCGGAGAAACGAGCAGGGCTTCTCTGATTTATGGATCGAGGACGAGGAGCAACCCAAGGCCGTTGAGATCGAGCGGACCCAGAAGTCGGCGGATCGTTATGCCAAGACGTGGAGCGCTTACCGCAGGGAGTTCCCGAGAAATTCCGTGGTGCTCTACATCACCTGCTTCCCTGGCGGGGCTGGTCGGCTGCTGCGCAGGGCCAGGAAGCTCATGGCGGATCATATCTACGTCTGCGACTTAGAAGACTTCAAGTCCTCGCTGGGCCGGGGTCCGTTCGTGGGATACCGCGGCGGTGAAGTCGAGCTGGTCCCGGCCAATGGCGCGGCCCCAACTGTCCACCAGCACGCCGCAGCCGCCAAGCACGATGTCGCCTTTGACACGGGGGTCCCTTCATGAGCCCGATCCTGTTCCTTTCCATAAGCGCGGTGGCCGTGGCCGGGTTCTTCCTTTTAGCCAGGGATTGCCGGAAATCCGGTGCGACCCTGCTGGGAATCTGCTTGGCCGTGTCCCTGACGTTCATGCCCCTGTCCGCCCTTGAGCAGGCCGTGCACGCAGGCAGGCCCGGCCAGCGCCTCTCCAAGCCGCAAGCCGCGGCCTTGCGCCGGGCCTGGCTCTGCTTCTCGGGCGGATTCGGCTTCCTCACCGGCATCCTGCTCGCTTTCGCCAAGCTCGCCGGCAAACGCAACGCGGGCTGGGACCAGCCGGGGAATATGAAGGACCTCGACCCGGCCCTGGCCGCCTGCCTTGCGTCCGCGGGCAAGGACACCGGGACCTTCATCGGCATGGCCGCGCCCAGCCGGAAGGTCCTGCTGGATGCCCGCTCGCGGGAGGCCCACATGCAGGTCGTGGGACCTACGCGCTCCGGGAAGTCGCAGTTTCTGTTCAGCCTGGCCGGCCAGGACATGCGCCGCGGCATGCCGGTCTTCTTCATGGAAGCCAAGGGCGACCGCAGCGACTTCGACCAGTTCCTGACCCTGGCCAAGCTCTGCGGCCGCGAGGCCGACGTGCGCTACTTCAACCCGCAGGACTCGCGCTCCATGAGCTTCAACCCCATCCGCGCCCTGCCCGGCCAGGACGCCACGGCCCTGGCCAATCAGATCGCGCGGGTCATCGGCCGCGAGCCCACCTCCTCCGGGGAGGGCCAGGACTACTACCGCTCCGTGGACTACTCGAAGATCCAGAACATGGCCGAGGTGTTCTGGAACACGGGCCTGGAGTTCACCCTGCGCGACTGCTTCCTGTACTTCGCCCATGAGGAATGCCGCGAGCGCGCATTCCAGCTCTGCAAGGACCCGGCAGTCGTGGATGCGGCCATGCACGAGTTCGAGCAAAGCCCGGACACCACGGCCCTGACTTCCGCCATCAGGCCCTGGACGACCGGGCCGCTGGGGAAGCTCCTCAACACCTATGCCCCGCGCATACGGCTTGAGGAAATCTTCGCCAAGAACCAGCTCGCCTACTTCGCCATACCCATAGGCCACCTGCAGGTCATGGCCAATCCCCTGGGCCGGATGCTGATCTCGGCTTTGCTCTCGATTGCGGCCTGGCGTCAGCAGTCCCTGGAAAAGCCGGGCCCGGCTGCCGTGATCTTGGACGAGTTCTCCGAGTTCGCGACCCCGGCCTTCGCCTCGTTCATCGCGACCGTGGGCTCGGCAAAGTTCTGGACCACGCTCTCGCACCAGGACCTGGGCCAGCTCAAGAAGGTCCAGGGGATGGACGTTGATGCGTTCCATTCCGCGGTCTTCAACAACACCTCTGGCTGCAAAATCTGTTTCCGCACCCCTGACCCGGAGGACGCGGAGTTCTGGTCCTCGATCCTGGGGACTTACACCACGTTCGAGGACACCGAACGCGTGGAAAGCGGGATTCTGGGCGCGCGCCGCACAGGTCAGATGTCGCGCCGCGGCGTGGATCACTTCAAGATCCACCCCAACAAGCTCAAGAACCTCGCGCCAGGGACCGCGCTCGTGTTCGCGCCCGGCCAGCAGGACTGCCTGGTGCGCACGGCCCGGGTCTACCCCCTTATAAAGGAAGCGCCGCCGCGATTGCCCGATGTCGAGGCCCCTGTGCATGAGGGCCTGGACCTCGCTTCAGCGCTCAGACCCGGCCAGCAAGGCAGGGAATACGTCAAATCAGGAGTCAGAAGCTCATGAAAATACCGCTCATTGCCGCGCTGTTCCTGGCCTTGCCTGGGCCGCTATTCGCCGGGAATTACTTCCAGCAAGCGGACTTCAGCGTGCCGTTCTCGTCCATCGCGGGCGTGGACACGGACGCGGTGGGCAATCTCTATGTCCTGGGCCTGCCGCCGGGGGCAACGACCTATCAGGTCCGGGGATACAGGCCGCATAACCTGGATCCGCTCTTTTCCTTCGATACCGGTCTCTCATTTCCAGCGGCATTCGCGGTCGAGGGTTCCGGTACCGTGGACATCCTGGACCATGCAAGCGGGTTCCTGCTCAGGCGCTTCAGCAACACAGGGACGTTCCTTAGTGATGCGAGCTTCGGCATCAACGCCAATTACACCTACTTCTCCTCTGCCATAGACAAGGCCGGAGGCCGGGTCTATCTCGCCTACCGGCATACCGTCTCGTATTTCTACATGCAGTGCGTCGGCTGTTCGCAGGGTCCCTCGCAAAGAACTCTTGGGACCGTCGCCCGGTTCGATATGCAAGGCAATTCCCTGGCCTCGATCCCTTTGCCCGGCGACAGCCTCACAGCAGGAAGCTGCTATACGCCCTCACAGATCGCGGCTGACCCGCAGGGAGGAGTCTTTGTCGCGGATGGCGACTGCGGCCAAGTGCTCAAGCTCTCCGAGAGCGGCGACCAAGTCCTCGCGGTTCCAGCATCGAGGTGGGGCGGGTACTTCTCGCCGCGCATGCTCTGGACGGACGCATCCTCCAACCTTTATGTCGGCCAATCCGTGTGCACCGGCTTGGGTTGTCCAGTATCGATCATCAAGCTCGGCCCGGACGGAACGCCCCTGGCCGTGTTCGCCGCGGATTTCAGCGCGGCCGGCGCCTGGGATTCCCGCATCCTCTACCTGGGCTCCACCGGAGAGCGGCCCTTGAAGCGCTACATCTACAACGGCGCGCCCTCGGTCCCGGCAGAGACCGGGCCTTTGGCCGCCTGGGTCCAGCATTCCTCGGCCGCGGCCTTTGCCTGGCAGGCCTCCGGCGACTCGGACGGGGACCCGATCATGTACACGGTCCGCATGGGGACCTCGCCTTCGAGCATGGCCTTGGCCGGCGCATCCGACCAGGCAGGCCTCAGTAGCGAGCCCTTGGTCTTCGGCGTTACCTACTACTGGCAGGTCCTGGCGCAGGACTCCTATCTCGGCCTTTCCTTGCAGACCGCGACCGCGCCGGTGGTGGGTTTCAACCTCAACTTCAGGAACAGCGTGCCCGGCGCTTTCAGCGTGCTCAAGGGGACGGGCTCGGCCTCGACTCGTGAAAGCTCGGTTCTGCTTGCATGGCAGGCCTCAGCAGACCAGGACGAGGACCCGCTGGTCTATGAGCTTGCCTGGCGCGCGGCCGGGGAGTCCACCTCGACGGTGATCGCCCGGACCCAGACTCCAGCGTATTCCGTCTCCGGGCTCTCATTCGGGACGACCTACTACTGGTCCGTGCGGGTCCAAGACCCTTACGGCGCTCTGCGCGCCATGTCCGGGCCTGCCGAGCAGAGCTACTTCCATGCGTTCCGCAATTCCGCGCCCGAGCCTGCGGTCTATCTGTCCACGGCAGCCGCCGCATACCTGCACGATTCCGCGCCCGCTCTTTCCCTGGAATGGTCGAACTCCCTGGACCCGGACGATGATCCCGTGTCCTATGTGCTCGACGTGCGCACGGCTACGCGGACTTGGCCCGGCGCAGTCCTGTCTGAAACGCGCTTTAGTCAGCCGGTCCTGTTCGAGACCACCTATTACTGGCGGGTGACGGCCATGGACGCCTACGGCGGCGCATCCACGGGTCCGTGGCTGAGCTGGATCGCGCATCTGCGCAATCAGCCGCCGCGGCCGGTCAAATACCTGGCCCCGGCGTCCGTGTCAACTCGGGCCGCGGCCTATCCGCTCGACTGGCAGGACTCCGGCGATCCTGACAACGATCCCGTGGAGTACCGGCTTGATGTGGGAATCTCCAGCTCTGCGTTGTCCGAGGTCTACCGCGGATCGATCCCGCGCTACGACCTGCCGCTCCAGTACGGGACCACGCTGTACTGGCGAGTACTCAGCGTGGACAGCTTCGGCGCGGCCACCGAGGGAGAAACCCGGAGTCTCTACGCGGCCTTCCTTAATGAGCCGCCACAGGCCGCCAAGCTCAAGGGCATCTCGCCCCTTATCCAGACCATGCGCAACCAAGTGCAGGTGAGCTGGGAGCCCGTCTCCACGCCGCAGAACGATCCCATCACCTATACGGTCTACCTGGGCGGCTCGCCGCAGGACATGTCCGTGGTGGCCAAGGTCCTCCAGAACAGCGACGGCCGGTCCATCGCCTCCGCATCGGCCAATGCGCGCGTGGATTCCGACGAGGCGACAAACGAAGTCCGGCTCACGCTCTCGCAGTTGGACTTCTACCACACCTATTACGTCCGCGTGGTCGCCGAGAACCCTTATGGCGCGGCCAGCGCCTCGACTGTTCAGAGCTTCTCGCTCTCATCGGCCTCGGGGTTTCCCAAGGCCTACAACTACCCCAACCCGTTCAGCCCGAGCCGCGGCGGCACCAATATCGTGTTCAACGCGCCTTCCTCGGGTTATTCCCGCGCAAAGATATCGGTCTACTCCGAGACGCAGGAGCTTCTCTTTGACCGCGAGTACTCCGCAATCCCGCCCGGCGTGAGCCAGATCCGCCTCGACGGAAGGGATCGTTACGGTCGTGCGCTCTACAACGGCAGTTATATCTGCCGGGTCCGCTTCGAGGACCCGGATGAGGAGCAGGTGTTCTACCTGCTGGTGGTGAAATAATGAGACTACTCCTTCAGCTTCTGGCGCTCTACTCGGGCGGGCTTCCGGCCTATGCGGGGACCGTTCCTGCCACGCACTTCCTGAGCCGCGGGCCGGGCGCGCAGGCCGCGGCCCTGGCCGGCGCGGTGGAGTCCTCGATTGCGGACCCCACGGCGCTCTACTGGAACCCGGCCGGGCTGGCTCATTCGGGGGGAACGGTCAGCGGCGAGCATCTCTTCCTCTTGGACGGCGCTCGCTATAACTTCATTGGGCTCACGGTTCCATCCAAGCCCGGAACATTCGGGCTCGGCGCGATCCAGCTCAATCGCGGCAATATCGTCTCGCGCAGCACGATAGACGATCCCGGAACCACCGTGTCCGCCACGCAGTCGGACTACATGCTGGGCTTCGCAAGAAGCCTGGGCGAACGCTGGTCAGCCGGAATAACGGCCAATGTCCTTGATTACGACCTGGCGGGATACAAGGACCGGGGATTCGGGTTCGACGCGGGCCTCAAGGCCGCGTACCCTGGCGAGGATATCCTGGGCTTGCGGCAGACGAGTTGGTCCTTGGGCCTGACCACCAAGAACCTGCTGGAGCCGCACATCAAGCTCTCCGAAGAGACCGAGACCCTGCCGCGCGAGTTCCGCGCCGGGGCCGGGCTCTCGTTCGCGCTCTCCTCGCGGGCGTCGAAGTCCGGGCTCATCCGCCACGACCTGGGCTCGGTGTTCCTCTCCCTGCGCAAGGTCATGGGCGTGCCTGAGGTGAACTTCGGCCTGGGCCTGAGCTGCACGATCCAGAAGATGCTCATCCTTCGCGCGGGCTTCGACAACGGAATATCCGGCGGCCTGGGGTTTCTCACCGGAGACGGCAAGTTCTCGGTGGACTACGCGCTTGAGGACAAGCCCATGAGCCTCAATCACAGGTTCACGCTGTCCTATAGGTTCATCGAGCCCAAGACCGTTGCGCCCGCGCCGACCCAGGAGGAGCAGGACGAGGAGTTCGTCCGCGCGCAGGGCCGGGCAAAAGCCCTGTCCGATGAGTTCTACGCCAAGGCGCAGGAGAAGCTCAAAGAAGCCTCCACCGAGGACGCGGTTGAACTCTTCGAGCTGGCCTCGCTCATGCTGCCCGAGGATGCGGAGAGGTCCGCGGCCTACAAGCGCGTCCTGGAGATCCAGCGCAGGGAGAAGATCAAGGCGCTCACCGACGCGCTGGACTCCGGCAATGCCATGCTCGCGGGCCATGAGGAGGACGGGTATCGGCTGATCGCCCGGCTCTTGGACCTGCGTCCGACGGACCGGGATGAGCAGGCGCGCATGCTCGCCAAGCTCACCCGCCGCATGGAGCCGGAGGCCTTTCTTCGTGTTTCGCAGGAAGTCCTTGCCGAAAAAGAGCGGGATATCGCTGGTCTGCGCGAGGATGGACGCCTTGCTGATGCCGAGCGCACGGTCTCGGACTTGGCCCTGCTCCAAAGCACGGCCACGGCCTCGGAAGTCTCGCGCCTGCGCCGTGAGATCGCGGAGCAAGGCACTGCTCTGCGGCGCAAGGCGGATGAACTCGCGGCAAAGTCGCCGCGCTCGGCCAAGGCTTTGGCCGCGGCGCTTGCGCTCTCGCGGGCCTATCCGCAGGACGCAGCCCTGGCAGGCAGACTGCAAAGCCTGCGCAAGGAATACGTCTCAGGGCTTGGGCTCACGCTAAAGGAGCGTCTGCACCTTCGCAAGCTCTATTACCTCGCCGCTGTCCGCTGCGCCAAGCGCGCGGACGACGAGGCTCGGGACCTTGCCAACGAGATACTGCGGCGCAACGCGTCCGATGCAGACGCGCTCGCCCTGCTGGAGCGGCTGGACCGCAGCGGGCCACGGTGATGAGAACCAATAGTTCAAGGGCGCGCTGCGCCCGGGAGGAGGCAATGAAAAAGATGCAAGCGAGGATGCTGGCGGGAGTGCCCTTGCTCCTGTGCGGGGCGCACGCCTACGCGCAGTACGGCGGCAACGAGGGACAGCTCGGGAGTTTCCTGCAGTCATCGGCCAACTGGCTGGTGACCGTGCTGGGACCGGGCGTATTCGTCATCGGGGTCATCATGGTGGGCATCAGCCTGGCCATGGGCGACCAGGACGCGCTCAGGCGCGGGGGCTACGTCATCGGCGGGGGAGCGTTGATCTTCCTGTCGCAGTCGTTCGTGGCCTTGTTCAAGCGGCTGGCCGGAGGCTGAGTCTGGCCTTGACGCCTGCCGCGGATGTCGTCGGGCCCTGGCTGAGCCGGGCCCGAAGGAGGATGGAAACGATGGAGAAGCAGAACGGGGCGGAGCAGTCCGCCCATGCAGAGACGGAGACCGCACCGCATGAGGGAGAGAACATGGTGAGCCTGTCGGGCAAATGCGCGACCGCGCCCAAGTCCAGGATCGTGCTTGAGGACCGCAAGGTGACGCGGTTCCTGCTCATGGTCGAACGGACCTACCGCGGCCCGCGCAACAAGCCCGGCCAGCAGACGGCCTTCGTGCCCGTTGCCGCGTGGCAGGGCTTGGCCGAGAAGTGCGAGGGCCTGGGCAAGGGCAGCGCCGTGCGCGTGCAGGGACGCATCCGCACCTGGCGCGAGGGCGAGAAGTCCGGCTGGGAGGTGGAGGCCGAAGCGCTCGACGTGCTGGATCGCCGCGCGGACGCGCCGGCGGAGAAGGTCCAAGGCACGTTGGGAAGCGCCTGAAAAAGCCGCTCCGGTCCGGCCGCAGTGGGCCGGAGCGCACAATTTATGGACTCGACAAGGATATACCGGAACGTGAACACAGTGGACAAGCTCTTCGGCCTGGAGCTGGCTGATGGCTGTCTGCTCCTACTCGTCTTCTTCATCGCGTTCATGCTCAACAGGGAGGGCCTTTTCCTCAACGCGGGCATCATCGCCGCGGCCTATGCGGGCCTGCGAGCCGTGAAGAAGGGCAAGCCGGACGGCTACCTCCTTATCGCGCTGAAATATCTCCTGTCGAGCCGGTTCAAGCGCGTGAGCAGCACGCAAGAGGCTGAGGCGCCGTTGCGCCGGGGGAAGCCATGAACCAGATCGAGCTGGGGCTCACGCGTATGCGCGAGGCCCTGCACGGGCCCAAGGTCCCGCCTCTGGCCCAGTTCCTGAATCTGTGGAGCCTGCGCGAGGGCGTTCTGGTGGGCGTGAACCTCGATTTCTCAACGGTCTATGAGTTCGAGTCGCAGAACGCGTTCCTCATGGACCCGTCCAAGGCGGACCTCTTCTGCGTGCAGAGCCGGGCGTTCCTCAATGCCCTGCCGCCGGACTCGACTCTACAGTTCGTGGTCAGCGCGAGGAAGGGAGATGCGCGGGCCTTGGATGAGTACAGACACTTGGCCCTGCGCGAGGACTCGGATGCGCTCTCCAAACTCATTATCGGGAAGAAGTGCGAGTTCATGGAGGGGAAGTTCACACAGCGGCGCAGGCACTTCCTCTATGTCACCAGCCGCATGAAGAATCGCAAGCAGCTCATGAGCCCGCTGGTCCCGGTCTACAAGGTCCCGCTTACAGAGCAGGCGCACAGCCTGCACGAGGAGCGCATGCGCGAGCACTCCGGCCTGGAGCAGATCGTCGAGGAACGCCTGCGCAACATGGGAATGCGCATCCGCAAGCTCGATGAGCAAGAGACCCTGGACCTGGTGTTCGAGCGGCTCAATCCAATGCGCGGGCGCTTGCTCGACCTCAAGAGGCTCTCTCCTCTGCGGACCCTGCGTGAGCAGTGCGTGCTCAGTCCGCTTAAAGAGGAGTTCGACCATGTTCAGATCGGGGACGCCTATTTCCGGGGAGTGACCCTCATGCGGCCGCCTGAGACCGCCCATTCAGGGAACACCCAGCGCCTGCTCAACGGCCTGTGGCCGGACTGCGACCTAGTCCTGACCCTGCATGCGCTCGACACCGAGTCCGCGCTGGCCGAGCTCAAGCTCAAGAACAACATCACCCGCGCGCTCGCTTTCTCAGCCTGGACCAAGAACTACGAGGCCGAGCAGAAGCACCAGGAGATCGACGAGCTGATCACCGAGATACGCGGCTCGGCCCAGCGGCTCTTCACGTTCTCGCTCTCGGTGCTCGTGCGGGAGAAGGGCTTGCGGGAGCTTCACGAGAAGACCTCCGCGGCAACGGCCGCGTTCCATGACTTCGCCTCAGCCGAGGCCACTGCCGCGGACATGCGCCACTTCCGGCATTTCCTGGCCGCGATCCCCGGACACGGAGCGCTGGGTGACCGGGACTTCTACGTCCAGACCGATGCCCTGGCCGGGCTCTTGCCGCTGACCGGGTCGTGGCGCGGCAGCCAGGAGAAGCGCATGCTCCTGGAGACTCCTCTGGGCGAGGTGCTGGGGCTCGATCCCTTCGACCCGGACCTGCCTGCCAAGCACGGGCTCATTCTGGGGACCACGGGCTCAGGTAAGAGCTTCACCACGAACTACCTGCTCAGCGCCTACATGGCCGAATCGCCGATCAACCATGTCGTCATCATCGACGTGGGCGGCTCCTACCGGAAGCTCGCCAAGGCCTTCGAGGGCGAGTACATGGAAGTCGAACTCTCCGAGAAATACGGTTTCAACCCCTTCCCTAAGCGCGACGACATCGCGCCGGAAGGGGTATTCGACGACGACGCTGTGGCCTATCTCATCCTCCTGGTCTCGCGCATGTGCCTGGGGGAGAATCAGACGCTTTCCTCACAGGATAAGGGCCTCCTGGAGAAGGCGATCAAGACGGCCTACGGGAAAAAGCCGGACGTGCTCCTTTCCGACGTGCGCGCGCGGCTCATGGAGCTGGCCGGCGAGCAGAAGCGGGCCAAGGAGTTCGCGGACGCTCTGGAGCTGTGGACTACGGGAATGTATGGACGGTTATTCAATAAGCCGGGCCGCCTGAACGTGGAGAGCAGGCTCGTGGTCTTTGACTTGCAGAACCTGGAGAACCACCCGGAACTCCAGAGCGTCTACTTCTTCGTCATCCGCTCCATCATCTGGGGGAAATTGCTCGACCGCAGGCTCAAGAAGATCATCGTAGTCGACGAGGGCTGGAAGTTCTTCAACGACCAGGTGGGCGCGGACTTGATCGAGGGCCTCTACAGGACCGCGCGCAAGTTCAACGGCGCGGTGCTCTCCATCTCGCAGTCGCCCAAGGACTTTCTGGATACGAAAGCGGCCAATGCCATCATCGCCAACAGCTACATCAAGTACGTGCTCAAGCTGACCAAGGGCCATGAACTGCTGGCCCAGTTCGACCTCAATGCCAACGAGGTCGAGGCGGTGCGCCAGCTCCAGTCCAAGCCGGGCGAGTTCTCGGACGTGCTCGTGAGATACGGCGACAGGTCCGTGGTGGCCAGGATCGAGCCCTGCCCGCTGGACTACTGGATCTGCACGACCGACGCGCGTGACCGCGTTAAGGAAGACGACCTGCGCGCACGCTGTCCCGGCCTGAGCGAGCCGGAACTTCTGCTGAAGCTCTCGGAGGGATCATGAGGAAAGCCGCCCTATTGTGCCTGCTGCCGGTTCTTTTCGCGCAGCCCGCGCACGCCATCATCGTGGACGCGATCATCAGCGGCGCGCAGTACGCCAAGGACGAGGCTTACCAGACCTTCATGAAGCTCAAGGTCATAGAGCAGATCAAGCTCATGAAGGACAACTACGACGCGTCCGTGCGCTACTACAAGGAGTTCAAGCAGCTCAATGCCGGGAGGGGGATATTCCAGAACGTGGTCTCCGAACTCAAGACCGCGGCCGAAAAGATGGGGAAGGAAACGGCCGATCAGGCCAGGAAGGACTACCAGGACTTTCTGGCCACCTCCAACAACCACGATACCGACGTGGATAAGTTCTTCAAAGGAATGCAGCAGCGCGTCGAGCACAGCATGAAGTACGCAGCCGACGAGCAGGAGAACGTGGCCGCCAACAGGAAGTCCGGCGTGGATATCGCCAAGAGCGCTGATGGGCTCTCGCCCAAGGACGCGGCCAATCTCTCGGCCAAGGCATCGGGCATACAGGTGCAGATGCTGACCCAGATACACGAGGACAACCTGCGCATCATCCAGCTGCAGTCCATGCAGCTCGCGGCCGAGTCGCGCCGCGGCGATGAGGAGCGCAGGGCGATCGACGATATGCGAAAGAGCGTGGAGCGCAGGTCCACGTCCGGGGGGCGCCAATGACTCCGGGACTGCTTCTGGATATCTCGCTCATACCGGCCAAGCTCGCGGGGTTGATGGCCGTGACGCGGGGAATCGCATTCACCATGCTGGCATTCATCATCCCGCTTACGATCATGCAGTTGAATGTGCGCGCCATGAAGGACGAGGGGAGTCCGGGCTACAACGGCTTCTTCGTGCGCACGCTCCTGACCATAGCCGCTCTGCTCGCGTATTCGAGGCTGTTCTTCTTCATCCTCAAGTCCTCCCAGTTGCTCTCTTTCGCCATGCTGAGTGAACAGCAGTGGGGGAACTTCCTCAATGAGGGCCTGCGCACGGCAGGCACGGACGGGTCGGTATTCTCCATACTCGTGCGCTCGGCCACCTCGATACAGGCCATCGCGCTCTTCATAAGCAGCTTGGCCGCGGTGACCATCCGAGACGTGCTGGTCATGGTCCAGTCCTGCTTTTTGAGCCTGCTCTTCGTGTTCGGGCCCATCGCGCTGGTCTGCGGGATCAATGACAAGGCCTCGCAGGTCACGCGGGGCTGGCTGGCAAACTCCGTGCAGGTCGCGTCCTGGACCTTCTTCCTGCGCTTGGTGGTACGGGTGTGGCTGACCTTGAATCCCATGGCCGGGACCTCGGGGACCGGGGCTACGGACGACTACCTGGGGATACTGGTGGTCAATGTCTCGTTCGCGCTCATGGTGCTGGGCACGCCCATCGTGGCCGCGCGCCTGCTCTCAGGAGAGAACCTCGCCATGATGGGCACGGTCGTCATGAGTACCGTGAACGCCATCTCGCTGGGCAAGGCCATACAGACAGGCAGGTTCATCAACAAAGAGGCGGAGAAATTAAAGCGTGCATCTCCGGCAGAAAGGATGAGCAGGTTCCACCATCCCATCTCGTCGACCATGACGCGGGCCTACCGTGCGCTCTTCGACAAGAGGGGCGCTAAGCAGGAGGGAGGCGGGCAATGAAGGCGCTCTTGCAGGCGTTCATGAAGACCGGCAAGCCTGGGCCGGTACCCGCTGAACTCAACGCGACCCCTGCGGCGCGCGACGCAGCAGAGCCCGCCTACTACGAGGTATGGGGAGGCCTGGAGAGCGCCAACAGGGCCCTGTGGGCCGCGCTTGGGGTCGCTGTGGGGGCAATGCTCCTCTCTCTCGTCATACTTCGCGCCGCGGTAAGCAGACCGCCAGTCGTCATCCGCGTGAGCGGCTCCGGCACGGCCGATGTATTCGACGCAGCCGGCGGACAGCCCGCGGTCAGCCAGGCCGAGGTCCGGAACTTCCTCACGCTCTTCGAGCGCTTCTTCACAGAGATCAACTGCTACACCTACGACGCGGACATGCGCCTGGCCTTCGCCATGATGACTCCGGAGTTCCAGGCCAAGGCCGATGAACTGCTCAAGCGCGAGGGGATCATCGAGAAGCTCAAGGCGGATCAGGGCAAGACCACGCTCGTCCTGAGCGAGGTGAAGGTCGTGCGCAACACACCGCAGGTCATCGAGTGCAAGGTGAAAGGATACAGACAGCTCGGCTCCTACAAGACGGACGGGCCCTCTGGCGAGGTCGTGTTCGAGCACGACATCATCCTCAAGAAGGTTCCGCGCGCGGAGAAAGCGCCTTACGGCGTGCTGGTGGAGGATTACCATGAAAGCGTTTTTAAGAGATAAGGGCGCGCTGGTCGCTGTCCCGGCTATCGTACTGATCGCGGCATTGTTCTGGCTGCGGACTCCGAGTGAGAACAAACGTGCCGCGACCAGCTACGCAGAGATGGAGGGCGTTTTGCAGGCCGGGCCCCTCCCGTCGGAGGGGAAGCCCGATGCGCAGGGCAATGCTGCCGAGGGAACGGACAAAGGGACCGCTCACGCAGCGGAAGCGCCGGTCTCGCCGCTGGACAAGTTTCCGCAATGGAACCTCGGGGGCATGCAGCGCGGACCTGCTGCGCGTGGAAGCAGACGAGGAACAGGGAAAGACAGGTCCTTCCGAACAGGAGGACATCCGGTAGGGGGGAGTGCCCAAGCGGATGCGGGGGAGTCGGTGGAGGGTTCCGCGCGCAAGGGGAAAGCGAGGCAAGGCCGGAAGACCAGCTGGCAGGCGAAAACTTCCGCAGCCCATCTCATCGTGGCTGTATCAACTAACGCGGCTACGGGATCATCACAGGAATCGCAGGCATCCGCGCCGTCGTCGATCCCTACACGTGCTTCAACGCCTGAGAAACCCGATGCGGATGCGGTCAGAGAAGTCTATGAGGGCGATCCTTCGCGCTATCCGTTGGACGCGGAGGCGTCCTCCGGCAAGATCACCATGAGAGTGCTCGGCGTGGTGCGATCACGTTGGGGCTACATCCTCAAGCTTTCTGTCGTCAATCGGGGCACGGAAGACTTCTTCATCCAAGGCCTCCGGGTCCGCGGCGGAGTGGACATCGCGGATTCAACAACCTATTTCCGGCTCTTCGTGGAGCCTGGCCGCACCAGGGAAGGCTATGTCCTGTTCAACGCCCCAAGCGCGGGCAAGCCCGCGTATCTTGCACTGAAGGAGGACAGGGAGAACGGCCGGGCCCTTGAGGCCAAGGTCCAGTATCCCTTCTGAAAATATGGCAACGACCTGGAACAAACTCAAACGCAGGTTCACCTGGCTCGTCCGGGACGAAGCCATGCCCGAGAATCCCGGCTTCCTGTGGGCAATGGGCGAACTTCGCCTGACGCTGCATAACCGGCCGACCCAGATGAGGCAGGATGCCGCGCGCCCTCGGGCGGGTGTAAAGCGCGTCGGCACGGCCAAGACCATCGGCCTTGCGGTCCTGATCCTCTGTCTCCGGTCGGCAGGTGCATTCTGCGGCGAACCAGACGCCCGGCGAAAGCTCCCGGAACCCTGGAAAGGCGTCGCCGAGAAATCCGTGAGCAAGAAGAACTACGCCTTGCCCACGGGCTTCGTGTTCCCGGCCCGGCTGGAGAACGCGATCTATTCTTTCAATGTGGAGACACCAGCCATCGCGGTGGTCGAGCGCAATGTGACCTATCGCGACCAAGTGGTGATCCCGGCGGAGACCAGGGTGATCGGAACGGTCTCGGTGCTCAAGAGCAATGACCGCATCCTCATCCACTTCCACACCCTGGTCTTCAAGGACGGCGACGAAGTCAAGATCAGCGCAATCGCGCTCTCGATCGACGGCTCGGCCGGGCTCAAGGGCAAGGTTGAGACGCACAAGGATGCGGCCGTGGCCAACACGGTCCTGCGCTCCCTGGTCAACGGCGGGCAGACCGCCTTGGACATGACGGGCGTCAGCCCCATCGCGGCCCAGGCCACGCAAGGAGTCTCGCAGGAGGCGATGCGCGAGCTGGACACCGAACGCCAACAGCAGGTCACCACCAGCATCTGGGTCGACGCCGAGACCGGCCTGCGAATCTATCTGCCGCAACGGCTGGAGTATTGAGGGGGAACATGAACGAAACAGAACTCCAGGCATTGAAGCTGACACAACAGGCCATCCTGGGCCTCATCGACGACATCGCCAAGCGCATCCGGCAGAAGGAGCAGACCTCCGGCCTGATGACACTGGAGGAGGTCGCGCAGGCCCTGCGCATCTCGAAATGGCGCCTTTACCATGTCTACAAGCAGATCGGACTCTGTCCGGTAAAGCGCTTCGGCCGCAAGCTTCTTTTCCGTCGGTCCGAGGTCACGGAGATCCTGGCGCGAAAGGAGCCCAGGAGGGGGAGGCCGCCCAATCGGGTCCGGCTGGCCGTCGTGGATGCGGGAAAGTCGGAGGATGCCGGGGCCTAGGCCGAGGCTCTTCGCATAGGAACGGATGGAACCAAATGGGGTACTCAGTCGTATATTGAGTAACGCGAGCGCGTCTGGATAGCGAACCATGGGAAAAAAGGTCATCGCCGGACAATACGAGGTAGACTTCACCTACAAGGGACAGCGCATCCGCGGCACCATCCCTTGCGAGACCCTCGTGGCCCTCATCACGGGCGTACAGGCCGGCCAAGCCATGGCCAATCTCGGCGGACAGGGAGTCATTGTCTTCAGCAAGTTCGTGGACGAGTTCTACCTCCCGCGTCACGCCAAGCCGAACAAGAAGCCGAGCGCCTATGCGTCGGATGCTTGGTCTTCCGTCTGCCTAAAGAAATTCTTCGGCGAAAAACCGGTCCATCTGATCACCAGGACCATGCGCGAGGAGTTCAAGCAACAACGACTTTCAGGAAAGCTCTCGGCAAAGACGCGTCCGTGCGCAAACAATACGGTCAACCGTGAGCTTTCGTGCCTGAACCAAATCATGGAGTACGCCCAGGAAATGGGATTTCTCCAGGAGAACCCGCTGGATGGGATGAAGCGCCTCCCCACGGGACACCGGGAACAGTATTGGCTCACCCGAGAACAGCTCGACACGCTGCTGGAGGCCGCGAAGACCTACGAGGGGGGACGCTACCTGGAATTCCTGGAATTCGTGACCTACACCGGCGCACGGCTGAACGAAGCCCTGGCATTCAAGCGGGGGGATATCGACTATGCCCGCCAGGAGATCCGGCTCCCCACCTTGAAGAAGCGCAAACGCCGCAACGCCGAGCGCTTCCTATCGATCAAGAGCATCGGCCCAAGGCTGGAGGGGGTGCTCCAACGGCTCAAGCCGCATTCTGCGTCGGGGTACTACTTCGCGACCAGGAGCGGCACGCCCTTGCAGGGCCGCTACGTCGATGAAATGTTCGCCATCCTGCGCCGGAAGGTCGGGCTCGACAAGTTCCACATCCACGACCTGCGCCACACCTTCGCGATGCATCGCGCCATGACGCGCATCACCTTCCGCCAGCTCCAGGTGGAACTCGGCCATTCCTCCCCGCAGTCCGTCCAAGCCTACCTAGACCAAGCCGAGCGCTTCGACCCCGAGCAGTCGATCTTTTATTAGGCTATCAGTAACACTTTCCGTCCCAACATTGACCAAGCCCTGGCCACCGCGCCCACCGCATACGAGTAGGGAAACTCGCCTTAGCCTCAATGCCGGTCACTTAAGCGTTGTTCCTCGTCTCCCCGGCGCAAGCCGGGGTCCAGGCTTCGACGTGCTCCTGGATTCCGGCTTCCGCCGGAATGACGGATTCGGCCTTAAGTGACCGGCATTGGCCTTAGCCTGAAATCAGCGGTTGACCGTTTCGTGTCCTCAGAAGCGGTGGGATGATTCTGTCCCAGGATTTCAGGCTACTTTCTGCATTGCTGTCATACAAAAGGCCGTCCGACCGCGCGGCATCGCGCAAAATGAAAACGCAAATCCACCTTGCCGGAGATAGGTTTCTAAAGTAGAATTCGCCTATACGAGCCTTCTCGAACTCCTAAAATACAGTTCAGTAGACTCACATGTTAGATGTCCCCAATGAAAGGCAGAGGCAGGAAATATTTTTTGCTCGCGGCAGTAGTGCTCGGCGCCATTGCAGTAGTGTACCTAGGCTCATCATTCAAACCGAAACCTCGTTTCATCTGTGAGTATCCCGGATTCCAAAAGATAGCCAACGGCATGACGAAAATGGATGTCACCACGCTGCTTGGCCAACCGAAGGAGATCAAATTCAGAAACGGCCGCAAGAATTTCATGGGACAGGGATACAACTCGACGATAGAAGAGGCGTGGATTTACAGGTTCCCTCTTTGGCCAGGAGGAATTGAGGTATACTTCGATGCGACCGACCATGTGGTTGGTCGCAACTGTGGGTATGGATGATGACATCTAACATCCGCTGCTGCCGCAGCGCGCCAGGAGGAGCGCCCATAGCGCGCTCGGCAGGAGCGAGGCGTTAGGCCGCCGAGAAACGATGCGCGACATATTTGTCGATCCAAAAGGAGAGTGGTTTGCAGTAGTACTCTTCTTTGCATTTTCCCTGAGTGTCCCGACTTTGGGATTCTATCTGATAGCTGCAGGATCTGTGCCACTGTGGGTATATATCTGGGCAATGACTCTCGGTGATATGGCCGGATTTTTTATAGGTGGGGCACACCTGCTATTATGGGGTACGCTGTTGTATGGTGTTGCCCTTCTCTTAGCGCGCGGCATTTTTATCATCATACGGCCACCCGTCGCACGTTTCATCACTTTGATTGCTATCCTGACAGGACTTTCAATGCTTGCCTTAAGTCCAGTCTACTATCCAATCTCTCATAGCAGGAGCGAATGGACGGATATGCGGGGACTAATTCGTCATGGTTTATAACCAAGCGCGTCCTAACAATGGCTTGAACTGCCCGCACTTCGCCGACAGCTCGTGCGGGAGCGGCAGTTCAGCCCGGCGTTCGGCGGATCATAGTCCCGAAGAGAGGCTCCAGGGAGCGCGAATGTCATGAAGTCGTCCGCCTGGCTGCTTGTTGCCGGGACCATCTTGGGGCTCGGAATGACTGCCCTTCCTGTCATCACAGACGAAACTGGCTCTGCCGTTCGTCTGCTGCCTCGTGATCCGGTCAGGTCGATTCAGATTGGGTGGTGGGCATATCGTAATCGTAAGGCGGGCAAGTTCTTCGCAAATCAACTTCGTACGACGACGAAAATTGAATTTCTTAAAGGTGCTCCGGGAAGGCGTGAAGTTGTGGTAACTGACAACGCCGAGATCACGAAGATAATATCGACCATCGCCCTTTCGTCGGCTCTGCCGTGTGCGTCCGGCTATTCATTGACTGCGAAATTCCAAACGGAGGGGGCCAATCTTGAAGCGCTGATCGACGACCATAGCCTTGTCCTCCGGGGTGGCGGGCGCCAAGGGACATTCAATGCACCAAGCGCCTTTTTCAAACTGTTCAAATCTTATGTCGGCGAATCAGGACCGCCGAACAAGGGGTAGAGTGGACAGCCACGGCGCAAGGAAGCACCTAATAGCGGCTGCCGCTCACACGAAGCGTCCGCACTAATCGATGAAAGCACTTCTCCTCACTATCGCAATCTTACCGTCGTCAGCAGCGGCATCGTCAATGGCGCCCCTGCTGACCCTTCGCGTGGAGATGTCGACGGAAACGATTGTTGCCGGTGTGGGAGTACCGATGAAGCTGTTCATTCAAAATACAGCTGGGGCACCCATCGACCTGCCTTGGCCGAAATGGATTTCAGGATTTGTCACGACAGAATCGTCCCTGGTAATCGGGAAAAAAGCACCTGCCTTGATTAAACACCAGGGGTTAGCACTTGGTCATGGTAAATATCCTGGCGGACCGCTGGTACCCGGGAAAGAAATGGTAGTGGACCTCACGCATGTTTTCCCTAAAGAAGGAGTGCACAACTTAAAGGCAATTCTTGAAACGTCGCGGGCGGGCACTCCTTGGTGGTCGTTCTGGGAAGGACGCGTGGAATCAAAACAGATACGGGTCACGGTGCTGTCGACGGATAACCATTCGCTTGACCGGCCGGCGGCCCGATGAGAAACATTTTATCCCTTGGCTGCGATGATCGCAAATAGACAAAACAGGGATATGTTTTTGTCGAGATATTTGTCGAGATAACGGCAAAACGGGCCATTTTGCGACAAAATACGGCAAAATCGAATTTGCTGGAAGTGCTTTAAAAACAAGCTGAATTTGGTTATTTTGCGAGGACGCTGCTGACGGGTGCAGGCTTTACAGACCAGTCCATTTGACCGCTCTGGTACCCAACCAATCCGCCATCCGGCGCCGACAGCATCGACGCCGAGGACATTAAACAAAATCCGTCTCCGAATCTCAAATCCAGCGACAATCCAGCGTCAGCGTTGCACACTTCGGAATTGAGCTCCACGTTGAGCCCAGCTAAAAATCTATTCTATTTCCATCTCAAAAAGAGGATTTGTCTTTATTTAATATCACTTTTCTCTATTCTGAAATCTATTCTATACGCATCGCCCCCCTGTTTTAGTAAAATGGATATCCAATGAAACTCCGGCATCTTCCGATTTGTCTTCTTCTGGCATGGCCTGCGCTTGCGCAGGATATCTCCACCGACGAGCCCGCGCGCGCCGCGCAGGCCGTTTCGACGACGAGCATCGCCTCTCCTACGGGATCCGAAATCCAGCCCGCAGACTCTCCTGCAGCAGCGCAGCAGAAAGACGCAGCAAAGAAAGATGAACCTGCCGCGGCCGCCCAGCCCGCAGCGCCCGCTGCACCGACGCAGCAGGCAGTGATCCCCTCGACGACGACAGCCCCTGCTCCAGCGGAGTCCGAAACCAAGACGCCCGCGGCGGCTCCTGCGCAGGCGCACGCCGACGAGAAAGAACCTCGCCCCGCGGCTGCGCCTGTAGCGCCGGGCGCGCCGCCGCCGACAACGACGGCCTCCGCGGAGGCCGCGGCCTCCACGCAGGCAGCCGCGAACGGAGAGAAGGCTTCCGCGCGCAAGGAGCCCGAGGCGGACCCGGACATCGCGGCTTCCACGGCCATCTCCACGGGTCCGGCGCTTCGCGCCGTGCATCTGACGGCTTGGGTCGCGGGCTCGACGAAGTCCCGCCGCGCCTTCCTTGAGAAGCTCGATGCGAGCGTGATCAACTGCGTGGTGGTGCCTCTTAAGGAGACGGACGGCAACATCTATATCCCGGGCGTGGCCAAGGCGTCGGAGTACGGCACCTACGAGGCCGCGATCCCCGATCCTGAGACCATGCTCAAGGACTTCAAGGCGCGCGGCCTGCGCGCCATCGCGCGCATCGTGGTCTTCAAGGACGATGCGCTCGCGCGCAAGCGTCCGCAATGGGCCGTGCGCAATGTCAACGGCGGGCTCTGGCGCAACCAGAAGGGGATCGCCTGGGTGGACCCGTACATCAAGCCGATCTGGGACTACAACCTCGACTTGGCCGATCGCGCCGTTGCCCTGGGCTTCGACGAGATCCAGTTCGACTACATCCGCTTCCCCTCGGACGGGAACACGCGTCTGTGCCGCTATTCCAACCCGCATCACACCCAGTCATCCGCGGCCAACAACCTCGTGGAGTTCCTGCGTCATGCCCGCCAACGGCTGGGGGCCAAGCCGATTTCCATCGCGGTGTTCGGAATGACGACCACGGCCAAGGACGACATGGGCATCGGCCAGGAGATCGCGCGCTTCGCTCCCTACGTCGACTACATCAGCCCCATGATGTATCCCTCGCACTACGGGAAAGGGGAATACGGGCTCTCGAACCCGAACAAGGAACCCTACAAGGTCATCTTCCGAGGACTGCGCGACGCCAAGGCGAGATTGAAGGATCAGGCGCCCAAGCTGCGCCCTTATCTGCAGGACTTCTCCCTGCACGGAGTGCACTACGGCCCTCAGCAGGTCAAGGCGCAGGTCCTGGGCGCGCACTTGCAGGGCATCGAGGACTGGATTCTCTGGAGCCCGGGCAACAAGTACACTTGGGCCGTTCTCACGCGGCCGGGCCTGGGCCTGCCGCCGCAATAAGATCGAGCCGGGGGCACCCGCCGTGCGCGCCGAAATTTCAGGTGACGGAAGAAGTGCTATAATCGAATCCTGAGTTCCCGGAACTCTTTACGCGCCCTTGGTGAAATGGATATCACGACAGCCTCCGGAGCTGTAAGTGAAGGTTCGATTCCTTCAGGGCGCAAACTTTCTCGACGAGAAACTGTCGTAAGCCAGAGAGCCCGGCATGGGACTTTCGACTCCATTGCATGGGCCCTTGGGCCTGCGGCAAGGATAGGCCGATTGAACGAATCCGTATGGGTCCTTGGATATCGGCGCAAACGCGATTATCCAGGCAGACTATTTGCGTGATCGAACATTCGCGGAAGGTCCGTCCGATGAATACGCTGAGGACCGCTTTGCGGCTGATCCCGGCTTCGTGCATATTCCTATCGGCGGCGCCTGCGCGGGCCGCCGGCGCGGCCGCGCTCTCCATCGGCAACGGAGCCGCCGTCGGAGAGATCGTCCCGTCGTCTCTTGCGGGGATCAGCCGGACTCAAACGATGGGAACCGACCCCGGAATATTGTCCGTACCCTTAGCATCGGGCCAGGAACTCAGTATTCGGTCCTTGGATACGAACGTTCTGCCGCAGATATCTCCCGCTGACGAAGCGCATGTCCGCCTGAGCGTTCGGCCGGCGCAAGCCTTGGAGAAAACGTCCAGCCGGCCGCAAGAACCGGCTGGGCGAAAGAAAACGGCGCGGGCTTCCCATAAAATCAATGGAAGCCGCCGTGCGAGCTCTGCTGGAACAAACGACGATTCGAATAACATCGCCGGGAGAGATGTCGTTGCCGCACAGGCTGAGAATCCTCTGCCCGCGCCCGTTCCAGTACGCACGATCCTGGAGACTGCCGCTAAAGGGAACTCCAATGTGTTCGACGGGGATGCCGAGCGCGCAAATGACCTGGAAACTGCTCCCGTGTCCGCTGCCCCGGCGAACTCGGAAGAAGATGTTCTCAAACACGCATCTGCCAACTCCACGGACATAACGGCCAAGCTGACGCCGCCGGCCGGTTCCGCGGAACTGATCCCCGCGCGCCATGAACTTGCAGGACAGCAAGCGACCCTTCGCACTCCGACGAAAGCCGATTATCCGGCATTGGGCGCGGTGCTCAACGACCAAACGACCATGGACGCATTGATCCCGTTATTTGGGACAGCGCAATGGACGGCGGCAATGGTCCGCAAATATTATCAGGGGTTCCAAAGGAAACAACAGGCAGGACATGCGCTCAGCTACGCGATCTTCTCGAATGCCTCGGGCAAGGTCGTGGGCCATTGCGCAATCATGGGCATTGACCCGGCAAAAGGCATGGCCGAGTTCGGAATCATCCTGCACAACTCGGTTTGGGGCACGGGCATCGCTCATGAATGCGCGAAACTCTGCTTTGATTATGCCTTCAAAACGCTCCGCCTTGGCACCGTATGGTTCGAAACAAGCGAGCAGAATATCCGAGTAAGAAAGCTCGCTGAAAAGGCGCATATCCCGCAAAAGGGAGCGGCGCCGATCGAGGGCTACCTGCGATACGAACTCTCGCGAGAAGCCTGGTTCTCCTCTCCCCTGTCAAAATAAGACTGCGCTTCGAACAGCTTCTTGCCTGATTACAGGGGGAGAAGTTCTTCCGGCGGGCAAAGCTTCGACAAAGAACATCCCACCAGGCGAAGCTTGCGGCCCGCGCGAAGGAAGGGGTCGGCCAGGTCCAAGGCCGCGCGTTCGAGTTGATCGAGGCGCGCGGTGGGCAGGCGCAGGGTGGTCTGGCGGGAGTGCGTCTCGTAGCCCTCGTAGCGGACCTTCACTGTGATCGTGCGGCACCAGTGTCCTTCCTCCAGCATGTCGCGGCGAGAGCGGGCCAGGCAGTCCAAGAGAGTCTTCTTCGCGCGCTCGATGTTCCCGGTGTCCTCCTCGAAAGTATCCTCTCGGCCGAAGGACTTTCTCTCCCAGAGCGGGTCCACCGGGCTCTGGCTGACGCCGCGCGCCTCGTCGTAGAGGTCGTCGCCGAAGCTGCCGAAATGCGCACGCAAAGCCTCGCGGGAAAGAGCGCGCAGGCGGACTACGGTCTTGATGCCCAAGGAATGCAGGCGCTCCTCGGTCTTGGGGCCCACGCCTCGCAGGCTGCGGACCTCCTTGGGACCCAAGAACTCCTGCACGCGCGAAGGGATGACCACGGTGAGCCCGCCCGGCTTCTTGTGGTCGCTGGCAAGCTTGGCGATGAGCTTGTTGGGACCCGCCCCGATAGAGCAGGAGAGCCGTTCCTTTATGCGCACCTGCGCCTGCAACTGCCGGGCGAGCTCGCGAGCCGCCTCGAAGGTCCCTTGGCTGGAGACGTCGAGGTAGGCTTCGTCGATGCCCGCCGGTTCGAAGATGTCCGCGGCCGGACGCAATATCTCCATGACCGCTCGGCTGGCCCGGGTGTAGCGCGAGAAGTCCGGCTGGAGATAGATGCCGCGCGGGCAGCGGCGGAAGGCCGTGGAGATGGGCAGCGCCGAGCGCACGCCGAACTTGCGCGCCTCGTAATTGCAGGTGGCCACGATGCCGCGTCCACGTCCGCCCTTGGGGTCGGAGCCCACGATGACGGGCTTTCCCTTGAGAGACGGGTCCTCGCGCTCCTCCACGGCCGCGAAGAAGCAGTCCATGTCCACGTGCAGGATGATTCTTTCCGCGAGATGCAGGTTCATGTGAAGAGGACTCCGTCATTCCGGCGCAAGCCGGAATCCAGGAGTCGGCTGGACCCCGGCTTTCGCCGGGGTGACGACCTTGGCTGGGTCCCGGCTTGCGCCAGGATGACGAGACACAACGCTCGTCGGCCGAGGTAACGACGCACGGCGCTAGCCGGCCTGAGCGACGAGCTCCTTGACCTTGTTGACCACGAGCTCCCAGTCCGTGTCCGGACCGCCGCCTTGGGCGAAATCCTTGCGCCCGCCGCCTCGGCCGTTCTGCAGGAGAGCCACCTCGCGCGCGATGCGCGATGCGTCGATTCCCTTGTCCACGAGGTCTTGGGTGACCGTGACCACGAAGGAGAGCTTGTTGTCCTCGGAGGTGCCCAGGAACACGACGCCCGTGCCGAGCTCGCGCTTGACCTGGTCGCTGATGCCGCGAAGCGTCTGCACCTCGGCCTGCGCGAACTTCTGCACCGAGAGCTTGATCCCGCCTACCTGCAGGACCACCTGCCCGAGCTTGGCCTGCTGGGAGAGTTGGGCGTGCTTGTGCCCGTCCAAGTCGGCCTTGAGCGTCTTCTCGAGCTCCTTGAGCGCGGAAAGAGAGCGCCGGACATCCTCGATGGGGGAGTGGTCCGCGTCCGCCACGTTCTGGACCACGTTGCGGTAGGGCCGCCCCGTCACGGTCTGGATGGTGGAAGTGAGCTCGATATAAACGCGCAGGGCCTCGCGCAGGCTCCGGCGGGCGCGCTCTTCCTCGAGTCGCTGCAAGTGTTCGAGCGCCGGACCGGCCACGGCCTCGATGCGCCGGATCCCGGCGGCCACCGCGCCTTCCTTGGTGATCTTGAAGTCCAGGATCTCGCCGGTGCGCTCCACGTGGGTGCCTCCGCAGAGTTCCAGGCTGAAGCGGTCCAAGGGATCGGTCCAGCCCTTGGCGTTGATGAGCACGAAGCGCGGCTTGGTCCCGTAGTTCTCGCCGAGCAGGGTGATGGGCCGCAGGGCCTTCGCGTCCTCGGCCGGACGCTCCTGCACGTGCACCGGAAGGTCCATGCCGATGGACTCGCGCACGATGCGCTCGACCTCGGACAATTGCTCGCGCGTAAGCGGCTTGGAGTGGGTGAAGTCGAAGCGCAGACGCTCCGGGCTCACCATGGAGCCGGCCTGCCGCACGGAATCTCCCAGCACCCGGTGCAGGGCCGCGTTGAGCAGATGAGTGGCCGTGTGGTGGTAGGCGGTCTTCCTGCGGCGCTCCCCGTCGACGTGCGCGCGGACCTTCGCATTGAGCTTGATGCTGCGCTCGGCGGTGACGCGGTGGACGATGAGCGCGGGATGCGGGCGCTGGACGTCGTGCACGCGGGCCATCTCCTTCTTCTCGTCGACGTCGTCGATGATCGCGCCTGCGTCGCCGGTCTGTCCGCCGCTCTCGGCGTAGAAAGGGGTCTGCAGGAGCACGAGCTCGCCTTCATCTCCAGGCAGAAGCTCCTGGACCTCTTCGACGGGGTCGCCGGCCGAGCTGCCGTAGCGGATCAGGAGGATGACGCGCGTCTCGTGGTGGAGCTTGTGGTAGCCCACGAACTCGGACTTGAGGCCCGGATGCTTCTGCAGGAGCTTCTCGTATTGGACCACGGGACGCTCGCCGGAGCCTTTCCAGCCCGCGCGGGCGGTCGCGGCCGCGGACTCTTGGGCGCGCAGGAAAGCGTCCTCGTCGATGGACACGCCCTCGCGCTCGGCGATCTCGCGCGTGAGCTCCAGGGGGAAGCCGAAAGTGTCGTAGAGCTTGAAGGCTTCCTCGCCCGGCAGCAACTTGTTCTTGCGGGACAGGAGAAGGGAAAGCTCTTTTTCTCCCTTCTCCAAGGTCTCCAGGAAGCGCTCTTCTTCGGCCAGAAGGGTCTGCTCGACCTGGCCGCGGGCGGCCGCGAGCGCGGGATAATGCGCGGCGTAAACGTCGAGCACCGCGGGCACCAAGCGGTGCAGGAAGGGTTCTCGGCTGCCGAGGAGCCGGCCGTAGCGGGCGGCCCTGCGGATGAGGCGGCGCAGCACGTAGCCGCGCTCCACGTTGGAGGGGATGATCCCCTCGGAAGCCAGCATGACGGCCGCGCGCGTATGGTCGGAGACGATGCGGTAGGCCGCACGGTCCTCGGCGGCCTTGACCGAGCCCTCCCCGATGGGGGGAATGGCCGTCGGCAGGATGCCCGCGGCTTTGTGCGCGATCGGGAGCAGGAGATCGGTCTCGAAAGGACTCTGGGCGCCCTGCACCACCATGGAGATTCGCTCCAAACCCATGCCGGTGTCGATGTTCTTGAAGGGCAGAGGCTTCAAAGCCCCGCCTTCGAGCCGCTCGAACTGCATGAACACCAGGTTCCAGAGCTCCAGATAGCGGTCGCAGTCGCAGCCCACGGAGCAGCCGGGCTTGCCGCAGGAACGCTCGGGCCCGAGGTCGTAGTATATCTCCGAGCAGGGGCCGCAGGGCCCCGTGGGGCCCATGGCCCAGAAATTGGAATCCTCGCCCAAGAGCGCGACCGGGTTCACGATCCCCTGCTTGCGCCATATCTCAGCGGCCTCGGAATCCTCCTTGAATACCGTCGGATGGAGCCGCCGAGGATCGAGACCCGCCACGCGGGTCAGGAAGTCCCAGCAGAAATGGACCGCGTCTTCCTTGAAGTAGTCCGCGAAGGAGAAATTCCCAAGCATCTCGAAAAAGGTGAGGTGGCGGATGGTGGCGCCCACACGGTCGATGTCCGTGGTGCGGAAGCATTTCTGGCAGGAGGTGGCCCGCGCGATGCCTTTCTTGTCGCCGAGGAAGTAGGGTTTGAAGGGAACCATGCCCGCGGAAGTGAAGAGCAGGGTGGGGTCGTTCTCGGGGACCAGCGGGACGGACGCGCAGATGAGATGGCCCTTGCGGTCAAAATACTTCAGGAAATCCTCTCGTAGGTTCATAGCTCTTTATTTTATCAAAATCCCGGAACTTGCGTTCATTTTCGCAAAAGGTCCATTGACAGGACATCCTCGCGGGATTAAAATTGTAAGGATGCATCGCTTCTCCGAGTTGCGCATGCGGGTTTGGCGTTTCCTCGGCCGTGGAGTCACGGTCTTGTTCATCCCGCACAGCCATCTGCCGCTTTTCAAGCTGAACTTCTCCATCGCATTCCTCGTCTTCGGGTTCGCGGCCTGGAGCCTTTTGACCATCTGGGCGGGCTGGATCGTGGGCCGCAATACGGACTATTGGGTCACCAAGGCCGACAACATGGTGCTTCGGGCGCGCATGAACTACATGGTCTCGGAAGTGGACAAGGCCCGGGAGTTCCTGGACGTCGCGCGCTTCACGGACCGCCAACTGCGCCAGCTCTTGGGGATGCGCGTGCAGGCCTCCCGCCCCGCCGAGGGATTGGGCGGGCCGACGTCCTCGGACCGCGCGGGACTCATGAGCCTGCTCTCCTCCGGCCGCGGCGCGCAGATGGACCCTCAGACCCTTCACCGGACGCTCACGGACATCCGCTCGGAATCCGAGCGCCGCCTGGCGAGCTTCCAGGAGATCACCTGGTTCATCGCCAACCAGCGAAGCCTCATGCGCGCGACGCCCAGCATCTGGCCCGCCGCGGGGAGGATCACCTCTCCCTTCGGCTACCGCTTCTCGCCCATCCGCCGCTCCGCCGACGAGGAGGACGAGGGGCAGTTCCACGCGGGCATCGACATCGCCAATTCCCCGGAGACGCCCATCTACACCACGGCCGACGGAGTGGTCCGCATCGCGGGCTGGGCCGGCGGCTACGGCCAGATGATCCTCATCGACCACGGCTTCGGCTACACCACGCTCTACGGCCACACGGCCAAGGTCCTGGTCCGGGTGGGCGAACGCGTCAAGCGCCGCACCCCGATCGCCCTCATGGGCGCGACCGGACGGGCGACCGGCACTCATCTTCACTACGAGGTCTGGCAGCACGGACGGCCCGTAAATCCCCTGAAGTATCTGCAGGTCCAGCCCCATCTGCTCGGCGGGCTCGACAACAACCGATCGTGAATATCTTCTCAAAAGGCGGATCCATGTCAGAATCCAGCGACGTCGTCACCGTCGTAGGTCCGGAGGCGTACTTCCACGGGGTCCTCACCGTCCGAGGCTCCCTGCGCGTGGAAGGAGAGGTGGAAGGGGATGTCACCGAGGCGCAGTCCGTGATCATCGGCAAGCGCGGCAAGGTGCGCGGAGACGTGGCCGCGCAGTCGGTGATCGTGGCCGGGACGCTCGTGGGCGACGTGACCGCCTCCGGGCAGATCGAGCTCAAGGCCGGAGGCCGCATCAGCGGCAATATCCGGACGCAGAAGCTCGTCATCGAGGAGGGCTCCGTGTTCGACGGCAACTGCACCATGGCGGAAGCGGACAAAGCGTCCGCGGAACCGGCGCGCCATCACGGCGCGGCCAAGCAGCAGGCGGCGGCATCATGATCGGCTGGCTCCGGCGCTATCGTCAGCCCCTCTTCATCGCGGTCATCGCCATCTTCCTCATCGGCGTGTTCGTGGGACTCGGCGGCTACTTCTTCATCGGCGCGGACGCCTCGGATTCCGTGGCCGTGGTGGGGGGGGCCAAGATCCCCTACGCCCAGTACCGCCTCCGGGTCAACCAATACCTCGACATGATGCGCGAGCGAAAGGTCGAGGTCACCCCTCAGATGGAGAACGAGGTCAAGCAGGGGATGCTCCGGGACATGATCGTCGACGAGCTTCTGTCCGCCGAGGCCGAACGCCTGGGCCTGCGCGTGAGCGACATGGAGCTTGCCATGAGCCTGCAGAACACCCCGGCCTTCCAGCGCGAAGGGAAGTTCGACCAGGACATCTACTTCCAGACCGTCCGCTACTCCCTGCATCTCTCGCCCGAGCAGTTCGAGAAGAACCAGCGCCGCACCATGCTCTCGGCCAAGCTCAAGGCCGTGCTGGCCCGAAGCGCCAAGGTCGCTCCCTCCGAGATCCGCGAGGAGTGGCTGCGGGAGCACAAGGGCTCGATGAAGGACTTCGATAAGAAGAAGGAAGAGTTCTCTCAGGCCCTGCGCCAGCGCCGGTCTTTGGAGTCCATCAACGCCTACCTGCGCCAACTCGCCGCGCAGAAGGAGATCCGCACCTACCTCGACCAGAGGGAACAGGGAATCTGAGATGAGCCCGAAAGAGACCGTCGTGGTCGTGGGCTCCGTGGCGCTCGACAGCGTGCAGACGCCTTCCGGCGAAAGCCGCGAAGCCCTGGGCGGCTCCGCGGTCTATTTCTCATTGGCCGCGCGCCACTTCGCGCGGGTGAGCATGGTGGGCGTGGTGGGAGAGGATTTCCCGTCCGAGCACCGCCAGATGCTGACCTCGCACGGCGTGGATACCGCGGGACTGCAGGCCGTTCCCGGCAGGACCTTCCGCTGGGTGGGGAGGTTCGGCCGAAACCTCAACAACGCCAAGACCCTGGACACCCAGCTCAACGTCTTCGAGTCCTTCCGGCCCGCGCTGGTCCCGGAACAGCGCGACGCGGAAGCCGTGTTCCTGGCCAACATCGATCCGGACCTGCAGGCCGAAGTGCTCTCTCAGATGAACAGCCCCCGGCTCGTGGCCTGCGATACCATGAACTTCTGGATCTCCAAGAAACGAGCCGCCCTGCGCAAGCTGCTCAAGCGCGTGCATGTCTTCTTCGTCAACGAGGAAGAGGCGCGCAAGCTCAGCCGCCAGTCCAACAACGTGCGCGCGGCGCGGACCCTGGCCTCCTGGGGGCCTTCCGTGGTGGTGGTGAAGATGGGCGAGCATGGCTCGCTTCTGCTCGCGGCCGGACGCGTCTATCCGTTCCCGGCCTTCCCGCTGGACACGGTCAAGGACCCTACCGGCGCCGGTGATTCATTCGGCGGCGCGTTCCTGGGCTCGCTGGTGGCCTCTCGCGCGAACTTCGACAACGTGGCCGCGCTCAAGCGCTCCATGGTCTACGGGACCGTGACCGCCTCCTTCAATGTCTCGGACTTCAGCACCAAGCGCCTGGAAGCCCTGGATCTGCCGACATTGGAAGAGCGCTTCCGTGAATACGCGGAACTGCTCCGCGTGCAGGATCCCGACCTGACCGCGGCCTGCTGAGCATGCGCCGATTCCTCTGGACCGTTCTTTGCGGTTCGCTGGTCATCCCCTGCGCGCGCGCCGAACAGGCTTCGGTCGCGGCCAGGAAGCCGCGCATCGCGGTCGTCCTCGACGACTTCGGCCTGACTTATCCGAAGAACGTCCCGGACGAGGAATGGATGAAGCTCCCATTCCCGCTCACCTTCGCGGTGATGCCGCGCTCTCCGCGCACGAAGCAGGCCGCGGCCGCCATCAAGGCCTCGGGCAAGGAGCTCATCATCCACTTCCCTTTCGACCCCTTCCTTAAACTGGACCTCGATAAGGAGAAGCCGACGGAGAAGGACATGCGCGCGGTCCGGGAACTGCTGGAAGAATGCTTCCGCGTGGTGCCGGGCGCGGTTGGGCTCAACACGCACCGTTCTTATAAAGCCACCATGAACCGGCCCCTGATGCGCTGGTTCATGACCGAGTACAAGAAGCGCGGGCTCTATTTCCTCGACAGCGCGGCCGCGCCCAGGACCGTGGCCTACGACGAGGCCAAGGCCGCCGGCATCTTGGCGGCGAAGAACGCGCTCTTCCTGGAAGACAAGCGCCACGACGCGGAGTTCTGCAAGCTGATCCTGCGCCGCGCGGCCAAGATCGCCAAGCAGAAGGGTCAGGTCGTGGTGATCGGGCATCACTACTTCCACGGCACCTACGAAGGGCTTAAAGAGGAGCTGCCCAAGCTCCAAGCCGAAGGCTTCGAGCTCGTCTTCGCCTCCCAACTCGCGCACTGATTCGTCCGCGACGAAAGAGCCCCTGTCCTTTTGGGACAGGGGCTCTTTCGTCAATGTGTGCCGGCGGAGGGACTTGAACCCACACGGGCGTGAACCCGAGCGATTTTGAGTCGCTTGCGTCTGCCAATTCCGCCACGCCGGCGAGGCCCCATTAAAGCAATTTTCACCGCCCGCCGGGAAGACTCCAGGCGTGCTGGCCGACGAGCGTGGAACTTTTTGAGAGGCGAATCGTATATCCGGGTATGGATATCATGCCGCAGGTCGATGAAATTCGACGCAGAATATTCCTGATCCGGGGCCATCGAGTCATGCTGGACAGCGACCTGGCAGTCCTCTATGGGGTCCCGACCAAGAAAATAAATCAGGCGGTCCGCCGGAATCCGCGAAGATTCCCGGCAGATTTCATGTTCCGACTATCGCCTGCCGAGGACGCCCTTTTGAGGTCCCAATCTGGGACCTCAAAGATCGGGAGAGGAGGACGGAGATATCTTTCATGCGTCTTTACCGAACACGGAGCGGTCATGCTTTCGAGCGTGCTCCATACGGCTACGGCCATAGAAGCAAGCCTAGAGGGGATGAAGAACGGCGGAGGGGGACTTGGGTCTGCTATAATCTGGCTGGGACTCGTCGGGAAAATACGGATGCGCGCGAGTCCCAGCGAGGCGCCGAGCCATGCCGACGAATATCGATACCGCAGCCTCAGTTCCCGTCTTGACCCAGCTCAAGGGGATGAACCGCAACTTCTGGGTCGCCAATCTCATCGAGGCCGGCGAGCGCCTCGCATTCTTCGGCGTGCGCGCCGTGCTCCCGCTCTACATGGTCGGCACCTCCGGCGCCTCTCTGGGCCTGACCTACTCCCAAAAAGGGATCATCTACATGGTCTGGGCCCTGCTCCAGTGTCTGGTGCCCATGGTATCGGGCGGCTACACGGATGCCTACGGCTACAAGAAGAGCATGTACCTGGCCTTCAGCATCAACATCCTGGGCTACTCGCTCATGGCCAATGCGGCGGGGTTCTGGTCCATGATGCTCGCGGGCGTCTGCGTGGGCATCGGCACCGCGATCTTCAAGCCGCCGGTGCAGGGCTCGGTGGCCAAGTCCCTGGATGCCGGAAACTCCGGCTTGGGTTTCGGCATCTTCTACTGGATCGTCAACATCGGAGGCTTCATCGCGCCCATGGCCGCGGCCTCCCTGCGCGGAAACGAAGCCAAGCCCACCTGGCCGCTCGTGTTCTACGGAGCGGCCGTCGTGACCGCCTGCAACTTCATCCCCGCGCTCTTCCTCTTCCAGGAACCCGCGCGCGACCCGTCCGCGGCGCAGAAGAAGCCCCTGCAGGTCTTCACGGACACGCTGACGACCTTGAAGAACGACAAGGAGATGCTCCGCTTCCTGCTGGTGGTCTCGGGGTTCTGGTTCATGTTCATGCAGCTATGGGACCTGCTGCCCAACTTCATCGACGAGTGGGTCAACACGGGCGACGTGGGCTCTCTCCTGACGGGACTGCTCGGCGCCAAGGCGCAGGGCTTCCTGACCGCCTCCGGCGCGGCCAAGCCCGAGATCCTCATCAACATAGACTCCTTCGCCATCATCCTGCTGGTCCTGCCGCTCTCCTGGTTCTTCGGCCGATTCGCCATGATGACCTCGCTCGTCCTGGGAATGCTCATCTCACTGGTCGGCTTCGCGGGCTCGGGAATGACGCCCTCGGGCCTGGCCTGCGGGCTATTCATCTTCGTGTTCGCGATCGGCGAGATCATCTGCAGTCCGAAGTTTTCCGAATACGTGGGCATGACGGCCCCTCCGGACAAAAAAGCCCTGTACATGGGATTCTCCAACATCCCCTATGCCGTGGGCTGGGCCGCCGGCAACGGGCTCTCCGGACCGCTCTACGACCGCTTCGCTTCGCGCGCCGTGTTCGCCAAGCGCATGCTCGAAACGCGCTTCGAGATGCCGGCCGCGGATATCGCGAAAATCGCGCCGGACGATCTTTTGAAGACGCTGGCCGAAAAGATGGGCGGCGGCGCCTCTGCGCAGGATGCGATACGCCTGCTCTGGGACACCTATCATCCTTGGGTCATCTGGCCCATGCTCGGCGCCGTGGGCTTGGCCTCGGTCATCGGCATGGTCCTCAACTACCGGCGTTCGAGCAGCCCGGCCGTCGTCGATCCGTCGCCGGAAGAAAGCCTTCAATCCGCATAAGGACTCGTCAATAAATAAAAGGAGAACCGATATGAACATCCATCCGGAAGGCCAGGAAGCCGATCCTCGCATGGACCCGGCGCAGCTCTACCGCGAGGAGATCTTCACGGACCGCCAGATGGGGACGATCCATCGGCTCACGCCGGTCAAGCCCGACGGCTCCCCGGACTCGGCGCGAAAGACCCTTTACGTCGGAGAGTCGCAGATACTCACCTCCGCCGGCGCCCTGCCTCTCAATTTCGAGATCGACGCCGCATCCCTGGACGAGGCCGCAGCCAAGTTCGGCGCGGGTATGAAGCAAGCCTTCACGGAAGCGGTCGAGGAGATCAAGGAGATGCGACGCAAGGCCGCATCCTCCCTGGTGCTCCCCCAGAGCGGCCTCGCCCCCGCGGGCCACGGCCCTGCCGCGGGCGGCAAAAAAATCACGCTCCCGTATTGACCAGGATCGACGGGCCGGCCCGTCTTTTCACGCAAGCGCCGCGCTTCGGCGTTTGTTGCGCTTGAGATTTGTTGAGCTTAGTGCTATGCTCCCAGCAATGAGGAAGATCCTTGTCGTAGACGATAACGCGGCATTCACCGAGCTGGTGGAGATGGTCTTCGTCGGCGAATACGAAGTGCTGAAAGCCGCGGATGGCGAGGAAGGGCTGAAGCTGGCGCAGAGCGCCAAGCCCGACGTCATCCTCTTGGACGTGATGATGCCCAAGGTCTCGGGCCTGGAGATGCTCCGGCAGCTCCAAAGCGATCCGGAGACGCGGATCATCCCGATCATCGTCCTGACCGCGAGCCACTTCGACGCCTCCACGCAGGGGATGTTCAAAGAAGAACCCAACGTGCTCTCTTTCCTGCGCAAACCCTGCGGCATCGAGATGATGCGCAGCCAGATAGAATTGGCGCTCCAGAAGCGCGCTCCGCAGCCCTGACCTAGACCGCGCATCCCGCAAAAGCCGCAGATCACGCCGTCATCCCGACATTTCCAGACGACGGGCTGGACCCCGGCTTTCGCCGGGGCGACGATTTGTTAGATATACGGGACGTCCACCCCGTCCGGGGTGGCGCGAGCGCTCGGGACATGGCTGAGGTAGTAATCCCAAACCACGTTCATGAGCGCCTTGAGCACGCAGGCCGTCGGTACGGCGAAGAGGAGCCCGATGAACCCGAATATCTTTCCGCCGAGCATGAGCGAGAGCAGGAAGACCAGGGGATGCAGGTGCATGGAATGCTTGGAGATGATGGGCTGGAGCAAGGCCTCGTCGGCCAAGCGGATGCCGGCGAAGAGGAGTATGACTTTGAGCGGCGCCGCGAAGGTATGGAACTGAAAGAACGCGACCAAGCCGCCCACCAACGCGCCCAGGATCGCGCCGAGATACGGGACGAAGCTCGATATCCCCGAGAGCGTGGCCACGCCCAAGGCGTAGTCGACCCCCAAGGTCCAAAGTCCGATGTAGGACGCCGTGCCGATGGCCGCGGCCGTGAGCATGATCCCTCGCAGATAATTGCCCAGAGAGGTATCGACCGCGCTGATGATGTGCAGAGCCTGCTCCACATGCCGGCCGGGACAGGCCTGCACGGCCTTGTTCAGGAAGGCCTCCGCGTCCATGAGCATGAAGAACGTGATGAACGGCACCAGGAACAGGAGCGAAAGGAGGGGGAAAAGTCCGAGGATGTAGCTGGGGAGCTTGGGCAGCTGTTCCATGAGCGGGTTGTACATCTTGAGGCTCAGGCGGTCCATCAGCACCCTGCCGAAAGGAATCTTTTGCGCCAAATCATGCTGGAGCACGCCGAAAGTCTTCTCGATGCCGCTGTAGTATAGCTGCGCCCGGCCCTGGAGCATGTCCAGTTCCGCGGCCATGGCCGGAAGCAGGATGTTCGCGCTGATGACGATCCCCGAGGCGATGAGGAGATAGAGCGCCAGCACCACGTGCTCCCGCCTGAACCCGCGCGACTCGAACTCGTTGATGACCGGGTTGACGAGATAGGCCAGAGCGAAGCTCAGCACGAACGGGATGAGCACCGCGTGGACGTGGTAGAGGAAATACAGAAAGGCGCTGAGCGTGAAGAACGCGGACCAAGAGAAGAACGCCGGCAATGCCCGTCGGACCGGAGCGGAACTCATGAGGCTTCCGAAGGAGTCTCAGGCATGCTCAAGCGGGCGTCTGCTCCGCGGATTCCGCGGCGATCGCCGCGGGCACGGATTGATTCGCCCGCCGCAGCCGCGCGGAAAGGAGCTGGGCCAGATGCATCATGATGCTCACGCCGATATGCGGATGCTGGCGCAGTATCTCGTCGAGCTTGGAGCGATAGAGCAGAAGGAGCGCGGACTTTTCCTTGGCCACGGCCGCGGCGGAGCGAGGCAATTGTTCCAAGAGCGCCATCTCGCCGAAGAACGAGCCCGGCCCCAGTTCCGCGACGGCGCGGTCCTTGCCGTCCTGGGTCCGGCGGGTGAGCGCGACCTTCCCGGACTCCACCACGAAGAGGGCTCGTCCGATGTCTCCCTCTTGGAAGACGATCTCGCCTTCCTGATAGACGCGGGAATGGAACATCTGCAGCAAGGAGCCGAGCTCCCGGTTCGAGAGCCCCGAAAAGAGGCTCAGCGAGCGCAGGAAATCCCGCTTGCGCACGAACTGCTTGTCGACGAAAAAGGCCTTGAGCCGGTCCAGACGCTTCACGCTGCGCTGCCGCCGCTCTCACGATAGGCTTTTTTGCCGGCTTCCCAGGCCGCCGTGACCTGATCCTTCTTGGCGAGAAGCGCCTCTTTCTCCTTCTCGACGAGATCGCGGGCTTTCTCGCGCTTCTCGTCCACCCAGCCGCCCAAACGGCGGCGGGTCTCTTCTCCCGAGCAGGGCGCCAGGAGCAGTCCGACGGCGGCTCCGACTATGCCTCCGACGAGGAAGGCGAGGACGGTCTCTCCGGAATGATTGTTCTCAGACATGGGGTCTCTCCAAAAGTTCCGACGATTTAAGCGTCAGCAGCGCCCGTCTTCGTCCTGTTGAGCGGCCTTGCGGCGACGCATCCATATTCCCACGGCGGTCCCCAGCCCCACGGCCAGGGCTTTGGTCCACACCGAGCCGGCCAGTCCGACGACGTCTCGGACCCGCTCGGAGGCTTCACGCAGACGCTCAAGCTGGTCGTGCGCCGAGTTGGTCAGGACCTCCACGGCCTCAAGAAGCTTGCGGATCTTCCACAACACATAAAGAAAGGCGGCCAGCAAGGTCAAAAGGATGACCGTGATCAAGCCGAGACACGCGGAGATGAAAACCAGAAGGTTATGTTCCACGCCGATATGATATTAAAAGCGCCTGAATGCGTCAATCAGCCCGAAGGGCCTATGTTTTAGCCTAGGCCTTTTGGCCCTTGTTCATGAGTCCAGAGACCCATTACCCTTATAATACTATGGCACCATTCTCGCGGGACGATAAAAGAGCCGATCTCCCTTCCGGAGAGCAATCCGGCCTTCCGGAGATCCCCGACCTCTCCAAGAAAGAAGAGGAGGAAGACCGGAAAGGAGCAGGCTGGATGGGGGGAGCCTCCTCCAGTTCCTCAGGCTTGGCTGTCGGAGGGATACGCGCCGGAGCAGGCGCCGCGCGCGCAGGCTTCCTCGGCTCCCGCGCCGTCGCCAACGCCCTTTCCCGCATATTGGGGGGACCGAACTCCATCTTGGGAGCGCTCTTCGCCGCCAAATCCGGGCAAACGATAGTCCTGGCCGGCATGGCGATATGGGCGGCGCTGATCGGCGCCGCGGGACTCTCTCTTCTTTCGCAAAGCCGGAACCCGGGCGGAGCCCAGGGCGCATTGGCCTTGTCCATGGATCAATCCGGGATCGTCATCGATCGCCCCGGGGATGCCTCTTTAGGCATGCTCTCCAAGGCCAATGAGGGCGAGCTGGCCTGGGATGAGAACAAGGGAGACGCTCAAGACGCAGCGGCCCAAGACAAGAAAGTCGGCGAGGACGAGGGAAAGAAAGACGAGGGCGCCGTACCTGAAGGCCAAGGCCCGGATGTCTCGCAGATGCTGGCCCAGGCAGGGAAGAACCGTCTCGGCGGCGGCAACTTCGGCGCGCTGAGCAAGAACTTCCAGGGAGGAGGAGGATTCGGCGGGATGGGAGCAGGCAAAGGCCTTAAAAACGGGACCGCGGGCTTCAACCTGAAAGGGTCCCTCTCCGGACTGCCTAGAAAAACTCCGACCGGAAAGATGGCCGCCTTCGCCCGAACGAGCAAGCTCTCGGCGGTAGGCAAGATGCGCAGCCTGCGCGGACGCGCCAACCGCGCCATGGGCCAGTTGAAGATGTCCCGGACGCTGTCGAACATGGGCGCGACTTCGACGCCGGACGCGCAGTCCAAGCAATACGCGGCCAATGCCTTCGACCAGCAAGCCTCGCAGGGCGGACAGAATCCCACGATCGACTCGGGCGGCCCTTCGCCGACGCCGGTGGTCCCGCCCGGCACGGGAGCTCCGGAAGTCCCGGAACTCCCCGTGATACCTCCCATCGATCCCGGCATAAACTACACCCCGTATCAGAACATGCTCAATTCCGCGCGCGGCCTGGGAGATTCCTCGGCCGGGCTCAAGACGATCAGCGTCATACTGATCATCGTCGGCATAGCCCTCATCGCCATCGGATCGGCCATCCCGATGTTCGGAGCCATCCTCATCGCCATCGGCGCCGCGATACTGGCCATCGGCGTCATGCTGCTGGCCATGTCCATGATGATGGCGGCAATGGCCAAAGCCATCGGCAAGGGGATCGACAAGCTCTACGGCCAGCTGGAGCAGCAGCAGATCGTCGACACGTGCGCGAACCAAGCCACGCAAGGGATCAAGACCGCGAACTGCCAGACGCCGAAAACGAACATGCCTGTGAACAACGTCAAGCAGAGCGTGGAGAACGAAAGCAAGGCCGACTATAAGCTGCCGCAGCAGTAGTCGCCTCGCTGCCGCCCGCACAAGCGCCCCGCGCCTTTCGGCGCGGGGCGCCGCGTTTGCCTGTCCGGGAACAAACTGTTAAAATCCTCATCTCCAATCATGAACAAGCCTGAAGGAAAAAGCTATTCGGACACCGTCCATCTTCCCCGCACCGAATTTCCCATGCGCGGGGACCTTCCCACGCGCGAACCGCAGTGGCTCTCTTTCTGGGAGCAGCAGCGGGTCTTCGAACGCGGCCTGGAGGGTCCGCGCCCGACCTATCTGCTCCACGACGGCCCGCCCTACGCCAACGGCCACACCCATATCGGCACGGCTCTCAACAAGATCCTCAAGGACCTCGTGCTCAAGTCCCGCTCTTTGCTCGGCTGCCGCGCGCCGTATGTGCCCGGCTGGGACTGCCACGGCCTTCCCATCGAACATGCCCTGCTTAAGGAAAAGAAGTCCTCCAAGCGAGACGTCAAGGACCTCACGGCCTTCCGCAGGGAAGCCGAGGCTTTCGCCGGACGGTTCATCGACATCCAGAGAGGCGAGTTCAAGCGGCTCGGGATACTGGGCTCTTGGAACACCCCGTACCTGACGATGTCCAAGTCCTATGAGGCCGCGATCATCAACGCCTTCCGCAGGCTCTATCGGGACGGCTACGTCTATCGCGGACAGAAGACAGTCTCGTGGTGCATCTACTGCGAGACCGCCCTGGCCGAGGCCGAGGTCGAATACAAGGACAAGACCTCCCATTCCGTGCACGTGGCCCTGCCCATCCTGCGGCCCGGCGGGGATTCTCTTTTCGCGCGGCACAAGGCCGCGGCCCTGATCTGGACCACGACTCCCTGGACCCTCCCGGCCAACCTGGCCGTGGCTTTCCATCCGGACCTGCGCTACGCGCTCCTTCGCCTGAAGCTCAAGGACGGGACCGAACGCTGCCTGCTCATAGCCGAGGCCCGCCAAGACGCCGTTCTCAAAGCCCTGGGCGCCGAGTCCTTGGAGGCGCTGGGCTCGTGGACCGGGAAGGAACTCGTGGACATGGGCCTGGTCTGCCGCACGCCTTTCGGCCACCGGGAAGACTTTCTGCACAAGGAATCCATCGGCGTGCTCGCCGATTACGTGAGCGCCGAGGACGGCACCGGCATCGTGCACACGGCCCCGGGCCACGGCCACGACGACTTCATCACCGGACGCCGCTGCGGCCTGCCCCCGCTGTGTCCCGTGGACCCGGGCGGACGCTTCACGGCCGAGGCCGGCCCCTTCGCCGGCCTGCGCATCTTCGAGGAAGGAAACCCTCGCATCATCGAGGAACTCGCCAAAGACGGCCTCCTGCTCGCCCATGGAAAGGTGGAGCACAGCTATCAGCACTGCTGGCGCTGCAAGAACCCCATCGCCTACCGCGCCACGGAGCAATGGTTCCTCGGCGTTGAGAAGAACGGGCTGCGAGAACGCCTGCTCAAGGCCGTCGACGGGGTCCGCTGGATCCCGGCGACGGGAAAGGAGCGCATCTCCGCCATGGTGGCGGGCCGCCCGGACTGGTGCATCTCGCGCCAAAGACTTTGGGGCACGCCCATCCCCGTGCTGCGCTGCGCGGACAAAAACTGCGGAACGTTCCTGTCCGACGATTCGGTCCTGGAAAAGATCGAGGAAAAGGTGCGCAAGGACGGATCGGATTTCTGGTTCGCCGACAGAGCCAAGCCCGTGGTTCCGGCTCCGTCCAGCCCTGCCCAAAAGGAAGCGACCGTCTGCTGGGATTTCCTGCCGCCGGGATGCGGCTGTCCCAAATGCGGCGGCAAGGTCTTCGAGCGGGAAGAGGACATCCTCGACGTCTGGGTGGACTCCGGCGCCTCCTGGCTCAGCGTGCTGGGAGAAGACCATATCCCCTGCGATCTTTATCTGGAAGGCTCGGACCAGCACCGCGGCTGGTTCCAGAGCTCGCTGGTGCTTGCCGTGGCCCTGACCGGCAAGGCGCCCTATCGCGCGGTGCTCACGCACGGCTTCGTGCTCGACGATAAGGGCCGGGCCATGCACAAGTCCATGGGCAACGTGGTCAATCCCCAGGAGATCGTGGGCAAGCTGGGCGCGGACGTCTTGCGCTTGTGGGTGGCCCTGGCCGACTACTCCGACGACGTGCGCCTGGCCGGCAAGCTTTTGGAAGGCCCCACCGAGTCCTACCGCAAGGTCCGCAACACCTTGAAATACCTGTTGGGCAATGTCTGCGACTTCGATCCGGCCAAGGACCTCGTGCCGCATGAGAAGCTGCCGGAACTGGAGCGCTACATCCTGGCGCGACTCTCGAAGACGGAAGCCGAGGTCCGGCAGGCCTACGAGGATTACTCATTCCGCAAGGCCGCCATCGCCCTGCAGGACTTCTGCAATCTGGACCTCTCCTCCTTCTTCCTGGACGCGCGCAAGGACGCGCTCTACACCCTGTCGGAGGCGGACCCGGTGCGCCGCGCCGCGCAGACCGCCATGTGGGAGTGCCTGGTGCGCCTCTTGCGGCTCTCCTCGCCCATCCTTTCCTTCACGGCCGAGGAAGGCTGGCAGGAACTGCGCAGGCTGCTGGCGGAAAAGAAGTCGTCCTGGCCCGCGGCCGACAGCGTCTTCCTGCATGACTTGGCGCCCGCCCCCGCGTCCTGGCTCGATGAGACCCTGCTCCTGCGCTGGGCCGACGTGCTCCGCGTGCGGGAAGCCGCGCACAAGGTCCTTGAGGAGATGCGCGCCGGAAAGCGCATCGGCTCGTCTTTGCAGGCGCGCGTGACCTTGAGCGCGGGCGGAGACGCCTACGAGTTCATCAATGCCTGGAGCGCGGAAGCCTGGTCGGAACTGCTCATCGTCTCGGACGTCGAGATCCGCCGCTTGAGCTCCGCGGAAGAGACCGAGGCGGCTCTCAAGGGAACGCCTGAGCGGCCGGTGGACACTCCCGTGCTCTCCTGCGCGCCCGCGGAAGCCCTGCGCGTGAGCGCGGAGAAAGCCGCAGGGACCAAGTGCCCCCGCTGCTGGCGATATCGCAACGACATGGGCGTTTCCCGGGAGGACCCGTCCCTTTGCTCGCGCTGCGTCCAACAACTCACCGCTTCCTAAGGCCGCTCCTCGTTCTCGGAGCGCTCGGCGCGGACCAAGCCACGAAGGCCTGGGCCATGCACCGGCTGGCCCCCATGGAGAGCGTGCGCATCCTGCCCTTCCTGCATCTGACCTATGTGGAGAATACGGGCGCGGCATGGAGCCTGCTCAAAGGGGGGAACTCCATCCTCATCGGGATCTCGATGGCGCTCATGGCCGGACTGCTCTGGGTCCGAAGACGCTGGCCCGCCGACGCGCATTGGGCGCACTACGGCGCCATGCTCGTCGTCGCGGGCGCCCTGGGAAATCTCTATGACCGCATCACTCTGGGCTGCGTGGTGGATTTCCTGGAACTCCCTTATTGGCCGGTCTTCAACATCGCCGATTCCTGCATCTGCGTCGGCGCCGCGTTCCTGGCCTGGGGCCTTCGCGAAAAGACGTAACCCCCCGTCGTCATCCCGGCGAAAGCCGGGACCCAGGAGCTGCCGTCAAGTCGTAAGCCTGGGCCCCGGCTTTCGCCGGGGTGACGAGCACACCAAAGAAAGGCCGCGGTCGATATTCGACCGCGGCCTTTCCTTTCTTGCCACGACTATTTGATCGGATTGTTGTTGAGGTGCGTGACGCCGGCCATGATGCCGAAGCCCACGGCCGCGCCCACGAACATCCCCACGGGCCCGCCGAAGATCATGCCGAGGATGCCGAAGCCCACCGCGCCGAAGGCCCCGCCGATGGCGTCTCTCTTGAGCTCCTTCATGAGCTTTGCGCGCTCCGCGTCGTCCTTTTCCTTCTGCGCGGAATCGCGATTCTTATCTCCGATCTTCGGCTCGCCGGCGATCAATGTCGGCTCCGGTGTGGCATCGATGTGCAGTCCTTTTTCCTTGGGAGATTTCAGTTCCATCTGCTTGATCCGCGCAAAATAAGGGCCGCAGAGGTCCGCCGGATCGCCGTTCCCATCGAAGTCCTTTCCTGAAGCAGCTTTCTCCGCCTCAAGATCGGCAGGGGCCTTCTCCTCTTTCTTCCCATCCATGCCGACGAACTTCATAAGGGGGCGTCCGACATTTTCTTCCCAGAAGCCCGTGCTCGCCGGTTTTTCTTCTTCCTTGTTCGCTGCCGGGATAGGCTGGCTCTGCTGTTTGCAGTAATAGTCTTCCAGGTTGATCTTCGTGATGCCGCGATTTTTGAGCCACTCCGGCATGGGCTGGTTGTTGTTCATGGCGATGAGTATCTCTCGAGCCTTTGCCGTGGCCTTCTTGTTCCACTTCTCGTTAAAAGCCTGGAGTTCCTTCTGATATTCCTGGGCCTTGGCCTTATCCGCCTGAAGGGCCTTGAGAGCCGCGATATCATTGTTCATCTCCGCAAACGTCTGCGGATTCTCCTTGTCCGCCAGGAAAAGGATCAGGGCCTGTTCCGTGCGATCCGTACTGCTGATGAAATTGAGGATGTCCGCTTCACGAGGATCCTGGACCGCTTCAGGCGCCTTGGCCGGGACGGTCGTTCCGTTCTCCGCGACCGGCGAGGTCTCGGGCGCGGCATCGACTTTCGCGCGCTTGCCCTTCTTGCCGGAGGAAGGCTTGCCTGCGGCCTTGGGAGATTTTTCTCCCTTGCCCGCTTTCGCATCCTGAGCCGCCGCAGCCTGCTTCGATCCGTTCGCGACATCCTCAGGCATCACAAACGACGCGTCCCCTTTTTTCTCGCTGGGGACGACCTGCAGTTTGCCCACTTTTTTCCCTGCCCCATTGATCGCGTAGAAATCCTGGCCGTCCTTCACAAGTTTATACGCGGTCGGATAGACCTCGATGATCGGAGGCCCTGAGACATCGTGAACGTTTCCCCGGGGATCTCCCCATAAGAACAAAGGCGCCTGCGCGCCTGCCTGCTTGCTGAGGACGCCCTCAGGACCGCACTCGCTCTTCCGGCAGAAATACATCTTATTGTTGAGGAAAAAGGCTGAGCACCAGTCGGAAAAAGGCGCCTTTGTCGTAGTGACGCTCACTCCGGAAGACTGAGTTTGAGCGGCTTTTTTCTTAGACTCCGGCTCAGTAGGATTGACCGCAGGAGGCTGTGCCGCCGGCTTCTCCCCGGCCGCCGGCGACGCGGCTGTTTGGGACTTGGAGGAGGCTGCGGCGGCAGCGGCGGCGTTCTTCGCCGCGGCTGAGCCGAGCAGTTTCAAGGGCTCGATCGTGGTGTCGCGGTAGATGAGCGCGCGGACCTCGCCGCCGTCCTGGGACATATAGAATTTATCATCCTTCACCGTCAGCTTGAGGCCGGCGGGCTTGGCGGAGAACGTCTTTCCAACAGGGTCCTTGGTCAAAACGTAAAGCGGCACGTCCGCGGAGGCGGCCTTGCGCAGGCTCGGATCGCAGTCCGCGGCATGGCAATAATATTTGGGACGCTCGTTGCCGTTCTTGTCCTTGACCGGGCCGTTGGACACGACCCTGCGCCATGCGCTTCCCTGCGAGAGGTCCTGCGCAGGAGCGGGCTTGTTCGCGGAGATCTCCGCATCCGCTTTTTTCGGGGGCGCCGCCGGCGCGTCGGCAGCCAATGCCGACAGCGGCAGAGTGTTGGCCACCAGAAGGATGGACATGAAAACGCGGATGGCATTCATCATAGTAGTTGGCACCTTTGCGAAGTTCCGGCCGAACAGCACCGGTTGTTCGTGCTCCTTGGGATTATATAAGGAAGGCTTGCGACTTCCCAGCCCCTAAGAGCCCAAATGCGCATAGGCCTTTAGACCTATGAACTTATTCTATCAAAAATCGCGGCCGTCTCGATATGCGAGGTCTGCGGAAAGAGGTCCACGGGCTGGACCACGGACAAGCGCCAGCCTCCGCCGCAGAGCCGCGCCGCGTCCCGCGCGAAGGTGGCGGGATTGCAGGAGATGTAGATGACCTTCCCCAGCGCAGGGTCGCGCAGGCAATCCAAGACCGCCGAGGCGCAGCCGGCGCGCGGAGGATCGAGCACCACGGCCGCGCTCGCGGCAGGGAGCTTGGCCAGCGTGGCGCGAAGACGGCCCAAAGAGGTCTCTACCCGGCCCGGGATGAACTCCACGTTCTTGATCCCATTGAGCCGCGCGTTCTCCCGGGCATCCTCCACGGCGCGTCGGTTCTCCTCGACGCCGAGCACGCGGTCCGCGCAGCCGGCCAGGAAGAGCGCGATGGAGCCCACGCCGGAATAAAGATCCAAGAGCAGTTTGGGCTTCGGCGCAAACTGCTCCAAGGCCCGGCGCGCGCAGCCGTAGAGCACGAGGCTGGCCGGAGTATTGACTTGGAGGAAGGCCGCGGCCGCGGCGCACAGGCGCAGATCCCCCAGGCGTTCCTCCAGATGCGAATCTCCCCACCAGGGAATCCATGTTTCTCCCAGCGCCACGGAGGTCCGATGGGGCTGGACGTTCTGCAGGATGCCCCGGACCGCCGGGAACTCCGAGGCGATGATCCGGATGAAATCTTCCTTGCGCGGCGCGGAATCGTCGTTGGTGATCAGCGCGACGAGCGCGTAGCCGTCCTCGTTGGTGCGGACCAGGAGATGCCTCAGCCAGCCGCAATGCCCGCGCACGTCATAGGGCGTCCAGCCCAGTTCGGCGCAGAGTTCCTTGACCCTGAGCGCGATGCTCACGGAGAGTTCCGGCTGCACCAGACAGTCCGAGAGATCGGCGATGCGGTTGGTGCCTGGAGCGAAGAAGCCCGCGATGGCGCGCCCGTCCTCTCCCGCGCCGAAGGGGATGAGCACCTTGTTCCTGTAGCGCCACGCCTTCGGAGAGGGGAGGGCCTGCGCCACGAGGTTCTCGTCGAGCTTGCCGATGCGGCGCACGCAATCCCGCACGACCGCGGTCTTGGCGCAAAGCTGAGATTCTTCGTCCAGATGCTGCCAGCTGCAGCCGCCGCAGACCGGGCCGCGGCCTTCCGGACGGAAATGCAGGGGGCAGGGAGGCTCGCGCCGCCCGGGCCCGGGGGAAAGGACTCTCACAGGAACGGCGCAGGCATAGCCTTTCTCGATCTTGTCCACGCGCGCGAGCAGGCGCTCTCCCGGACAGGCATAAGGGACGAAGAATATCCGCCCGCTGTCCGCGGCCCGCCCGATGAACTGCCCCTCGGGCGCCGGACGTTCGATGCTGAGCTCCAATTCCTGGCCGATGCTTTCCACGTCGGGATTCTACCAATTTGATAGAATCTTCGCGCATCTTCATGCGAAAATACCCATGATGAACAGCACCCTCCGCGTCGTCTTCCTGTTTTTTTGCATCGGGCTGGGCGCGGGGTGCGTGCCCCTGCCCGAGGACGGCTCCTCGCCGGAAAGAGGGGGGATCACGCGCGCCTCTTTCTCTCCGCTCGACCCCGGAGCCAAGACCGCGGCCTGCCTGCATTTCGAGGTCCGCGCTTATTCCAGCGCGAGCGCGGAAGCCGTCTGCAGCCTGGCGGAGCGATCCTACGAAAGGATCATGCGCGACACGAGCCTCTATTCCTTCATGCAGAGGGAACCCTACCCCATCGTCATCTACGGCAGCCATGAGGAATACGTGCGCAAGACCGGCATGCCGCAATGGTCCGGCGGCGCCGCGGCCGGGAACTCACTCTTCACCTACGAGAGTCCCGCCACCGCGGGCGTGCTCGCCCATGAGATGACGCATCTGATATTCAACGAATACATGGGACGCCAAACCTACTCCCTGCGCTGGATCAACGAAGGCTTGGCCGTATTCGAGGAGCAGCAGGCCTCCGGCCGCTTGCCCGCGGCCTTGCCGCCGGGCCGGGCGCCTCTGTCCTTCGACCGGATGGCGGATACCGCTCCCTTGAGCGAATCCTCCTTCGACGCCTCGGCCTGGTACGCGCAAGCCTCCTCGGTCGTCCGCTTCATGATCGAGCGCGGAGGCCAGATCGGATTCGGACAGTTCCTCGCGGCCCTGCGCGACGGGCGGCCGGTCACGGAAGCGGTCCGCGCCGGCTTCCCCGGAACCTGGAACAGTCTGGCGGAAGTGGAAAGCGCCTGGCGAGGAACGGTCCAATGAAAAGAAAGATCGCGGGAGGCGCAGCCTGTTGGGCGCTCTTCGCTCTCTGCCGCCCCTGCGATTTCTCGCCCTACACCGCGTGGATGCTCTCGCTGTGCGTGCAGTTCTGGTGCGCCGGACACTTCCACGCCGGGCTCCTGCGCGGCCTGCGGGACATGCGCCTGGGCATCTCCATGCTGGCCTCTCTGAGCGCCTGGGCCTTGTTCCTGCTCAACACCGCGGCGGTGTTCGCCGGAGAACATCTTCCTCCGGGATTGCGGGAGCCCCGCTTCCTCTCCCTGGCCGCGATGGTGACCCTGGTCAATCTCGGACTCTGGCTGGAATCCCTCATGCGCAAGAAGACCCCTTGGGCTTTCCTCCGCCTGGAGAGCCGCCTCCCGCGCACGGCGCGAGTGCTCCGCGGAGGGGAGGAATACCTCATCGAGGTGAGGGAGCTCGTGCCCGGAGACCAGGTGGTGGTGCGTCCGGGAGAGCCGATCTCCATCGACGGAGAACTCCGAGAAGGCACGACCTTGGTCGAGGAGCGCCTGCACACCGGCATCGAGGAGGCCGTTGAAAAATCTCCGGGCTGCCGCCTCTACGCGGGCTCCGTCAACAAAGGATCCCGGATCGTCCTCTCCGCCGGGAACGTACCGGGATCCACGCGCCTGCACCGGCTCTTCGATGAGGTCCGAAAGACCTCGGACGCGCGCCAAGCCATGCCCCGGGCTCTGGACCCCGTGGCGCGCGCGTTCTTCGCCGCGGTGCTCGTCGTCGCGGCGCTCTCGGCCGCGGCCGGAGCGATCTACGGTCCGCATCCCCGGCCTCTGTATGCCGCCGCGGCATTCTTATCCGTGCTCTCGGTCGCCTGCCCCTGGGCCGTAGGCCTGGCCACGCCCTTGACGCTCTTCTTCGGCCGCCTGCGCGCCGCGCGCCACGGCATCGAACTGCGCGACCCGCGCGTGCTCGAAAGCTTCCGCGGCCCCGATGTGGTGCTCTTCGACAAGACCGGAGTGCTCACCGACAGCGCCGCCCGCATCTCGGAGATCCTCGCTTTCGACGGACGCAGCGAAGAGGACGTGCTCTCTCTGCTTCTCTCGGCCGAAAGGGATCTCCATCATCCGCTCATCGAGACGGTGCGCAGGCATGCCGCCAAAAGCGGCGGCGCCCTCTTGGAGAGGACGAGCTTCGAGTCCTTCCTCGGACGAGGAGTCTCCGCTTCGATCGACGGCAAGCGCCTGCTCGCGGGCAGCCTCGCCTGGCTCACGCTGCACGGCATCGAACCTCCCGAGAAAGAATCCCTCCACATCAAGAGCAGCAAGGAACCCTGCATCGCCCTGGCCGTGGACGGGCGCATGGCCGGAGCCGTGATCTTTTCGGCGCCGTTCCTTCCCGAGGCGCGAGCGGCCGTGGAGCGCCTGCGCTCGGCCGGCATCGAGCCCATGCTCGTCTCCGGCGACGGGAATGCCGCGGCCTGCGCCGCGGCCGAACAGGCCGGCATCGCCAAGGTCTACGCCGAGGCTCACGAGGACGAGAAAGCCGCCTTGGTCGAGCGCCTGCAGGAGAAAGGCCAGCGCGTCGCGGTGCTGGGCGAAGGGCTCAAGGACTGCCTGGCCCTGCTGCGCGCGGACCTTTCCTTCTGCGCCGCGGGCTGCGCCGCCTCCGCCGAAGCCGCTTCGGATTTTTCGCTGGCCCGGCGGGACCTCGACGGATTCCTCGAGACCCTCCGCCTCGGCCGCGAGGTGCGCGCGGCCATGCGCCGAAACCTCTTGTGGATGTTCGCCGTGCACGCGCTGATGCTGCCGCTCTCGGCATGGGCGCTCTATCACAGCATCGAACTGGGACCGGCCGCCTGCGCCTGGACCGCGACCGCCTCGACGCTCGCCGTGATCGTCAACTCCCTGCAGCTCCTTAGAGCTCGCGGCACGACCGCATGAACGATTCGGAGGAACCCCGATGAAGACTCCCCGCAGAAAGACTTCCACGCGCCTGGGCTACACGCACGCACAGGCCCGTTCCGGCATCGAAGGCCGCTTGCCCTCCATCGAGGCGTTCCCCAACCAATACCCCGGCCGCGGCTACGAGATCCGCATCGAATACCCCGAATATACGGCGGTATGTCCGAAGACGGGCTTGCCGGATTTCGGGACCATCGTCATCGAATATACTCCCGGAAAGCTCTGCCTGGAACTGAAGTCCTTGAAGTACTACCTCCTCGCCTACCGCTCCATGGGGATCTTCTATGAGAACGCGGTCAACCGCATCCTCGACGACGTGGTGCGGGCCTGCCGCCCGGTCCGGACCCGCGTGAGCGGAGTCTTCACCTCCCGGGGAGGGATGCGTTCGAGCGTGGTCGCGGAGCATCCCCGTCCTCATCGGGGGCGATGAGCGCTCCCGACGATCAGGTAGAGGTCCCTTTTCAAGTCCAGCGCGAGCACGCGGGGATGCGCGTCGACGCCTTCCTCGCGGACCGCCTGCACCGCTACTCGCGCGCGCAGGTCCAAACCCTCATCCGCGGCGGGCGGGTGTTCCTGCGAGGACGCGAGGCCAAGGCCGCAGTCCGGGTCGTCCAGGGCGAGACCGTCCTCATCCGCTATCCGCGCCGGGACGAACCCCCGGCCAATCATGCGGCTCTGCCGGTGATCCACGAAGACGAACACCTGCTCGTCGTGAACAAGCCCGCGGACATCCTCTGCCATCCCACCGACCGCGTCGTCAAGAACACCGCCACCTCCATCCTCGCGGCACAGTTCCCGAAGCTGAGGCTGCACCTGATCCATCGCCTGGACCGCGAGACCAGCGGCGTGCTGCTCCTGACCAAGACCCCGGCCGCGGCGCGAGCCATGACGGCGCAGTTCACCCGGCGTGAGACGGCCAAGGAATATCTCGCGCTGGCCGCGGGCCGGGCGGACTTCTCCGAGCGCACGGTCCGGCTCCCGATCGGCCGGGAAGAGGGGGAGATCAAGGTCCGCCAGACCACGGGCCGCGGCGCCGCCGCGGTCACGGAGTTCGTGCGCCTGGACGCGACGGACGCGGCCTCGCTGATCCTGGCGCGGCCGAAGACCGGGCGGCTTCATCAGATCCGGGTGCATCTGGCTTCGATCGGCCATCCGGTGCTCGGCGACAAGCTCTATCACGGCAGCGGCGAGGCCTACTTGAAAGCCGTGCGCAAGGAGCTCACGGCTTCGGACCTGCGCGAACTGGGCGCCGGACGCCAGATGCTCCATGCCCTGCGCTTGAGCTTCCGGCATCCCGCCTCCGGAGAGGCCATGTCCCTCAGCGCCCCCGTGCCGCGGGACTTCCTGGAGCTCCTCCGGGAACTCGGACTCCGCGACCCGCATATTTTGTAATGAATAATGCACAAATCCAGCGCGCATATTGTGTAAAATGAGCGCGACATGATGCGCCTTCAGTCGAACTCCTTCCGGATGATCTGCGAGCTCACGCCTCATCCCATATGGGTCGTGGATCCGACGAGCTGCTATTTCCTGGAGGTCAATGAGGCCGCCCGCGCCCAGTACGGCTACAGCCGGGACGAGTTCCTTTCGCTGAAGATCCCGGACATCCATGCCCCGAAGGATCATGCGCGTCTTCTCGAGATGCTCTCCGCCACGCAAGGCCCCAAGCAGCGCGTCGCGACCCTGCGTCAAAAAACCAAGGACGGAAGACTCATCGACGTGGAGATGACGGCCCGGCCCATGGAATTCGACGGCAGAAAAGCCGTCATCTGCATGGTCAGCGACGTGACCGAGCGCGTGCGCTCCCAGAAGGATCTCCAGCAGCATCGGCTGGCCATGGAAAGCGCGTGCGACGGCATGGCCATCCTGCGGGAAGATGAGACCTATGAATTCCTGAACACGGCGCACGCCAAGATCTACGGCTACGGCCATCCCTCCGAACTCCTGGGCAAGAGCTGGCGGGTGCTCTACGACGACGAAGAGCGCCGGAGATTCGAGACGGAGATCATGCCCGCGCTCTACCGGGACGGCCGCTGGCACGGAGAAGCCGCGGGCCTGCGCAAGGACGGGGCTCGATTCCCCCAAGAGCTTTCGCTGACGGTGCTTCCGGAAGGGGGACTGGTCTGCATCGTGCGCGACATCAGCGAACGCACGCAGGTCCAGTCGGTGCTCCTTCAGCAGAAAGCCGCCATCGAGTCCGCCGGAGACGGGATATTCATCCTGGCCGATGACCGCACCTTCTCTTTCGTCAACGACGCGTTCGTCCGCCTGCACGGCGGCAAGATCGCGGAATTCCCGGGAAAGCCCTGGCAGGACTTTTACCCCGCCGACGAGTTCCAGCGCTTCCTCTCCGAAGCCCTCCCGGTCTTGAAACGAGACGGCCGCTGGCGCGGGGAAGCCGTGGGCCTGCGCTCGGACGGAGCCCGATTCAATCAAGAGCTTGCCCTCACCCTCATGCGCGAGGGCGGCTGCGTGGGCGTGGTGCGGGACGTGACCGAACGCAAGCGCCTGGACGCGGAACTCGCCCGGGCCCTGGCCTGCGAGAAGACCGCCCGGCAGGACGCGGAGCAGGCGGTCCGAGCCAAAGACGAATTCCTCGCCATCCTCTCGCACGAGATGCGCACTCCCATGACCGCCATGCTCGGCTGGTCCTGGCTGCTGCGCACGGGCTCGCTCGACGGCGATGCCCGCGAAAAAGCCTTTGAAGTGGTCTACCGGAACATGCAGCAGCAGGCGCAGATCATCGAGGACCTGCTCGACATCTCGCGCATCGTGACGGGCAAGCTCCACCTGGACGCCCGCATGCTCGACCTCAAGCCCGTGCTGGAGGCCGTGCTGGAGAATATCCGGCCCGCGGCGGAAGCGAAATCGATCCGCGTGGACTTCTCCTGCGAAGAAACTCTCCCGCCGCTCTTAGGCGACCCGGACCGGCTCCAGCAGGCGTTCTGGAACCTTCTCGCGAACGCGCTGAAGTTCACGCCGGAAGGCGGCTCGGTCCGCGTCGAACTCGGCCGGGTCGGCTCCCGCCTGCAGGTGCGCATCAGCGATACGGGACAGGGCATCCCTCCAGAACAGCTGCGCATGATCTTCGACATCTTCCGCCAGGGGGAGGAAGCCCTGACGAGGAAATTCCGCGGCCTCGGCCTGGGGTTGGCCTTGGTCCGGATGCTCGTCGAAGCCCACGGAGGGTCCGTGGAAGCCTCCAGCCCCGGCCTCGGACGGGGATCGCTCTTCACTCTCTATCTGCCGGTGCCGGCCCTGCGCATCGACGCGCGCTCCGCGGCAGCGGGAGAACGCCCCTCGCTCAAGCTGAAAACCGAGGACCTGCCGCGCCTCGAAGGCGTCCGCGTACTCGTCGTCGACGATGATGAGACGACGCGGAGCCTGGCCTGCGCCGTGCTCAAGGGCTGCGGCGCCGAAGTATCGCTGGCCTCTTCCTCGAAGGAAGCCTGGGAGCTTCTGCAGAAAGACCGGCCGACGGTCCTCGTCTCGGACATCGCCATGCCGGAAGAAGACGGAGTGGCGCTCATCCGCAAGCTCCGCGCCAAAGGCCCGAAAGAGGGGGACATCCCGGCCGTGGCCATGATCGCGGCCGGCCGGGCAGGCGAGCGCGTGCGCGTCCTGCTCTCCGGATTCCAGCTCTCGATCCCCAAGCCGCTGGAGCCGCTGGAACTGGCGGCCGCCGTCGCGAACCTCTCGGGCCGATCCCTGACGTCCAAGTCCTGACCGCCCTCTTTTCGTCACAGTTTTTTAACTTCGCGCCCGTATACTTAAACTGCCTTGAATCTCGACCTCACCCATTTTCCCGGCGGGTCCTGGAGCAGAGGGAGAAGTCCCTCCCTTCCCCCGCGCCCCTGGGAACTCCGTTCCCCCCGATCCCGTCGTTGGAGCAACCCGGGACCCATTGGGGCCCCCCTCCACGGGAGCGGGAGGGACTTCTCCCTCTGCTCCACCCGCCGTTTCTTAGGGCGAGGTCGAGTTTTAATTCGTGAAGCGGACTCAAGGAAAGCCGGTGTTGAAACTTCCGCATCCCCGAGTGATGAAAACGGCTTGACTGAGGCTTTCCTCAACGAACAGCCCTCTATCTCCAGACTCGACCTCACCCTGAAGAGAGCAAGGAGCGCAGGGGAGACTCTCTCCCGCTCCCGTAGAAGGGGGCCCCGCCATCGCCCGCATTACCCACGCCACGGGTTTGGGGGGAACTGGTTCCCAGGGGCGCGGGGGAAGGGAGAGAGTCTCCCCTGCGCGACTGTTTTAAAAGAGGGTGAGGTCGAAACCTTGAATCCCTTCTTGCCTTTTGTTATCCTCTCATCCAAGGTTCTTTTTGGTGAAAGAACGGACCTTTATAGCCCAGTTGGCGCAGCGGTAGCGCGCTCCCTTGACATGGGAGAGGTCATAGGTTCAAATCCTATACTGGGCACCACTTTTCAGACGGCGATTTGCGAAATGTGTACGGCTTTGTGTACATCTTTGGACGATAGGGAGGCGGAGCATCCGACCGGAACGAATGGATAAGACTCAGCCCTCCCCGCAGACCGCCCCGCCGCCGCCCACACTCGAAGAGCTCCGCCACTCCTGCTCTCATGTGCTGGCCCAGGCCGTCGTGCAGTTATGGCCCGGCACCAAGCTCGCCATCGGACCGGCCATCGAGAACGGCTTCTACTACGACTTGGACAGCTCCCACGCCTTCGTTCCCGAGGACCTGCCCGTCATCGAGGAGCGCATGCGCGCGCTCTGCAAGGAGCGCCAGAGATTCGTTCGCACCGAGCACCCTCGCGAAGAAGCTCTCAAGGAATTCTCCTCCAAGGGAGAGATCTATAAGGTGGAGCTCATCGAAGGACTCCCCGACGCGACGGTCAGCTACTACACCAACGGAGACTTCACGGACCTCTGCCGCGGCCCCCACGTGCGGCACACCGGCCTCCTCAAGCATTTCAAGCTCATGTCCATCGCCGGAGCCTATTGGCGCGGAGACGAAAAGCGCCCCATGCTCCAGCGCATCTACGGGATCGCCTTCGACACGAAAGAGGCGCTCGAGGCCCATCTGGTCCTGCTCGAGGAAGCGGCCAAGCGCGACCACCGCAAGCTCGGCAAGGCCCTGGGCATCTTCACCTTCGACGACGAGGTCGGTCCGGGCCTCCCGCTCTGGCTGCCCAACGGCGCGGCCATCATCGAGGAACTCGAGTCTTACGCCAAGCAGACCGAGGCCGCGGCCGGCTACCAAAGGGTCAAGACCCCGCACATCTGCAAGGAATCCATGTACCTGCGCAGCGGACATCTGCCCTACTACAAGGACAGCATGTTCCCGCCCATGGAGTTCGAGGGAGTCAAGTACTACCTCAAGCCCATGAACTGCCCGCACCATCACAAGATCTTCGCAGCCGAGCCCCGCTCCTACCGCGACCTGCCCGTGCGGCTCGCGGAATACGGGACCTGCTACCGCTACGAGCAGAGCGGAGAGCTCTTCGGGCTCATGCGCGTGCGCTCCATGCAGATGAACGACGCTCACATCTACTGCACGCTCGAACAGTTCCAGGACGAATTCCTCGCGGTCTGCCGCATGTACCTGGAATACTTCCGGGTCTTCGGCATCGAGAAATACGTGATGCGATTCAGCACCCACGCGGCCGAGGGCCTGGGGAAGAAATACGTGGACCAGCCGGAGCTCTGGAAGAAGACCGAAGAGATGGTGGAGCAGGCCCTCATCCACGGGAAGATCAACTACGTGCGCGTGCCCAACGAAGCGGCCTTCTACGGTCCCAAGATCGACGTCCAGGTCTGGAGCGCCATCGGCCGGGAATTCACCCTGGCCACGAATCAAGTCGACTTCGCCGTGCCCGCCCGATTCGACCTCACCTACAAGAACCGGGAGGGCAAGCCCGAGACTCCGCTCTGCATCCACCGCGCGCCGCTGGGCACGCATGAGCGCTTCATCGGCTTCCTCATCGAGCACTACGGCGGACGCTTCCCGCTCTGGCTCGCGCCCATGCAGCTCAAGATCCTGACGCTCACCGACAACGAGGCCGCCCCGGCGCAGGCCCTGGCCGAGCGCCTGCGTGCGGCCGGACTGCGCGTGGAGCTCGACGTGCGCCCGGAAAAGCTCGGACACAAGATCCGCGAGGCGAGCCTGCAGAAGGTCCCGTACCAAGCCATCCTGGGTCCCAAAGACGCCGCGGCCGGCAGCGTGATGCTGCGCGTGCAAGACGGCCGCCAAGCGCCCGTGGCCTTCGACGCTCTGGCCGAAAAGCTGCTCAAAGAAGTCCGGGAAAAGACCCCGGCGCCCCTGATCCCATGAAACGACCTCTATCGGTATTCGTCTGTGCCTCCTTGTTCTGCGCCTCGGCCTTCGCGGCCGGACAGGCACGCAAGGAATTCTCCGGCTCCGGACAGGACGAGGAACAGCTGTTCCAATCCGCCTGCCAGATCTACCAGGAAACGGCCCGCGAGAAGGTCGCGGCCATCGACGCCTTCGAGCGCTTCATCCGCAACTTCCCGGACAGTCCCCGCGCAGGCGACGCTCAGTTCCTGATCGGAGAGTCCCATTTGGACGGCGCCCTCTCCATCCTCAAGGCCGAGGCCGCCTCCAAGAAGCAGTCCAGCGCCCGCCTGCTCTCTCCCAAGAACGCCACGGCCGTGGACAATTTGCTCAAGGCCCGGGACGCCTTCCTGCAGGTCGTCTCGAACTACCGCAAGCGCCAGTCGGGACTCAGCGCCTCGGCGCAGTACCGCCTCGGGGAAACCGCCTACAACGCCAAGGACTGGGGCGCGGCCATCGAGTCCTGGCGCAAGGTCGAGAAGGATTATCAGAAGACCTACATCGTGCCCGAATCCTGGATGGGCATCATCTTCGCGAACCTCGCGCTCGAGCAGTTCAGCCAGGCCGAGGCCAATCTCTTCCTACTGGGCGAGACGTATCCGAACTACCTGAAAGTCCCCGAAGTCCTCTACGCGCAGGGCATCGTGAGCCTGCATAAAGGAGACTATTCCAGCGCGGAGAAGGCGCTCAAGAACGTGAACACGCCGGAGGCGCTCTTCTACCTCGGCAAGACCTACCTGCTCTCCAAGCGCCCGTTCCTGGCCGCCGCCACCTTCGAGAAGCTCACGCATGACTTCCCGGACTCCGTGCTGCGCGAAGAGACGGAATTCTTCATCGGCGACTCGTTCTTCCTGGCCAAGGACTTCGACGGCGCGGTCACGAAGTATCAGCGCTTCCTCACGCAGTACCCGGATTCCCAACTCAAGGTCTCGGCGCTCTTCCGCGTGGGCTCGGCCTATTTCCAGAAGCGCGAGTTCGTCGAATCCCGCGCGCACTTCCAGGCCGTCATCGACCGCTATCCCCGGGACTTCTTCGCTCCGCTGGCCCAGTACTTCATCGCGGAATCCTATCTGACGGACAACCAGTTCCGAGAAGCCCTCTTCGCCTACACGCGCGTCATCACCCAGTATCCGGAGACCGTCAAGATCTCGCCGCTGGCGCATTTCAAGCTCGCCTGGTCGCAGTACCAGGTCGGCGACTGGGCCCAGTCCGCCCAGACCTGCCGGAACTTCCTCCAACTCTACCCGACGCACTCGCTGGCCAAGAACGTGTACCTGCTCCTGGGCAACGCGCTCCTGCAGATGAAGCAGACTTCCGAGGCGATCACCGCGTTCCAGCGCATCATCGACCTGGCTCCCACTTCCGACGTCGCTGAACAGGCCCTCTTGACCATCCTGCAGACGCAGTACGAGCAGAAGGCCTTCAACTCCATCCTCACCTCCTACCAGTTCATCTTCCGGCATCTTCCGCCCTCCCAATCCAAGTGGCGCCCGCTGAGCTATCTCTACGCCGCGGAAGCCTATCTTTCCATGCAGAGGGTGGAGGAAGCCCAGGCCATCTATGAGATGGTGCTCAAGGTCTATCCCAACGACCTCGCGGCCTTCTACGCGCTCGACGGCCTGGCCTGGACGCACTCCTATCTGGGAGACGACGCCGCCGCCTTGGACGACCGCAAGAACCTCAAGGACATGCTGGAACTGGCCAAGTCCTCGGCCGTGTTCTCCGGGGTCAACGAGCTCGGCATCGCCGACAGCATGTTCAACCAGAAGGAATACGAAGCGGCCCAAGACCTCTATTCGAAGTTCGCCCGCGAGAATCCGAAAGCTCCCGAGGCGCCCCAGGCCCTCTACCGGGCAGGCATGAGCCTCTACCACCTGCGCTACTACACCGACGCCGTCGAGAAATGGCGCCAGCTGCGCGAACTTTATCCCGAGGCGCCCGAGACCCCGAAGTCCGAATATCAGACCGCGGATACGCTCTTCCGCGCCCAGAAGTTCGCGGAGGCCGCCGCGGCCTACAAGCGGATCACCGAGACCTATACGGATTCCAAGGACCTTCCGCTCGCCTTCCTGCGCATGGCCCAATCCGCCTTCAACCAGAAAGACGACGCGGGCGCGGTGCGCCAGTGCCAAGCCCTCCTTGCGCGCACCCCCGCGGCTCCGGAAGCCGTGGACGCGCTGGACCTCATGGAAGGAGTCTTCGACCGCAGCCCGTCCATGGACTTCAAGCAGGCCTTCGACGCCGTGGGACAGGCCGCGCCGCGAACGCCCGCGGCCGCCGACGCGCAGTACCGCATCGCCCGGCGATTCTTCGAGGCCAAGAAGTTCGAGCAGGCCGCCGAGGAATTCCAGCGCTTCAGCGTGGACTACACCGGCAGCGCCCAATTGAAGAAAGCCCAGTTCATGCTGGCCGAAGCCTACTTCAACGCGGGTAAGCATCAGGACTCGGTCTTCGCCTTCAAGCGCTTCCTCGACAACTTCCCGAAGAACGAAGAGACTCCGCTGGCGCTCTTCCACCTGGCCAGCGCCTACTACGGCTTGCAGGACTTCGAGAACGCGACCCAGCAGTATCAGCGCCTCATCGACGAGTACCCCGAATCCGAGTACGTCCGCCCCGCGCAGTACAACCTGGCGCTGGCCTACAAGACCATGGGCAAGCTCGATCGCGCGCAGGAAGCCTACACCCGCTACGCGGGACAGTCCGGGCCCAAGGACGAATCCGGACGCGCCGCGCTCTGGGAAGTGTTCCAGCTCCAGAAGGACCGCAAGGACTACAACGGCGCCATGTCGACGCTCGGCAAGATCCTCTCCGGAGACATCGACGCTCAGACGACCATCGAGGCCACCTATCGCCGCGGAGAAATCCTGCTCCTGACGAGCCAGAAAGACGAGGCCGCGCGCACCTGGGAGACCCTGCTGTCCATGTCCCCGAAGAACAGCCCTTATCGGCTCCAGGGCCTCATCCAGCTGGGCGAGCTCTGCGAACAGCAGCAGGATATGAGCCGGGCCGTCGCGGCCTATGACGACATCTCCCGCAACGCGCCCAATGCCCAGACGGCCAAGGGCGCCAAGGAGCGGGCCGACGCATTGCGCCGCTCCCTGCCCAAAGGCGGAGCCGCCCCGCGCAAGACGCAATCCTCGACGACGAGCACCGACGACTCGACGCAGGTCATGCCCGCGGATGAGAGCGCCAAGCCTAAACCGGCGCCCAAACCCGCGAAGAAGAAAGCCGCGCCCCCGGCCGTGAACTGACGTCCTGACCGGGGACCGGCCCGACAAAAGGAGACCCTATGCCTGACTTCCTGGCGATATTCAAGGACAGCTTCACCCTCATCATCCTCTTCTTCTGCTCCACGATCTCGGTGGCCTTCGCCATCGAGCGCTGGTGGTTCTTCCGCAAGGCCGAGGTCGACCCCGACTCCATGCTCGCCGGCGTGCGCAAGCTCCTGGAGGGGGGAAAGGCCGACCAGGCGCAGACCGCCCTCCAGAAGAACCCCGCGCCCGTGGCCCAGGTCCTCCTCTACGGACTCCTCAACCGCGGCCACTGCAAGGCCGACATCGAGGAACTCCTGGCCACCAAACGGCTTGAGGAACGCCTGCGCATGGAGCGCTTCCTCGGCATCCTGGGAACCATGGGCAACACCGCGCCCTTCATCGGGCTCTTCGGAACGGTCGTGGGCATCATCAAGGCTTTCCGCGACCTGGCCCTCTCCGGCATCGGCGGCCCCACCGTGGTGGCCAAAGGCATCGCCGAGGCCCTGGTGGCGACCGCCGCGGGCATGGCCGTGGCCATCCCCGCGGTCGTGCTCTACAACTACTTCATGCGGCGGGTCAAGCGCATCTCGGTGGGCATGGAAGTCGCCTCCGCGCGCCTGATCGTGATGCTCGGAACCAAATAAGAGGACCCTCGGACCATGGGCGCGGCAGCGGACCAGAAAGACGGCGAACCGATCACCAGCATCAACATCACGCCGCTCGTCGACGTGAGCCTGGTGCTCGTCATCATCTTCATGGCCGTAGCGCCCTTCGCCATCTCCGCCGGGATCAAGGTCCTTGAATCGCGCGCGAGCGCGGCCGTGGGCAAGGTCGCGGCCTCCGAGAACGTCTCCGTCCGCTTGAAGAAAGACGGCACCCTCTACCTCAACAACAAGCTCATCGACCCTCTCCTCTTGGGTCTGGCGCTCCAGAAGGCGCTCGCCCAGAGCAAGGACAAGATGGTCCTGCTCAGCGCCGACGACGAGAACAAGGTCGGGCAGGTCGTCGCCTTGCTCGATGAAGCCAAGCAGGCCGGAGCCGAGAAGCTGGCCATCCTCAAGCAGGAGGCCGCGAAGAAAGGATGAGCTCCAAGAACGACGCCCAGCGCTTCGCGGATTTCGACGAAGACCTGATGACCGGCATCAACGTGACGCCGCTCGTCGACGTCTGCCTGGTCCTGGTCATCATCTTCATGGTCACCACGCCCCTGCTCTCGCGCCCGGCCTTCGACGTGAAGCTCCCGATCGCGACCACGCAGGAAGGCGAGGAGAAGGACAAGGTCACGCTTTCCCTGGGCGCCGGCGACAAGATGGCCGTGGACGCCCAGGAACTCAAGACGATCGAGGAGGTCCGCAAGGCCCTGGAGCTCAAGCTCCAGCTCGTGGAATCCCGCATCGTGATCCTGCGCGCCGACAAGGAGGCCACGCACGGCCGGCTCACCGAACTCATGGCCGCGGCCAAGGACGCGGGGGCGCGGTCCATCTCCATCGCCACGGAGCAGAAAAGGTAGCGCGAAACCATGGAAGCGCGAGTCCCAGTCTCGGTCACGGCCTCACTCGCCCTTCACGTCGGGATCTTCGGCGGCTACTTCCTTTTGACCTCGCAGGCGGAGAAAGTCCAGTACAAGGTGATCTCCAACGTCGACTTCCTCGTCTCCACTCCCAAGCCGCAGACGCCGCTGGACATCCCCAAGCCGCCGCCGAGCATGAAGGACTTCCTCAAGCTGGCTCTCCCCACGGCCCCGCGAACGCCCCTGAGCGCTCCGCTGGAAGTGAAGGCCCCGGAGATACAAAGGAAGCTCATGGAGCTCAACTCGCCCAAGCTCGATGAGCGCAGCCGCGCGCAAAAGGCCGCTGCCCTGGACGCTCTGGACCTCTCCAAGCGCCGGGAATCCCTGGCCAAGATCGACGCCGCGCCGCTGACGCGGGAGAGCCGTCCCGCCCTGGAGATGCCGAAACTGGAGGAAGTGGGCGTGCGCCAGGCTTCCCGCAAGACCCTGGAGATGGCCGCCTTGGAAGAAGCCCGCAAGCCCCAGTTCCAGGCCTTGGCGGCCCTGCCCTCGGATCTGGCCTCGCGCAGGTCCGCGCCGGCGACCGCGGGCCCGCTGCTCGCGCCGGAAGCCGCGAACCCGCGCAGGCCCTCGGCCTTCGACCGCATCGCCCAGGCCCTTCCTCAGGCGCCCCCGCCGCTCATGGCGCCTTCCGCCGCTCCGACTTTGCGCCCGCGCCTGACGCCGGACGCTCCCGCGCCCCTGGCCCGCCGCGAGGCCGGCCCGCAGGCCGCGGCCAAGAAAGCCGTGGAGATCGAAGGCCCTCTTTCCAATCGTCAAGTCCTCTCCGCCGCCGTGCCGCAGTTCCCGTCATGGGCCAAGGATCGCGGGATCCTGGAAGCGGACGTGGCCATCCGCTTCTATGTCGATCCAGCGGGAAGCGTCCTGGGCGACATGCGCGTGGAAAGGACCTCGGGCTTCGGCCGCCTCGACCGGCTCGCCATGGACAGCCTCAAGAATTGGCGCTTCATGCCCGTGCCGGCCTCGGCGGGCAATCAGTGGGGGGTCATCACCTTCCGCTTCATCCTGGAGTGATGCTATGAAAGACATCCGACTCGCCGTACTCGCCGCAGCCGCAGCCGGACTGCTGACGCTCTGCGCGCGGCCCTCGAACGCGCTCTTCGGCAACGACTCCGGGAAATCCGCCGCCGAGACGAACGCGCCCCTGCCCGGGATGGATGAAGCCGATGCCGCTCAACCCCCGCCGCGCATGGCCGCGGAGAACGCAGCCGAATCCTCCGCCGCCGCAGCTCCGGAGAGCTCCGCGGCTCAGAACCCGGGAAGCGCCGCCGCTCAAAGCCCGGAAGAGACTTCCCTGCCGGGCATGGCCGCGTCCGGGCAGATGCCGCAGGAGGTCGTCATCCGCGGAGAGGGGAACTCCAAGCTCAAGGCCGTGAAGCCTCCCCTGCAGGTCAAGACAGACCCGTTCGAGTCCCTCCGGGACTCGCTCAAGCCCGACGAACAGCTCCTGCTCGCGGAGTCGCCCTTGGCCGTGGTCTGGCGGCGCACGCATCCGGAATTCCTGCGCAATCCGCGCGTGGTCCAGCCGTGGAAGAACACCTTCAGCGAGCGGCCGGGACTCGTCTTCCGTCCGCGCGAAGTTCTCGCGGAAGTCCTGGGCCACAAACTCGACCCCAAGGAGCCCAAGGGCTATCAGTGGAGCCTCACCATCGCCGACGAAGAGGGGAAGGTCTTCCACCATTTCGAAGGCTCGAGCAACCCTCCCGAGGAACTGCTCTGGACCGGGCAAAACGACCAGGATGAGTGGATCAAGGCCGGCAAGGCCTACTCCCCGGTCTACATGTTCACGGACGCGGCCGGCACGCCCTATACCCGCGCGGGCAAGCCCATCAAATACAAGGGCGTGATGCACCAGGAGCGCACGGGCATGCATCTGAGCCTGGACTCCACCGCGGTCTTCGGGCCCTCGAAGGAAGCTCAAGAGCCCCGCCCCGAAGCGGAGCCGCTCCTGCGCTCCGCCGCGGACCTCATCAAGCGCCGCTATCCCGGAGTGCCCCTGCGCGTGGAATCCTACGCCGCCACCAAGGAGCTCGCGGAACAGCAGGCGCAGAGCCTCCAGGCCTACCTCCTGCATGAGCTCATGCTCCTGCCGCAGGATATTTCCACGGACTTCGACCGCGCGCAGTTCTCCGAGCAGCACACGGAGATCATCCTCCTTAACCGATAGCTGTATCCCGGCTTCCGCCGGGATGACAAGGAGTCGTCATTCCGGGCTTGGCCCAATGCTCGTCATTCCGGCGAAAGCCGGAACCCAGGGAAAGAAAGAGCCCCGCGGCGCATGCCGCGGGGCTCTTTCTTCGTATCCTATCAGGCCGCGGCTTTGGCCGCCTCCTTCTCCTTTTCTTTCGCGCCGTTGGAAGAGGGCGCCGCCTCAGCGTCCTTGGACGCGCGGTGCCTGGGAGGGACCGCGCTCTCCATGTCGATGTAGGTGTATTCCTGCAGAGCGGACTCGTAGATGTTCATCAGGTCCACGCCCTCGCGCGGCTTGATGTTGCCGCCCTTGACCTGGGCCTCGACTGAGATCTTCACCATCTTCTCAAGCTCGAAGACGCTGTACTGGATGCCCGAGAGCACCTCGCGCACGGTCTGGCCGTGCAGGATCTCTTCCAGGTAATAGCCGCCCGGCTCCTCGCCGTCCTGGAAGACGTGCACCTCGTTGACCCGGCCGAAGAGGTTGTGGATGTCGCCCATGGTCGCCTGATAGGCGCCCATGAGGAAGATGCCCACGTAGTAGGGCTCTCCGTTGAGCGCATGCAAAGGCAGCATGCCGCCGGCCTTGCGGTGCGCCACGAACTGGTCGATCTTCCCGTCGGAGTCGCAGGTGATGTCCACGATGGAGCACCTTCGCACCGGCTCCTCATTGAGGCGGTGCAGGGGCATGATGGGGAACAAGTGTCCCACGGCCCAGCTGTCCGGCAAGGACTGGAAGAGCGAGAAGTTGCACAGGGCCTGGTCGCCCAGGTGCCGCGTCATCTCGAAGACGTCCTCGGGAAGGTCCTTGAGCTTGCCGGCGTGCTTGGCGATCTCCAGGCGCAGCTTCCAGAAGAGGTTCTCGACCTTGGCCTTGTCCTCCAGGCTCAGGTACCCGAACTTGAACAGCGACTGCGCCTCTTGCCTTGCCTGCAAGCCGTCATGGTAGGCCTCGGAGAGGTCCGCGGGATCGATGGAGCGGATGATCTCGCGCATCTCGCCGACGATCTTGTGCTCATCGGGGGTCTCGGTGAGCTCGATAGGCGAGCAGCCGGCCTCGATGCTGCCGAAGACGTCCATGACGAGCAGGGAGTGGTGGGCCACCAGCGAACGGCCGGACTCGGTGACGATGTTGGGCTCGGGCACGGACTCCTGGCGGCAGACGTCCTGCACGGTGAAGACCACGTCGTCGACGTACTCGCGCAGGGTGTAGTTGACCGAGGCGTCGCTGGCCGTGTGGGTGCCGTCGTAGTCCACGCCCAGGCCGCCGCCGCAGTCGAGGTATTGGAGGGGGACTCCGGCCTTGCGAAGCTTCGCGTAGATGCGGGCGGCTTCCTTGACCGCGTCCTTGATGGTGCGGATGTCGGTGACCTGCGAGCCGTTGTGGAAGTGCAGGAGATTGATGGCGTCGAGCATGCCCGCGGCCTTGAGCTGCTGGCAGGCGCACAGGATCTCCGCGGTGCTCAGCCCGAACTTCGCGCCCTCGCCCGAGGAGGTCTTCCATTTGCCCGTGCTCTCGGTCTGAAGCTTGGCGCGAAGCCCGATGATGGGGCGCACGCCCATCTCGCGGCTGGCGGCCAAAAGAAGATCGATCTCGGCCAACTTCTCGATGACCACGATGACCTTCTTGCCGAGCTTGACGCCCAAAAGCGCCAAGCGCATCATGGATTCGTCCTTGTAGCCGTTGACGATGGTCAGGGACTCGGCGGAGTTCATGGCGATGACGGCCAGGAGTTCGCCCTTGCTGCCGGCCTCCAGGCCGAACTGGTAGGGCTCGCCGGCGTCGATGATCTCCTCGACGACCTCTCGGAGCTGGTTGACCTTGATGGGATAGACTCCGTAGTAGCGGCCGGAGTATTTGTGGTCCTTCATGGACTTCTGGAAGGTCTCGTTGATCTGCTTGACGCGGTTTCGCAGGACGTCCTGGAAGCGGAAGAGCACCGGCATCTTGATGCCGCGCGCGAGCACGTCGGAGACGACGCGGGGGATCTCGATGTCGTGGCTGGAGTCGCGGTCCAAGGAGAGGACGAGGTTGCCCGCCTTGTTGATGTCGAAGTAGCGCTGCCCCCAGCCCCGGAGGTTGTATATTTTCTCAGAATCTTCGATCGTCCACGGTCTATCCATCGCGTGTTGTTTCCTGCCCCCGGCTCTGCGTGTATTCGGCGGGCATGTAAATAATACCGAATCCACGCCCCCCGTCCAATAGGCCAAAAGACCCTGTCGTCAAAGGGCCCTTCGCCGATTCGTCGTTCCCCGTCATTCCTCCGTTTTTCTCTCCGTCATTCCCGCCGTCGTTCTCTCCGTCGTTTTCTCCGTCATTCCGGGCTTGACCCGGAACCCAGCAATGGAAGTTGTTTTTCGTGCGCCGTGCGGACACCCCTTCGGACCCTTATCCCCAGCCGCCCGTCGCCGTAGCCCGCCCCCTTCATCACCACCCCTTTGCTGAATCCTGAACCCATTCTCCAGCCTGTTGTTTAATGCCGAAAAAACATACAATTCAAATTATCATCTTTGTAGCCATTCACAAAATAAAGACGCTATGCATCTAGTTGGGGCCCATACAAACGAGATTCACTTTCGGACGAGGATAGAATGGAATCGGCTCTCATCGGCATTCTGGGCGTTTTGGTCGGGATACTTTTGAACGAAGCGATACGCCGTCAGCGGAGAATTGAAGATTTTGGCCTTCGGGTGTTCGACAAGCGCCTAAAAATATATGAAGAACTCTATACGAGAATCGACAAAACTGCCGAGATCGCTCACATAGTTATTGAAGAGGCGGGACATTCAAACGAAGACCGCCACGCGATGATGTCGGAAGGCATACTTGCGCTGACTGGTTTTTGTGACCGGAACGCAATGTATCTAAATGAGGAATTGGCACTTCATGCGATGGCAACCTTCGTTGGAGCGGAAGATATTTTTAAAATGAACCCCGCCGCAAAGAAGCGCGCTCTTGAGAAATATCGAGAGGATGTATTGGCGGCGAAGAGAATGGTTCGAAAAGAATCCGGGATTATGGATATCGAGAAACACTTCACTTCCATCACCCAGGCGAAACATTCAAGTCCGCTGATTGAATACTACCGCGAACTAAAAAGGAAACAGGATGACAAATAAGATGTGGGCGCGCCCTAATTAATGAATAGAGCGGCCGGCGGCTCGGTGAGGAAATCTTCTTAGCCGCCGCCAGTCAGCGTCGGCGTTATGTGACTAAGTGATCAGGAGATTTTATGAGCAGCGATTTTGAGAAAGAACATCGGCCCCTTGAACATGAGGACTTATTACTCAAAAATCAGTGGGAACCTTTCAGTTTTGCTAGTGCCATTTTTTCATTGGGAAGCATGGGCGTTTTTATTTGGCAAGGGTACCGATTAATTTCGGGGAAACCACTGGATTTCATCTATCTTATCCCTGCATTAGTATTTGGCATCCCATCTCTCACCCTCGCGACTTTAGAAGAAAGTCTCAATAAGGCTACTCGGATTCAACTTAAGGCCTATCGGATTGCGTTAATCGTAACGAAGATTAATTTCTTTGTTGCCGCCATTGTTGCCGCAGTGATTGGGTACTTTTATATTCAGGATTTGTATGCAAAGTTGGACCTTAAAGCATTACTGGTTTACAACTCGTTTCTTCTCATGTTGTTGCTCTATAAGCTGGACAAAAAAGGAGATGAGTGATTTCTCCGCATAACATCCGCTTCTGTCGTAGCGCGCTCGACAGAAGCGTCACGTTAGCGACACAAGATATCGGGCACAAATGAAAATTCAGAAGCATCAAGAGAACTCGGCAAAGCTTTTGGCCCGCTTTGCCGGCGCAGGATTCCCACCGGAAGTAGTGCAAAGGATTGGTGCGCTTGCACTCATTTGGGGAATGTTTGAAACGAATCTGGAATCAACTCTCTATGATTTGCGGGAAGACAAGCTATCGAGCGTCAGCACAAGAATTAGTGACTTAATCGACGTGATGGGGTCGAGCGAAAACAAACTGCCACCCGCTGCGCAAAAAGTCTTTGCGAACACGGGGCTTGCGGCAAAAGATCTCATGGAATACCGGCATGCAATCATTCACGGTTGGCTTATCCCCGCGCCAATTGGACCTCTTTTCATTCGGAATCCAAGCTGGTCAGGGAAACCGCACAAGCGGACAAGCAATGACGCGCATATAGATGAAAATCTGCTCGACATGGCTATTGATAGTGCCTGGATCATGTATCAGGTGGTAATTATAGCTCGTAAGGTGAGCTCTGACCCGAATGCAGCACAAGCTCTGGAAGCAATGACGTCAGATGTGACGCGCGCCAGAAGCCAAGCAGGCGAATTGAGGCACCTTACCGCACTGATGAACCATGAAAAGAATTAAATGGCCGGTCGCTAACCATTCGCTTCTGCCGACGCGTGCGGCAGACCGATGCGGTTCGAGAGCCGAAAATTGCACAAGGGAGCCATGACATGAGGATAGTGTTCACGACGAAAGAAAGGGAACTCCTCCAGAGCATGCTCATCGATGACTCTGGCGTGACAGAGGGTCTCAAGGCCGCAAAGCCAAGAAACGGCAAGTATGCGACCGATTGCTCCCTGGACTCACTGGAACTACTCATCAATAGCATCGCGGCAGAAGCCAATCACACAAAGAGTAAGAAGAGAGAGAAGGATTTTGATGAGCTTTACGAGCGACTCGTACAAATCCAAGAGAAAGCTGAACACGCCCTCTAACGGGGAGGCACTATGATTCAAAAAAAGGTGAAATTCGATGACATTGAGGGAGGCATCGAATTTGTCAGCGCGGGACAGCTTTCGGTGCATGAGGCATTCTTGTGCAAGAAGACCGGGGAGGTCCATTGGAGCAGCGAGAATTCAGACGAACCGCTTCCCGACGACGTCAACGATCCGGAGCAGTATATCGCGTTGCCGCATAAGAACGATTTAGGGCTTGGGAAATCGCTCGTGATGAAATTCGTCAATGCGGCGCTGCCGGATTCGGCAGGAAGAGTGCAGGGCTTCTTTTCTCGACAGGGCGCATACGCCAGCTTCAAGTTCCTGCTTGTGCGAAAAGGAAAGCTGGAACAGTGGTACGAGTACGAGAAGAAAGCGACCGAAGCGGCTATTCGGGCTTGGTGCAAAGATAACGACATTGATTTGGATGGCTAATATGAACTCCACTCAGAGCGCGCAAATTCAGGAAAAGACATTCAGGAAGGAGCTGAATTTGCGCGACGCCAGTATGTTGGTGATGGGGTCCATGATCGGCTCGGGCATCTTCATCGTCTCGGCGGACATCGCGCGCACGGTGGGGGGCGCGGGCTGGATCCTCTTCGTCTGGGCCCTGGCCGGGCTGCTCACCGTGGCCGCCGCCTTGAGCTACGGAGAGCTCGCGGCCATGATGCCGCAGGCCGGCGGGCAGTACGTCTACCTGCGCGAAGCCTGGGGACCCCTGGCCGCTTTCCTTTATGGCTGGACCTTCTTCCTCGTCATCCAGACCGGGACCATCGCGGCCGTGGCCGTGGCCTTCGCCAAGTTCGCGGCCGTGTTCATCCCCGCCTTGGGCACGGACCGCATCCTCTTCTCGGCCGGGACGTTCAAGATCTCCGCGGCCCAGCTCGTCGCGGTCGCAAGCATCGCGCTCCTCACCGCGGTCAATCTGCGCGGACTGCGCGCGGGCAAGGCCGTGCAGAACCTATTTACCTTCGCCAAGCTCGCCGCGCTCTTCGGCGCCGTGGCCTTCCTGCTCCTCGTAGGACGAGACAGCGCGGCCATGCACGCCAACTGGCAGGGCGCCTGGAACGCGGTCTGGACCCGCGTCGCGGGGGGGAAGATCGTTTCCGCGCAGCTTCTGAGCGGCTGGGCCCTCCTGCCCGCGCTCGGCGCGGCCATGGTCGGAGCGCTCTTTGCCAGCGACGCATGGAACAACGTCACCTTCACGGCCGGAGAGATGACCGATGCCCGCCGCGATCTCCCGCTGAGCCTGCTCTTCGGGACCCTGGCCGTGACCGCGCTCTATCTGCTCGCCAATATCGCCTATCTCTGCGCCTTGCCCGTTTCCGGCGCGCCGGAGGCCGCGACCGCGCTCGGACGCGGAGTGGCTTTCGCGGCCGAGGACCGAGTGGCCGTGGCCGCGATCTCCTCCTTCGGCCCCGTCGCGCAGAAGCTGCTGGCCCTCCTTATATTGGTCTCGACCTTCGGCTGCAACAACGGGCTCATCCTGGCCGGAGCCCGCGCGCTCTACGCCATGGCCAAGGACGGGCTCTTCTTCGCGCGCGCCGGGACCTTGAACGAGCGCTCCGTGCCCGGGACCGCGCTCGTGCTCCAGTCGATCTGGGCCGCGCTGCTGTGCCTCTCCGGGACCTACGGCGACCTGCTCGACTACGTGATCTTCGCGGTGCTCCTCTTCTACATCCTCACCATTTTGGGCGTATTCGTCCTGCGCATCAAGAAGCCGGATGCGCCCCGCCCCTACCGCGCCTGGGGCTATCCTTGGGTCCCGGCCCTCTATGTCCTCTGCGCCGCGGCCATCTGCCTGGACCTGCTCATCTTCAAGCCCCGCTACACTTGGCCGGGACTCGCGCTCGTCGTTTCCGGTCTGCCCGTCTACTTCCTGCGCAAGTCCCGCGAACGTGCGCATCCCGGCGATCCATCCGCCGGCCGATCTCCAGAATAACGTATCATTGAAATCCAAGCAGGATGAACACGTGAAGATCGGGCTCGGACTCGGCATCGGCGGCGATTCGGCGCGCGCGGCAAAGAGCGCGGCGCGCGACTCTTTGCGCGGCTGCCCGCGCCCCGATCTGACGCTGGCCTTCGGCTCGATCCATCTCGACCAGCGCGCGGTCCATCGCGGCCTGACGAGCGTGCTGGACGCCTCGCGGCTGCTCGGCGGCTCCTGCTATGCCGAGATCACCAACGCAGGAGTCACGAAAGGCAGCGTCGCGGTCCTCTCCCTTTCTTTCGACGGCGCTCCCGTGTCCGTCGCGCAAGCCGGAGCTTGCGGCTGCCCGCGGATAACTGCGGATGCGCTCTGCCGCGGTCTCGGCCCGGCTGCGGCCCAAGGACGCCCCCTGGGGTTCTTCTTCGGGTCGGTCGCCGACGGCCGCGAGAACGTGGCGCTCAAGCGCCTGCGCAGCCGAAGAGGGCCGACGCCGTTCTTCGGAGGCTTGACCTGCGGCGACTACGACCTCGGCATGGGCCACCCCGACTTCTGGACGAACTACCAGTACGGCCCCCGGCTGACTCGCAGCGCGGTGCGCGCGGCGCAGATCGGCCTGCCGGAGGATTGCGGGATCGCGTTCGGCTTCGAGCACGGCTGGGAGCCGGTCGGCGCCCCGTTCACTATCACCCGCGCGCGCGGCGAGAAGGTCTACGAGGCGGACGGGGTCCCGATCTTCGATTATTACCGCCGGTTCCTTGGAGACGAGCACGACGAGGGGTTCTTCGAGCTGCTGATCCAGCGATACGCTTTCTCGCTGAGCGCCGAGAACGGGCGCAGCCTGCTCAAACTGCCGGTCGCCTGCGACTTCAAGCGCGGCTTCATCTCGTACTTCCCGGCCGAGGAGCTCCAAGGCCGCCGCGCGCGCCTCATACTCGCCGGCCGCCGCGGCCTCATCGCGGGAGCGCGGACCGCGGCCCTGCGCTGCCGCGCGGCGCTGGGCGAGCGCCGGCCCGACCTGCTCCTGATGATCTCCTGCTGTTCGCGCAGCCGCATCCTGCACAGCCGCATGAACGACGAACTCGACGCCGTGCGCGGCGTCTTCGGCCGGGAAACGCCGGTCTTCGGTTTCTACTCGGGAGGGGAGATCGTCCCGTTCGAAAGCCGCTACGACGATGCGGCCGACAGGACCAAGCCGGGCTCCCGATTCCATGCCTCGACGGTCGCCCTGCTCGCGCTCTCGTCCCCTCAACCGGCAAGCGTCGGACGCCTGCCGCGTCCCGCGCGCCGGAGCATGCGGCCGACCGAGGAGGCCGCGGCCCTGCGCCGGGCGCTCGCCCAGGGGGAGGAAACGCTCGACCGCACCGAGAGCTTCCTGGCCAACATCAGCCGCAAGTCTCATCAGGACGTCGAGAAGCTCAAGCGCCAGAACGAGGTCATCCACCGCTACACCCCGCATGAGGTCTTCGACGAGATCGGCGCCCGGGCCGCGCGCGGAGAATACGAACTGCCGGACGCGGAGTTTCGCGGCGCGTTCATGTTCATGGATGTGAAGGGCTTCACGGCCTTCAGCGAGGGCCACCGCCCGGCCGAGGTCGTCGCGGCCCTCAACGCGCTCTTCGGCCCCGCGACCGACGCGATCCACGCCTGCCGCGGCGACGTGGACAAATATATCGGAGACTGCATCTTCGCCGCGTTCCGCCGCCCCAACGACGCCCTGCGCGCGGCCAAGCGCCTGCTCTCGCTCGTCGCCGAGCGCCGCGCGGCCGGGCATCCCTTCGACGTGCGCATCGGCATCAACGCGGGCCGAGCGATCCGCGCCAACGTGGGCTCGCGCGACCGCCGCGAGTACACCTACATCGGCGACGCGGTGAACCTCGCCCAGCGCCTCGAATCGAACTGCACTCCCGGCCGCGTTCTCGTCTCGGCCGGAGCCTACCGCGCCTCCCGCGTGCGCTTCCCGTCGGCGACCCGGCGCACGCTGAGCGTCAAGAACCACCTCCGCCCCGTCGCCGCCTTCGAATGCGCTCTCTCCCGAGCGTAACCGCTCGGAATCGGAACGGCTTCCCTTCGTCGAGATAGTCGAACTTTATGGCCCTTGACAAAGCGTACGCTATGTGGTACGCTTAGAGTATGACCACCTTGACCGCAAGCGCAGCCAGAGCAAGCCTCTATAAGCTCCTGGACCAAACCGCTTCATCGCATGAGCCGGTTCAGATCACCGGGAAGCGTTCTAACGCCATCCTCATTTCCGAAGAGGATTGGCGATCCATCCAAGAGACGCTTTATCTGCTCTCCATCCCAGGGATGCGCGAGTCCATCCGCGCCGGCCTCAAGACCCCCATCAGCAAGACTGCCAAGAAACTCGACTGGTGAACTGGCATCTCGTTTTTACCAAGCAGGCGCAAAAAGACGCGAAAAAGCTTTCCGCGTCCGGCCTGAAGCCTAAGGCGGAAGCCCTTCTGCGGATATTGGAAGCGAACCCCTTCCAGAACCCGCCGCCCTTCGAGAAATTGGTGGGGGATCTCTCCGGCGCGTATTCCCGGCGCATAAACATCCAGCACCGCCTCGTATATCAGGTCCTCGCCGGCATCAAGACGGTCAAAGTCATTCGCCTTTGGACTCATTACGAGTAGCGTGGATGCGGTCGCAAAAATGCGACCGCATATGGCCCTTCGCTTGGCGAAAGCCTTCCGCACCACCCCTGAACTCTGGCTCAATCTTCAGAGGAACTACGACCTCTGGCATGCCTCCCACGACTCCAAAGCCTGGCAGAGGGCGCGGGTCATCATGTCCCACTCGCACCAGACCCTAGCGACTTTCGCATCCTAGTGCGCCGTACCTGGGCCACCGGCCGGCATAGCGAATAGTCCAGGAATGCATTCTGCTATGCTTACCGTCAATTTGCATTGCGTTTTGACGGTATGGGTAGCGAAATGCATTCGCTCTCCCTTGTCGCGACTCCAAAAGGATGCGGTCGCATTTTGCGACCGCATCCTTTTGGCTTCCTCTACTGACCTTCGCAAAGCTCAAAGCATCGATTACTACGGGCGGAAGCCTATTCGTTTGGGGGGATCGGCAGGAGGAGCCATCAACTCTCGGATCGCGTCGAAAACGCTCTTGAATTGGGCGTCGTATCGGCTCTCCAGCGCATCAAGCCGCCGGGCCAAGTCCTTATGCGCGACCAGCATCTCTCTTAGACGAACAAAAGCCCTGACCACCTGAACGCTCGCCTGGACCGCGATGAGACTATTGAGAACGCTGGCCAGCATGATGGCCCCGTGTTCCGTAAAGGCATAGGGCAGATTCCGAGTGAATTTCAAGACTTGGAGGTGGTCGCAATTTGCGACCACCTCATTTTTCTCTTCAAAATTCAGCTGAAATATGAAGTCATCGGGATTATGCCGATATCGGCATAATCCCGATAATGACGAGTACCGAATTATGCCGAGGGCCGCGCCAAGCGCAAGCCCACCTACTCGGGGGCACGTCGCCTCTTCTGTTACACTCTCGGCATAATCA
>Ga0172379_10000756_pt1 | contig 75992 bp, 51 predicted proteins | sample GrowelOW334metaG_FD_119756 | JGI IMG/M metagenome (GOLD analysis project Ga0172379, IMG submission 119756) | Groundwater microbial communities from an aquifer near a municipal landfill in Southern Ontario, Canada - Groundwater well OW334 metaG | ecosystem: Environmental > Aquatic > Deep...
CCCTCCCGCTCCCGTGAAGGGGGCCCCGTAGCTTGGGGGGAACTTGTTCCCAGGGGCGCCGGGGGAAGGGAGGGTGTTTCCCCTCTGCTCCAGGACCCGCCAGAAAAACTGGGTGAGGTCGAGCGGCTTTGGCCTTGCGCAATCGGGGAATAGGGGCTACACTGCCGGAATGCTCTTCCAAGGAGCCAAGGAACCCGAACAACAGCCCCAAGTCCAATCCCAGGGCCAGCTCATGACCATGGAGCAGGCTCTCAGCACTCTGGCCTCGCACAAGGGCCGCGTGGATGCTAATGAGCTGGGCGCGCGGATGGCCGCGATCATCGTCGAGTTCGCGGTGCGCGAGGGCGCCAGCGACGTTCATTTCGACCCCGTGGGAGAGGGCGTCGTCGTGCGCTTTCGCATCGACGGACAGCTCTACGACCGATTCTCCTATCTCAACGCGGATTTCCCGCTCATCTCCCGGCTGCGCGTCATGGCGAACTTCCCTCCGCGCGCCGCCAGCTTCTTCACTCCGGAGGACGGACGCTTCGAGATACAGGTCGACGGCCGCAGCGTGCAGTTCAGGGTCTCCTCGTTTCCCATGGTCTACGGGGAGAAGCTCGTGCTGCGGGTGCTCAACATCAGCTCGGGCGTCACGGCTCTGGACGGGCTGGGGCTCCCCAAGGAGACTCTCGCCTGCCTGCAGGCGCTCATCCATTCTCCGAGCGGGATGTTCGTGGTGGCCGGGCTGACGGGCAGCGGGAAGACTACGACTCTGTGCAGCGTGCTCCGGGCCGTCAGCGGCGAGCACGTCAACGTCATGACTTTGGAGGACCCGGTCGAGTATATCCTGCCGAGGGTCATCCATTCCCAAATCAATCCCAAGGCGGGGTTCACTTTCGCCGACGGGCTGCGCAGCATCCTGCGCCAGGACCCCAACGTCATCATGGTCGGAGAGGTCCGCGACCAGGAGACCGCCGAGGTCGCCATGCGCGCGGCCATGACGGGGCACATGATCTTCTGCACCGTGCACGCGACCACGGCCGTCGGCGTGATCCACCGCTTCATCAGCATGGGCATCGAGTCTTATCTCATCTCCGGCTCGATCAACGGCACCATGGCCCAGCGTCTGGTGCGCACCGTCTGTCCGCAGTGCGTGCGCGCCGTCCAGGAGCCCAAGCCCGAGGCTTTCGACGCCCTGCTCCGGCGTTTGGAGCATTCCCAAGCCGAATGGGTCCGCGCCCAACTGGCCGGTCCCGGGGGGAAGTACGTCGAGGCTGCGGGCTGCCCTGCCTGCAAAGGCACCGGCTACCGCGGACGCGTGGGGATCTTCGAGCTCCTGGCGATCAACGACGAGATACGCGCCCTCATCGGCCGCAAGGCCGATCTCTTGGACCTGCGCCGGGTCGTGCAGGCTGGCGGGATGCGCACGCTCCTGCACGATGCCGTCGAAAAGACGCGCGCGGGAATGACCACCATCGAGGAAGTAGCGCGCGTCGTCTCCGAATAACCGGCCGGAAAAAATCAGTCGGCCTCAAGTCTGCCCATATCTGAATTTTTTCGGAGTATTTCCATCACTGCGACAACGGCGGCGGAAATACCGCATTGCCGTTCCCAGGAAACTTCCGGATTCCGCGTGTGCTACAATCGGGGGAGAAACAGGCAAGAGGGCGCAAAGGAGGGTGTATGTGCACTGAGACCATCAATGAGCGGGCGGGGCTGATCACCATGAAGGGCGGACCGGCGACGCTTTTGGGCGCAGGCGTGAAGGTCGGGGACAAGGCTCCCGAGTTCACGGCTGTCGACGAGAATTTCCAGCCGGTCAAGCTCTCCTCGTTCAAGGGGAAGACCGTGCTCATCAGCGCGGTTCCCAGCCTGGACACGCCGGTCTGCGCTTTGCAGACCAAGCGCTTCAACGAGGAAGCGGCCAAGCTCAAGGACGTGCAGCTCATCACGATCAGCGAGGACCTGCCTTTCGCGCAGAAGCGCTTCTGCCAGGCCGAGAAGATCGGGACGATCCGCGTGGTCTCCGATACCATCGAGCGCGAGTTCGGGCTCAAGTACGGCCTGCTCATCAAGGGGCTCTCGCTCTTGGCCCGCTGCGTGATCGTCATCGGCAAGGACGGCAAGGTCCGATATATGGACCTCGTCAAGGAAGTGACCGAGCATCCGGACTACGAGAAGGCTTTGGAAGCGGCCCGCAAGGCTGTCTGATCTGAATCATTCGGTTGATTAAGGAGGAAGGACCATGCAGACGATGTTGAGAGGCAAGGACTGGATCGAGACCGCGGATTGGAGCCGGGAAGAATTGGAGACCGTGCTCCAGACTTCCTGGAACCTCAAGCAGCGCTTCGCTTTGGGCGAACCGCACCGCCTCCTCCAGGACAAGACCTTGTTCATGATGTTCTTCGAGCAGTCCACCCGCACGCGCAACTCCACCGAGGCGGGCATGACCCAGCTGGGCGGCCATGCGCACGACCTGACCCCGGACAAGATGCAGATATCCCACGGGGAAACGCCCAAGGATACGGGCAAGGTGCTCTCGCGCTACGGGCACGGCATCGCGATCCGCAACTGCTTCTACGGCGTGGGCAACAAGTACATCCGCGAGGTTGCCGAGCATGCGAGCGTGCCGGTCATCAGCCTGCAGTGCGACGTCGACCACCCCTGCCAGTCCATCGCGGACCTCATGACCGTGCGCGAGAAGTTCGGCAGCAACCTGCGGGGCATGAAGTTCGTCATCTCCTGGACCTACGCGCCTTCCTACGCGCGGCCCCTCTCCGTGCCGCAAGGGCTGATCACTCTCATGCCGCGCTTCGGCATGGACGTGGTGCTGGCGCATCCCAAGGAGTTCAACCTCATGCCGCGCACCCTGGAGGCGGCCAAGAACTTCGCCAAGGAGTCCGGCTCCAAGTTCTCCATCACGCACGACATGGACGAGGCCTTCAAGGGCGCGCACGTGCTCTATCCCAAGTCCTGGGGCTGTCACCAGTATCTGGCCGACCAGGGCGTGCCCGAAGAGGACAAGAAGCGCGTGGGCATGCAGATCCTCGACAAGTACAAGAAATGGGTCTGCACCGAGAAGCGCATGAAGCTCGGCCGCAAGGACGCTGTTTACATGCACCCTCTCCCTGCCGACCGAGGCGCCGAGGTCGAGGACGCGGTCATCGACGGCCCTCAGAGCATCGTCTTCGACCAAGCCGAGAACCGCCTGCACACCGTCAAGGCCATCCAGTCCCTGACCATGGGCGGCCGTCCCTGAGCTGAATCATACGGCTGTCTCCCGCGAAAGGAGTCCCCGGCTGATGAATGGCCGGGGACTTTTTTCGTCACCCCGGCGAAAGCCGGGGCCCGGCAATGCCTGGATTCCGGCTTTCGCCGCAATGACGGATCGCAGTTGGGTGATAGGCGCCGCTATATGGAGAGGAGGAGGGAAAGGGCTTTTTGGCGCTCTTCGGGTTCGCCGAAGAGGATGACAACGTCGTCGGGGAGAAGCTCGGTGGAGGGCGCGGGATTGGCGATATGGCGGCCCTGGCGATAGATGGCGATGATGCTGGCGCCGGTGCGCTTGCGGATGTCCAGGTCCGCGATGGGCTTGTGCACGGCGCTGACGCTCTCGGGGACCATGACCGGTTCGGTCATGCCGAAGAGGAAGGAGGATTCCTCCTGGGATTCGCGCAGGGCTTGTCTTGTGGGTTCGCTGGTGGCCAGGCCGATGACCTCGTCTAGGAGCCGCTCCGCGCGTTCCTGCAGGGTCGCGACACGGTGGCGTTCGATCACCTCCATGAGCAAGACCAGTCCGGCCGTCGCCCAGACCGGCCCGGCCGCAGCCACGGAGGAGGCCTCGAAGACCAGGAAGGCCAAGGCCATGGCCAGGATGAAGAGCACGTGCAGGGCGTTGTAGAAGCGGTGCACGTCGAGTATGCGCAGCATGCGCGAGGATTCCTTGGCGGCCAGACCGCTGGTCACGATGAGCAGCATGAGATGGCTTCCGTATTTTGAGACCGAGGTCCAGAAGGGCAGGGAGCCTAAGGCCGCGATGGTCCAGAGCGACCAGAGGCTCCAGGCCTGGGCCGAGGGGTTGAGCAGGGTCAAGAGCCCGGAGAAGGACTGCACGCAGAGCACTACGCCGAAGGAGAGCACGCAGTAGACCACCAGCCGCACGAGATAGCGCGAGAGGATGGCGGTCTCGGGGGGGAGTCCCCTTCGGCCGCGCGGGCGTTCGGCCCAGTCCTCATGGCGTTTGAGCAGGGCCCGCGGGGCCGGAGGCAGGAGATTCAGGGCCTTGTCGACGAAGGGGCTTACCCCGGCGATCATGCGCGGGGCGCAGAGCGCGCTCAAGAGCGAGACCGAGGTGGCCACGGCATAGAGGGAATCCCCTGCCAGTCGCGAGGCCGCGCCCACGCCGGCGATGACGAAGGAGAACTCTCCGATCTGCGCCAGGCTCGCGCCCACGCAGAAAGACGCCTTGATCCCGCGCCCGACGGCCAGCGCGCCTGCCGCGCCTGAGAAGGTCTTTCCGGCGAGCACGGCCGCGGTGAAGGCCAGGATGACCCAGCGATGCGTCCAGAGCAGGTGGGGCTCGATGAGCATCCCGGCGGAGACGAAGAAGAGCGCGCTGAACATGTCGCGCACCGGATGTATCCATGCCTCGATGCTTGGGAGCTCCTCGGAGGCCGCCACGATGGCTCCGGTCAGGAAGGCGCCCAGCGCGGCGGAGCCGACCACCCGGCTGCCCAGGAGCGCTCCCAGAAGGCAGAGACCCAGAGAGAGGATGCCAAGCACCTCGTGCGTCTTCATTTCCCCGGCCCAGCGCAAGAGTCGCGGCAGGGCCGAGAGGCCCAGCACCACATAGAGGATCACGAAGAGGGTCGTGTGCGCCAAGGCGCGCGCGATGCCGAGCGCGTCGGCGCCCGTGCTCGAGCCCAGGCCCGAGACTATGGAAAGCAGTGTCACGGCGGCGACGTCCTCGATGATGAGGATGCCGAAGACGAGTTGGCTCGACTCGTTATGCGCCAAACCCAGTTCAGAGAGCGTTTTGACGATGAGCGTGGTGCTGCTGATGGCGACGATCCCTCCCAGGAACACGCTCTCGATGGGCGCCCAGCCGAGCACTCGGCCCAGACGGTAGCCCAGCCAGAGCATGAAGGAGACTTCGATGGCCGCGGCCACGACCGCGGCGGGGCCCACGCGCCGCAGTCGGGGGAGATTGAATTCCAGGCCCAGGGCGAACATCAGGAAGGCGATGCCCAGTTCCGCCATGGTGCGGATGCTCGTCATGTCCCGGACCAAGGCCAGATGCGGCATGTGCGGCCCCACCAGCACCCCGGCCAAGAGGTAGCCGATGACCGCGGGTTGGCGCAGCCTGCGGCAGAGCAAGGCAGCCGCTGCCGCGGCCGCGATGACGACGGCTAAGTCCTGGAGAAGTCCTTCTTGCATGTTGGTGCGCGCGGAGCCCGCGTGCCCAAGTAGTTTAGCCGTCCTGCGGCGGCTGTCAAGTGCAAGTCGCAGCAAGCTCGATACAGCAAATTGAAGTCGTCATTCCAGCGGAAGCTGGGATCCAGCAGCACGAACGAAGCTGGACCCCGGCTTCCGCCGGGGCGACATCAACTTCGAAATAGGAAAAGGGCCTAGAAAGGGGTGGGCCTATTGTCGGGCGGCAACAGGGTCTCAAGGACCTAGGTCTTTAGGGGGAACTCGGGATAGACTCTTTTTATCTTCGCAGACGAGGGGCATCGATCATGAAGTCTCTGAGAAAGTCCGCTGCCGCAGTTCTTTCCGCGCTCTTCATCCTTCTTTCGCCGGGGCTTTCCTCTTATCAGGCCGCTGCCGCCGTTTTTGCACCGGTTTCTCCCGCAGCCGCAGGCATCAGCCCGACTTGGGCGGGCGCGATACAGAACATCCTGCCGGCCATGTCCGCGTTCGGGCCGAGCACATTCTTGGAAAAGCGCATGATCAACGTCCTCGGGAGCACGCGCGGGCTTCTGGCTCAGGATCAGGTCCTGGGACTGAGAAGCATGGAATTCATCAATTACCTGCCCCCACAGTATCAGAGAGCTCCGGAGGAGTTCCAAGCGCTTCCGCCCGAAGTGCAGATGTCCGATCTTTCCGCCGCCGTGAGCTTAGCGTCCTCGAATCTGCGTCGGGAAGCCCGGGAACTCGTCCGAAGGATATCCTCGGGTCAGGCGGATATTCGGGACGCCGTGCGGCTCGAACGGATCTCCGCGGAAAATCGTTTTTATCTGACGCCGGCGACGCTGAAAAATGTCGATGAGGCTTTGGCGTCCATCCGTACGGCCCGCGCAGAGACTCTCATGGAAAAGATCAAGCGGACGGCCGCGCATCTTCGCGGGCCGTCATCTTCCGAGCTCGTCGGCGATGAGGTCAAGAGGCTCCTGGATGGGGCGTATCAGGTCGCTTTGCAGAACGGCGTCGCCGTGGACTACAGCCGCGAGCAGATCGACGCCGCCGTGCGGTGGCGCAACGAGTATTTCCTCAAGGGCGTAGACGAGAAGAAGATCCTCCAACTGCGAAAGATCGCTTACGAGTGGGAGCTCAAGGGCGACTACGAAACAGCCGGAGAATTCGAGGCCATGGCCAATGCCGCGGTCCCGCCGCCCGTGACCGTGGAACAGATGCTTCCCGCCAAGGACGAGAATCTCCGAAATGCGCTCTCCGGCTACTTGGAGCAGGCGTTCGACGCGGCGATCAGCGCGCTCAAGTCCGCGCGCGTGGACCCTGCCCGGTTCTGCGAAGAACTCGTGTCCGGCAAGCTTCTCGCTCAGGGCGAGCCCCTCTCCTTGTTCCTCTCCGACAGGAATGAGAAGGAGAACTTCATCGCCATGCTCGCTCAAAAGGCCGCTCTTGCCGTGAGCCCGGACGAACAGCTCGAAGCGCTTCGCGCGGATGATCGATGGATAACCAAAGCCCTCCTGGTGTCCGGGAGCTTCCCGGTCGAGGGGAACGTCTCCCAGGCTGCGCGAGCGGCCGCTGCCGCCGCCGCGGATCCGCATTTCAAAAAACTCTTGGACCTGGAGCGCTGGATGTTCTCCGATGCCAGGGCCATCGGCACATTCGCCGTCCTCTGCGCGCTTTTCGGCTTGGCATCGTTTTTCTTAAGCTATCCGGTCGGCGCCGTCCTCTTCCTGGCGATTACGGCAAGCGGAGCGCTCGGAGCGCTGCTCTTCACGTTCGCGGGGTTCATGATCCGGCAGACGCGCATCGATGATTATTCCGCGCTCTTGCGCGACGGCGCGCCGCCGCCGTCGGCGCGGTCCGAAGCCGGGAAGTAGAGTCCGGCCGCAATCAGGATACACTCCCTCCTTTAGAACTGCCTGAGTCCGCGAGCGTGTCGCCGGATCACGAAAAGTGATTACTCGGACGCGCTCCTAGTGCTAGAATCTCCGAGATATGGCGCACGATGAGGAGACCATGGCCAGCCCGACCTTTTTGACGGACGCGCAGCTGCGCGAAGAGATCGCAAAGTGCGAGTACTGCGAGGAGAAGCCCTGCAAAGAGGCCTGTCCCTGCGACTGCTCTCCGGCGGACTTCATCCTGGCGGCCAAAGGCGGCGCTCGCTCCGACTACAAGCGCGCGGCTGCAATCATCATGGGCAGCAATCCTTTGGGCGGGATCTGCGGTGCCGTGTGCCCGGACCGCTTCTGCATGAAGGCCTGCGTGCATCGCGAGTTCGACGCGGCTCTCGATATCCCGGCCATCCAGGCGACGATCATCCAGAAGGCTAAGGACCTGGGCGTGATGCCCGAGTTCGAACAGGCCGAATCTAACGGGAAGAAGGTCGCGATCGTGGGCGCGGGACCCGCGGGCTACGGCGCCTCGGCCATGCTCGCGCAGAAGGGTTATCGCGCGGACATCTTCGGCGCGGACGCTCTGCCCGGCGGCATGTGCGGACTCATCCCGGGCTTCCGCCTGGATCCCCGCGTGCTCAAGACCGACTTGGACTACGCGCGCAAGGCTTACGGCCGCATCCAGCTTAAGACGGGCCGCGCGATCCCTGATCCCCGGAAGCTGCTCAAGGAGTATGATGCGGTCGTCGTTGCCGCGGGTCTCGATGTTCCGATCCGGCTCGGCATCCCCGGCGAAGAAGCGGCCGTGTCCGCGTGGGACTATCTGCGGGCGCCGGCCAAGCATCCGCTCAAAGGGAAGCGTGCCGCCGTCATCGGCGGCGGGGCGATCGCCTGCGACTGCGCCGAGACCGCGGTGCAGGGCGGAGCCGCGCATGTCGAGCTATTCACTCTCGAAAAGTTCTCGGAGATGCCTTTGACCAAGAAGGAGCTTCTGGGCGTGAGCGCCGCGGGCGTGCAGCTCAGCGGCCGCACCCGCGTGCAGGAGATTCTGAGATCCGGCGGGCGCATCACCGGGCTCAAGACCGTGAAGGTTTCCCTGCCTAAGGGCAAGAAGTTCCATCCGCGGATGATGAAGGACTTGCCTCGGAGCGAACAGCTTCGGGAGGGCTTCGACTGCGTGATCATGGCCGTGGGCGCGAGGCCGGGGAACTCCTGCAAGAAGGGGAAGGGGATATTCTTCGCCGGAGACATAGAGAACGGCCCCACCACCGTGGTCGAGGCGGCTGCCGCGGGCAAGAACGCGGCCCTGGAGGTCGACGCCTTCCTCTGCGGCAAGCGAGGCCCGCGCTTGGACTCCCGCACCAAGAGCCGCGAGCATCTGCCGGGCCGCATCCTGGTCCCGGTCCCGCTCAAGACGGACTTCTTCGGCCGGAGCATCCTCTCGCCCTTCCTGCTCTCCGCTGCGCCGCCTTCCGACGGTTACGAACAGATGCGCAAGGCCTATGAGGCGGGCTGGGCCGGCGGCGTGATGAAGACCGCTTTCGACGGCATCCCGATCCATATCCCGAGCGAGTACATGTTCGCTTTCACGCAGGATACCTACGCCAACTGCGACAACGTCTCCGGCCATGCCATCGACCGCGTGCGCCGCGAGGTCGAACGGCTGGTGCGGGAATATCCCGACCGCCTGACCATGGTCTCCACCGGGGGTCCGGTCACCGGCGAGGATGAGAGCGACCGCGCCGGCTGGCAGAGCAATACCCGCAAACTCGAGAGCTGCGGGGCCATGGGCATCGAATATTCCTTGTCCTGCCCGCAGGGCGGCGACGGGACCAAGGGCGACATCGTATCCCAGGACGCGGAGCTCACGGCCAAGATCATCGGCTGGGTGCTCGAGGCCGGGGATCGTGACGTGCCCAAGCTCTTCAAGCTCACGGGCGCGGTCACGGCCATCGGACCGATCATGCAGGCGATCAAGCAGGTCTTCGCGCGCCATCCGCGCTCCAAGGCCGGGGTCACGCTGGCCAATACCTTCCCCACGCTTGCCTTCCGCAAGGGCGAGAAGAAGTCCTGGGAGGAAGGAGTCGTCGTGGGCATGAGCGGCGAGGGCGTGGCGCCCATCAGCAATCTCACCCTGGCCAATGTGTCCAAGCTGGGCATGACCGTTTCCGGCAACGGCGGGCCCATGGACTACAAGGCTGCCGCGGACTTCCTGGCCTTGGGCGCCAAGACCGTGCAGTTCTGCACCGTGGCCATGAAGCAGGGATATGGAGTGATCGGAGAGCTCCACTCCGGGCTGAGCTATCTCATGCAGGAGCGCGGACATAAGTCGGTGCGGGAGCTCATCGGCTGCGCCCTGCCCGATCCGGTCACGGGCTTCATGGAACTTTCCTCAGTCAAGAAGATATCGGCCGTGCGCTCCGAACTCTGCCGACACTGCGGCAACTGCGGCCGCTGTCCGTACCTGGCCATCGAGCTGGACGCCAAGAGGGTCCCGTCCACGGACTCCTCGCGCTGCGTGGGCTGCTCCATCTGCACCAAGAAGTGCTTCTCCGGGGCGCTCTATATGCGCGAGCGCACGAAGAAGGAATCCGCGGCGCTTTGCGAGGCATAAGGAACCTGTTATGAAGAACGACACCCTGCTCATCAAGAACGGCACGATCGTCACGCTGGGGGAGAAGAACCGCGTGCTCGAGCGCCGAGACCTGCTCTGCGAAGACGGGAAGATCAAGAAGATCGGCCCGAGCGGGTCCTTCAAGGGGAAATACCGCAAAGTCATCGACGCCTCGGGCAAGGTCGTGATGCCCGGCTTCATCAATGCGCACATGCACTTCTACAGCACCCTGGTGCGGGGCCTGGGCAAGGCCGCGCCCTCCAAGGACTTTCAGGAGGTTTTGCACAACCTCTGGTGGAGGCTCGACAAGAAGCTGAGCCTCGAAGATTCCTATTACAGCGCGCTCATCCCGCTCATCGACGCCGTGCGCAGCGGCACTACCACGCTCATCGACCACCATGCCAGTCCCTTCGCTTGTCGGGGCTCTTTGGACCGCATCGCGCAGGCGGTCAAGGAAGTGGGCCTGCGCGCCTCGCTCTGCTACGAGCTCTCGGATCGAGACGGCGATAAGGCCGCGCAGGACGGCATCGACGAGAACGCGGAGTTCATCCGGCGCTGCAAGACCGAGGGGGGAGACCAGTTCCGGGCGCTCTTCGGCCTGCATGCGGCTTTTACTCTCACGGACGCGACCTTGCAGCGCGCAGCCGACGCCGCGCGCCAGCTGGGCACGGGCGTGCATGTGCACGTCGCGGAAGCGGTCTCGGATCAGGAATACAATAAGAGGAAGCACGGATTGAGCGTGGTGGAACGGCTCAACCGCTTCGGCGTGCTGAATCCTCGGGGCATCGTGGCGCACTGCGTCCATGTCGACGAGCGCGAGCGCGAGATCCTGGCGAGTTCCGGTGTCGCGGTGGTGCATAATCCGCAGTCGAACCTCAACAACGCGGTGGGCATCGCGGACGTTCTCTCGCTCATGCGCCACGGCGCGCTCGTGGGTCTGGGCACGGACGCCATGACCGTGAACATGCGGGAAGAGGTCCGCGTCGCGCTATGGGCGCAGCATCTGCGCCAAAACAACCCCAGCTGCGGCTTCGTGGAGATGCTCTCGACCTTGCTCTTCAACAACCCCAAGATCGCCTCCCGCCATTGGGGCATTGCGCTGGGAGTGCTGGAGGCGGGCGCGGCCGCGGACATCGTGCTCCTGGACTACGAGCCGCCCACGCCTTTCGACGAGTGGACCTTTCTCGGGCATTTTGCCTTCGGCCTGACCCAGGCGCGCGTGGATACGACCATCGCCGCGGGCCGGGTGCTCATGGAGAACAAGAGGCTCAAGCTGGACTTGGATGAGGCCGAAGTCTGCGCCAAGTCCCGCGAACTCGCCAAAAAGCTCTGGGCGCGGTTCTAGGAGCGTGTCCGAGCAATCCGGTTGCGTAGTCCGGCAGACACGCTCCTGAAGGTTATTGGCGTTCGATCCCTACGACAAACCGTCTCCTTGCAAGTGAGATGGGAAAGGAGAGTAATCGATACACCTGAAGAGGCCGATATTTCAATTTCTTCAGATTACCGAGAGCGGCTCCTTGAGACAATTCAAAGTCTGCCGCCCGCTGGTTTTGAACGTCTTTGCCAGAGAAAGAGAGTCTGCCATTAGTTCAGACCAACTGAGCCCTTGATTTATGTATATGCCTATAGTATACTAATCTTATGGGGGAGGACGATTTCTCCAGGTATCTCGGGTTCGAATGGGACAGGCAGAATTCGGACAAGATATGGCGCAAGCATGGGGTCAGCCCGTTCGAGTGCGAGCAAATCTTCTTCAATCAGCCCTTGGTCGTCGCGCCGGATGAGGCCCACTCGCACACGGAGCCTCGATGGTATGCCCTGGGCCGCACGGATTCGGATCGTCTGTTGTTCCTCGTCTTTACGGCCCGAAAGGATATGGTCCGAGTCGTCTCCGCTCGCGATATGAGCCGGGCGGAGAGAGAGGTCTACAAGAGCCATGAAGAATAAAATCCCGAAGTTCAAGAGCGGCGCTCAAGAGCGGGCGTTCTGGGCCTCGCATGATTCGGCCGACTATGTCGATTGGGGGAAGGGGAAGAATGCCCTCTTCCCCAATCTAAGGCCGTCGCTGAAGTCCATCTCCCTGCGCTTGCCTGAATCCATGATCGAGGAACTGCGGTTGCTGGCGAACAAGAAGGACGTGCCTTATCAGTCGCTCCTGAAGATGTTTTTGTCGGAACGGATCGCGGAGGAATTGCGGTCCCATCCGTACGGGGCCGCGCACTCCTGAGAGTGCTGAGGGCGGTCAGCCGGGATCACTCAGCGACAATTATCGGCTGATTAGGCGCTTTCGCCTGTATTACAAAATTAGTGTTGATTATTTTTGTCATGCATGTTACGCTATAGCTAGGTTGAGCGATATGCAGAAGAATGCATTTTCGTCGATGTTTCTCGCCGAACCTGAACTCGAACGCTCGGGCATGTGCGCCATCATCGGCTGCTTCCTGGCCGTCTTTCTTATGGCCCGACTGGCGGCCGCGGCTGCTTCTCATTTTATTCCGGGATACGGCTGGGCCTTGGATACGGGAGTGGAATCCCTGATCCTGCTTCTGTTCGTTTATTTCTGGATGCGGAGGGAGTCTTCCCGCCGCTTGCGCTGGGAGGAGCGTTGCCGCAGGAATTATCAGACGGAGATGCTGATCAACGAACTGCGGGACTTTTCGCTCAAAGATGTTTCTCTTGACGAAATCCTGGGGCTCGTTTTGGACCGCGTGTTCCAAGTCTCCTGGCTGCGCTTGGAACCCAAGGGAGGCGTGTTCCTGGCCGATGAGCAGGCTCGATCATTGTCCCTGCTCGTGCATCGGGGGATGGACGAACTCCTGCCCGCCTGCGCGAGCATTCCTTTCGACGGCTGCCTGTGCGGACGCGCCGCAGAGTCTTGCAGGATGTCGTTCGGGGAGGATGTCGTCGAGACGGGCCGCTCCGAAGGCATTGCGATGCACGGGCATTACTGCGTTCCCATCAAGTCCTCGACTCGAGTGTTCGGGCTCATGGTCTTTTTCGCGGACGTCGGGCACGCGTGCAATGACGAGGAAGCCATGTTCCTGAATTCCGTGGCCGGTCTGCTGGCCGGAGTCATCGAACGCTGTTTGCTGGAGCGCCAACTGCGCCAAGCGCAAAAGATCGACGCCGTGGGCCTTTTGGCGGGCGGCGTGGCCCACGATTTCAACAACATGCTCACTCTCATGATGGGCTACACCGAGATCCTTTCGGAACGCCTGCCGTCCCAGGATCCTCTGCAGTCCTTCCTGCGCTCCATCCGCAAGGCCGTCGACGGCGCGGCGGCCATGACCCGTCAGCTCCTGACCTTCAGCGGCGGGCAAAAAATCGGGATGCGCGTGCTGGATCTCAACGCCGCGGTCTCGGGAACCGGGCGCATGCTTAGGCGGCTGGTGGGAGAGCACATCGCCTTCGATATACGCCTGCATTCTCAGGTCTGTCCCGTGCGGGCGGACTCCTCCCATCTCGACCAAATCGTGCTCAACCTGGTCGTCAACGCGCGCGATGCCATGCCGCAGGGGGGCACGCTTGACCTGGAGACGCGCATCGAGAAGGTCCCGACGAGATGCACGCGAGGCGCCCGACCGGAGCTTTTGGCCGGCTGTTACGTGGTGCTTCAGGTTTCGGATACCGGCATGGGAATGGACGAGGGCACCCGAGCCAGGCTCTTCGAGCCTTTCTTCAGCACCAAAGGCCCCGGACGCGGTACCGGGCTCGGCCTCTCCACGGTGCAGGGGATCGTCCGCCAGTGCGGCGGCCATATCTTCGTGGAGAGTTCTCCCGGGCAAGGGAGCGTCTTCAGCGTCTATTTCCCTTTGGCGGAAGGGCCCGTGGAAGAGGCCCGGCCGCGCCCCATCGGCGCGAAGTGCGGGGATGGGGAGCAGATCCTGTTCGTGGAGGATGATGGCCGGCTGTGCGAACTCATGGAGCGGGTGCTCCGGCAGGCGGGCTACCGCGTGGTCTCCGCTTGCGACGGCATCGAGGCGCTGCTCGTCCTGGAGCGGCATCCCGGAGAGCTGCATCTGCTGATCACGGACGTGCTCCTGCCCCGCATGAACGGACTGGATCTGGCGCGGCGAGTCCTGGAGGTCAGTCCTTCTACTCGGGTCCTTTATACGTCCGGCAGCATGAGCGAGGGCGGCCGCGAACTCTTTCCGCCGGATGCTCAGTTTTTGGGGAAGCCTTTTTCCAGGGAAGATCTGCTCTCAGCCGTGCGCCGTGCCGTGGATGTTCCTCGCGCGCAGACATCCAAAATAGGCTAAGGTTCGTCATTCCGGCGGAAGCCGGAATCCAGGAACGGCCGTTTAGTCGTAAGCCTGGATCCCGGCTAGGCGTCGACGAAGAGCGGGACCACCTGGAAGCGGATTGCGTCGATGAGGCCTCGGTCCGTGATCTTGAGCTCCGGGATGGGCGGCAGGGTGAGGAAAGACAGGGCCATATAGGGGTCCTCGATCCTGCAGCCCAGGCTGCGCGCGGCTGCGTTCAAGCGCTGGAGCTTCTCGCGCACGAATTCCGCGCTGCGATCCGACATGAGCCCGGCCACGGGCAGCGGCAGGGCCTCGATGACCTGTCCGTTGCAGGCGGCCACGATGCCGCCCTGCATCTTCACGACCTGGACCGCGGCGGTGTACATGTCGCTGTCATGCACGCCCACGACCACGATGTTGTGCGAGTCGTGCGAGACTGAGGAGGCGATGGCGCCTTTCTTGAGCCCGAAGCCCTTGACCAGGCCCTTGCCGATGCGGCCCGAGGCCATATGGCGCTCGATGACCGCGATCTTGAGCACGTCGCGCGAGGGGTCGGAGGATACGTAGCCGCCGTCCTCTCGGACCGGGAGCACCAGGGACTTGGTGACGATCTGGCCCGGGACCATTCCGATGACGCGGGCGCGGCGGCCCTCGGCCTTGATGGCGAAGTCCTCGTGCTCGATCCAGCGCACGTTGATGGTGCCGCGGACCTTTCCCTTGTATTCCGTGACCGCGGCCGGGTCGAGCGTGCCGTCGCGCGCGACCAGGCGGCCGTCCTTGAAGACCTTGGTGATCTTCATCTTCTTGAAGTCGTTGAAGACCACGAGGTCGGCCCGGTAGCCGGGGGCGATGGCGCCCAAGTCCTTGATGCCGAAGTACTCCGCGGTGTTGATGCTGGCCATCTGGATGGCGCGCACGGGCTCCACGCCCAGTCGGATGGCGGTTCTCACTAGATGGTCCATGTGCCCTTGGGTGAAGATGTCCTCCAAGTGCCGGTCGTCGGTCACGAAGAGGCATTTGCGGCTGTTCTCGGAATTGATCAGCGGCAGGAGAGCGCTCAGATTGCGCGCGGCCGTGCCCTCGCGGATCATGATGTACATGCCCGCGCGCAGCTTCTCTCGCGCCTCGTCGACGGTCGTGCACTCATGGTCCGAGCGGATGCCCGCGGAGATGTAGGCGTAGAGGTCCTTGCCGTGCAGAAGGGGGGCATGGCCGTCGATGCGCTTGCCCTTGGCGATGCGCAGTTTTTCGAGGACTTCCTCCTGGCGGCCGATGACGCCGGGGTAGTTCATCATCTCGGCCAGGCCCAGGACGCGCTCGTCGTTGAGCAGAAGGCTCAAGTCATGGGCCGAGAGCTCGGCGCCGGCGGTCTCCAGGTTCGTGGCCGGCACGCAGGAGGGGAGCATGACGTAGACGCCGAGCACGCCGTTGCAGCTCGATGAGAGCATGTACTTGATGCCGTCCATGCCCAGCACGTTGGCGATCTCGTGCGGATCGATGACCACCGTGGTGGTCCCGCGGGCCACGACCACGCGTCCGAACTCCGGGATCTTGACCATGGAACTTTCAATATGGATATGCCCGTCGATGAAGCCGGGGGAGAGGTAGGCGCCTTTGAGGTCGATGGTCTGGCGGGCCTTGTAGGCCCCGAATCCCACGATGCGGCCGCCGTGGATGGCCACGTCGCTCTTATGGATGTCTCCGGAGAAAGTGTTGATGACCCGGGCATTGCGCAGCAGCAGGTCCACGCGGTGCTTGCCGCCCGCGATCTCGATGGTGTCCTTGATGTCCATGGGGGGGGTAGGAGTAATCATATGGGAACAATACAATTTTTGGGGTCAGACCTTGAGCCAAATCAAGGCCTGAGCCTATTCGATTTTATATCATGTCTCCATGGCTTTTAAATTGAGCAGGCGTTGGTGCGTCATCCTCATCTTCTGCGCGTCGGTCCTCATGCATTTGAAGGGAATCTCCTCTCCGCTGCTGGACTATCATTATCATCGGCAGTGTCAGACGGCCTCGATCGCGCGCAACTACCATGAGAACGGACTGAGGTTCTTCCGTCCGCAGATCGACTGGAACGGCGGCTATCGCGGCATGGCCGCGACCGAGTTCCCGCTCTACACCTGGCTCATCGGCTTCCTGTGGCCGGTGCTCTTCCATGAGTTCTGGGGACGCATCCTGGCCGTGCTTTTCTCGGCCCTGACCGCGGTCTACCTTTTCCGCTTCCTGGAGGATAAGCTCGGCCGGGAAGCCTCGTTCTACGCCGCAGTGCTCTTCTCATTCATCCCTTTGGAGATCTATTTCGGCCGCACGGTCCAGCCCGAGGCCCTCGCTTTGCTCTCGACGGTGGCGGCCTTCGACCACTGGGAACGCGCCCTCGGTCCGGAGCGGCCGCCGGGCGACTGGCTGGCCGCGGTCTTCTTCGCTTTCTTCGCCATTTCGCACAAGCTTCCGTACGCCTACCTGTTGGTTCCCATGGCCTATATCGCCTGGCAGAAGCTTGGCAAGGCGGCTGTGCGCGATGCCGGAGTGCTCTTGGCTTTCCCGCTCGTGTTCGCGGGAGTCTACGGCTGGTATCATCATTCGAGCAGCGGCACGTATGTGGTCCCCGCGCATGTGGGGGAATACCTGGGGCTTCTGGATTACGGGCATCTGCCCTATTTCGTGCAGTTCCAGTTCATCTCGCGCTTCCCGGAGCTGGCCGCGACCTACGGCGGGCTGCTGCTCATGGGTTTCGGGCTGCGCGAGATCCTTTTCCGAAAGAAGCTGAGCTTCTTCGCGGTGTGGTTCTGCTCGATCTGCGCCTATCTCATCGCGGGCGGGCGCTACACTTTCAGCCACGAGTACACCTCCCTGCCCTTGGTCCCGGTCAATGCGGCCTTCATGGGAGAGGGATTGCGCATCCTGCGCGAGCGCGCCTCGGGCATGCGGGCGGACCTTCGCGGCTGGGCCTGGGCCGTGCTGGCTGTGCTGGTGCTCGCGGTCCCTGTCCACGGGATATTGCGCATCCGGCATTGGTACAAAATCAGCTACGCTCCGCTGCTCGGCGCGGAAGCGGCCGTGGACCGCTTCAGCAAGCGGGAGGACCTTTTCATCACCAATGACCGCTCGGGCTGCGCGTTCCTGTTCTACATGCACCGGCGAGGCTGGGGCTGGGACTTCCGGGAGGACGAGAAGAGCACCTGGGAGCGCATCGAGGAGCGCCGGGCCCAAGGCGCGCGCTGGCTCTTGCTTGAGAAGGCCGCCGGCTTCTCGGACTCCGCCGCGCCCTTTGCCAGGAAGTTCTACGACCGCTTCCCTCTCGTGCAGGACGAAGGCGGCCTGCTCGCCTTCGACCTCGCTGGGAAGAAGAACCTCCGCCGCTGATTCCGGCGCCTTAATGGAACCAACTCTCAGGAGTTGGTTCTATTAATTGAGTAGTTGAGTGACAGTCGCCATACTTGCATCCCTACGTGTTCTTCTATGTTTTCTTATTTATTTGCGTGACTTTGGGTAATAACGACGGGTATGGCGTTTCTGGATAACAGGGGCTATATTAGTGTAGTAAGGAAAAACGTAAAGACAGCATGACGTTTTTCCGCATCCTCATGTCCGACCCTCTATCGTTGCCGAAGGGCCCGGATATCCCGAGTCCGTGCCGGCGGATCCTGGGAAGGCTCATCTGTCTCTCCACGCTCCTCGCTTCCAGCCTGCTTCTTTCCGGGCAGGCTGGAGCCTGCGATTCCGAGATCAACGTCAAGCAAGACGGAACCCGAGATTTCACCACGATCCAGGCGGCGGTAAACGCAGTGGGGACGAGTTTGAGCGGGGATACTTGCGTCATCATCCGCGATACCCAGACCTATCAGGAACAAGTCACGATCCAAAATGTCAATAACAACGGATACCGGCTCATGGTCATGTCGGACCCGACATTCATCAGTTCGGCGCCCGCGGTGATTCCGCCTGACGGCTCGACGGCGGCATTCCATATCCTCAATGATTCTGTGACTATTCAGAGCATCCGTATTAGCTCGTTGTCGGTGAGCATGTGGGATGCAAAGGTTTCGTATGGGATATTGTCATCATCTGCTCTCGCGGTTTTAGATAACATTCTCATCAGTTTTTTCTCTGCGCAAGAGGCAGGGATTTCGCTCACAGATCGGTCTTTGCTCACCCATTCGACGCTATATGGCGCATCTCTTTCGACCGCCGTTGTCGTCGACGGCTCCAGCAATACGATCATCGATACCACGATGGATGGTACATACACAGGCATAACGGTCGAGCCGGGCTCTTTTGGCAATCGTATTGCTAGAACAGATGTGCGTGCTTGGCGCGATGAAATCCATCTTATTGGGGCGGCTTCGACTATGATCGAGACGCTGATTCTGCCCACCGGCAATATCCTCATCTCCGGATCAACGGACACCGTTGTAGAGAAAAGCACTATTCAGGTGATCACCATGGATGGGGGAGGACAAAGCATCCGCGTTGATAGCAATACCATCTGCGCATATGTCCACCTAGAGCAGGGAAGCGGCGGAATATTGAGTCTCTCGAGCAATACGACGACAGGGCAATATTCGGGGACTGCTTTCCGGATATTATCGCCTCTCCCCGATGCTCGGATTTTTGTTACGGGGAACACCCTTTATTCCTTCGCGGTGAATTCAAAGGTCGGAGATGACTATTCTCTTTATTTAGACGGGATCAGCAATGGCGCCACGATCCAACATAACAGCATGGTTTTCCGTAAGCAGTATTCCTTCTTAGATTCTCCCAGCTATGGGATATTGGGGAAAGCGTATGTCGTCTATGCGGCGAACAGTTCCGGTCTTGTCATTGAGAATAACCGATTCGTCCATCCGGATACCTATAGGGGCGGGAATATTGAGACTGTCCATTTGAATGCCGTCACGAATTCCGAATTCAGATTCAACGACGTGTATGTGGAAGTCCGCGGTTGGTATCACAACATATGGCCGGTCAGTAAGGTGGACGGTTATGGGATCGTTTTGGAGAACGGCTCATCGGGATTTCAGATGACGAACAACACTATCGCGACCTCGATCGATACGTTGGCGTCCATCCCGCAGCCGTATGCGTCTTCAGCGACCATCGTCGTCTCTGCGGACAGCCAGCCGGGCTTCCTCTCCGATTACAACAGCTTCTATGATTTCAAGGATGCGGAGTCTTTCTCCTGGGGGGGCAGTACATATTCCGGTCTGGCGGCTTGGACCGCTGCAACGGGGCAGGATACTCACTCGTTCAATGCCCTGCCGCTATGGAAGAGCACGGCCCAATACACTGAGGACTTCCATCCGCTCTCCGCAACGGGACGCTATGACCCGGTTTTAGACAGCTTCGTCTTGGATCCCGAGACGTCCTTGACCATCGACGCGGGAGATCCTGCTCGGGATTTTGCGCTGGAGCCGGCGCCTAACGGCGGCCGGGTCAATCTGGGTTCTTACGGCAATACGGTCGAGGCCTCGAAGTCGGCTCCAGCGCCCGCGACTTCGGTGCTGGGAGGGGTGTTTTTTACCAGCGCGACCATCTCCTATGGCGCTGTTTCCGCAGACGGCTATCGCGTGGATGCCTCCACCCATTCTGATTTCTCCTCCGGCATCATTTCGTCGACGACCGCGAATACTGCGTTGACGCAGCTCTCCGTGCAGGGATTGTCCTCCAACGCCACCTACTACTTCCGTGCAGGGGCGACGTATGGCGCTAATCACAGCTTCCGCAACACGGTCCCATTCTCGAGCACAACGCTGGCAAATCTGCCTGCGAGTCCGTCCTCCGAGGTTCACACTTCTTCCCTGGCGTTCTACTGGGGCGCCAATGGGAATGCGGAGGATACTCCCTATCTTGCGCAGATATCCACCGACGATTTCTCGACAGTCAATCTCACCACGAGCGTCTTGGCTGTTTCAACGACGTTCCAGACTCTTGTGCCGAACACCACGTATTACCTGCGCGTGCGGGCCCAGGCGCGTTCCGGCAGCTTCACGGACTATGCCGAGGCTGTTCCTGCCATCACGCATGCCGCGGCGCCGAGCGCTCTGATGTCTTCGGCGCATATCTCATCGGCTGCGCTGAGTTGGGAGGTCGGCGCCAATCCAGCGGGCACGGAGTACTTGGCGCAGATATCCACCGATGAGTTCAGTACCGTCAACCTGAGCAGCAGGACGCTTGCGGCTTCCGCAACCTTCCAGGCCTTGGTTCCGAACACGACCTATTATCTGCGCGTGCATGCGTTCAATGCCGCGGGCATTCCCACCGAAGACGCGCTCGCCTCCCCTGTCTTGACGCCGGCCGAGAGCCCGGGAGGGGTCGTGGTGGTCGATGTGTCCTCCGAGGCGCTGACCGTGGATTGGTCCGGAGGAGCGAATCCAGTGGGCACGGTGTATGAGGCGTTCACCTCCACGGATGACTTCGCGACGGTCAACGTCTCAAGCCGGACCTTGGCGCTGTCCGCCACTTTCTACGGCCTCGCTCCGTATACGACCTATTATCTGCGCGTTTCCGCAAGCAACTACGGCGGGGTCCTCTCCGATCTCAGCGCCGTCGAGTCCACGAGGACTTGGCCGGCTCCGCCGGCCGCGCCGGGAACCCCGGCGGGGACGGCCTTGGGAGTATCCTCGATCAGTTGGACGTGGGCGGCGGCCCCTTATGCCGCAAGCTATACGGTACGGCCAGCGACGGATTCCGCCACGGTCATCGGCAGTACGGCCGCGCCTGCGTATCATCAGACCGGTCTGGCTCCCAACACCACGTTCAGCATCGTCGTCGCGGCGCTGAACGTCTCCGGCAGCGGTCCGGCGTCGTCTCCTAGCCCAGCGGTCTATACGCTCGCCAATCCGCCTTCGGGTTTGACGACGACGGCCATCCATCTGACCAGCGCTTCCGTTCAATGGGGATTGAACGGCAACACAGCTTTCACGCAGGCGGCTCTTGAGCGTTCAACGGACAGCGCCTCCTTCTCTTCCGTGTTCTCCGGAGTCGCGGTCGATTTCACGGATACCGAGCTCAGCGAGTGTTCGACGTATTATTTCCGAGCCCGCAATCAGAACGGCGGCGGCTTTCTTACGGACTACTCTTCAGTCTTGTCCTTCATGACGGAGAGTTCCACTGCGTCGCCGGCGAGCGCGCTCTCGGCCGAAGCCTTGTCCGGCGATCGGATAACCCTGTCTTGGACTCCCTCCGTCTCCGCGAACGTAGCGCAATACCGGCTCTACTATGACGCCGGGACCGGCACGATCGACTACGGCTCCGCTTTGTCCGTCCTGTCTTCGACAGAGACCCATTGGACCACCGGCGTGCTGGCCTCCAGCGGCGCCTACAAGTTCGCGTTGAGGGCCAAGAATACCTGCGGATACGAGGAGACCGAGGGGGTGTTCGCCTCGGTGGCGGCCACCGCGACGCTGACCGAAGTCCGCGCCGCGATCCGCGCGCCTGCTTCCGGACAGCACATCAAGGGCAACAGCGTCACCTTCTTGGCGGAGACCCTCGCCGGCGCGTCTGCCGATGTCCGGCGCGTGGTCTTCCAGTATCGTCCGAGCGGGACGCAGCCGTGGTCGGATATCCCGGCGGCTAATGCGGAGAACCCCAATCCGGACCTGCTCTCTCCCTATTTCATCCAGAGCGATGTGGATGCCTGGGGCGCGGGCGCCTATGACGTCCGCGCGCTTGCCGTGGACGTCGCGGGGAGCTCCGATACCGCGCCTTCGGTCATCACGGTGACGGTGGAGGCTTTTGCCGCGGATGCGGATATCAATGAGAACCTCGTGTCCGGGAAAGTCGAGAAAGCGCAGGAGGTCAGCAATGCCGTGACCACGACGCTCTATGCGGCTGGGGGCGGGACGGATGATCCCGCGGCCAGACTCATCCTGCCTTCAGGGGTGCTGCCGGTCTCCACGGTCACGGTCACCTTGGCCTGCGATCCGGTCATCGGGACCGCGGCACCCGCCGGCTACAGCTTCGTAGGCTCAGCGGTCCGCATCACTTTGAGCGGCGGCTTGAGCAGTTTGAACGGCGCCGCGCAGGTGACGCTGAGCTATCCGTCTACGCTGGCCGACACCTCCGGACTGCGCATGCAGTCGCTCAACGAGGCCACGGGGCAGTGGAGCCAGCTTACGGGGCTCACCCTCGATACGGCACGTCGCACCGCCACGGCCCAGACCACGCATTTCAGCGTCTTCGCGCTGGTGACCGGCTCTCAGGCGGCCGCGGACCTGAGCCATGTGCGCGTCTATCCCGTCCCGTATAAGCCTAACGGCGGGAATTCCGACGAAGGAGTTCCCTATGCGGCCGGGAATACGGATTCAGGAATCATCTTCGACAATCTTCCGCGCAGCGCCGAGATCACGGTATACACTCTTTCGGGCCGACGCGTGACGAAGTTCAGCGCGGAGAGCGTCTCGGGCCGCGTGCAGTGGGACGTGCGCAACGACTCAGGACAGGCCGTGGCTTCAGGAGGGTATCTCGCCGTCATCCGCAGTCCCGGGATGCCGGAGATCGTCAAGAAGCTGCTCATCATCCGATGAAACGCGCTCTGCTCGCCGTCCTGCTCGTATCGGCCCTGGGGGGGACTCAGCGGCTGTGGGCCGGCGCCGGCGCCGAACCTCTGGATTTCCTGTTCCTGGACGCGGATGCGCGCGCGGTCGCCATGGGCGGCGCTTACACGGCGCTGGCCGCCAATGCCAATGCGCTCCTGTACAATCCGGCGGGTTTGGCCCGTGTCCGCGTCCATGAAGCCACTTTCATGCACAGCCAGTCCTATCAGGACATCCGGCAGGAATACGCCGCTTTCGCGGCCAAGCAGGGCTGGGGCGTGAACGTCAATCATCTGAGCTTCGGCGACGTCCCGAGGACGACGATCTCAAACCCGGAGGGCAGCGGCCTCTCCTCGACCGGGCTGAGCGATCTGGCTCTCGGCGCGGGCTACGGCCTGCGCGTGGGGGATGCCCTTGCACTAGGTTTGGGCGGGAAATTCATCCGGGAGAGCATCGCCGGAGTGTCCGCGCAAGGCTACGCTCTCGACTTGGGAGCGCTCTATGATCCGTCTCTGATCGAGGGCCTGACTTTCGGCGCTGCCCTGCAGAACGTGGGCCCGGCCATCCGGTTCCAGAAAGCGCGCGAGAATCTCCCTCTTAATATGCGAGCCGGAGCGGCGTATGGCGTCTTGGTCCGGGATCGACGATGCTCCATCGCTCTGGATTTCTCCAAGGAGCGCAGCGAGTCGACGGCATTCATGTCCGTGGGTCTTGAGGTCTTCCCGGCCGAGAGGATGCCTCTGCGCTTGGGTTATTCCAGCCGCAACGACGCAGGCCCCGGCATCACGGCCGGCATCGGATATCAGCTGGCGGATTTCAGCGTGGATTATGCCTTCGTGCCCTATGGAGCGTTGGGCAATGCTCATCGGATCAGCGCCACCGTCCGATGGGGGGGCTCGGTGAGCGCGCGGAGAGAGCCTGTTCTGAAGCCTGCGGCCTTGCCGAAGAGGATCATTCCTGTCTCTCCTGCCACGCCTGTTCCGCCCAAGCGCGCAAAGGCCTCGGCGTCTCCGGCACAAGACGCGGAAATCTCAGAGTAGGTTCGAGCGCCTTGCCGCTGATTAGAACGCGGAGTTCTGAGAGTCAGCCTGCATGTATGCGACCGAGTGCAAGGCGGCCAAGTCCTGCGCCTGCTCTTTGTCGATCGTGGCGGCGATCATTCCCAAGTTTTCCAGCTCGTTCATCGAGATTCCGGCGGCTTTCAGGTAGTCTCGGATGGGCTTGGAGGCTTTCTTATAGGCTTGGCGGAGCTTTTGCAGGTACTTTTCTTGGGTCATCTTGCCGCGGGCCATCTCCGGCATGTTCACGCCGATGATCACCGCGATCGTTTCTTCGGGGCCCATCGCCGCAAGCTGTTCTTTAAGGTAGGGATCGATCTTTGACGAAGACAGAGGAGCGTTCAAGTCCTGGGGCTCCCAGTCGGAGAGGTCCACGCCGGATTCGACGGCGCCGCGGGTGTTCGCCGCGTCCAGAGCGGAAAGGATGCCGTTGCGCTCCAGGAGTTCGTTCTTGAAGTCCGCCAGGCTCTTGTTTGGCCGCTCGATGGGCGCGTTCTGCGCAGGAGCTGTCTTCGTTCCTTCTTGCGGCGCGATGCCCAGGCTATTGAGGAAAGCTTCCTCGTTGGGCTCGCGGCCCAGGAACTCTTTGAGCGAATCTTCTTCAGGCCTGCTCGAGCCGCGCTCCAGGATGGAGCGGCGGTAGTCGGCGCCCACCGCTGGGTTGAGCACGCCTTCTTTCTTGAATCGCGAGAAGACGTCATGCGCGAAGATCTGGGCCCAGGGATAGCTGTAGTAGCCTGCGGCGTACTCCCCGTTCATCAGATGTCCGAAGCGCGCCTCGAAGTGCGTGCCCGGCGTGGGCGTGAGGTAGCCGAATTTCAGGAATATCCGGTGCAGGAGCGAGGCCGGCGAGACCGGTTCCAGGGTGTTCAAGGCCAGGTCGAATGCGGCCAGGGCCACGACGCGCAGGGTCCCGAGCGCGGAGAGCGCGCGAGTCGAGTCCACGACCTGCTTGAGGAGTTCCTTCGGGAGCTTTTGGGACGGGTCCTTCCAATGCCCGGAGATGCGCTCAAGGACTTCCGACTTTAGGCCGAAGTTCTCCATCATCTGAGAGGGCGTTTCCACGAAATCCATGGCCGTGTTCGCGCCGGCGAAGCGCCAGTATTTCGCCTGGGTCAGGGTCATGTGCAGGAGATGGCCGAGCTCATGGAGGAAGGTCAGGACTTCCTCCATGTCCATGAGCGCCGGGGTCTGCGCGCTCGCGCGGGAGAAGTTGTCGACCATGGCGGCCACGGGCTTGCGGTAGCTTCCGTCGGCCAGGCGGCGTCCGGGGAGGATGTCCTGGGCCATGGCGTGATTGTACTTGCCTTCGCGCGGATAGAGATCGAAGTAGATGTGCGCAAGGAGCTCCCCGCTCTTCTTGTCATGGATCTCGTAGAGTTGGATCTCCGGATGCCAACGCTGGGCGGCGGAGTCTTTCGGGGAGACTTCCTTGAACTCCAGGCCGAAGAGGTCTTGGAACACGGCGAGGGTTTCGCGGACCACGCGCTCGGTGGGGAAGTATTCCCGCGTCGCGTTCATGTCCACGGAGAACTTCTCCTGCCGGTAGCGCTTGGGGTAATAGCCGAGCTGCTGTCCGATGAGTCCCGTGAGGTCCCGGTTCTCGATGCGCTCGGCGCCGGGCTCCTCCTGGCGCTTGAGCTCGAGCAGCTCCTTGAGTTCGGCGCTTGCGGGGGCCGCGAGCATGGAGCGCAGGCGCTCCAGGAAGGAGTTCGCCTGCGCCGGGCTCTTGGCTATGCGGTTGAAGGAGAACGCGTAGTCCGCGTAGGACGCAAATCCAATGAGCCCAGCCAGTTCCGTGCGCAGGGACAGGACTTCCTTCAATAGCGGCAGGTTCTTGATGGACTTGTTATTGAAGAGGGCTTCCATCTTCGCGCGCACGACGGGGGACTTGGCGTTCTCCATGAGCGCGGTGTAGTGCGGATAGTCCAGCGGGACTTGGAAGGACCCGTCGGCCGAGGGCGCGATGCCCGCGAGGAAGTCCGCGGGGAGGCCGCCCAGTTCCTCGGGTCGCAGCGCGACGAAGGACTGGTCTTCCTGGATGTTCGTCTCGAAGTCCATCTCGAGTGAGGCGATGCGCTTCTTGAGTTCGTTGAAGCGGGATTTTTTCTCCGGAGCGATGTCCATGCCGCTGCGCTTGAACTCGGCCAGGATGCTCTCGCGCAGGCGCAGGTCCTCTCCTTCGAGCTTCTCTTCGAGGGCGCAGGCTTTGACCGCGCGGTAGACGTCTTCACGGCTGCGCATGTTCACCAGGAGATCGTTGACTTTCTTCTCGAGGTCCTGGGCATGTTCGCGCACCGAGGCGTCCGCCGAGACCTGCGCGAGGAAGAGTGACGGATAGACCGCCTCGTTGAACGCGGCATAGGCTTCTTCCATGGCCGCTGCGGTGCGCTCAAAGCCTTTGGGCCCGGGCTTCTGGGCCGCCACATCATCCAGAGCCTTCACGAGCCGGGCCTCGGCGGAGGCGTAGATCTTTTCCATGTCCCGGGCTGCGGTCTCAAAGTCCGGGAGCAGGACATGCTCTTGCGCAAGGGCACTCCCTGGGTCCCGGCTTTCGCCGGGATGACGACTCTGATCCGTCGCGATGCTCTGCGGTTCGAGGCCGAGGCTCTTGAGGAATGCGTCCTCGTTGGGCTCGCGGCCCAGGAACTCTTTTAAGGACTCTCCCTCAGGCATGCTGGAGCCGCGCGCCAGGATGGTGCGGCGGTAATCCTGGCCCACCACGGGATTGAGCACGCCGTCTTTCTCGAAGCGCGAGAAGATGTCCTGCGCGTAGACCTTGGACCAGAGATAGCCGTAGTAGCCGGCGTCGTAGCCGTTCATGAGGTGGCCGAAGCTTGCCTGATAATGCGTGCCGAGCTGGGCGAGCTGGAAGATCTCTCGTCCGATCTTTTCGATGATTGCCGTGGTGTCCACGGGCGCGGGCAGGGTGTGATAGGCCATGTCCAGGCTCGCCAGCGCCACCTGGCGCAGGGTCAAGCTGCCGGAATTGAAGTTCCTGGCCGCGAGCATCTTCTTAAGGAGCTCGGGCGGGAGCTTCTTGGAGGGGTCCAGGTAGTGGCCGGAGATCTTTTCGAGCACCTCGGACCGCCACACGAAGTTCTCCATCATCTGGGAGGGCGCTTCCACGAAGTCCCAGGCCGTGTTCGCGCCGGAATGCGCGGAATAGCGCGCCCGGGTCAGCGACATGTGGAGGAGATGTCCGAACTCGTGGTAGAAGGTCTCCACTTCATCGTGCGTGAGCAGGGCCGGTTTGCCGGGAGTGGGCTTGCTGAAGTTCGCGACCATGGCCGAGACCGGGATGCGGTAGCTGCCGTCCGGGAGCTCTCGCGCCTTGACGATGTCGAAGGCCGCGGCATGGCCGTACTTGTTCTTGCGCGGGTGCAGGTCCAGGAAGATATAGGAAAGGCGCTCGTTAGTCTTGGAGTCCAGGACCTCGAAGAGCTTTACGTCCTCATGCCAGGTCTTGGCCTGGACCTCGCGCAGGGTGATGCCGAGCAGTTCCTGGTAAAAGTCCAGGGTCCCATTGACCACGCGGTCCACGGGGAAGTACTGTCGGACTTCTTCTTCATCGAAACCGTAGCGCTCTGCCTGGAGCTTCTCCGCGTAATAGCGGCGGTCCCACGTCTCGAGTGCGGCAGCGGAGGGATCTTCCTTTTTCTTCATTTCCAGCATCGCGGCATCATCCGCGGCAGCCGGGCCTTTGAGCATTTCCTTGAGCCGGTTCAAGAATGAGAGGGCGTTCTCCGGGGTCTTGGCGATGCGGTCCTCGAGATTGTAGTGAGCGATGGTCGGATAACCGAGCATGTTCGCGAGCTTCTGGCGCAGGGTCAGGGCTTCCTCAAGGATGGGGACGTTCTTCTCGGCGGCGCGGTCGGCGTATTTTTGCTCCAGTTGCTTTCTCAGCGAGGGGTTCTGTGCGCGGTCCATGAACGGGAAATAGGAGGGGTAGTCCAAACCCACATGGTATTTCCCGTCCTGGGTCCTGGGCAGGCCCTGGATGTAGGATTCCGGCATGCCCGCGAGTTCTTCAAGGGTCAGGTCCAGGCCGTCGTCGTAGTCCGAGATGTTCTTCTCGAAGGCCTGCGAGAGCTCAGACATGCGGGTGCGGATCTTGTCGAGGTTCGCGCGCTCTTCGAGGGGGAGCTCCATGCCGTCGCGCTTGTAGTCGCGCAGGATAGTTTCCAGACGCTTCTTGTCCTCGCCGGTGAGGGTCTCGCCCTTGGCCGCGTATTCCTTGTAGGCGTGGTAGATGTCCTCGCGGGCGTCGGTTTTGATGCCGAAGCGGTCCGCGCGGCGGGTGATGGCCTCCGACATGCGCCGGATGCGGGCTTCCGGCGAGACCTGCGAAAAGAATTCCAGCGGGATGGCGGCGTCCTTGAAGCGGTCTCCCGCATGGTCGATCGCGGCCACGGTGTTGGAGAAGGTCCGCTCTTGGGCGGGGATGGCGACGATCGCGTCCAGGGCCGCCTTGTATTCGGCTTCCGCGGCCTTGTAGGTCTGGGCCATCTCCCGCGAGGTCTGCGGGATGCTGATCGCCGGGTTCACGAGCGCGGCTGCTGTGATGGGCGATGAGGCCATGTTTCCCGGAACCGCGGCCGCGATCGCCTGAGACCAAGCCGCCGAAGGGCAGAGGAGCAGGATGGAGATGAGGAGTCTGAGGAAAGAGTTCATGAGCGCGACCTCTATATCCGAATATATCCGACTTCGGAAAGTAGTCTATGAAGGAAGCGTCGCCATGATTATGAGAAAGAAGGCCTAGGAACTCTACAGTATGAGGCCTACCCCCTAATGGGTCTTCTGGCGTGCCGGTACCAGTGCCGGTGCCAGGCACCAGCGAATGCCCAACGCGCAATAGAGTTCGTCATGGAACAGGGATATTTCATGGGCCGTCCTTCCGAGATCTTCGTGCGGCTGACGACTCGCGCGGGCGCCATCCTAAGAGTGCAGGTCGGCGGCCGCGCAAGCGTTCAGCGCAGTCGACTCGTCCGCTACTGACGTCAAACTCCGAGCATCCGCAGGGCCCAGGCGCGGTAGCGGTCCAGATGAGTCCGGAGTCTGACGACATCTTCGCGTTCGTATTCGAAGGTCTCGGCCGCTTCCGCGCCCTCGGAAAAAGACTTTGCGACGTGCGCGAAATCCGCGCTCTTGGATTTCGAGATGGATTTTCTGACGGATCTGCGCGGAGTCATGAGAGCGCTTGGCGCAGGCTCTTTGCGCCGAGGTCGAGGCCTTCTTTTAGGATGGTTTCCATCAAAGGGTCGCGGCGTTTGCGGCGCGATTGGGCTTCGCGGAGAGTGAAGACGATGGGGGAGAGCCGCACGCCGAACCTGCGCCGGAGGTCCTCTCCCAGCGAGTATGCCGCATCCTCTAAACTGCGTTTTTCTTCAGTGCGGGCGAGCAGGAGGATATCCAGGTCGCTATCGATCGTTGCCTCGCTATTCCCGTGACGTCGCTTGCCATGCCCCTGTTTACGAGCAAGGCTCAAAAAAAGTTCCCGCTCTGGTTCCATGTGTGGAGTGCCAGGCACCCTGGTTTAGTTGAGTGCCTGGCACCGACGGCGGCTGGTTATTCTTTCACGTCTTGCGAAAGGAGCTCGGCGTAGTCGAGCACGGCTTGGGTCTTCTCGGAGACGCTCATGGATGCCGGGTTCTTGAAGGAGGGCAGCCAGGTCCTGGGGTCGAGCCGGTTGAAGCGGGCTTTCCAGAGCCGTCCCTGGGCCTCGAAGAGGTAGAAGATCTTCGGGGAGATGTTCGGTCCGCTGATCGTGACCACGGGATCGTGGGGATGGTCATCGAATCGGATTGAAACCTTGCGGTAGTTCAGGGCCCACATATGCTCTCTGTTGGCAAGCAGGGTCGCCTGGATCTCGTCGGCGGTCTCGGCATCGAGCTTGGGAGAGATCTCCGGGAGGCCGTAGACGTTCGCGTAGTAGTCGTTTCCGGAATCCTCGGCGTAGCGCTCCGGGTTCAGACGGGCGATGATGGGCGCTCTCTGTGCGGGGTCGCGCAGCTCCGCGAGCAAGGAGAGAACTCTGTTCAGGATAGCGTCGTGCGGCCTGTCGGCATAGCCTTCACCGGCGTCCGCGTGGTTGTATTCCGTGACAAGCATGTCCAAGGCTTGGCTGCGAACCTGCGGGCCCGACGCCAGGCTGAAGGCCGCGGCTGCCAGGAGGTTCGACTTTGAGAGGTCCTCGTAGCCGATGGAGGATACGTCATGCCCGTTCTTGAGGTCGTATTGGATGCGGCTGAAGTAGTTGTCGAACCGCCCGCGGATATTTTGCGCGAGTTGCAGGAGCACCGGTGCGATCTCTTTTTGTCCGTTCTTCTTCGCGCAGGAGATCAGTTCGTGGAGCGTCTCCGAGCTCAGCACGTAGCCGGGCTGCTTGAGCGCGATGTAGAACTGCGCGCGTAGCCACTCCGAGGCCTGCTGGGGTTCCATGAGTTGAAGAAGAGCTTTTGCGGCCAAGCCCTGCAGTTTGGGCGGGATGTAGTCTTGCGGCCCATAGATGGATGTGGCGCGGCCGCCGGCGTAGTCGTAGGAGTCTTGGTCCTTCTTCTGCGCGCCGGGCGTGTAGTGCTCGAAGAGTTTCCGCAGACGTTCGATGGAGGCCGTATCGTGGATCTCGGCCAGGTACTTGACGGCGTCTTCCATGACGTTTTGCATGCCGCTGAATAGCGGGAGCAGGAACCAGCCCTGCTCGTCAACGACCTTGCGCGCCAGGGAACGGTGCATCATCCAGGGATTTCCCACGCCCATGGTCCTGCGCAGGAGGTCGTTGCGGAAGTTCTTGAAGCTCGCGTAGGGCCGCCGCAGGGGGTTCTCCCAGCCGGAGGCCTCGGAAACGCCGCGGGTGTCGGCCGCGTTCATGGCCGAGGCGAGGCTGTTCGGCGCGTCCTGAGAGGAAAGGATGCCGCGCTGTTCCAGGAGTTCGTTCTTGAACTCGGCCAGGGTCTTGTGGGGCCGTTCAGGCTGTTGGGGCTCGATGCCCAGGCTTTTAAGGAAAGCGTCCTCATTGGGCTCGCGGCCCAGGAACTCGCGCAGGGACTGCGACTCCTCCACGCTGGAGCCGCGCGCGAGGATCTTCTCGCGCAGGTCCCTGCCCGTGGAGGTGTTCATGACGCCCTCGCGCTCGAAGCGCGAGAACGCGTCCTGGGCGTAGACCAGGGACCATAGGTAGCCGTAATAGCCTGCCTGGTAGCCGTGCATGATATGCGCGAACCCGGCTTGGAAATGATTGCCCGCAGACATAGGGGGGAGCCCGATGTCCGCAAAGACCTTCTCCATCACCGCGGTGGTGTCCACGGGTCCCAGGAGCGTGTGATAGACCATGTCCAGCGTGGCCAGGGCCGCTTGCCTGAGCGTGTTGGTCGCGGACCGGAAGTTCTTGGCCGCGAGCATTTTCTTGAAGAGCTCCGGGGGCAGCTTCTTGGAGGGGTCCTTCCAGTGGCCGGAGAGGCGGTTGATGACCTCGGGCTGCCAGGCCCAGTTCTCCATGAGCTGGGAGGGGGTTTCCACGAAGTCCCAAGCCACGCTCGCTCCGGAGTGGCTCGTGTAGCGGGCCTGGGTCAGGGTCATGTGCATGAGATGCCCGAATTCATGGAAGAAGGTCTGGACTTCGTCGTGGGTGAGCAGGGCGGGCTGGTCCGGCGTGGGCTTGGAGAAGTTCGAGACCATGGCCGAGACCGGAGAGCGATAGCTCCCATCCGGGAGCTCGCGTCCCACCACGATCTCCGTGGCCATGGCATGACCGTACTTTCCTTTGCGGGGGAACAGGTCCAGGAAGAAGTGTCCGATCTTTTGTCCGCTCTTGGCATCCGTGACCTCGAAGAGCTTTACGTCCTCATGCCAGTTCTTGGACGGGACTTCGTTGAACTTGAGGCCCAGGAGCTCCTGGTAGACGTCGAGGGTCCCTGCGATCACGCGCTGGACAGGGAAGTATTGGCGCACCTCTTCCTCGTCGTAGGAGTAGCGCTCCTGCTTCATCTTCTCCGCATAATAGTTGCGGTCCCATGCCGGCACGTCCTGGGCCGAGGGGTTGTCCTTGCGCGCCCTTTCCAGCAGGTCCTTCTGCTCGTCCTTCGCGGGGCCCATGACCAAGGTCTTCAGTCGGTTGAGGAAGTCCATGACCGCTTCCGGGGTCTTGGCCATGCGCTCCTCGATGGTGTAGTGCGCGAAGGTCTTATAGCCGAGCTTCTGCGCGAGCTGCTGGCGCAGGGGAAGAGCCTCTTCCATGAGCGGCAGGTTCTTTTCCGCGGCGCGGTTGTTGAACTTGAACTCCAACTGCCTGCGGAGCTCGCTGTTCTGGGCGTACTGCATGAAAGGGATGTAGGAGGGATAGTCCAGGCCTACGTGGTACTTGCCGTCTTGGGTCTTGGGCAAGCCCTGGATGTAGGACTCCGGCATGCCCGCGAGCTCTTCGAGAGAGAGGTCGATGCCGTCCTCGTACTCGGCGAGGTTCTTGTCGAATGCCTGGGCGAGATCATGGAGGCGCTGGCGGATCTTCTTGAGATCCGCGCGCTCCGCCAGGGGCAGTTCCATGCCGTTGCGTTTGTAGCTGCGCAGGATTTCGTCTAGGAGCTTCTTGTCCTCGCCCGAGAGCTTCTCTCCCTTGGCCGCGTATTCCTTATAAGCCCTGTAGATATCGTCGCGATCCGAGAGGTCCAGGGAGAGCCGGTTGGATCTGCGGCCCACCGCATCCGCGGCGCGGCGGAGGTTCTTGTCCGGGGAAACAGCGGAAAGGAGCGAGCCGGAGAGCGTTATCGCCGAGAATTCCGCGTCCGCGTTCTCCAGGGCTTTGACGGTGTTGGCAAAGGTGCGTTCGGCGGCCGGGATCGCGACCACCGCGTCCACCGCGGCCTTGTATTGGGTCTCGGCCGTTTTATAGCGCTGGATCAGCTCATGCGGGGTCTGGGGGAGGTCCACCGCCGGGTTCACGAGCGCGGCATTGTCGAGCGCCGCGCCTGCGCCGACGGGCAGGGGCGAGATCGGGACGACCTGCGCGGGAGTCGGAGCGACTAGGGCCTGCTGAGACCAAGCGCAGGAGGGCCAAAAGATCAGGGTGGAGAGGAGTATTTTAAGGGAAGAGTTCATGTCGCGGCCTCGTGTTTTCATAAATATCCGGCTCCGTATTCGAAGACTCTATTGAAAAGTCCGCGAAAGGTCATGAGATGGAGGGCCTAGGAATGTTTTTGAAAAGGGCCTACTCCCGGGTAGGTCCAAAGGGGTGTCTGTCGCGCGTTGCCAGCTTTGCTATCATTCGGGATATGAACACCACTCTTGAACCCACGATATCTACTCCCGCGCAGGCCGAGGCCGGCAAACTCGCCAGCGAGAACGGCTTGGAGCTTCACGGCATCCAAGGCGCGCGCCGGATCTATTGGAACCTTCCGACCGAGGCGTTGGTCGAAGAGGCCCTGCACCGGCGCGAAGGGCGCATCTCCGAGGGGGGGGCGTTCGCGGCGGATACCGGGCGGCACACCTCGCGCGCCGCGGGCGATAAGTTCATCGTGCAGGAGTCGAGTTCCGAGAAGCACGTCTGGTGGGGCTCCTATAACCGGCCCATCGAGCCTGACCGCTTCGAGGCCGTCTATCGCCGCCTGACGGAATCCTTTCGCGACAAGGACCTTTTCGTTCAGGACTGCTGGGCCGGCGCGGATGCTCAGCATCGTTTGCCCGTTCGCATCATCACGGAGAAGGCCTGGCACAGCCACTTCGCGCGCAACATGTTCATCAAGCCCGCGAGCGCGTCCGAGTACCGGAGCCACAAGCCGGAGTTCACGGTCATCAGCGCGCCCTCGGTGAAGGCCGATCCCAAGCGCGACGGCACGCTCTCGGAGACCTTCATCCTGCTCAACTTCCAGAAGCGCGTCTGCATCATCGGCGACACGGCCTATGCCGGCGAGATCAAGAAGTCCGTGTTCACCATCCTCAACTACCTGCTTCCTCTTAAGGGCGTGTTCCCCATGCACTGCTCGGCCAATATCGGCGCGGGCGGGGATGCGGCCATCTTCTTCGGGCTCTCGGGCACGGGTAAGACCACGCTCTCGGCCGATCCCCTGCGCAGGCTCGTCGGCGACGACGAGCACGGCTGGAGCGACAAGGGCGTGTTCAACTTCGAGGACGGCTGCTACGCCAAGGTCATCCGGCTCTCGCCCAAGGCCGAGCCGGAGATCTACGCCGCCACCAAGTCTTTCGGCACGGTGCTGGAGAACGTGGTCTACGACCCGTGCACGCGCAAGCCGGATCTGGACGACGACAGCCGCACGGAGAACACCCGGGCCTCCTATCCGCTCTCGGCCATCGGCAATTCCGTGCCTGAGAAGTCGGGCGGACATCCTAAGAACGTGGTCTTCCTCACCTGCGACGCCTCCGGGGTCCTGCCGCCCATCTCCAAGCTGAGCCCGGACCAGGCGCTCTATCAATTCATCTCCGGCTATACCTCCAAGGTCGGGGGTACGGAGAAGGGCGTGGGCAAGGATCCGGAGCCCACCTTCAGCACCTGCTTCGGAGCGCCCTTCATGGTGCACCATCCCGCGGTCTACGCGGACATGCTCAAGAAGAAGATCGCCGCGCACGGCTCGACCTGCTGGCTGCTCAACACGGGCTGGACCGGCGGGCCCTACGGCACGGGCAAGCGCATCAGCATCGGGCACACGCGCACCCTGCTCAATGCCGCGCTCTCCGGCAAGCTCGCGGCCGCGCCGTGCTCCTCGGACCCGGTGTTCGGGTTCTCGGTGCCCAAGGTCTGCGAGGGCATCCCCGCGGACTTGCTCGACCCCGCGGCTTCCTGGAAGGACAAGGACGAATATATGCGCAAGTACAAGGCCTTGGCCGCCAAGTTCGCGGAGAACTTCAAGAAGTTCCAGGACAAGTGTCCTGCCGAGGTCCGTGCCGCCGGGCCGAGAATCTAGAGAGCATGTCCTCTCGGAAGGGCGGATACAACCCGTCTTCGCCGGTTCCGGAGCGGGAGGTTCCCAGCAGCGCGGATCCCCGGTCTTTTTTTAGGCGCGGCCTTGCACGGGCCGCGTTCCCTGCTGTTTTTGCCGGCGGACTGGGCGCTGGATTTTTCCTCGCCAGGGGGCTTCCGGCCGGGTCCGGCGGGTCCATGGAGAGCCGAAGTACGGGATACCGGTATATCAGCCCGCTGCTCGAATGCGAGCCGTATAAGGACGGGCTGCAGGAGATCCGTCCTTTCAAGCGGCTCGTCGTAAGGCGCGTCAACGAGCTGCTCTCCAGCGGATATGTCGAGCACCTGTCGGTGTATTTCCGGGACATGAACAACGGACCATGGTTCGGCATCAACGAGAAGGAACAGTTCGCTCCGGCCAGTCTTTTGAAGGTCCCGATCATGTTCGCGTACTTCAAATGGGCGGAGACGGAGCCTTCCGTTTTGACCCGGATGTTGAAGGCGGATGCGATCAATGACATTCAGGCCATCGGTCCGGCCAAGAAGGTTGCAAGAGGAGAATCCCTGCCGGTCCTTCGCCTGATCGAGCGAATGATCGTTTATTCGGACAACAATGCAGCGCTCACTCTTTTGGAGAACCTTCCCAAGGAGCGTCTGAACACCGTTTACACGGGACTCGGATTGACGGTGCCGGAAAGCCAGGAAGAGTCCGTCGGCGAACAGGGGGAGAATATCGTCAACGTCAGGGACTATGCCGCGTTTTTCCGGATACTTTATAACGCGTCTTACTTGACCAGGGAGTCCTCGGAAAAGGCCCTGGGATTCCTGGCGCAGGTGGACTTCAAGGACGGGCTGGTCGCCGGCGTGCCCGGCGGAGTTCCCGTGGCGCACAAGTTCGGAGAGCGCCGCCGCCGTTCGGGGACCATCCAACTGCATGATTGCGGCATCGTTTATGGGAAGAAGCCGTATCTCCTTTGCGTCATGAGTCGCGGTACGGATATGGGCAAGCTCGCGGCTGCCATTCGGGACATCTCCAAGCTCGCCTACTCCGAATCTCAGAAATAGGGCGTTCCGACAATCCAGGTCCTTTGGCTGTTCGCGCCTGGGGCTCTCGGCCCAGGCGCGTCTTTTTGCCGGATCATAGACTATCCATGGTGCTGCTCCACATACTTGCCGCCGCCTTCCTGTCCTTGGCCGCTCAAGCCCGGGCGCAGACGATCGTGCAGGGCCGCGCGGTTCCCGTGTTCCCGGCAGTCGTCCCGATCTCGGCGGCGGCTTCCGCGGTCCAGCCCCTGATCCCATCGGCCTTGCCCGTTCCCATCAGCCTGCCGGCATCCGTGCAGGGGCTGGGAGGCGTTTCCGTCGAGATCCCGGTCTCTCGGGAGTCTCTCCCGGTAAACGGCGCGGTGGTCGGCGTGGAGTATGCCGTTGAGGCGCACGATGGTTCCTCGGCGCATGCGGCGCCGGTCGCGCAGGTCCGCCGGACGCTCATGCAGGCGAAGCCTTTGCCCGTCTCCGCGGGGCTCCAGGGCCTGCGCAAGAGCTTGGATAAGGCCCGGTCCACGCAGAGCGAGGTGCAGTCCGCGGCATTCTCCGCTTTGATGGACCAGGCCTTTGACGGGAAGTCCATCCGGAAGGGCGTGGCTGAGGCGGTCCATGCCCAGGCAGGGGCTTTCCTCAGCCAGAAGAACGCTCGGCCTGCGCTCGCGCAGCGCAGCCTGGAGAGCATCGAAGAGCTCAACATCGGCACCTACAATCTCCTCAATCTCTTCCAGATGGTGGGAAAATATCTTCAGGTCCAGCGCGGCGGGCTGCAGCAGCTCAAGAAGCCCAAGGCCAAGGAAGAGCAGCAGCGCCTGGAGCAGGGCAAGGCTATATTGGACCTCAAGCTCGACGTGCTCGTGGTCCAGGAAGTTGAGAACGTCGAGGCTTTGGAGGCTTTCAACCGGCATTTCCTGGGAGGAGCCTACCGGGTGTTCCTCATCGAGGGCAATGATGAGCGCGGCATCGATATCGGATTTCTGGTGAAGAAGGACCTTCCGATGGAGATAGAACAGCGCAGTCATAAGGGCGAGAAGTGGAACGACCCCGTCTTCGGAGCGGGGAGTCCGATCTTCTCGCGCGATTTAACCTCCCTCATCTTTCGCGCGCAAGGGCAGGTCCGGCCGCTCTTCATCTTCTTCGGCGGGCATTTCAAGTCCAAGCGCGACCGTCCCGGCGACCGCGAATCCGCCGTGATGCGGCGCGCGCAGATGGAGCGCGCCGCCGAGATCATGGGACGATACCGCAAGGAGTTCGGCAACGATGTTCCGCTCATGCTGGCCGCGGATTTCAACGGGGACCTCAACGCCGGCTCGGAGTTCGCGGCGTTCTGGAAGAAGGCCGGTCTCATCAACAGCCTGGACTTAGGCGATGCGCCGGTGCCGATGAAGGATCGGGTGACGCATACCTACCATCCGGGAAAGGGGCCGGTCAGCGCGGTGCAGATGGACGGCGTCCTGGTCTCTGCGTCCATGCGCAGGCTCGTGGCCCGCTCCGGGATCTACCGCTACAAGAATCCCGACGGCAGCGAGCGCCCAATCCCGAAGACGCGCAAGGAGCGGGACAAGAATCCCTCGGACCACTTTCCGCTCTGGCTCAAATTGAAGTTCCAGCCGCTCTTGAAGAGCCTCGGACTCTAAAGCCGCACGCACTAAAGAAGAAGGCCCGGCGGACTCGCCGGGCCTTCTTCTTTCTAAGAGCGGCTTACTGCGCGCACTGGTATTTGAGTTCGCACATCTTGTAGGTCGACAGGCTGGTCTTGAACTCTACCTTCCCGCTCTTGAGGCATTTCCCGACGATCTTGGAGATCATGTCCTTTCCGCCGAACTTTGAGTCCGGGATCTTGCGTCCGTCGATGCAGGACTGATAGTAGGAGGTGACCTGCTTCTGGTAGCGGCTCAGCTGGGATTGCCCTTTGCCGCGGGCGCGCGAGTTCTCCGGCTTGAACTCGAAGATCGTGCACATCGCGCCGCTTACGCAGTCGGGCCGTTCGTCTCCTCCCACGAAGGCCGTGTCCTTGACGCCGCAGGAGTGCCGGGATTCCGCTTCCATGCGCTTGTGCTGCTGTTTGCCGTATTCCTCGGCCTGCTGCACGAGCGGGTGATTGACTCCCCGCAGCGAGCCGTTGGCCTGGATCTTCACGATGCGCTCCCACTGCTTGTCCATGTCCTTGACCACGGGCTCGGTCTCTTTGGGGAGGGGGAAGGATTTGACCCAATCATCGCGCCACTTGTCGAGTTCCTTGTATTCCGCCGCGAGGGGATCGGCTTTTGACTTGATCTCCTGACCGATCTTCTGCGCCTGCGCTCGCATGGCGTTGCGGTCTCCGGTCTCCGTGGGTTCGGAGTCCGCTCCGCAGGCCGCTTCCCATATATCGTGCATGGCCTTGCAGTCGAGCTGGGTGAAGGCTTTCGCTTTGTTGGTCCACTCCTTGGCTTTCCGGCTGAAGTCCTCGGGACTCATGGCCGCGGATGCCGGACGCGCGGACATCGAGATCCAAGCGGCCAGGGTGCAGAGCAGGGCGATCCTTAGTCTGTTCATCAGTGCCTCCGGGATTCCTATTTTCACGGGACCTCGACCGCGTCGATGAGGACCGCGGCGGGATAGTTGTAGCTGTCGGTGCCGGCGTAGAACGCCGTGCCTTTGATGATGAGGCCGTCCTGGGCGTATTCCGTCTTGCGCTTGAGGAAGCGCTCCCAGGCCTTGGCCGCGGCGGAGCCTTTGAGGAAGTAGCCGTGGATGAACTTAATGCTCATCTCGTTCTCTCCGGGCATATTGAGTTTATAGCAGTCGTATTTTTCTCGCGGGGCCGAAGCCAGGAGATAGGTGAAGGTCTTGGGACCCATGCCGGCTTTGAAGGAGACGGGCTTTCCCGCCAGGCTGCGCAGTCCGGACGCGCCTTTTTGGAATGAAGAGAAGTCCGTTTCCGAATAGGTGCGAGCTTCCGCTGCGGCCGCGCTCTTGTACTCGGCGAAAGGTCCTGCGAGCTGCACGCCTTTTCCCGGCAGCTTGGAGGCCAGCGACGTCACCGACTCGACGGGATAGGCCAGCCCGTAGTTGGTGCGGGGCTTGGTCTCCTCTGAGGGAGGCGCGGCCTTGCCGAAGGCTTCCAGGAAGGATTGCGGAGGCTCGATGCCGGGGTCCGCGTCCGCGTTTCCTCCAGCTTTTTCGAGCATATAGGAGGACGGGTCTGCATCGAGGTCCTTGAGCTCCGCGGGCTTGGTGATGAGGAGGTTCTTTTTGTCCTCATCCATATATTTGTAGTAGCCCGCGGGATTGCTGAAGAAGACGTTGCCTTTGAGCGCGGTCCGGTCGTTGCCGAAGGTATTGCTCACTGCGTAGCCCGCGGAGCCGCCCTCGGTATGGGTGTAGGCGATGACGTTGTTCTCGAGCACGGTCTTGCCTTCCCGTCCCACGAAGACGGGGATGCCTCCTCCTTGAGTGGGATAGAACCAGGTGAAGGCGAAGGTGCAGTTGCGGATATGGACGGCCGCTCCCTTCTGAGAGGATCGCGTGGAGAGACCTTCGCGGAAGGTGTCCACGATGAAGGTGTTGACGACCTCGTTGTCCGGCCCCGTCCAGGGGCTTTCGATGCCCGGGCCCAGGGGGTTGAGCAGGACGCAGTTGCGGATCTTGACGTTGGCTCCGGAGACGTGGAGCGCCCGGCCGGGATAGGATTTCGCGATGTTGATGCTCCCGTCGTCGTAGTAGCCGTTGCGGGACTGCGCGTTGAGCGTGAAGCCGTCGAGGATCAGCCCGCCGGCGTCGGCGCCTTCCTTGCTCGCGATGATGCCTTCGGGCAGGCCGGTCCAATCCCCGGCGTAGTCCTTGGCGCGCTCCAATACAGTGGGATGCTTGAACGGGTCGCGCGCGCTGAAGTCCGAGGCGTAGCCTCCCACGAGGGTCAGGTCCGGGACCTTGATCATGAAATGGCCGCAGCCGCCCTTGCCGTTGTAGGTTCCTTCGGCTACGTGGATGACGTCTCCGCGCACGGCCTTGTCCAAGGCTTTCCAAAGAAGTCCCGAGGGAGCTTCCTTCGTTCCGCTGCCTTCCGCGCCGGCCCGGACGTATAGGTCCGCTGCGCGCGCGGTCCCTGCCAGCAGCATGGCTGCGAAGAGCGCTCCGATCATATTGAGAAAAGGACGTTTTCCTGTTTTCATTGTTCCCCCAATGATAAGAATAATAATTTCGCGAGGATATAGTATTTCCAGCTTTCCGCGCAAGTTATTTTGGGAAGGCGGAACGGACGGCGCTGCGGAACTGCTCGCGCTGCTTCGGGTCTTCGAGCCGGCTGAATAGCTCTCGCGGGAGTTCCAGCTGGACTCCGGCTTGTCGGGCTCTGTTGACGAGATTGGAACTGGAGCGGCCGGGCAGGCGCCGGCAGGGCTCTTCCGTCTCGAATCCTGCCTTGCGCAGGGCCGCGGCGGTCTTTTCGCGCAGAGGGGCATTGGCTCCGCCGATGCAGACTCCGAGGCCGGCGTCCTTGGAACCGTGGACTGAGAGACCCCACTCGGTCTTGCGGGCCAGGGATAGAGCGTCGGGCTCGTCGAACTTCGCTGACGTGACGTGCATTCGGCGGTTTTTGGGAATCAGGCCTTCAAGGAGATAGAGGTTCCAGTCGTTTCCAGCCAGGGTGCGCGCAAGCCGGGAGGTGCCGGGCTCTATGTCTCCTCCGTGCGGAGCGAACACCGTGACCGCGGCTTGGCGGTCTTGGACCAGGATGCGGAAATCCTTGTTCTCCTTGAAATTCTCCCGGAGTTCCTGCCAGGAGCCGCATTCCGGCGTGCAGGGAGCGTTTTTTTGAGGGAGCGGCGCTGCCCAGAGCAGGGTCGAGCAGAAGGCTGCCGCCAGCCGGAGCATCATCCTTCGAGCATAGCAACATTCCTGATGCGCTGAAAGTCCGACCGCAAAAAAACTGTTCTGGGCAAGAACATAAAAAAGTAATATGGACCCGGGTGCTTGGCGCCTCGGGTCCATAAGTTGTGAAAGTTCCAGGCAGGCGGCAAGGGATATCCATGAAACACCTCGCGGTTCTGTTTTTTTCGGCGGTATTTTTCCCGGCCTCGGCTTTCGCAGGGACAGGGGATGACGACTCTTTGGAGTTTTTCGCGGAAGAGGCCAAGGTCCTGACCTCCGCTTCCAAGCATCCTCAGACCGCTGCCGAGGCTCCGGGCTCGGCGTATATCATCACGGACCAGGACATCGAACGCTACGGCTACCGGAGCGTGGCCGAGGCTCTGCAGAGCGTCCCCGGATTCTTCGTGACCACCGACCGCAATTACACCTTCCTATGGGTGCGCGGCGTGTATCGGCCCGGCGACTACAACACGCATATCCTGTACATGATCAATGGGCACAGGCTCAATGAATCCTTGTATGCCAGCACCAATCTGGAGATCGACTGCCCCGTGGATATCGGGGCGGTCTCCCGCATCGAGGTGGTCAAGGGGCCCGGCTCTTCCGTGCATGGAGACAACGCCTTCTTCGGCGTGGTCAACATCGTGACCAAGACGATCAAGGACGAGCGCGGGGCCGTGGGCGCGCAGGCAGGTTCTCAGCGCACCTATCAGGGGCATGCGCGCGCCGCCGGCCGGTTCTCGAAGGACGCGGAATTCTTCTTCGCGGGTTCCGCCTACCGCAGCCAAGGCGAGGACCTTCAGTTCCCGCAGGTCACGGCCCATGATGACGGCTGGTTCAGGGACAGCGACCGCGAACAGACCGGTTCGGTCTTCGCGTCCGCGAAGGTCTCGAATCTTTTTCTGCAGGCGAGCTATTCCAGCCGGGAGAAGCGCATTCCCACGGGTTCGTTCTCCTCTTTCAACGGACAGCCGGCTTCTTTTACGCGCGACAACCGCGGTTTCCTGGACGCGCAGGGCCAGTGGGGGAGCCTGGAGACGCTGCAGGCCTCCGCGCGGGCGTATTATGACGACTACGCCTATGACGCGGACTTCCTGACCATCAGTCCGGCCCCGCCTCCGGATACCTATCTCAACCGCGACCTGGGCCGTTTGCGCTGGTTCGGCGAGGAAGTCCGGCTGAGCAAGAACCTCTTCGGCGAGAATCTCTTCATGTTCGGCCAGGAGTACGAGCAGAGCGTCTACGGTCTGCTCAAGAACTTCGACGCGGACCCTCTGGTCGTCAACACGGACGTCGGAGTGCGCCCTCATCGCTGGGCGCTCTTCATCCAGCAGGATCTCCGAGCGCATGAGAAGCTCACGCTCTCCGGAGGCGTGCGCATGGATCGCTACAAGTCTTTCGGCAACACCTACAACACCCGCGGCTCCGCGGTCTTGCGTCCTTTTGAGAACAGCGTTTGGAAATTCCTCTACGGCACGGCTTTTCGCGCGCCTGTCCCGGCGGAGACCGACTTCAGCCAGCCCGGCATATTCGATCCCAACGCCGGTCTGCGGCCCGAGAAGATGCAGACCTTGGAGACGCGCTGGGAGCAGTCCTTGGGCCGAGGACAGAACCTGTCTTTGGGCTTTTTCCGCAACCGCATCAAGCAGCTCATCTCCCAGGTCACGGATCCGGTGACCGGCGTCGGGCGCTATGAGAATCAGGAGAACCTGCTCTCGCAAGGGATGGAGCTGGACTTCCGGCTCAGGCCTTGGCATGGGGTGTCCGCGCGCGCGGCCTATGTCTTTCAAAAGACGCGCTTTGACGGCGGCGAGGAACTGGGCAATTCTCCGCGGCATGTGGCGGACTTCGGCGTGGACGTCTCGGGTTTGGACGGCCGCGCAAACGCATCCGTGGATTCCTTGGTCATCGGGTCCAGGCGGAGCATGCAGGGCACGACCTTGGCTTCGACGCCCGTCTATAACGCGCACTTGCGCGCCAAGCCCTGGCACGAGGGCCTGATCCTGACCCTTTCCGTATATAACCTCACGGACGCGGACGTGCTGGGCTCGGGCGCGAGCGAGCACGTGCAGGATGCCCTGCCGCAGGGCTCGCGCCGCGTCATCGGCGGCATCGAATACCGTTGGTAGCCGGCAGCTGCTTTTAAAACTTATTCCGACAGAAGATTATGCCGGGTCCGCGGCGGCAATGGGCGCGGCGGGCTGAGCTTGTTCCGGTCCCAGGCGGCCGCGCTCCATCCAGCGCTTGGCCAGGACAAGCCCGATGGGCGTGGCCATGGCGATGACTGAGTAGATGAGCCACATCCTGCCGGTATTCATGGGAAGTCCGCTCTCCGGCTTGGGGCAATAGCGCGCGATGAAGTAGCCGGAGTAGGAGGCCGTGATCATCTTGGTCATGAACCACGGCAGCTGCCCGATGCCTTGATACATCCCCACCTTGCCGGGAGGCGCGATCTCCGCGATCCACTGCAAAAAGCGCGGGCTCCAGACCGCTTCTCCCAGGGACATGAAGAGGATGTACGTAAGGAACATGTAGACGTTGGGGGGGGCCGCGAGCAGGAAGGTCGGCGCGGCCATGATGAGCGTGCCCGCGATCATCACGCGGTAGATGTCCATGCGCGCGGTCATGGCCGCCACGATGGGCGAGAGCACGAAGATCAAGAGCGGGTTCAGGTTGGAGAAGAACTCGTAGTAGCGGCTGACCGTGGTCCCCGCGAAGGCCCTGTCCAGATAGTAGGGGACCGTGAGCCAGTTGTGCGCGAAGAGCGTCTGCACGGGGACCAGGATGAAGATGAAGAAGACGAAGCGCGCGTCCGAGAACGCCTCCATGTAGGAGCGCACCGTGCCCCAGAAGCCGTGCGCGATGCCCGCTTCTTCCTTGGGCGCGCCGGCCGCGGTCGCGGCTTCGACGGCCTGCGCATGCGCATGGCGGCTGAGCAGGCAGAGCACGGTCAGCAGGCTCACGCACGTGAGTCCCGCGTAGACCCAGAACACCGCGGCCAGGCCGTTGGGCGGGAGGACCCCGGCGAAGTGCCGGCGCGTGACAGGCGAGATGAAGCCGGAGAAGAAGGAGCCCAGGTTCATCCCGCCGTAGAGCATGGCATAGGCCACGGCCGCGGTCTCAGGCGTCGAGTAGTACTTGATCGCGGCGTAGGAGGCCGGCTGGAACACGCCGTAGGCCGCGACCATGACGAGCAGGCCGCCGGAGAAGAGCAGGAACATGGGAGAGAAGACGCCGTGGCCCAGGGGGATGGAGCCTGAGAGCGCGACCAATGCTCGGCCGATGAGCATGAGCGCGATGGAGAGCAGCAGGGATTTGCGCACGCCGATGCGGTCCGAGAGCCCGCCGAGGAAGACCATGGCGAAGGTGATGCCGCCCGTGACCGCGCCGTAGACCCAGCCGGAATGCAGATCGCTCAGGCCGATGTTCTCGGAGCAGAACTTGCCCAGGATGGTCAGGATTCCGAAATAGACGAGGCCGTCGATGATGTAGATGATGTTGACGCCCCAGACCGCGCGGGGCGCGCGGGAGAAGGAGCTCAGAGTGGTCTTGAGTTCGCGGAAGCTGTCGCTGATTATCTTCGAGATCATGATGTCCTCTTGTTATCGTATCCTGGCGAGAGCTTCCTGCATCCGCGTGAAGAAGCCCGGGCCGAAGCCGCAGGCGCTCGAGGAGAGCTCTTCTTCCAGGCTGTCGCGCGCGTGCTTGGCCTGTTCGTTGTAGGCATGGCCGTCCAGCTTGGCCCTCACCTTGGCTTGCTGTCTGTCCAAGTCCGAGGCCGATGGATAGTGCTCCATCTGGTATTGCGTATTACAGAAGAGGGGCTTGATCGAAGGGTCTGCCTGGATGTCTTCCACATGGGTCTGCTCATGCGCGTCCAGGGCGGCTCCTTCCCACTCGCACAAAGGCCGGGGCACGCCTTTCGCGCAGAGGTCCGGGGTGTTCGTCTCTTCCGAACAGAACTCATGCGAGCCCCCGCCGTTCTCCGGGGAGCCGGCGGCGGTCAGGTCGAAGCCCGGATAGGTTCTCTGGATCTCAAATTCCACGAGATCCATGAGGTCCTCCTCGCTCTGCGCGCCGGGGCCCAAGGATTCGTAGGCGTCGCGCATGTGCAGGAGGAATTCGATGTCCTTGAGCAGGGACTCGGTCTGGCGGCAGCGGTCCGGCGCCTCGGAGGAGTCCTGGGGCGCGTCCCCGAAGGAGAGGGAGAGCTCGATGCTCGAACCCGGCTCGCAGCGGGGCGTTATCGTGGAGAGGCTCCCGACCTGCGAGGTCAGCGACAGGGACTTCCTGTTCAGGTCTTGCGCGAATTGCGCCGGAGAGCGCTCGATCTTGGTCCCGTAACAGCCAAGCTTGCGGCCGGCTTTTCCGTCCGCGGAGGTGAAATAGACCGTGGGAGACTCGATCTCCAGGATGATGCGGCCGTTCTCCGAGCCTCCCTTGAGCGCCCACTCATGGATGGCGGGATAGCGGTCTCCTGGGTCGACCTGGTGGGTGGAGAAGTCCCGCCAGTCCCTGCATGAGCCGGAATCCTTGCTCACGCATTGGCGGCCCGACTGTTCGACGGAGATGTTCACGGAGGCCGAGCCGAGGAGATATTCCTTCTTGCCGTTGGGCTTGCCGGTCTTGGGATCGTAGTATTCGCTGATGTGGACGTAGCCCACGAATTCCTCGGTGACCGCGTAGGAGAGGCTCAGGGAGCTCCAGCCGCCGCTGGGAGGGTCCGAGTCCTTCCCGCGCACGATGATCCGGCCTTTGAAGGGGATCGCGGCAGGAACCGGGATCTCCGGCTCATCGGAGCCGCTGAAAGCGGAAAGGCTGCTCAAGATGCCGCGGCGCATGCGGTTCGTGTTCTCCACGACTTGCGCGACCTTGTCTTGGGGCGTGGCGGGGAGGCCGAAGCTCGGCATGTTCGGGGCAGGCTGAGGCATGCTCCTCTGCAGTTCCTGCGCGGCTCTCTGCAGCTCTTCGAGCTGCTGTCGGAGCGTCTGGACGTCCTCGGCGCAGGCAAAGGATGAGAACAGGGCTATGAGCAGGAGTGAGCAATGCATTGATTTATTATACTCCTCTTAAAAGCTTCCATGCTTGCGCGTAGATGCGGGAGGCGGCCTCTATGGAGTTGAGGTTGACGTATTCGTCCGGGCCGTGGAAGTTCTCTCCGGTGGGCCCGATGATGACCGTGGGAATGCCGAATCCATTGAGAATATACGATTCATTGGCAGGCCCGGCGATCTTAAGGGGCAAGACCTTTCCCAGGATCTTTCGAGCCGCGGCCCGCACTGCCGAGACCACGGGCGCGGCAGGGTCGGCTTGGCTCGGCGGGATGTAGTATTCCTGCGCCCATTCGACCTTGAGGGCCGGGTGTTCGCGGCTGAAATCCGCAAGAAGGGCTTCGACTTTGGCGCGCAGCTCTTCGACCGGCAGGTCCGGGATGAGGCGGGAATCGACCTGCAGCTGCACGTCGTCGGGAGTCAGCCCGTAGGACTGTCCTCCGTGCAGGATGACCGGAGTGAGCACGGTCGCATACGGCGCGTAGAGTCCGCTGCCTCGCTTGGAGAGCAGTTCCTTGGAGAGGTCTTCAAGGGCCAGCATGATCCGGGCCGCGCCCGTCAGGGCGTTGGCGCCGAGACCCTGCTCTTCCTGCCATTGATGAGAGCCCGTATGCTTTCCCTTTCCCCGCACGCGGACCCGGAAGCGCCAGACTCCGCGGTGGCCTACGGTGATGTTGTCGTTGCCGGAATAGGCATAGATCGCGCCCAGGCCTTGGAGCTTCCCTTTCGCATGGAGCAGCTTGATGCCGAGATCGCCGGTCGCGCCGGCTTCCTCATCCGGGACCGCGAGCAGGCTCAGACAGCGGCGGGGGGAGAGCTTCTGCACTTTCAGGAGGGCTCCCATCGCGGCGACGATCCCGCCCTTGTCGTCTAATGCGCCGCGGCCGTAGAGCTTGCCGTCCTCGATGTCCGCCGCGAAGGGAGGATGCTTCCAGACGCTCTCATCTCCGACGGGAACGGTGTCCATGTGCCCGACGATGAGCAAGCCCGGGACATCCTCGGGTCCCACGCTGATCTTGAGCACAGGACGGCCCGGACTCGCCTCGAAGCGCTCCACGCGCATTCCGTGCGCGAGCGCGAACTCCTGGAGCAGGTCCGCGACGTTTTTTTCGGGATTCACGCCGTTGACGGACGGCGCTGAGACCAGGGCCTTGAGCAGAGCCGCGAGCTCCGGCGCGAGAGCGCGCGCATGCTCTTTGCGGAGCGCGGTTCTTCGTTCGGATGCGGGGGGCTGTGTCTGCGCGAGGACGGAGGTTTCGTCCAGGGTCGGCTTGGGGCGGGCGTTGTCGAAAGAAGAGTCGAGCGCTGAGGGCTCCTTCATTCGCAGAGAAGAAGAGAGGCCTTGGAGAACTCCGAGGTTCTTGGCCGACTGCCGCGGCTGTCGGAACGAAGCAAAGAGCCCATCGCCCTTCTTCGCTGCGGCGATCGGATTCCCTGTGCGTGCCTGGTCGAGCGGTGCTTCGACGGGCTTCAGGAATATCTCCGAGGGGAGCGCCGTCGTTTGCGCGGGGTCGAAGGATGCGGCAAACTGCGGGAAGATTCCCGACGGGAGCAGGCCGGAGGCGAACGGCATGTCCGTGCGCGCGGTCCATGCCGCCGGGAGGCTTCCCATCATTGCGGACTCCGGCGCCAGGAGCGCCGCTGAGTTCACGCTCGCGGGCAGGACGATAGCGGTCGGATGAGACAGGGTCGCGTTCTGCGCCGAAGCATTTCCGGACAGGAGGGACAGGAGCGCGATGCGCGTGAGAGCCGACCAAGCAGAGAAGGGGAGCATTCAGCCTTTTCCTTTATATGAGGACGACCCATTATCCCTATTCTCGGCCCCAAGGACCTGGGCCCATGGGGCCGAGAAGCTCAGATAAAAGACCTAGCCCGGATTCCGCGGTTGACCCTCTCCGGAAAAATCAGACATGGACAGACTTGAGGCCGACTGAATTTTTCCGGCTAGGCGGCGCGTTCGCGCAGGAAGTATGCTCCGGCCGGGATGGCGAGCGCGCCGAAGATCACGTAGAGCCGCCAATAGGTGGAGTGCAGGGCCGCCCAGAATCCGACGGCGCCATGCGCATTCATCCACCAAGCCGTCATGCCGATGCTGAAGGTGGCCAGGGTCACGCAGAGCATGAGGGTGATGATCCTGCGGGCAGGCACCTTCCAATCCGTGAACAGCGCCGTCAGGAACACTCCGAGCAGGGGGCCGTAGGTGAAGGCCACGATGCGGAATCCCAGCCAGAGCAGGCGATCCAGATTCTTGAGCACGAGCGCGAAGACCATGAAGAGCAGTCCGAAGCCTATGAAGGAGAGCTTTGAGACCTTTACGCAGCGCTCTTCGCTCGCGTTCTTCCCCCAGAAGGGCTTGTAGAAGTCCATGGTGAAGGCCGTGGAGAGCGAGGCCAGCGCCGAGTCCGAACTGCCCATGGCCGCCGAGGCTACGGCCGCCAGCAGCAATCCGCGCAGTCCCTCCGGCAGGGTCGTGAGGATGAAGCGCGGGAATATGTGGTCCGGGTCCGTCATCCCGGCCGTGAGCTCCGGATGGGCCAGGGAGTAGGCATAGAGCGACACGCCGATGCTCAGGAAGAGGAAGGTGATCGGGATTCCGGCCAAGCCCGAGATCATGAGGCTCCAGCGGGCCTTCTTGGGGTCGCTGCAGGCCAGCAGGCGCTGGACCATGTCCTGGTCCGTGCCGTAGGCGGCCGAGGATTGGAAGAAGCCCCAGACGGCGAGCAGGGCGAAGAGCCCGAGATTATCGGGCTTGAGCAGTTCCAGAAAGTTGAATTTGTTGTAGACCGTGCCGTCCGGCTTGATCGCGTGGCGTCCGGCTTCGATGATGCCGCTCACCCCGCCGGGGACATGGAGCACGATGTAGCTCAGCGCGATGAGCGCGCCGGAGACGAGGAGCACGAACTGCAGGAGGTCCGTCCAGGCGATGGCCCGGCCTCCGCCCATGGTGGTATAGGCGAGGATGATGGTGATGACGATGATCACGCATTCGGAATAGGGGAGGCTTCCGCCCGAGACGACCTCCAGGACCTTGGCGATGGCTACGATGCGCACCGTGGAGGCCAGGGTGCGCGAGAGGAGGAAGTAGCTCGCGCAGGCCGTGCGCACGGGCGGGCCGAAGCGCTCGGCCGCGTACTGATAGATGGAGGTCACGCCCAGGCGCTGGTACACAGGCAGGAAGACTGTGGCCACGAAGAACGCGGCCGCGATGTCCCCGGCGTTGCTGAAGAGGTAGCGGTAGTCCGCGCTGAAGCCTTCGGCAGGGGTCCCCACGAAGGTGAGCGCGCTGATGCAGGTGGCCAGGAAGCTGGTGGTGGTGACCAGCCAGTGGATGGACCTGCCGGCCAGGAAATAGTCGTCGGTGGTCTTGTGCGTGCGGCGCGCGGCCCACCAGCCGATGGAGGCCAAGGCCGCGAGATACGCGAGAAGGATTGCCGTATCGAGAATGCCGAGTTTCATTGAGGATGCCTGCGTCATTCTCGCAGTTCGCCCCCGCGCCAGTCAATCGGAGGGTGCAGGCGCGATATTGCGGCGCGCGGCGGCACTTTGTAGATTGGTGCTATTGTGGCTTGGGAAACAGTCCGGCAACGATGAACTTGGCGCTGAGCACCGCGGCGGTGAGCGCAATGCTGAGCCCCTTTTCCATGCCGGGCAAGGCGGTTTTCCCGCTGGGAGAGATCATTTCCGGCGCTGATAACGAGTTCTCCGCTCAGCCCGTGACGCAAAACGAGGTCTCGGCGGCCCGGATAGCGGCCTCCGGCGCGCAAAGCATCGGCGCCGCGCTCGAACAGGTTCCCGGGATATCCTTCGGCATAGGGCCGCGCCGCGAAATGGCGATCAACATGCGCGGGTTCAGCCAGTTCGACATCCCGATAATGTTCGACGGCATTCCGCAGAGCGTGCCCTATGACGGTTATATCGATCCCGGCAAGATGCCGGTCTCCAATGTGTCTAAAATCTCGGTCACAAAAGGCGCGGGCTCGGCTTTGAACGGTCCCAACGCGATGGGCGGCGTGATCAACGTCGTCACCGTGAAGCCGCAAAAGGAGCTTGAGATCGCGGCGCAGGGCGACTTCTCGGAATCCACGAACAAAGGCGCGTCCTTGAACGTCGGCTCGAGGCACGACCTGTATTATTTCACCGTCGGCGGCAGCTATGCGCAGTCGGACGGGTTCAAGATGTCGGACAAGTTCACCCCGACGGCCGATGAACCGGGCCGCATCCGCGCGAATTCGGCGCATATCAGCCGCAATCTTTCCGCCAAATTCGGCGCAACGCCCGCCGACGGGCATGAATACGCCTTCGGCCTGAATGTCCTCTCCAGCCGGTGGGGGCTGCCGCCGGACGCGACCGCCGCATCGCCCAGGTACTGGCGCTTTTCCGACTGGGACAAGAAGACCTTTTATCTCGCGGGCGACACCGCGCTCTTTGACGGCGGCTCCATGCGCACCCGGCTGTATCACGACAAGTATCACAACATCCTGGACGCCTACGACGACGCGACCTTTACGACCCAGAAGAAAACCTCGTCTTACCACAGCACCTACGACGACTATTCCTGGGGCGGCTCGGCGGCGCCGGAAGTGAAGCTCGGTCCGCGCAACACGCTGGGCATGAATTTCACTCTCAAATATGACGTCCACCGCTCACGGTCCGACAACGGCAACGGAACCGGCGTGACCATGGGCAGCTGGGATCGGTACTCGCAGGCGATTTATTCCGCTGCGGCGCAGGATCAGCTTTCTCTCAGCGGGGCCCTTTCTTTGACGGCGGGAGCAAGCTATGACGTTCAGCGTCCTCTTGACGCCAACGGCGGCGCGGTGCGCGCCGTGGAAAGTTCCTTCAACCCTCAGGTTGGAGCGAACTGGGCGTTCGCGGAGGATGGGCGCGTATACGCAGGTGTCGGAAAGAAAACGCGCTTTCCGACCCTCAAGGAGCTTTACTCGAGCTATCTGGGACTTAATACTCCCAACCCGAACCTGTCGTCGGAACGCGCGGTCAGCTATGAGCTCGGGGCGGAGAAGTTCTTCGAGCCGCTCAAGACGAGATTGGCCGCCGTCCTGTATTATTCCGACATCAGCGGATTGATCACCACGATGGGTTCCGGCGCCAACAAGCAATGGACCAACGTCGGCAAGGCGAGCTATCGAGGCGTCGAACTTTCCGCGCAAACCGCGCCCATATCGGAGAATATCCTCGAATTCAATTACGCCTATCTCGACGCCAGAGACGAGACCCCCGGCGCGGCGACGAGCAATCTGGCCGACCGCCCCGCCCACAAGCTCTTCCTGAGCGACGCCTGGCAGGCCGCGAAGTGGCTGAGATTCTTCGGCAAGGTGCTCGCCTATTCTGAGCGCTATTATCAGCCGACGGCGTCGACGTGGGGCACCGTGTCCTGCTATTGGACCGCCGACGCCAACGCCGAGATGTCGCTTTACACCGGCCTGTCGCTGCAGGCCGGTGCGCGCAACATCTTCGACCGGAATTATTCGGAAAGCTACGGCTACCCGCAGGAAGGCCGCGTATTCTTCGCGGCGGCGAAGTATAGCTTCTGAGGGAGGCCCGGGCCCTTGACCGGCAAGCAAGTTTTCCTTACCCTCATAAAAAGGAGCATGCGTTCTGACGGCGCAGGCATTTCGAGGAGGGGCGTATGAGAAATGGGAAAAAGGATCACATGGCTTTTATCGAGTCGCCGGCTTTCCTGTCCGGCGCTGCATTCGGCGTCGTGGCGGTGCTTTGCGCGGTCGCGTTTTTTTACAGTCCAGAGAAGAAAGAGAGTCCCCTGGAAGCCATTCCGTTCAATTTGCAGACTTCTCCGGTGGCGCCCGCTCCCAAACCTTTTGTGAGCAGTCTGCCGGTCCGGAGCGCTCCAGCCGCAGGGGATTTGGGCGAGCATCAGGAGCCCAGCCCGGACGTCGCGCGGACCGAGAAGGACGGCGCGGGTTCCGTCGACGAGGAGCCGCGGGAAAAGGGTTCGGCTGAGAAATCCGCCGACGAGACGGGCTACGGACAGACCGAGGTTCCTCCCGCGGAGTTCAGCGATCTGCGCGGACCAGGGGGGGGCGATCAGCCTTCCGGAGCGGTCAGCGCGTCGCCGGCCGCTGCTGCGCCGGCGGCTTCCCGGCAGGATCAGGAGGATCTTACGGATGAGGAGATCGCAAGCGCCGTCACGGGCTCGGAGGGAGGGCCTATAGAAGGCCGCGTTCCCGGCCGGGTCTATTCCGCCAGGACGGGCGGAGGTTCCTCGGCGCGCGGCTCGAAAGGGCTGGCGCATTTCTCCAACACTCTGATGGCGGGCGGTGCGGGCAAGGGTTCCTCGGATCAGGCGAATTACGCGCCGACCGCGGCCATGGCGGGAAATACGGGCAGCGCAGCCTTGAGCGGAGGGGGGCTGGTCGGAGGCAGCCTGCAGTCAGGCACCGGCCTGCAGCCGGGCGGAAATCCCGTGGTCCCTATCGGCGGAGGGGAAAAGAAGCCGGAGCCTCCTCCGGCGCCTATCGTTCCTGCGACGCCCAAGGAGATCAACGCGCAAGCAGCGAAACATCTGGATATCGCGGTCAAATATCAAGCCCAGGTCATAACGCCGTTCATCCAGCTGGAGAAAAAAGACGGCAGCGCGTACCGCACAGGGATCGGCAAGGCCATGAAGACTCTCAAGGCTCTGGATCTGTACATTCAGCGGCTAAGGGCGGCGCAGGAAAAAATGGGCCCGGAGGCGGATGGGGTCCTGGCGGAACTTCATGAACTGATCTCGGGGGAAGGGAGATCTGCGGTCGCGGGCAGTTCCGCAGGCGAGTTCCTGCGCAGGCTCCAAACCGCCGACAAGAGCATCGGCAGCGGCCTCTCAGAGATCGGCCTGCTTCCTAACAAGTGCGTCTTCAGCGTTAAAAAGGGTTCAAGCGTGAATCTTCACAATGCGTCGGCGTTGGCGCACGACCGACTCAATAGAGGAATCGAGCAGGCCATCAATGTCCGAGGCGAATGTCTCAAGGCCGCGGATGCCGTACTCAAGGAACCCCTGCCTCTTCCGATCCTGCCGGGACCTTCGAAGCCGGCCGAGCCGAAGAAGTTCCCGTCGCCGGCTCCTGTTCTGCCCGGTCCCGGAGATCCGGGCGGCGTGCAAAAATACATCGCGGCTCAACTGCGGCTGGCGGCTTCGCAGATCACTCCCGTCCGGAAGGCGGCCAAGGTGCGCGGCAAGGTCCTCGGAAAGCCGAAGACCGAGCTTGCGAAGAGGACTTGGAATTTCAACATCCAGATCAAGCGGAATTGCGATACGGTCCAGGCGAAATATCCCAGCTATCCCGACAACGCGACCAGGAACAATCTCGTCGCGCACGTGGACGCCTCCGAGAACTCCTCCGGAGTCGCGGTCAACACCCTGGTCGCGCGGGATCAACTGCCGGTCGATGCGAAGTCTCTGCATTCGACGTCCTTGTCCGGAGACGAGGCCGGCCGGTCGTATGTGCGGCTTTGCGAGAGTTATTATGAATTGAAGACCTTGGCCGCCGACGCGGCGAAAAAACAGAAGCCGCGTCCCGATTGAGAAGAAGCAGGGGAACTTCCTGGTATAATCCCAGGGATGCTGCAAGCTCTTATACTGTGGGTGATCGTATTTTTCACGATCAATTTCTTCGTGCAGGTGGCGCGCAAGCCTACGGAGCTCCTGCGCTTCGCCCGCTTCGGCTCGGAGAAGAGCGTGCATCGGACGTGGAAGGAATTCGAGGCGGAGTTCCGCGAGCATGGGACTCGCGTCATCACTCCGGAGTTCCTGGCGGCCTTGGCCCAAGTGGAGAGCTCGGGCAATCCCTACGCGCAGCCGGCCTGGGTCTGGCGCTGGAGCAAGGACCCTTCCCGGATCTACGGGCCGCCTTCGAGCGCGGTGGGTCTCATGCAGATCACGGACGGAAACCTTGAGACCGCCGGCCGCTTCTGCATCCGCGAGGGCCGCGTGAGCACCCAGGACTGCTGGTTCAACCCGCTCTATGCGCGGTTGTCCCCGGCGGACTCCGTGGAGATGACCGCCGCCTTCCTTCACTCTCAGGTGCAGCGGATGGCTCCGCAGAAGGCCTCTTTGCGCCAGCGCCAGGAGTTGGCGGCCGTGATCCATCTCTGCGGGCCTGAGAAGGGGCTTCCCTTCGTGCGCTCCGGCTTTGACGCTCAAAGCCTGGGCTCCTGCGGGACTCAGCCCGTGGTCGCCTATGTGCGCCGCGTGATGCAGTACCATCGGGAGATCCTGCGCGCCGCGGGGAAAGGCGCGCAAGGAGGGAGAGCGCATGTTTCTTGAATCAGCCTGCATTCTCCTGCTCAGCCTTTCCGCGGAGCCTTCGCGGGCGGCCGTGAACGCCTTCCCGGAGCCTCCGACCGTGTGGCACGGCATCGATTCGCAGAAGGAATACCTTGCCGGAGTCCTCGGCATAACGGCGTCGGATGGGGATGCCCGGTGGAAGGCTTCGGAACTGGCCAACGCCATAGGGGTCATGCTGGAGCTGCCTTCTTCTTTCCGTTCCTGCACTCAGGGCTTGCGGCGGATCAAGGCCGGCAGGAAGGAGGGGGTCACGGGCTATGTGGAGATGAACGTCGCGCCGGTGGCCTTCATCACGGATGCGGGGGCGGATTATCATGGGATCTCCGGCTGGCTGGTCCATGAGATGACCCATTGCTTTCAGATGGCCCATCCGGATATCCTGGAGGCCTGGGAAGAGAAGTTCTGGAATATTTTTGTTTTCTTCAGCAGTCCGAGGACGCCGTCCGCCACCGGTTACGGCAATGACAGCCCGAAGAATGACATGGCGGAGTCCGTGCGGAGATATTGGGAGCTTGGAAGGGGCATGAAGGCGTCTTTCCCGGACCGCTATGAATTCATCCGCGTCCATATAATGAGCGGCATGGAATTCGAGCCGCATCCGACTCCGACCTGAATACGCGGCGTTCTGTGGGGGGGCGGGCAGGCGACTGCCCGCCCTACCCGATAGCCGACCCTTCTTTCAGACGGAAGCGGCGAGATGTTTTTGTTCCCGGCTAACGGGCCGCGCTTTTCGAAAGGGCGTAGAAGTACGGGAAGTTGTTGAGGTTCAGGTTCCCGATGTTCTGCTCGTCTTGGAATCCCTGGACGTTGTCCCGCGCGGCTTGGAAGCGCGTGGGCTCATAGGTGTAGATCTGCGCAAGATCCTCTTGCGCCAGGCGGCTGATCCTGCGGTAGAGTTCGTTCCTCTTTCCCGCGTCCTGCAAGCAGTTGGCTTCGTCGATCAGTGCGTCGAGCTTGGGGTTCGAATAGCGCTGGGCTTTGGGGAAGTAGCCTTGGCTGTGCAGAAGTTCGAAGACGAATGCCTGCGCGTCCGGGTAATCCGCGTAATAGCCCGCGATGAAGAGGGGCAGGCGGTTATGCTCGGCCAGGTCGTAGAGCTTGGCGCTCTGCATATGCCGTAGGCGGACCTTGAAGCGAGGATTGATCTTCTCTAAGGAAGCCTGAAGGAACTGCGCGATGACTTGTCGGCTCGGGTTGGAGTGGCTGTAGCTCAGCGTGAGAGTGAAGCCCTTCTCCCAAAGCGCTCCTCCGTAGGCTTTCTTGAACGCGGCGGCGGACTTGTCCAGGTCCTGCGCGTAGGGGGGGGCATCCTGTCCGGCCAAGAGCCGGCTGCAGACCGGTCCTGCCGCCCGTTTCCCGCGCAAGCCCATGCCGTTCTTGAGATAGCCTTCGTAGTCGAAGGCATAGGCGAAGCCTTCCCGCACGGAGCGGTCCTTGAAGAAGTCCGGCGGGATGCCCTGTCCGTCGAGTTTGCCGCTGCCGAGGAACTCGGAGTCCGGCTCGACGGCGAAGGTGAAGAAAAGGACCTCGCCCAGCGCGGCGTTCGGGAGTCCGTCGATGACCTTGACCTGGGGGAGCTCCTGGACCTGCGAGAAATCCTGGTCTTCCATGAAGCTGGAGTCCGCGTCGCCGTTCTCCAGCATGCTCAAACGCAGGGCCCGATGGGGCACGATCCGCAGGAAGACCCGGGCCAGCGCCGCGGGCTTGCGCCAATAATGCTCATTGCGCTTGAGAACCAATTGCTTCTCCGGCTCGACCTTCTCAAGCTCGAAGGGGCCGGTGCCGTTCATGTGTTCGTGCAGGAACGTGGAGGCTCGGGGCTGGTTGTTGTAGCGCTCCCACTCTTTTTCGGTTCCGTCCCATTCCCCATGGGCAACGGCCCAGGACTTGGAAACGATGATGGGCAGGGAGGCCAATACCTTAAGGAAGTGGTCGCAGGGCTCATGGAGCTCTACGATCACTTTATCGCCGTCTACGCGCACGGCTTGGGCGGCCTTCTTAAAATCGAGCGTGATCTTTCCGTCCGCGCCGCGCGTTCCGTACACGCCCATGATCGGATGCAGCAGGAGGCTCGAAGGGCCGCCCTCCATGTCTTGGAGCATGAAGCGCAGGAGGGAGTAGCGCACGTCCTCGGGCGTCAGGGGGCTGCCGTCGTGGAAGAGCACGCCCTTGCGGATGGGGAAGGAATAGGCGGTCCGGTCCTTGGAGAGAAGGCCGTTCTCAACGGAGGGGACCTTTTCGGCGAGGAAGGGCTCGAATGCGTCCGCGGCATGGATGCTTTTGAAGGCGATCAGGGGTTCGTAGACGTTGCCGATCACGATCGAGCTGACCGAGTCGAAGGCGTCGGCGGGGTCCAAGGTGAACCATTGCCGGGTGGTCAGATGCACGAAGGTCTCCGGATCGCTCGCCGGGCTTTGCTGCGTTCCCGTGGAAGGAGTCTGCGCGCAAAGGGCTCCGGCCCAAAGCCATGCGAACGCCGCGATCGCGAGAGAGTTTTTCATCGTACCCCGAGCTGAGCGCCGTCGGTGGAATAAAGAACGAACCGGGTCTGGTACGAGCCGTCCCGAGAGTTCCCGTAGGCGGTCTCCACGGTAAGAGTGACGGTCCCGTCCGGGTCCGCCCGCAAGTTCCGCAGATAGTTGCGGCCGCCGCCGTCGTAGTCGCGGGCCCAGAGCAGCCCGCCGTTATTGCTGTATTTGAGCAGGCGGACGGGATAGCCGTTTCCCATCCGGCAGACTCCGGCGACCAGGACGTTGTCCTCGCGGTCCACGAAGAGAGAGGTCGCCGTGCAGTTGTAGGTGCCGTCGGTGTATTCCCATTGGAACTGGCCGTTCCCTCCGTATTTCATGAGCAGGAAGTACTTCTGCGGGGGGACGTTGCGGACTCCGGCGATGAAGAGATTGGCGGAGGAATCCATGGCCGCGGCGTAGGCCGTTTCGTGGTAGCCGTCTGCGTGCTGGTAGGTCCAGAGGGGGTAGCCGCCGGCGCTCATGCGGGTGATCTGCAGGGAGTGGTTCCTCCCGTCGAATTGGTTGAAGACCGTGGAGATGTTGCCCTGTCCGTCCGTGGCTGAGAGGACGTTGTCGTCCCCGTGGTCCCTGAGGGATTGGGCTTGTGCGTTGAGCGCAAGGGCTAGAATGAGCGGAAGAAAGTGCATGTGAAAATGATACCAGACGCGGCGGGCCTATGTCCATGACTTGGCGCGGATGCGTGCAGAATGGGGGTCTTATGGGTGAATTCTGGATAGGCCTATTGGCTTCGACGAGGGGGGTATTTCGGTCCCTGCGGAAAAATATCTCCTTGTATATGCTAAAGATGGGTGACGAAGCAGCACAAGGAGCTTTAAGGCCATGAAAAGAATCCTCGCAGTATTGTTTTTCCTGCCGTTTTTCGTCCAGACCGGCGTCGGAGAGATGGGCTATACCTCTTTTAAGGACATCCGCGCGCAGGTCCGCGCGGGCAAGGGCGCTGCTCCGGTTATCGGTTCCATCGTCCCGGTCAAGTTCCGCGTCGAGGAAGGTCCCGTCGTCGAGCCGGCGGGTGACGTGCTCCATATCAAGGACTCCCAGGTCGCGGCGTTCGTCCAGCGCCTCATCGACATTGAAGTCAAGGTCAATGGGGTCGAGACCCTGACCGACGCCCATGTCGATCGGATCGTGGACGGGATCGTGGCGATGGATATCCGTTTCGTGGACCCCATTCCTACTGAGCGCTGGGATGCGATACTCAAGGCCATGGGCGATCTCATGGAGAAGGAATACGGCAAGAAGACCGGCAAGGCGCCTTCCAAGACCCAGGATTGGGACGTGCTCGTCGACCGCATGCTCAAGAAGGCCGTGGAGGAACTTAAGGAACCGCATTCCTGGTATATGGACCCGGCGCAGGTCAAGGCTTTCCGTGAGGAGATGGCCGGCACGGTCACGGGCATCGGCGCCGGAGTCTCGGCCGACCCCAAGGGCATGAAGCTCGATGTGATCTATCCCGGTTCCGGCGCCGAGGCCGCGGGCCTTCTCGCCGGGGACGTCATCATCAAGGTCAACGGAGTCCCCATGGCCGGGCATCCCATCGATGACGTCATCAAGAGAGTGCGGGGCGATGAGGGGACCACGGTCAATATCCAGGTCCTGCGCAATGGGAAGCCGATGCGTCCGGTCAAGGTCGTGCGCAAGACCATTGAACAGCCCAATGTCTTCTCCAAGATGGCGGCTCCCAAGATCGGCTATGTCTATCTTTCCGAGTTCAATCAGAAGTCCGATGAGAAGGTCCTTAATGCCATGGATGCTCTGCGCGCGCAGGGCGCCAAGTCCTTCATCCTGGATCTTCGCAGCGATCCCGGAGGGCTCGTGACCGTGGTCGCCGAGATCCTCTCCCAGTTCCTGTCGGATGGGGAGGCCATCGTCGCCTTCAAGCATCAGGGGCAGGTGGACAGTAAGGTGATCGCCGAGGGCGACGGACGGTTCGTGGAGTTCCCTCTGGTGGTGCTCGTCGACGATAGCTCCGCCTCGGCCAGCGAGATCATGGCCGCGGGCATCCAGGACCTTCGCGGCGGGCCCGTCATCATCGGCAGCCGCAGCTACGGCAAGGGCACCCAGCAGATCATCCTTCCTCAGAAGGATGGCCGGGCGCTCAAGATCACGGAGAATCGATGGTACTCTCCCCATGACCGCCATATCGACGCCAAGCACGACGCCGAAGGCAATGAGATCCCCGGCACCGGCGGCGTGGCGCCGAACATCAGCGTGGAGGTCCCGAAGGAGCAGGCTGAGAAAGTCATGGAGCAGATCGTTTTGGAGCTTACCGGCCGGCCGGTGCCGGAGCCTCGCGTGAAGGATCCGGTGCTTGAGAAGGCCGTCGAGGTCCTCTCCATCGGCGCCGCGGACATCGAGTAGGGGAAGTTGCCTGTGAAGAAGCACATCGCCTGCGTGCTCGCTGTTTTTTTGGCCGCGCTCCCATTGCGGGAGGCGGCGGCGCAGGCCGTTCAAAGCCTGGTTCCAGCGCAGACAGCAGGGAGGGTCGTCCCAGTCGTGCTCTCCGCTGCGGCTTTACCGACGAATATCCTTCCGCGTTCATCGGTCTCCCTTCCGTCGGATGCGGGACGAATCAAGACGGAGTCCTTGGCGCTCCATTCTCTGCTGCTTCCTCGGGTTCATACGCTTGAGGTCGCGCCGACTGAGGCATTGAACGCGGTTCAGCCTTCTTCCGAGCACTCCTTTGTCTTGCCCTTTGCGCGGACCGCTGTTTCCGCGGCAGTGTCGAAGGAACTCGGCAAGGCAGGGACTTCGTCCAAGGATTGCGCACCCGCGAGCAAGGAGAGCCCTTTCGCCGGACTTCTCCGATTCAAGGACAAGATCTTGGGGCACGGCCGACAGAGCCGCGGCGCAGGCAATGTCCTGCTGCGCATGTTCTGGGACGGACAAGCCGTTCGTGCCGTTGCCGAGCAGGATGCGGTGCCTGCGTCCGATGCGGGCCGCATCGGACGCGCCGATGAGAAGTCCTTTTTGCTTGATTCGGGCGAGGCCCGGAAAGAGGGCGGACTTTCTTCGGAGATCCCTTCCCCCGCGGCCGAGCCGGGAGACATGGACGATGCTCCTGCTCCCGGCGGCGTCTTCCATCAGCTATGGTTCTGGATCATCATCAGCCTGACTGCGGCGGTCGCTTCGGGGCTCCTGCTCGCTCCCGGCGTTGCGATCCTGCCGGCGCAGTGGGTCCCCGCTTTATCCTTCGCCGTGGACGCCTCCGCGCGCTGGGGGGGGCTCTTCCTCACGATACTCAAGCGGCTGGCCGGTCCGCTGATATTCTCCTCCGTGGTCAGCTCGCTCAGCCGCAATGAGAACGCAAAGGAACTGCGAAGCGTGGGCTGGCGCGCAATGATCTACTTCCTCTTCACCAGCTTCACGGCCGGGCTCATCGGCATGGGCATGGCGGCGCTCATACGGCCCGGGGCTTATTTCATGAAGGCCGCGGCGGCGCTCGCTCCCGCGGGAGTTGCCGGGACCACCGCGGCTTTGAGCATGCCGAGCTTTGGAGGGTTCCTGCGGCGCCTCATCCCCTCGGATCCGCTCACGCCTTTCCTCACATGCGACATGCTCCAGATCGTGATCATGGCCGCTTTGGCCGGGACGGCCCTGCTCCTCCTCAATACACGCTCCAAGGGATCCGTCAAAAAGGCCGCGGAGGCGCTCACTCTCGCCGTCGACTGGATACGGACTCTGGCCATGAGGCTTATCCGGGTCTTGATGCTCACCGCGCCCATCGCGGTGTTCGGCATGATCGCGCGGCTCTTCGCGACCGCAGGCACCCAGTCCCTGCTCGGCATGAGCATCTATGTCGGGACCGTGGTCCTCGCCTTGGCGGCGCTCGTGGGATTCTACTGCGTGATGATCGCGCTCTTCGCGAAGCGCTCTCCGCGCTGGTTCCTTTCCGCGGCTCGCGAGGCCGTGATCACAGGTTTCTCCACCGCGAGCTCCACCGCCACTTTGCCGGTCTCCATGCGCATCGCCCGGGAGAAGCTCGGCGTGGAGCCCCATCGCGGAGATTTCCTTTTGACCTTGTGCGCCGCGGGGAACATGGAAGGCACATTGCTCTACCAGATCATCGCGACCATGTTCCTGGCCCAGGCCTTCGGCATCGCGCTCTCCTTCGGCTCCCTTCTGGCGATCTGCGGGATGCTCTTCGTGGCGTCCTTCGGGACGCCGGGCGCTCCGGGCGCGGGCATGGCCGTGCTTTCTTCGGTCTTGAGCTCCTTCGGCATCCCTCTGCAGGGCATCGCGCTCATCCTGGGAGTCGACCGCATCCTGGACATGGCGCGCACGGGCATCAACGTCATGGGCGACCTGACCGGAGTGGTCGTCCTGGACGCGTTCCTCAATCGAAAAGCCAAAAAGTCCGCCCAATAAGGGCCTAGGATTTTTGGGCCGATGGTTCTATGTTCACTCCGCGCTTGCCTGTGGTAAGGTAGGGGCGATGCGGCAGGCGTCTGCGATGCCGCGAGGCTGAGAGGGGGAAATCATGTCCGAATTCAAGCCGTATATCGACGACGCGACGGAACTCGCGGAGTTCTCGCTCAAGGCCGTGGTCCTGGGAGCGTTCTTCGGCCTGCTCTTCGGAGCCTCGACCGTGTATCTGGCCTTGCGCGCGGGCCTCACGGTCTCGGCCTCCATCCCGATCGCGGTGCTGGCCATCGCGGTGTTCAAGAAGCTCGGCAACTCCACCATCCTGGAGAACAACATCGTGCAGACCATCGGCTCGGCCGGCGAGTCCGTGGCCGCGGGCGTGGTCTTCACTCTGCCCGCCCTGCTCTTCCTCCAGGATGGCGCGCAGTACTTCCGCTATTTCAACATCTTCATCCTGTCCTTGGTGGGCGGCGTGCTGGGAGTGCTCTTCATGATCCCCTTGCGCCGGGCCCTTATCGTCAAGGAGCACGGGACCCTGCCCTATCCCGAGGGAACCGCGTGCGCGGACGTGCTCATCGCCGGAGAGAAGGGCGGCAAGCTGGCTCAGCGGGTCTTCCACGGTCTCTGGACCGCGATCGGCTATAAGTTGTTCATGAGCGTGTTCGGCTTGTGGAAGGACACTCCCTCCTACGTGACTTCCCGCGCCTGCCAATTCCCCAATGCCACGCTCTGCTCCGAGATCACGCCCGAGTACCTGGGCGTGGGTTATATCATCGGCCCCCAGGGCGCGGCCAACATCGTGGCCGGCGGCGTGCTCTCCTGGATGGTGCTCATCCCGCTCATCACCATGTTCGGAGACCAGATCCCCGCGTTGGTGCTGCCCGGCTGGAAGGGCCTGCTCATCAGCCAGATGTCGCCCATGGAGATTTATAAAGGGTATGTGAAATACATCGGCGCGGGCGCGGTGGCTGCCGGAGGGCTCTTCACGCTCATCCGCACGATCCCGACGATCATCTCCTCGTTTGCGGGCAGCTATAAGGACCTGCGAGGTTCCGGCGCGCAGGGCTCACGCGCGCGCACCCAGCGGGACATCCCCATGAAGTACGTGATCATCGGCTCCTCTCTTTTGGCGTTGGTCATGGCCGTGCTGCCGCAGTTTCCGGGGAAGTTCCCAGGGACCCTGCTCATGTCTTTCCTCATCCTGATCTTCGGCTTCTTCTTCGTGACGGTGTCCAGCCGCATCGTGGGCATCATCGGCTCTTCGTCCAATCCCATCTCCGGGATGACGATCGGCACGCTCATGGCGACCTGCCTCATCTTCGTGGCGCTCGGGCTCACGGGAGAGTCCTACCAGGCCATGGCGCTCTTCGTGGGCGGAGTGGTCTGCATCGCCGCGGCCAACGCCGGAGCCACGAGCCAGGACTTGAAGACCGGCTTTCTGCTCGGTGCCACGCCGTATAAACAGCAGTTGGGCCTCTTGATCGGCGTGCTGGCTTCCACCGTGGTCATCGGCATCACGCTCTTCCTCCTGCATAATTCGGCCTACGGACCCATCGGCTCCGAGAAGCTGGCGGCGCCGCAGGCCACGCTCATGGCCACATTGGTCAAGGGGCTGCTCGCGCGGGAACTGCCCTGGGGCTTGGTGTTCGCGGGGATGCTCATCTCCGTGTTCGTGGAACTCCTGGGCGTGCGCTCCCTGCCCGTGGCCGTGGGCGTGTACCTGCCGCTTTCCACGACCTTCCCGATCTTTGTCGGAGGCATGCTCCACGTGGTCGTGGGCTGGTTCAAGCCGGGCAAGAAGGATGCCGTCGAGAGCGAGGTCAGTCCCGGCATGCTCTATTCCACGGGCTTGGTGGCCGGAGGCTCGTTGGCCGGAGTGGCCATCGCGGTCCTGGCCGGCATGCAGGAAGGCCGATTCGCCAAGGCGCTCGATTTCGGAGCGCAGTACAACGTGGTCGCGGCCTGCGGCCCGTACGCGGACGTCGTCTCCGCCGGGACCTTCATCCTGCTGGCCGCCCTGCTCTGCCGGGCCGCCATCAAGCCGCTCAAGCAGTAACGTCCCGCATCGTCATTCCGGCGAAAGCCGGAATCCAGGCATGGGGATGTGGTGCCAGGGGTTGCCGAACTTTGCACCGTTCTCACTTTTCCAATTAAGGCCTGACCCGTTTTATAGGGGGGCTTGCGCCCTGCGTGGCAGGGGGCCTAAAGGCCGCGGGATTCTTCCCCGAAAGGCCCATAGTGGCGTTAGACTGTCGTTGTAGAATCTAAATGGGTATAGGGCGCTGTTTGCGCGCGCGACCCCAAGCTTAAGGAGAACTGCGCATGTTCAGGTCATTTTTTGCGTCTATCTTATCCGCGTCTTTGCTGTTGTCCTCTGCGGGACCGAGCTTCGCGCAGAACATCGCGTCCTTTCAGCAGTCCGCGGCCGGAGCAGTCGTCGTGCCTGTGGCCGCGGTCCTGCACTTGCAGGATGCGGGCGGCATCGCAGGAACGCAGACTTCTTTTTTAGGGACGCGCTCTCTTCTTTCGCAGGTCCAACTGCCTTCCGCATTGATCCCGGTCGGACGCTCCAGCGAACGCATCGTTCCGATAAGGTCGGGGTCCTCGGTTGTTGTGAAGCAGTCCCTGACCCTGCCGAATCAGAGCCGCAAACCGTTTGCGACGGAACAGATGCAGGTCCAGCCGGAAAAGGGCTCTTCGGTGTTCGCCGTGCCGCGGTTCCTCGGAGAGATGGGGAAGTCGTTCTCCGAGGAGGATGCCTCCTCCTCGCGGCAAGCCGGGTCTGAACTCTCCTCGGACAATCTCTTCGATGGACGCCGCGCGATCGGTGGAGATGAACCGGTCGTCTCGGAATCCGCTGAGAAGACCCCCGGCGCGGGTTCAGACCTCGCCTCCGCGGGCGTCGTCGAAGAGCAGCAGGCGGAGTCGGGGCCGATTCCGGAGCCCGTCGGCATGCAGGCGCAGCCGGAAACCCTGCCGCTCGATGCCGCAAAGACTTCCTCACAGGCAAAGCCCGTGGAGAAGGCGAAGGTCGGCGTCTTCGAGCGCATCCGGTCTTTGCCCGCGTCCTTCCTGTGGGGCTTCACCCCGGCTTGGACCCTCAACGGCGTATCGCAGGAACTTCAGGCCGTGGCCGTGCCTCTTTTCACGGCGGGCCTCTTCGGCTTGCCCGCGGCTCTGGCCGTGACCGGCGCGGGATTCCTCATGCGCATCGCGGGAGCCTGGACGGGTTCTTTCTTCATGAAGCGCTTCAATCCCAAGTGGGTCAATTTCGCGGCCGTAGCGGCCGTCGCCTTGGCCGGGATGACTATCCCCTTGGCTGCGGCGTTCCATGCGTCTTCTGGGCTGATGCTTTCAGCGCTCCTGTTCAATTCCGTCGTCGAGGGGACGGCCTACGGGGTCAACCGCGGCGTCGCCGAGAATCTTCTGGCGAGGATGATCATCGGCAGCGAGGACCCGGCCAAGTTCGAATTGGGCATGAACTATGCCTACCAGTGGGTGGAACTGGGCTGCATCGGGACCGCGCTCTTTTTGGCCGTGCCCATGCTCAATCTCTTCGGCGGACCGGCGCTCATGTGGCTCTCCTGCGGGGTCATGGCGTTCTCCGCGGCCGTCTACATGAGCTTGAAGTTCCGCGAGCCGTGGCAGAAGCCCGCGCTTGAGTCCGCGCAGGAGAAGTCTTCGAGTCTTTCCTCCGTCTTCGGGCTGGGAGACTATCTGCCCTACATGTTCTTCCGCTTCATGCACTTCATGATGTACGGGGTCATGGCCACGGTGCTCGCGCTGGGAGTGTTCGCCAATCCTGCCGCTGCCGGGACCGTGATCGGGCTTTACGACGGGGGGAGCTGGCTGGCCGGCATGCTGGCGACCTTGGCGCTCTTGCCGGAGAAGTCCCTTGGGCGCAAGGGCTGGGCCGTGCTGGCCGGGGTCGCGGCCGCGGCGTTCATGGCCTCGACCTTCCTGGCGATCCCGATTTTGAGCTACGTGCTCAGCGGGATCTTGGGCGGGGTGATCACGATCAACTCCAATAAGTGGATGGGGTACTACGCGCAGCGCCTGACCCAGGCGCAGCAGGGCGATCTCTCGAAGTGGATGATGACCGCGAGCATACTCGCCATGCTGCCGCTCTTCCTTGCCGTGAGCGCGGCGAGGCTCTTTCCCGCGGTCGCAGCGATCCTCTCCATGACCAACATCCTCATCGCGGCCACCGTCTTCGTGACCGCGCTGGCCGTCCTGATGACTGCGATGATGTTTAAAAAGTCCGGTATCAAGGGTTGAGTTTTACGGAACGGTGCCAGGGGTCATTTAACTCGCATAACTTTCTTAGAAAGTTATGCGAGTTAAATGACCCCTGGCACCGTTTCTAAGGGGTAACGGCATTATGCATTGGTTTTTCTACGAGTTCACGCCGGATTATCCGTATGTTTCCTCGGCGCTAAAGTTCCTGGTCTTGGGGACTTTGGGCGAGTGGCTGGGCGCGGTGCTCCGTTCGCGCGTGAGCTGGCGTCCTTTCCCGCTTTATAAGCTGTGGGCCAAGGCCGCGATCTGGGCGCTCTTGGGCGTGCTCATCAAATGGATATTCTCAAGCTTCGTCCTGCTGGTGCTCGCTCAGTCCGAGCGAGGGCTCCTGCCTTCCGCCTGCGGCCATGCCGGAAGCCTGGCCTTTGCTCTGGCCGTGAGCTTTCAGATGAACATGTTCTTCTCGCCTTTTCTCATGTATGCTCATCGGTTCTTGGATAATCTGGCGGACCAGCGGTGGAACTGGGCGGGGATGGAAACGGCGATCTATTCCATCGCCTGGTTCTGGCTCCCGGCGCACACCGTCACTTTCCTTCTGCCCGAGAACTTCCGGGTCCTGTTCGCGGCCCTGCTCAGCGTGGCCTTGGGCGTGATCCTGGGCTTCGCCAAGCGAAGCCCGACCGATTCCTGAACCTTGTCGGACCGATCACTGTATCACTAGGAGCGGCGGCGGCGTCATGCGGCCGTAAAGGAGTGCGGCGGCTGCTATCAGAATAAGGCCGAAGCCGCAGAGGATGTTGCCCCTGAGTTTATCTAGGGTGAAGCTGAATCCTTGCCACTTTAAGCTGATCCTGCAGATGCCGGCGACGATGCAGAGCACTCCGGCCACGAGCAAGAAGCCCGCGGCGTTTGTTATCGTGATGCTCATGTCGGTTATTCTCCTTGGAGATCCCTCATCGCGCGCTATATCCCGATGCGGGCGAGCATCGTGCAGAGACCGTCGATGGTCTCGACCAGGCGGGGATGAGAGGTCCGGAATTCGTCGACTGAGAGCGACAAGCCTTTGACGGAGTGCGCGAGCAGGTCCGGGGACTTGTCCTTGCGCGCGGCTTCATGCGCGGAGAGTTCCGCGAAGCCCGCGATGCTGTGCGCATGTTCCGTGTGGGTCCGCGAGAGTTCCTGGACTTCGGTCGTCAGCTTCGTCAGCAGCGTCAGGAGTTCCTGCTTGTCGTTTCTTTCAGCGGAGCGGATGTTCCTGACGGCATTTTCGAGTTTCCGCAAGGTTTCTTCCAGCATGTCTGCCTCCTTTAGAACTTGACTTGGTTCTTGAACGGGTCTTGGATCTCCACGGCCTTGTCGAATCCTAGCTTTTTCTCTCCGCGGGCGTTCAGGTATTTTGGCAGTTCCAGGTCGAGCTTGGCGGGCAGCGAGACCCCGGCTTGCGCCAGGGCTTGGCGGAGCAGGGATTCCGCCTTGCCCGCGAAGGCGATGGAGTCTCCCAGCACGCGCAGGGCCTCGGCCGGGTTGTGGAAGCCCGTGGAGTTCTCCGCGCCGATGAAGACCAAGCGGTAGAAAGCCTCTTCATAGTCCTTTTTTGCCTCGTCGTAGAGCCCGGCGTCCACGGTCTTTCCCTTGGCGCAGGCCTCATGGGCCTTCTCGAAGAGCTTGGCCGCGACGGCGTTGGCGTAGCCTGCGCGCATCAGCATGGAGGCCGTGCGGTCTTGGATGGCGAACACGCGGTCCTTGAGCCACTGGGGTGTCTCGGCGTGGCACTGGATGCAGGCCTTCATGTCGTTCTTAAGAGGGCTGGTCACTCGGTGGTCCGAGAGCTTGACCGCGCCCACGCGCGTGTAGGGCATGTGGCAGTCCGCGCAGGCGGCGCCCGCGTTCCAGTGCGTGCTGTCGTTGGAGAAGAGCTCGAACTCCGGGTGGCGCAGGAAGCCCAGCTTGAAGCCCGTCACCGCCTGGGTCCATTCCGGGGTGACGCGCACGTGCGTGATGATGTCCTCGATGGAGATCCCTCCCCAATGCCCGCCTTTCCAGGGGAGGAATACTCCCAGCGAATGCATGGCCGCGTCCTTGGGGATGGCATAGCTCACGTGGCACTGGGCGCAGACCGCGGAGCGCATCTCCTGGCGGGAGAGCTTTCCCGGATCGCGGCCGATGGAGGAGAGCGCCTTGCCCAGCGTGAACTGCCGGGAGATCTTCAGGGACATATCGCGGTTGTCGTGGCAGTCGATGCAGGAGACGCCGAGCTTCTGATGCAGGGCGGGGATCTTGGCATGGACCTCGGCGAAGGGCCGGCCGTAGTAGTCCTTGCCGAGCTCTTTTTCGAGCTTGGGCGCATAGGGCGTCTTGCAGGTCAGGCACACGCCTCCGGCCTTGATGCGGGAGGGGTCCACCGCCAGCACGTCTTCGAGCATATGGACATGCCCGCGGGGCTCGTTGTATTCCACGCCGAAGCCCTAGCCTTTGAAGAGGAGGGCCAGGTAAGGATATTCCGATAGCTTGTCCACGGGATGGCGGTCCTTATCCGAGCCTTTCTTGTAGCGGCTCTTCCCCGCGGGCCAAGCTTCCGCGGTCTTCTGCCAGAGCGCGTAGTGGTCGGGGAAGTCCTTGCCCCAGAGCGCGGGTTCCACGGTCCCGTCCGGGACTGGGTTGGCGCGCGTCATCTGCGGCTTCTCGGGCGCGCAGGCGCAGGCGAAGAGCGCGAATGCCGTGAGCGCGGCGATGGACGCGGCGCAGGATTTGTAGTTTCTGAGGTTAAGATCGAGGGGAATCTTCATGGGGTCTCCGGGCTTTCAATCAGGGATGAGGTCTTGTGCGCCATGCGTCGATGGCACTGCCAGCACTCGCGAGCGGGGTTCACGTTCTGCGCCATGGTCGCGTGGCAGCGGATGCAGTTGTCCTGTACGGTGCGGCTTCCGTGCGCGCTGAGCCGGATGTCCTCCGGCGCCAAACCGCCGTAGAAAGAGGCCGCGTCTTTCATCCCGTCGATGGATTTCCACACGAAATGATGGGGGATGTTGTCATTGGGCAGATGGCAGTCCACGCAGAGCAGCCGCCGGTGCGCGCCCGCGTGAATGAAGGCTTCATATTCCGGCCCGTGGATGTGGCAGGCGGCGCAGAATGCCGGGGACTCCGAGTGCTCCAGCAGCTTGGGCGGCCCGAAGAGAAGGAAGATCCCCAGGGCCGCGCCTGCCAAGGCCGCCGCGGCCGCTTGGCGCCGATAGGCGTGCGCTAAGCGGAGCATCTGCGAAAGAGGCATGGGCGCGATTATAGCTGTTTCTCCCTTGGCCGGTCGGTCTGCCTGCTGTCTTGACACGACATTGCCGACTTATTAGCATTCCGCTCATGTCAACCAATTGGCTAAAGAAAATATTCTCGACCGAACCTTCTCGGCCACGCGGCTTTTTTGTGCCGGCCGACATGGCAGTCCTTTCGACAAGCGCCCCTCACGGATTGGCGACTCCCCGAGGACAAGGAGCAGTTCGAGACCTTCCGCGCTGGATGCGCCCTGCTCCCGTCGAAGCGGAAGTCCATTGGAGCCGGCTCCCCCTCGAAGCGCGGTGCAGGGCCGAAAAATTGTCTGAACAGAACAAGGCCCTTACCACGCTGGCCAGCGGATCGCCGCCTCCCCGCGTTCCCCGGAAAGTCCCCGGATGGCGCTTGCGCAGCCTGAGCGATCCGAAACTCGCGAAGCTGCGCAATGAACAGACCTGGGAGTACAAGCTCTTTGACGGCCGCAATGCCCAAAAGATCCGTCGCGACTATGAGACTCGCGGAGGAAGACTCTGGAAGCAGTATTGGTTCGTACTCGACGGCCGCTTGTCGCAATTCCTTCCTCAGGACATTTTCAATCTATTCCCACTCTATGCGGCAGACCGTCTTCCGGCGGCATCGGAACAAGAAGCGGTCGTCGTCTGCGAGGGGGAGAAAGCGGCCGACGCGCTGTTGGCGCGAGGCATAGCCGCCGTCGGGACTCAGATGGGCGCCACGTATACGCCTACGCGGCGCGCCTTGAACGCGCTGACGGGACGCCCGGTCCTGCTTTGGCCGGACAACGATCCGATCGGGAGACGTCACATGGAGCAGGTCGCGATTGAACTATCCGGATCAGGCCACGAAAACATACGCATCATCGATTGGAAAGACGCCCCCGCGCGCGGTGACGCAGCCGATTTCACCGGCTCGGAACAGGAATTGCGCGCGCTTCTGGCGCAGGCCGGGAGTTGGACTCCTCCGGAAGATGCGCGGAACGGGTCCAAAGTCGCTTTGACGGCCCTGCCCTTCAAGCTTGAGTCGCGCGGCGCACCCTCCCCGAAACTGTCCACCCCGAATCCTTTGGCCTTACGCCGCGAGCTGTCCCAATTGCAGTCGGAATCCAAACGGCTTTCATCGAAGAGTGCCCAGGACAACCTCAGTCTAGAGGATAGGCTCCGTGCAAAACGATTGCAGGACCGCCTCGAGCAATTGATCGGATCGCGCACGGCCTCGATCAGCAAGATCATCAAGCCGGCAACCACCTCAAAATCCAAAGGAGATCCTCGATGAGTCCCTTGACCACGACTCCGGAAGATATCGCCGCCAAGATGCTGGGGGAGCGCGCAGACGCACCGGCGCTGGCATTCTCTTCCAGGCGAATCTGCGAAACCGCGTTCAAAGACTTCCACCAATACGTGCTGTTTTCCAAACCGCTCACAGGCGCGGAGTTCGCTTCCGGCGAGATTCCGGCCGGAGAACTGCATTGGTGGAGCCCGTTCATCGGAGAGTTCCGCAAGGCGATCGCGCAGTTCCTGCGCGGAGTGCCCGACCAGATCAGGGATCCTTATGGGACGAGTACCCTCATCCGATCCCATACCTCCCGATGGACCAATGAAAAGCTGACCGAAGATTTCCACGCGATGTTCATCGAAACCGCGGCGCCGCGCCTCTACGTGATCTACCGGTCGAAAGCCTTCCAGGAACGAGACTGGACGATCCAAAAATTCATCGCGCTTTTTCACGAAAGGCTGGAGCAGCTGCGTCTCGAATACGAGAATGGCGGCAGAACGGACGGCTACTCCGAGCTCCTCCGCTTCCTCGACTACCCGGCGCTCAGCGGCTGGGACCAGATCGGGCGCTGGATCGCAGACGAGATCATAAAGCTCCTGTCCGACTGGGATCCGACGAACAGCCTGCCGCGGCGCTACCCCTTCGACGCCTACATCGCGGGGACCGTGAATTACGGCCTGCGGCTCGTTTTCCGCCAAACCTGGTCCCCGCTCGGCATCCAGCCCGGCGAGATCGTACGCACGATCCCTCTTGGTCCCAAGCAGATCATCAAGGTCTCCACCCGTTTCACGCGCAGAGACAAGACGGCTCGCTCCACGGAAACGCTCCGATCGACAGAGACCTCGAGAGAGGAATCCGATGCATCGAAGGACGCGAGCGAAGTAATCCAAGAGGCTTCGGAGAAATCCAAATGGGACGTTGAGGGTTCGGCTTCGGCGGGCTGGGGATGGGGCAGCGCGAGCATGAAAGCCAGCGCAGGAGGAGAAAGCGCGTCCTCCAGCAAGGAGACCAAATCCCATCTCAACGAAACGATGGAGAAGACCGCCAGCAAGATGCGAAGCGAGAGCAAGGTGGTCGTCAGCACCGAGGGAGAGACCAACTTCGAAGAGACGAGTAGCTCTGAGCTCGTCAACCCGAACGAGGAGATTTCCATCACGTACGTCTACACCCGCTTGCAGCGGCAATACGAGATTCAGACCCGGCTCGCCGAAGTTGCGACCGTCGTCTTCGTCGCGGAAGAACTCCCTCGGCCGGAGGAGATCGATGAGGATTGGATCCAACGCTACGGCTGGATCCTCGCGCAAAATCTCCTCGATGCCTCGTTCGCCGACGACTTGGGAGAGGTCCGCAATCGCATCCCCCCACAGACGGACGCGGAGCGCGACGTGGACGAAAAGATCGCGGGGCTGATGGATCAGTTCAAGTCAGGCCTGCCGAACTACAGCAGCCTTGTGGGGACTCTGCCGGACATCTTTAAGACGCCCCAGGATGCCTACGAGCGGGAGATCGAACGCAAACGCACCCGGACCGACCAGGAACGGCTCTATAAGCTCCGCCTCAACCGCTTCCGACAGCACATCATCGACAATGTCCTGCATTACTGTCGAGCCATATGGAGCGCAGAGGACCCGGAACAGCGGATGCTTCGTTTCTCCAACATCCAGGCTCCGATAGAATGGAAGTTCGTGGCGACCGGTCCTCGGGACGCCGTCGGGAACGTCCCCGGGAAATACATCGCGGAAAAACTGCGCCCTCTCGCCGAGGTGGTCAATCCCGCCGGACCGATAGGCTTTGCGGGCAACTATGCCATCTACAATCTTCGTCCCAGCCAGCTCACGGACGAGGGTCTGCTGCCTCTGCGTCAGCTGCGGGCGACCTATGCGAAAACGGCCGTCGTGGCCGTCCGAACATCCGGTGCCGGCGATGCTATCATCACGCAAGCGCTCGCCGACGTCCCTCTCCGACCGCAAACGGCATATACCGTCCGCTATCAGACAGGACTCCTCGTTGTGACGCGTCCTCCGGATGCCGGTGAACCTTCCGGTGCGGACGGGACCGTCGAAGTATTGAAGTCTCCATATGCCGCCGGAGAGCCGTTGCGTTTCGAGGGAGTCAAACTCGTGCTGGACGTCATGGATGGAAGCACCGGCATGCGCGAGGGCGACACGTGGTCGATCACCCTGCAGCCGACGCCGATCCTGGAGGATCCCGATTATCGGGCGTATTGCTGGAGGGAGACGCTTCCTCCTCGCAGTCAAGAAGAAGCGGTTTTCTCCGATGAGCTCCTGGCGGACATGGCGGACTATGTTCCGGCGCTTGCTACGGCCTTCGAAGCCGATCCGGGCGCCGATACGTGGGAGAATCTTGGGGACGGCACGAAGCAGCTCGTCCGGGATCGATATTTGGACTATCTGTTCTTGCGTGAGAACACCCGCCGATTCCTGCTTGAGACAAACAACCTGCTGCTCGATCTCGACGCCGGTGCGAGCCCGGCGCTCGAGGATTTCAAGCGGCTGCATCGGTATGTCGATGTCCTGAAGGCGCTTGAAGAAAAGGAGCGCTTGCGCCTCGAAAACGTACGCCGGCAGGATCTCATCACCGCAAGGAAGCTCGGCGATCCGGACATCGAGCGTGTCACCGTCGTCGAATCCGACGGGCAAAGCGATCTTGTGGTGGGAGATGGGGCCGAAGGGTGACCCTCCGCGATGACCGCGCCTGACGCCGTTTTCGAAAGACGCGTCAATGGCGAGACGTGGATCCGCAATAGGCTTGCTCCCCCGCAGAGCAGGCAAGGATTCGAACGGCGCTTGCTGCCGGGCATTGAGGTCGGCCTGCCCGGCTGGCAGCGGGCGCATAGCCAGCCCGCCGAGCTCGGCATCGAGAGTCCCGCCGGCATCTTGTACGCCCCTCCGGAAGTCAATCTCGTCCTCCAGCGTGCCGTGGAGAGAGAGCTTCGATCGTTCTTCGAACAAAAGGCCGCCGATGTCGAGTTCTATCTGACGACCGTGACAAGAGCGCACCCCGGCACTCTTCGCCTCGCAGAGATCCAATACACTTTGGAAGCGGTGCGGAACGCGACCGCCACCACGATATGGGAAACATCGATTGGGGTCGGAAACGCGCGGGATAATCCGCGCATCACCATCGACGGCGATCCTCATTCCTCCGCCAGGATCGAAGAGTTCCTAAGACCGGTTGCTCCTGCGCCTCGGAGGCCTCAAGCCGCACAGACACCCCTCCCCAGAGAGAGAGGAACAACGGAAGGCCGTCCGCGCGATGCGGGCCGGGCCTTGGGCGTGAGGCCTGCGGAGAGGGAGCCTATTCAAAGGCCTGCTGAAACACCCTTCACGGCAGACCAAGTGCTGCAGGGGACATTGGATAGCGTCGCGCGATATCAGCAGCGATTTGCCACGGGCTCCGCTGTTGCTCAAGCAGTAGGAATGGTGATGGGCTCGGCGTATAATGCATCGGTCGAAACGGAGATCAAAAGACGCTTCGAAGAAAAGTGGCGGGCATCGAGCGCATCGATCGCGCGTGCCGCTTCGCAAGGCCAAGGACTCTTCGTGATCCTGAGCATCGATGAATGCATGGTGACCACGGACATCGGCATCAACTACAAGATCGTTCATTCCGTCGACTTCCTCCCGGCGATGAGCTACGATGAGGGCTCTCAAGCGTGGAGGAGGCAAGCGATATTAGAGGAGAGCCCTCCGCCGCTTTTCAGAAGGCAGAGGCATTTTTCTTTCATTCCGTTGTCAGAACTTCATTGAGGGCCGGTCTCGATAAAGAACCATGGCAGATCCGCAGCAATCTTCATCAGGCGTCAGCCGCCTGGATCCCCGCGACAGGATGACGGGCGCTTCCGAGCGCGGCATAGCCGCAAGTCCCGCGTCTCCCTTCAAGATCGTCCGGTTCACCGTCAATGGCGCGACCCAACGGAACGTCCAGGGCGCGAAGAACTGGGCGACGCTCAAGCATGACGGACGAAGCGTTACCGTCGAAGCTGTCACCTATCCGCGCAATTCCACGGACGAGTGGGAGCAGATCCAATGGTCCGGGGGGGCACCGGTCGAAGGGAAGCCGAATCAGCGGCAGGTCTCCTGCGCGGACAGCAAGACTTTTCGTGTCTCAGCCGCGCTCGGGCCGACGAGCGAATCCGTGGATATTTGGATACTTTGGGCATCGATCGAGATTAAGATGGACGGGATGCGGCCCAAGGGCGCGGCGCCTTTCGATCCGGGGACTAGGGATCAATCCGACAAGCTGGGCGCAGTCGTTTATCCCAGCCTGACGGAGTCGATCGTCGATGAGGAGGAGGGACGATTCGTCAGGAACATGGGAGCCTCCGCGAAAGTCGTACCGATCGCGACGTTGTTTCCGAAAGGAGTCTCCCGGATCGTCAAAAGCGGCTGGACATTCGAACGCGAGGTCTGGTCTCATAATTGGGTCGATGGTTTCCCGGCGCAATCAAGCACGCCCGATTGGCGGATGGACACCTCGAAACCCGTTTATCAGCGCCTTATTCCTGATGAAGGAGACAGGATCTATGATCTAGACGCCCCGGACATCCGATGGGGACAGCAATCCTATGAGACTTACAACAACTTCCGTCAATGGATCGGATGGCACGGGGGAACGTGCTCGGATTATGCCCTATGGAACTGGAGAGCCCGCTGGAAGTTGGATCCGAATCCCCAAGCCCAGATCGCATTGAACGAGGTCGGTAAAGGCAACATCAAGCTGCCTGAGCAACCGTTTTTTCCTCCGAAAAAATAACTCGGGGAAATGCCCTTATCCGGATATTGTCCGACGGCCCCCCAGGATCGTCCGGCCCGACGTCCCGCAGTCAAAAATAAGAGAATCTCCCTGCATGCGTTTGAATCGTACAGGACTATCCAGGAGGGAGCAGGCCTTCCTGTTCCAAGGAACGGGCCAGACGCAGGAGAGATGAGCGGTCTTCCTCGCTCAAGCCGGGCGAACGCAGGAGCCGGTCGAGGAAGGTCGACAGGTCCGGTTTGTGCCCCTGCATAGGGTGCATGACGATGCTCAGGGGCGCGACGGTTCCCTCGCTGATGAGAGCGCCCAAACGGATGAAGACCCTTCCGTCATCGAGCCGGCGCACTTCTACTTGCGGCAGGAGCTTGACGGAGAAATCCCCTGATTCCCATCGCTGGATCCAAGAGAAGAATCTATGGCTGCGCAGGATCTCGACTTCCGAGACCGTCTCCAGGAGCATCGCGCGCAGCAGGGCATAGTCGCCTTCATCCGGACGGTTCTCAGGACCCAGGGGCCGGGCGAAAGGGGTGTCTTTCGTCGCGTCGAGCACGGCTTGTCGGATCTCCTCCGGAGAGGCTTCGATCTCGATGAGGCTGCGCAGGATCTCCGCGTAATCGGTCATGTTCAGACCGTTCTTTTGGATAGCCATGAGCATGGAGATCAGAGTCGGGGTCTGTCCGCTGCGTTCGGACAGGATGCCCAAGAGGAATCCCTGCATCTTGAGGATGGACTCCATGGAGAGGTCTTTCTCCATGAGAGCTGCGGGACTGCCTATGCCGGGTTCGGGGACTGCCGTTGCCTCTTGCGAGGGTTGAGGCTGAGTCTGCGGCAGCAGTAAGGGCGTGTCGAGCTTGAGCTGCGGCGCCGGGAGCATCATCGATGGCGCGGGCAAGAGCGGGATCGGCGCGCTGATCGCCGGCGCAGGGACTATCGACGGCGTGAATGTCTGAGCTTGCGTGAAACAGGGCAAAAGGGAAATGACAACTGCTAGAAACATCTGCGATTATCCACGCCGGATGTTTGTGAGAAGTCGGACGATTTCTCGGTAGCACTTGTCGAAAGAGTCCGAATGGCGGGCGGCTTTTAGATCGAAACGCGCCGTGAGCGCGGGCTGATCGGTGGTTTCCGAATACGTTTGATTCAGCGGCATTCTGTCGGCCAGCCATTCTTTCGCGCCGCGTACGGCCTCAGGGTTTTGCGGCGCTGTCAGATCATCGGCCAATCCTCGATGACCGCGTAAGGATTCAGCGGAGGCTAGGAACCATGCTTCAAACTCTCTCTTCGCGAGGACAACGGAGATGGGGATGTCTCGCCGGGCCGCCACCGCTCGTGCCAGTAACTTCGGTCCCTCATTGGCGGGACAGCCGTCGTCGCAGTCCAGCAAGATGAGGATTCCTCCCTGGCCATCGAGCTTGTTCGCCGCCAGTTCCACCGCGCGTTCTAATTCACCTTGCTTGAGCAGGCGTGATTCGGGAACTTTCAAGATGGGGCGGATAACCGGTACTAGCAGGCTGCTGAAAAAGCCCTGATTTTAAGGGCCTCGGCCGGACCGGAAGCCCGATAGAGCCCAACTGGCTTCGAATTTCTTGCCGGAGAGTCCAACTCGGCTCCCATCGCGCTGTCCG
>Ga0172379_10000757_pt1 | contig 75909 bp, 87 predicted proteins | sample GrowelOW334metaG_FD_119756 | JGI IMG/M metagenome (GOLD analysis project Ga0172379, IMG submission 119756) | Groundwater microbial communities from an aquifer near a municipal landfill in Southern Ontario, Canada - Groundwater well OW334 metaG | ecosystem: Environmental > Aquatic > Deep...
GTCATTCCGGAAAGGAGGGGCTCCTTATCCGGAATCTATAAATTAACCTGTACTAGATGTCGATTTTGGTTATTTGTTTAGATCCTGAATATCGGATTGCTATCCGGTTTCAGGATGACACTGAGGACAAAAACACTAAACACTTAATGTGACATTTTGCTGATTTGCAACATAGATGGACGCTCGTGTATAATAAATTTAAGGAGAAACATGAATAAACGACCAATGGACATTTTACCGCCAACACCAAAACCAGCAAGCCAAATTCACGAAGTGGACTTATCTAAACCAATTGAAACCCCCAAGAAACACGCCAGAAAAAGTTTTTTAAGCGGCTATTTGGCAATCCTTTTAGTTACCATCTTTGCTTTTCTTTTTCAGCTTTGGCAAAATCCTGGTGCCAATCCCTGGAACAATGCAGTGGCAATGCTTAAACCGCAAACCACCCGAATCCTCGGCGCAAGCGATACAAATCTTTCAGCTATAAACCAACAGAATACTAGCGATGCCGAAGAAATTGATTTAACTAAAACCTATAAAATTGATGTTCTAAACGGTTCCGATAAAGAAAATATTGATTCCATTTTAAACTATATTAAAGAAGCAAATTTCGAGATTAACTCTGTTAGTAAAACACCGGAAATTTATTTAGAAACAACCATCCGTTATCGCGCTGGTGAATTAGATAAAGCGGAAAAGCTAGCCCAACTTATTGCAACCGATCTGCCAAACCTGGAAGAATCGACCGATGTCAGTCCAGACCTTGATCTTGTTTTAGTTTTAGGCATTAACTAAACTCTCTCTAAGCCCTTAAAAAACCTTGACAACAGGGCTTTATTGTGTTATAATTTTTTAATATCAGGTTCGAAAACTCAATATGGCAAATTTTAACAGGAGGAAGCCCCCCAATGATCAATGGCGGTTCAATGTCCACCGACGAAGGAAGGATTGCAGTCATTACCATCGTTAGTAGGTTTTTCGAGCTCAATCCCGGAAGTCACCTCGACGTCTCTTATACGCACATGTCGGTTGGTTTATCCGAAGAGGCTGTAGAACCTGCCTTGGCTTATTTACAAGAAATAAAATTCTTGCAACCGATTCAAACTGGAGTATTTGCCATAAACAAAAGTTTTTGGAAATAATCTCCGCTAAAACTGACTTAAACTCCCCGTAGTTCATCTGCGGGGAATTTTTTTAGTAGTACTTGGAGTTGGCAATAAGCGTAAAGTTTGCTATAATATTTAAGTGTGCCGAGTTCATGTTTTAGGCAAACCGCTTAAGTCTTACGGCACACCAAAGATCCCCGTTCAATTTTTGCTCAATACTAAAAATACCCTTTACGGAATTCGGTAGAGGGTGTTTTTTAAAATTTCCAATTTCTAATTACTAATTTCTAAATTTTAGGTCAATTAGATCAATTAGAAATTTTTCTGGCTTTTCCACCATTGACGTTCGCTTTTTGTTCGGTATAATAGAATTATGGAATCGATTAAAGTTCTCGTACAATTTGAAGGCACTAAGGTTGAACCGCTAATGTTTAAGAGTGCGGGGCGGGTTTATAAATTAAAAAAAGTTAATCTAGTTTATCATTTCCGCCAAGGGGAAAGATCTATTTTCCGCTTCTATGTTTCCGATGAAGCCAATTCGTATCAATTACGCTTTGAACCAGACATTATGCAATGGTTTCTAGAAGAAAATTAGATGGCTAAACGCATTATTATGCATATCGATATGAACTCGTACTTTGCCACAGTCGAACAGCAAAGCAATCCTTTATTAAGAGGAAAACCAATCTGTGTGGCCGGTAAAAGTCTTAACAGTGAACGAACAGTTTGCTGTGCTGCCTCTGTTGAAGCAAAAAAGTTTGGTTTAAAATCTGGTATGGGAGTTTGGGAAGCAAAAAATCTTTGCCCAAACATCACTATTGTTACAGCCGACTATTTAAAGTATCAATTTATTAGCCAAAAGTTTATTCGTTTACTTGAGAACTATACGCCGCTTATAGAAGTTTTTTCGATTGATGAGGCTTTTTTAGATTTGACCGGGCAGATCGATAGTTTAGAAGAAGTAATTCCGATAGCCATGGAAATCAAATCTCGTCTCAAAGAAGAAATTGGCGATTATCTAACTTGCTCGGTTGGTATTTCTACTAATAAATTAATGGCCAAATTGGCCTCGGAGAAAGTTAAACCAGACGGCTTAACATTGATTAGAGAAGATGAAATTAAAAAAATCCTACTAAAAACACCAATTGAAGAACTTTGTGGCATTGGCAGACGTCTTGAGCCAAGACTAAATGCTTTAGGAATAAAAACTGCCGGAGAACTCGGCTGTTTTTCGACAGAATCGTTGACTCGACTTTTTGGGCCCCATTTAGGCCAAAAACTAAGTCAGATGGGAAAGGGAATAGATTCCTCACCTGTTGTCCCATATTATGAGATGCCGCCAGAAAAATCCTTTGGCCACTCTTATACTTTGCCTAAAGATATTTCTCAACTAAAAGAAATCAATAAAGTACTGCTTAAATTAGCAGAAAAGGTTGGACGAAGAATGCGCCAGGCTAAAGCCATGGGCAGAACCATTTATCTTTACGTTCGTTTCTTTGATCGAACCGGAAAAAGCATGAGAATAACTATTTCTACCTTTACAAATGATGGCTTTCAAATCTACCTTCTCGCAAAGAATCTGTTAAAAAAATGCTTTACAGGAAAACCAATTCGCCTTATTGCAGTTAGCATGACAAATATTAAACCTTCTAAAAATATTTCTCAGGCTGTTTTACCCTTAGATCAGCAAAATGATCACATCTTAAAAATGCTTGATAAAATCAATAACCGTTATGGTGAGTTTACAATTTTTAGAGCCAATCTAACGCAGATTAAGGATAGAATCGAAAATATCCCTGATGGACGCAATAAACGATTTATTTGAGTAAAAAGAAACCCCATACGCGGGGTATGGGGTGAAAGATTTTTGGGGGCGCGCTATTAGGCAATTTGCCTGACGGCGCGCCTCCCAATCGAGAAAGAAAAGTCCGCCCCCTCCAACAGACCTAACCATCTCGAAGCTTAAATACATCTAATTGTAGCATGACTTGAAAAAAAAGTCAAGTGCCTATAAACTAGATATATAGAGCCAATTTTTAAGTTAAGGAGGAATTTTGAATAATAGCCAAGATACCAACCAAACGCTAGCCCAACCAAACACAGACCAAACACATAAACCTACTAATGATACGCAAACTAGTCCTGTAAGCACAAATTTCCAGCCTTCAGTATTTAAGCCAAAGCCAACAGAAGAAAACCCATCTAGCGAAGAGAAAAAAGAGCCGCAAATTGGCGTAGAATTGGAACATTTTCATAAGTCTGAAATTAAGATGACAGATACAGCTGAACCAACTATAACTGAGCCCAAACAAGATAATACGATCGAAGTAGCCACTTATAACCAGCAAAAAGCTGAACCAGAACCAATTGGACAAGAGAAATTTTCTGAAGAAGCGAAAAATGCCGTAAACTTCACTGCAACCAAAACTCAACCAGATAGAGATATGACTGGTTTTTTTAACCACGACCGCACTAATATGGCCGATTTTAAGCAAAAATCCAACTTTAAGCCCGGTCATGGCAAAACCGTAGCCATTATTACTGCTATGACCATTGTAACCGTTTTTGGCGGCTTAATGAGTGGTTTTTACGGTTTTAAGTATTTGCCTAACCTTTCAAAGGGTTTGGTTGCTTCCGCTGATACAGAAATCACTAACGAAGCTGTCATAAACACTGTTAAATCAGAAAAAGCACCTCTAGTTAATACTGATGACCGTTTAAAATATACTAACACCAAATATAAATACTCAGTTGAATATCCTGCCAAATGGTTTGGTCAGGGAATTAATAATACCGAAGCCTCCAATGTCCAATTTACAAATTATCAATTGGAAGAAAATGGTACTCAAAAGTTAGATGGCTTAAAAATAGAAATTGTTCACCAAGATTCAAAAGGAAAAACCTTAGCAGATTGGGTTCAAGCTAATAATATTATTACTAAAAACTCCCAACTAAAACCTAAAACAACCAAGATTAATGGTAAAGATGCTTTGGAACAGGAATACTTAAACTTTGGGCTAAAAACCGTGAGTACTTTTGTTTTAAACGGCGATAAGGTCATGATAATTTCTTCTTATGCACCAGAAACTAAGGCAACAGAATGCCAAAAAATCTATACCGACTTTTTGGCTTCTCTAAATCTAACGTAAAATTATGAAAATGGAATTTTCTGCTGGTGGCGTTGTCTACACTAAAACAACCGAAGGTATTAAAATCGCTTTAATTAAAGACTCCTATGGTAAATGGACTTTTCCTAAAGGGCATATTGAAAAAAAAGAAAAACCAGAAGAAGCGGCTTTAAGAGAAGTCAGTGAAGAAATTGGCCTAACAAATTTAAAAATCGATACTTTAATCACTAAAACCGATTATTGGTTTAAATTTAACCAAGAACTGATTCATAAATACGTATATTTTTACTTAATGCAAGCTGATGAGCTAATTGAGCTCAAACCGCAAGAAGAAGAAATCAACGACGCAAAATGGGTAAATCTAAATGAATTAGGAGAAACGCTTGACTATAAAAGTGATCATGAATTGATCTTGGAACACATAAAAGAAAAATTAAGTTAATTAGTCTTACAAGAGGATAAATGCCTAAAATTGGAAAAATATTTAAAGAAAACCGCCAATTTGTTTTATCTGCAATTCTAGTAATTGTTATCCCAATTATTCTTATCGCTAACACTTCTTTACAGATGGAACTTTTCCAAAAGAAAATACTTGAAGAAGCTCAGTCTAAAGCGATGATTGTTCAAACTGTTTTGGCCAACACTATCGACCTTAAAGGCACCGATTACAGTTTGATTCAACAAAAGATTGAATCAATTCAGAAAAATGAACCAGATTTCAAAGAAATAAGTATTCTTATACGTAAACAAAATTCTTTTTCAGCAATTGCCTCAACTCAACAAGGTTTAGTTGATATTGATTTTCGCGCCGGTGAATATAATACTGCCTGGATTGAATCAAAGCCATACATTACCACTGTCCACGAAACGGGAGAGTTTAATAAAACGGAAAAGGTTCTAGTTGTAGTTGCACCAATTTATGATCAGTTTAACACCAAAATCGCCCTTGTCAGCTTTAAATTGGCTACAGGCGGAACACAGGAAATTATTGAACAAACAATTAATCAATCACTTATCTTCTTAGCAATTGCTGTAATTTTAACTTTAATTCTATTAGTAAACCACGTACGATTCTATGAATATGCTTTACTTTTGAAGAAAATTAAAGAAGTAGATGAAATGAAAGATGAATTTATTTCGATCGCTTCACACGAAATGAAAACCCCAATGGCGGCTATCAAAGGCTATATGCAGATGATTATGGAAGGCTTAGTTGGAAAAACCGATGACAAAGTTAAGGAACATTTAGTTAAAATCTCCGAAGGAATCCAAAGGCTAGATGTCTTAGTCGCCGAATTATTAGATGTTTCCAGACTCGATCAAAATCGGATACAATTAGATATGCAAGCACTTGATTTAAAACAGATCGTCCAGGAGTCCTATTTATCTTTTGCCGATATGATCAAGAAAAAGGGATTATCTTTTGGAGAAGAAAAATCTAACCAAGCTTTACCTCAAATCTTTGCTGACCATGACCGTCTCAAACAAGTTTTTGATAATCTTATCGGTAATGCTATTAAATATACCGAAAAAGGTGGAATTAAAATTAGCTATACCTTAGAAAAGAACAAACTTGTGGCCACGATAAAAGATACTGGTATTGGCATGAGTCCAGAAGACCAACGCCGTCTCTTTGAAAAATTTTACCGAATAAGAAATGATAAAACCGTAGAAATTTCCGGCACAGGCTTAGGCCTTTGGATAACTAAAGAATTAATTGGTAAGATGAATGGAGAAATTAAGGTTAAGTCTATAGAAAATCGCGGGTCGGAATTTAGCGTAATTTTGCCCTATATCAACGAAAAATAAGAAATGAAAGAAAGAATTATAACAATTTTATTGATTTTTGGTTATTTGCTCGCGTTTAGCTTGGCAGGTTTTCTTTTTTATGACCGCTATTTAAAATTCAAAATAGTTAATACGGAAATTGGCAGCAAAGAAAATTCACAGAGCAAGATTTATTATACAACTGGCAATAATCTCTATAGTCTTAATGCTGAGATAATTAACCAACAGGTTAAACAAAATCAAACAAACCTGGCTCAATCAACCGGAAAAATCGATCAATTAACAATAAACCCAAAAACGGTTAACTTATTTTACGATTCCCTTAATTTAGACAATAAATGGGAAATTTGGAAAGTTAACCAAAAAGATAATGGCTCACAAAAAGTTTTTTCTTCTCAAATTGCCGGTTTTGAGAATTTTACTAGCTTTACAAACCCTAAAATTTCTCCGGACGGTCAGCAAGTTGGTTTTATTGCTTCCAAAAAAACTGAGAACTATCTTTTTATCACTAAAGCTGATGACACAGGCAATTTTAAAAACATCAGCGCTAATATAACTAACCAAGCAATTGTTGATTTCGGTTGGTCTCCTAAAGACAACAAGATCGCTCTTATTACTTTTGGGGACGCTTTCTCTGTTGCAATTATTAACCTCGATGATACTACCTTGAAAAATATTTATACCACTAAAGATGAATTGGCTGAGCTTTCTTGGAATGAATCAAGCCTATACTTTCTTTCAAAAAACGCTAACAATGAGACAAATTTAAATAAAATTGATATTCCCGAAGGCAGCAGTCAGGCAATACCAACGAATATTTCAGGGTTAAAATCAATTCAGAAATATTTTTTTGACAATCTAGGTGAACATATTGCCTACGAAGTAAAATCCCAAGATCCTATTGGCACCGATGTTTACCTTAGTAACTATGCAGGTGAAAATTTGATTCAATTGACTAAAACAGGAGAAGCAGTTGGCGCGGTTTTTTCCACTAATGAAGACTATTTGGCATTTTTTGATAAAGACGGGATATACCGATTAGATATTAAACAAAACAAAAAAGAAAAAATATTAAACCTTAAAACGCCAATTGATAAAATCTTGGCCTGGAGCAAATAATGGAAGACCAAATTAAACAGAAAAAAATTAATAAAACCGTCACTAATGTAATTTATATTTTTCTTTCTATTGCCGTGGTCGCAAGCTTGACGGTTGTATTTATGCGCTATTTTAGCTCAGATGAAAATGTGTATAACCCTGCAACCGGAAAATATGAGCAAAAAAAGAAAGAAGTTAAAAAAGCTATCTGCCCACTCGATGGTACCGAGGTAGCAGAAACTATTGCCTTTCGCCGTCCACTTGCCATTATGGTTGAAAATCATCCTGATGCTAGACCTCAGAGTGGCCTAGATAAAGCTTCTATTGTCTACGAGGCAATTACTGAAGGAGGAATTACCAGATTTATGGCTATTTTCGGGCCGAATGACTCGCAAAAAGTCGGTCCTGTCCGCTCTGCTCGAACTTATTATATTGATTGGTTGTCGGAATTCAATGCTTTTTTCGCTCATGTTGGCGGCAATTTGGATGCATTAGATAAAATTAAAACCGATCGAGTCCTTGATCTAGATGAGTTCGGCGTTGGTAAAAATGCATATTGGCGTGAAGAAGGATTAGCTAAAGCTATTGAGCACACAATGTATACTTCGACCGAAAAACTTTATAATTATGCCCGCCAAAAAGGCTGGTCGGAAACCGATAAAAGCTATCAAACTTTTAAATTTGACAATAAGTTAAAACAAAATGGCCTGCCAAACAAAAGTGTAACAATTGATTTTTCTACGGCAAGCTATAAAGTTGATTGGCAATATGATGCCTCAAGAAAAGTTTATTTAAGAGAAATGGCTGGTAGTGCTCATTTTGACAATGAAACAGGCGATCAACTGTCAGGTGACAATATTATCATCCAAAGTGTTGACCGTTGGGATACTACTACAACATCAGGAGAGCAAGGCTTTACTATGCTTACAATCGGTTCCGGTAAGGCGAAGGTCTTTATTGATGGCCAAGCAATAGATGGTACATGGAAAAAGAATAGTCGAACCTCAAGAACTTTATTCTATAACCAATTAGAAGAAGAGATCACCTTTAAACCTGGTAAAACCTGGGTTGAGATTGTGCCGCCAGAGGTTTTCAATACTCTTAAGGTACAATAAATTAAGTAATACATATACAAAAAGGGCCCGATTGGGCCCTTTTTGTTTTATTACAATTTTGACATTACGCTCTCGACTTTTACATGCCAGGTATTATCCTCAGCATAAACCGGATTAATTTTGGCAGGGGTATCTAAACCACGGTCAAAGTAACGGTTTTGTAAGTATTCAAACTGATTACGAATACCTTCTTCGGGATTTTCCCAAGAAGCATATCCGCCAGAACGAGCCTTGCGGCCAAAGAAGTTGTTATTATTCTTGGCTAAATGAGAGCTATAGTTAGCTGACTCATGGTAACCAATTGCATAAACTAACTTCCAGTCAACGTCATATTCATTAGCTAATTGCTTCATTAAATTTTTAACCATTTCAGGTTCTACTTTTTCATTCAACTGAGCAAGTTCTTCTCTTGAAATTCCAGGTTCGATTGTAACTTTTTTGTCTTCAAGTACAATTAAACCTGTTTGGGTTTGCTCAAATTTTAAATTTGGCTTATACTCATCACCTTCACCTTTAGCCGTATTGGCAAAGACAAAAAGCGATAATGCTAAAGCAACTATAAGTTGTGAATATTTAAATGATTTCTTAAGGTATTTTTTAACCTTATTAATTATTTTTTTCATTTTAACCTTTCGAAAGGAAAATCCTTTCTTAATAAAAATTCTCTCGGTGTTAGCGAAAGAACTAAGTATTATAGCACAAAACCACCAAAAAGTCAATAGACTAAGGTTTTGTGCGCAGAAATTTCATTGAAAATTATTACTAGTTACACTACCGTATATTAACTAAAAGAGAGTAATAGCTCTACTTAATATACGACCGTTTATCTAATAAAAAGAAACGGGCCGCCTTGTAAGGTAGCCCGTTTAGGAATCATTCGCCGTCCGCAAGTTCGCGGATGGCGTGATCCCTGCAAACCTGATCCCAAGCCTGCAGTTCTTCCGGATGAGTTTGCTGCCATTCGGCAATCTTTACCGAACGACGCAGTTCATCCGCACTTAGCGGCCGACTGTCTTGATACGACAGCCGCGCAAGCGATTGGACGAAAACACAAAGGAAAAGCAATAAACAGAACCATTTGAATAACTTCGACATAGCAACGACCTCAACTGTAGAATTTATCGTCCTTGATAACTAGTAGTATATCACAAAAATGGCTCGTTGTCAAGGTGTTTGACAAGAGCCATTTTTAAATAATTTTTTACCACTTCATTCCGAGTTCTAAACAGATTGATTTTACCATCTGAACATAACTTCTAGAATGGTTATAGTTAAAGACCGCATCATCAAATCGGCCTTCATCAGCGCCAGAACGAGCCAAATAGTGTGCCGCAGTATAAATGGCATCGGTTGCATCGGTAATATCCGCTACACCGTCGCCATTACCATCAATCTGATAAGCCCGCCAGGTTCCCGGCATAAACTGCATTGGCCCGGTGGCACCAGCATACGAGCTTTTACCAGTTGAACCGGACTTTCCGCTCTCTACCTGATGAACAGATTCCAAAAGCTGCCATGGGATGCCAAATTTTTGAGCCGCGGCTAAGTATACCTCTTTAAAATTAGCAGGGTCTTTATGTACTCTTTCTTGAGACACATAAGCTTTAACTTGAACCCTTTTGGCTACCTGTTCCTCTTCTTTTCTTTTCTCGGCTTGAGCATTAGATTCACCAGGCTCAATCTGAGCTTTCTTAATTGAAAGGTCTAAGATCTGTCCATCGCCAGTACTGAATTTTACCAACGGAGCGTAATCTTTTTGACCGGCTGATTCTTGAGTTAATCCGCTTACTGGAATAATCGAAAATAAACCAGTAATTAGAATCATTTCTCCGGCAATTAGTGCTTTTGCGAATTTATTATAATGATTTTTAATAAAACTCGCTGCTTTTTCTACTATCCCCTCATACGTGTTCTTGAAAGTAGAAGTCAATCCCTCCAAACTTTTTTGAACTAACATATTTGGTTATCCTTTACCGCGACTCTTTACCTTGCCCGGCTCTCCTCATAGGAAATCAAGTAGACAAAGAGTTTTGGTATCTAAAAAGCTCCCGCATTAGCAGAAGCTAAACTCAATTATAACTTAATATACGTTCGTTTGTCAAGTACCAAGCGCTCTTTTTGGATTGAATACTTCCTAAATTTGACGTATATTTGACTAAGCATTAATAGAGATTTAAATATGAATAGAGATTTAGCCAAAACAAATTTCCAACCCTTAGCTGACAAAATGAGACCCAAAAATCTCAAAGACTTTATTGGTCAAAATCATCTTCTTGGCAAGGGTAAGATTTTAAGATCAATGATTGAATCGGGCCATATGAGTTCAATTATCTTTTGGGGCCCTCCTGGTACAGGCAAAACATCTCTAGCAAGACTGATTGCATCTTATACTAATTCATATTTTAAGGAGTTAAGCGCGGTTTCATCTGGAGTCGCTCAAGTGCGGGAAATAATTCAAGAAGCCAAAGTAAGATTAGAACAATCCAAAGAAAGAACCATTTTATTCATTGATGAGATTCACCGTTTCAATAAGGCCCAACAGGATGCTTTTTTACCATCAATTGAGAGCGGCATAATTATTCTAATCGGCGCCACAACTGAAAACCCATCCTTTGAAGTTAATGCACCGCTAATTTCACGTTCAAGAGTATTCGTCTTCGAATCACTGAAAGATGATGATATTCGTGAACTCATTAAACGGTCGTTTATCTACTACCCAAAAGTTATTTTTCAACCTGATGCGATCGATCTTATAGTCAAAAAATCAAATGGTGATGCCAGAGTAGCTTTAAATAGTATTGAGATGGCTGCCAATTTAAATAAAAAGGTTACCACCAATGTTGCCAAGGAAGCAATGCAGAGCAAAGTGATTTTTTATGATAAAAAAGGAGAAAACCATTTTGACACAATCTCCGCTTTTATTAAATCAATGCGTGGCTCGAATCCTGATGCCGCACTTCATTGGCTAGCCAGAATGATTAAAGGTGGGGAAGACCCAGTATTTATTGCTAGACGAATGGTTATTTTTGCTTCGGAAGATATTGGTAATGCTTTACCTACCGCATTAGTTGTTGCCACCAATACAATGCAGGCAGTCCATATGATTGGTATGCCGGAGGCAGGCATTATCTTGGCTCAGTGCGCAACATATTTGGCAAGTGCGCCAAAATCACGCTCATCTTACAATGGTCTAGTTGCTGCTTTAGGAGACATTGACTTAGATAGATTAGAGCCTGTACCATTACACTTAAGGAATGCTGTGACTAATTTAATGAAAGATCTTGGTTATGGCAAAAATTACCAATGGACTGATAAAAATGAATTTTACGAGAAAATGGAATTCTTACCATCAAACCTAAAAGGTAAAAAATATTACAATCCACCCAAGAAGGGGAATAATGAAGCAAAAAATAATTAAAATCATAGGGCTCGCAAGTTTTATACTACTAATAATAATTGGTCTTTATTATTTTATTTTTCAGTTAAAGTCAAACGCATCTGGAAATAGTGTTACAAATAATCCTGTCTTCAATCTATCGGTAAATAAAGTGTTAGAATCTGATTTAAAACTTAGACTCAAAACCTTTAATATTAAGGAGATTAACTTTGCTTCCAATGAAAGCTCTAATATAAAAATTTCTCTAAGTAAAAACGATCTACCAAAAGATTGGTCTATTACTGAAATTTATACCAAGAAGCTTAACCTCTCACCAGAAGGCTTGGCTAAATTCTTTCAGGGACCACTCCCCGATACAGGTTTAGATATTTATTTAGCTTCCAATCCCAAGATCAATCCTAACGATCTAACACGATACTTAAAAGAATCATACGAAAAAAACCCACCCGAAAGCTGGTCAATGATTGCGGTGGGCGATATTATGCTTTCCCGGCATGTTGACCAAAAAATGGCCCAAAACGGCTATTCATATCCTTTTGAGAAAATAAAGGACTATCTTAAAAATGCTGATCTAACTATTGCGAATCTTGAATCACCCTTTAAGGAAGGTTTATCACCAAGAGAGGGAATGGTTTTTGGTGCTAACAAAAAAGCAATTGAAGGGCTAAAATTAGCTGAATTCGACTTAATTAATTTGGCCAATAATCATTTTGGTAATCAAGGTGAAAACGGGGCCGAACTCACTTTTAATTGGCTTAAAGAGAATGGTTTTAGCTATATTGGTGCTGGAAAAACCGATTCCGAGGCTCATACTCCAGTAATTAAAGAAATTAAGGGTCAAAAAATTGCTTTTCTTGGCTATACCGATACCGATGTTATTCCAACAAGTTATATCGCCTTAGATAGTCGCGCTGGCGTGGCAGCCATGGATATTAACCGGTTAAAAGAAGATATTTTTAAGGTCAAAGAGAAAGTTGATTTAGTTATTATTTCAATGCACAGTGGCACTGAATATACACCCAGTCCAAATGAACGTCAAAAGGAATTTGCTCATGCCGCCATTGAGGCTGGTGCCGATATGGTGACTGGCCATCATCCCCATGTTGTTCAAGCAATCGAGTTCTACAACAATAAATTCATTTTTTATTCCCTGGGTAACTTTATTTTCGATCAAATGTGGTCAACCGAGACAAGGCAGGGGATAATATTAAAACTTAGTTTTACCTTTGGCAGATTAACGGATACTGAAATCTTACCAATAAAAATCGATGATTTTAGTCAACCGCATTTTTTAGAAGAAAAAGAAGAGCAAGAAACCATTTTAAAACGAATTTTTGAGGCGTCAGAAAAATTAAGATAGGAGATAAAGAAATTTACGATGGCATTAGATAAAATAGAACGAGACAATAAGTGGCTAAAACAAAAATTAATTTCGATTTGGCAACGTTATTACCCAGAAATTAATCAAGCCAATAATGTTTTTATTAAATTTGGCCGGCCTTGCCGAACAAGATTAGGCTCAATCAAATTAGGCCGACGCCTACAAGACCCTAACACTATTATCACTATTAATGGCTTTTTTAAAGATGAAACTATCCCAGAGTTTGTAATTGAGGCCGTTATTGCTCATGAATTAACTCATTATGCTCAAGGTTTTTGCAGTCCTCACGAACAGAAACACCGTTTTCCCCATCGTGGCGGCGTCTTAAAGAACGAAATGATTGATCGCGGACTTGAGGATCTGCTAAAATTAGAGAAACAATGGATAAAGTTAAATTGGACAAATTACCTGAAAAAACAATACTTTAAACCATTTTTATGGTAAATTTTAAATTTAGAATTTTGAATCAATTCTGTCATCCTCGACCGGTTCGCCTAAAGCGAAACAGGATCGGGGATCTTAATTGAGTTCTATTAATTAAAAATTAGAAATTAGATCAATTAGGTCAATTAGTAATTAGAAATTCTATTAAGGAGTCCTATGAACAAAGACATTTTTTGCGCGATCTCGCAACATGAAAGCCCAGCTAACTTGGAGTATGAAGATGATGACGTAGTTGCCTTTTGGGATATTACCCCTAAAGCACCGGTTCACATCTTAATTGTACCCAAAAAACACATTTCTTCAGTTACCGAACTTGCTGAAGAAGATGCGCCCCTAATCGGCAAAATGGTTTTAGTAGCTAAAAAATTAGCCGCAGAAAAAGGTATTGCCGACGATGGGTATAGACTTTGTATAAACGCAGGAAAACATTCCGGTCAAACCGTTGATCATGTCCACTTGCACTTAATGGGTGGCGAACCTCTTGGTGAAATGGCCTAAATTAAAATCACCCCAGCCTTAGCTAGGGTGATTAATGGGTTTGATCAATTTAAATTCTTACCAGAGAATTCCTTTCTCCTTCAGATATTCTCTGGGGTTTTCGATTCCAAACTCGGTCATTAAAGTAAGAGAATAGTCGAGTGCCTCATTGAAATCCATTTCTGCAATTTTTTGCTGCCCTTCTTCTTCGATGATCTCGCTGTCAAAGAGCGCATCAGCCAGTTCTCGACTAGTCGGTTCGCGGAGCTTTTTGGTTCTCTTGTTTAAAATCCATGGGGCCAACATCAAGACAAACGTCTCAAATAATTGAAAGATCTTGGTGCTTTTTGGTGTAATATCTGGCCTATTAAAAGCTAAGACTTCAGGTTTCGGCCAGGAAAGTATTGACCGAACTGGAGACCAGCTTCGTTTACATGACCGATTCTCTTGCCAGTAAGCCAAAAAATTCCATAGCCAGACAAGTGTTCTAACTTTGACTTCACGAACAGCATCACAGAGGAAAAGGATTCGGCAGTTTGGTATTCCAAACTCGGCAATATATTCTTCAATCTTCTTATACGCTTCCCAGATATTTGCCGGTGTAGTTAGGCTTTTGTCTTCAAGTATAAAATCTAGAGGATCAAGTCTTGATATTTGCGCTAAATTAAAAAAGAATTGCATTGATCGTGCTTCGGTCAATTCCTCTTCCGATTTTTCGCAATATGCCTTTACACCGCCACAAAGGATTACGCTGACATCATGGCCGCAAGAGACAAGATGTCGGAGTGCATTTGCGCACTCGTTAAGGTACATTCCGTACCCAACATTTTCTTTGGGACTTCTTTTATTATCGCCCCAAAGACCGTAGGCTAAAATAACGACGATAACGCGTTGAGCGTTCACTAGTCGCTTCCTCCTTCAATTTTGATTGCGGAATAGGCTAATATATCATATAATCTGGTTAATGTCAAGACTAAAAGAGGATTCTAAATGATCACAAATTGGGAAAAAGTTAGTGAAGAACCTTATAAGGCAGGTTACAGAAAAATGTTTAGGCGTAAGTACAAAATGCCTGATGGACGCATTGAAGAATACGATATTAAAGCCGAGGGTAATTGCGCTTGTATCTTGGCATTGACGCCAAATAATGAAGTAATTTTAGCTAAACAATTCCGACCAGGTCCGGAAAAAGTTCTAATGGAATTGCCGGGAGGTGGTAGTTCGGATAACGATGAAAATCCAGAAGGAGCAGCCAAACGAGAATTTTTAGAAGAAACCGGGTTTTCCGGCGATTTTCACTTAGTAAATAAATGTTGGAATTGCGGTTATTCCGATCGCGTCACATATAATTTTGTCGCCACTAACTGCAAAAAAGTTCAAGATCAAAAGTTAGATGAAACCGAGTTTATTGAGGTTGTCCTTTTACCGCTTAATGAATTTAAAGAACTCTTAAAAACAGGGGAATTAACAGATTCCAAAACCGCCTTTTACGGATTGGATTATTTAGGTTTGTAACACTTAGTACTATTTTTTAAAAGGATATTTTCTTCGTAGGTACGAGTATAATATCCTAATTTGTATTTCATAAGGATAATATCGTCGTACGTACGGGCATTTTATCCTAAAAATAACTCCAAAACTTGTCTTGATTTGTTCTCGGTTTAATTTACCTTCTTATTTAACACGGAGCCCAAACAAGCTTTAGTAAGGCAACAAAATATCCCATTAAGTGGCAAAATATCTCCTGTATATCATCCTGAAACCGGATAGTAATCCGATATTCAGGATCTAGATAAAAAGCTAAAATCAATATCTCGTATAGGTTAATTTAAAGATTCCGAACAAGGAGCCCCTCCTTTCCGGAATGACACTTTAGAAGACTTTAAAGAGAGTGCATAAATATGCGGCGATGACAACTAAAAGGGTGACGTACTTGAATTACAACAACATATACCTTGACAGCAAGCGGTTTTTGTGATACAATTTATTAATTCCGAACATCAGAATATCAGTAAAGGAGAAGGAAATGCGCGTAATTCTGTTTCTGGCCGTGTTGGCCATGTTCGTTTTTCTGGTGGGTTGCTCAAGTAACCAAAATGATGCCGGCCCCACTCATGTCTTTGCAGCAATTTATGACAAAGGCTATGGGTTAAACGGCACTGAGCTTCAACCAGACGCTCAGGGTAACTTTACGTGCCCAAAAGGGCGCGTGGCACTTTACGTAATGAACGTAAAGACCGAAGTTTCCGAACAGGACGACACCATGCAATGGATCGTCATCCAACCAGATGGTAAAAACCTGCCCATCGAGCCGGCGCATTACTTGAGTCTCATTGTCGACCAATTTGGCCAGTATCAAGTCCAGGCGAGACTCAAAACGCCAGACGGCACCAAAACCATTTCGACCGTAATAACGGTCACTGAATAGATGTATTTAAACCACCCCGGGGCAACCGGGGTGGTTTTCGTTTTAAATAGGATTGACTCTAACGTTCTTGACCCAAGCCTAATTTTGTGCTAAGCTAGAGTTAATGAGCGTCTAGCTCAAAATTTTTATTGGAAGGAAGGTGATTTTTTTGGATAAGAAATTTGAAAAAACCGATTACAAACCGAGACAAGAACGCACAGGGGAAAGAAGCGGTGAAAGAACCGAAAATTTTGATGTAATGTTAAGAAGGTTCTTCCGCGACGTGCAGCAATCGGGTATTTTAACCGAAATTAAAAAACGACGCTTCCGAGCCAAAGAAGTTTCAAGAGACAAAAGAAGAGTTTCCGCTCGCCGTAAAGCAGAAGTAAGACGAATTAAGCGCGGTTACTAAACTATTAATTTACAAATATTCGAGACAGGCTTTTCCTTGGATTTCGCGGGGAAAAGCTTGTTTTGAAAAGAAAGGACCAAATGAGCCTTCAAGAAAGAATTGAAACCGATCTTATTAGTGCCATGAAGCAAAAAGACGAGGTCAAACTTAATGTTTTAAGAGCACTCAAATCAGCGGCTAAAAACAGCCAAATCCAAAAGCAAAAAGAATTAGAAGAAGCCGATTTTATTCAATTAATACAATCACAAATTAAATCTCGCCGCGACTCTGTTGAACTCTATGAAAAAGGTGGCCGCCCGGAACTTGCTCAAAAAGAAATGGCCGAGATTAACATTCTAACCGAATATTTACCCGAGCAAATGAGCGCGGACGAAGTTAGAGTTATTGTTAAAAAAGCAATTCAAGAGTCAGGCGCACAAGGACAACAGGAAATGGGTAAAGTAATGGCCCTAGTAATGCCTCAACTTAGAGGTAAAGCCGACGGAAGTCTTATTTCCCAAATTGTTAAAGAAGAACTTCAATGAACAAAAACATAAAAATCACTATCGATTTAGACAATCAAACTAAAGATGAGACTCTCAGCTCCGAGGAAATCGAGCAAACGGTCCTAACCGTCTTGCAAGAAAAGGGGGTTACCGGTAACATAGAGTTAGGGATAAAAATTTGCGGCCAAGAAAAAATGCGTGAGATTAACCGCGAATTTCGGCAAATTGATGCTCCAACCGATGTCTTAAGCTTTCCGATTTGGGAAAGTATTCCTGCTAAGATCGAAGAGCCAATCCTTTTAGGGGATATTATCATTTGCCCCGATATCTTAAGGCAAAATGCACGCGAGTACGGCGTAACCGAAAGAGAAGAATTTATAAAAATGATTGCGCACGGCACCCTGCATCTTTTAGGTTTTCATCATAAATAAATGTAAATTAAGGCTTAACAGATTAAAGGTTTGAGCAATAAGACCGATTGTGATATACTAAGTTAAACGACTGTTTTGATTTACTCGGAGGGATTTAGATCAATGCCAAGAGAAAATATAGTGGTTGGTTTAGATGTTGGTACAACAAAAGTGGCGATTTGCGTCGGTCGCGTTGACGAAGGATTAATCAATATTATTGGTTTTTCTCGCGTGCCAAACGCCGGCGTCAGAAAAGGCATAGTAGTCGATGTCGAAGATACTATTTCGGCAATCACTGCTGCTCTAGAACAAGCTGAACGAATGTCTGGTGTTCCAATCAAATCGGCTGTTCTTGGTTTGAGTGGAGCACACATTACCTCAACCGCGTCACATGGCGTAGTGGCTGTCTCTAGAGCCGATGGAGAAATTACCCAAAATGATGTAACCAGAGTTATTGATGCCGCTCGAACTGTCGCCCTCCCACCCAACAGAGAAATCATCCATGTTGTGCCAAAGTTTTACACAGTTGATAATCAGCCTGGCATTATTGACCCTATTGGCATGACTGGCATAAGACTAGAAGTTGAATCAGTTGTTATTGGCGGTTCAACTGTCGCAATTAAAAACTTAACCAAATGCGCTCATCAAGCCGGCTTAGGAATTGAGGAGCTAATTTTCTCGCCTCTAGCTTCGGCCAAAGCATTAACCAACAAAAAGCAAAAAGAACTTGGCGTTGCAGTAGTTGATATTGGCGGAGGGACAACTAGTCTGGCGATTTTTGAGTCTGGCGATATTTTACATTGTGCTGTTCTGCCAATTGGTTCAATGCACATCACTAACGATATTGCCATTGGCCTAAGAACCTCGCTCGATTTGGCAGAGCAAATTAAAATTAAGTACGGTTCGGCTATCCCAGGAAAAATTCGCGAATCGGAAAATATCAGCCTCTCGCATCTTGATCCTCAAGAAAACCAAAAGGTGGAAAGAAAATATGTGGCCGAAATTATTCATGCACGTTTAATGGAAATTTTTAGTTTAGTCAAAGAGGAGTTGCGTAAAGTTGGCAAAGACGGTATGCTACCGGCAGGGATTATATTTACTGGTGGAGGATCGAAACTTGAGGACCTAGTAGAATTAGCTAAAACCGAACTTCGTTTACCGGCCCAAATTGGCTTACCAGTATTTGAAATGACCGGTATGGTTGACAAGCTACAAGACGAAGTATATTCTACTAGTGTAGGCTTAATGCTTCATGGATTAGAAAATCATGACACACCTAATTCCTTCAATTTTAACTTAGACGGAGGAGTTTTAGATAAAGCCAAAGGTTTCTTAAAACAGTTTTTACCTTAATTAAGAGAGGATAAAATGGAAAAAGGGGCAGAAATTGAATCTTTTGCAACAATCCGCGTAGTCGGAGTAGGTGGTAGTGGCTGTAATGCAATCAACCGTATGATCTCTTACAAACTTAAAGGGGTTGAATTTATTGCGGTCAATACTGACGCACAAGCTTTGGTTCACAACCAAGCGCCAATAAAAATCCAAATTGGAAAAGAAACCACCCGTGGTTTAGGCGCTGGTTCTGATTCAGAGCTTGGCCGCAAATCAGCCGAAGAAAATAAAGACGAAATTTACGATGCCCTTAAAGGCTCTGATATGGTTTTTGTTACTTATGGTGCTGGCGGCGGCACAGGCACTGGGGCTGGTCCTCAAATTGCCTCGATCGCCAAAGAACTTGGTGCTCTAACAGTTGGCGTGGTCACTAAGCCTTTTTCTTTTGAAGGTAGCCGACGTATGAAAGTGGCTCAACTTGGCATTGAAGAACTTAAAGATAAAGTTGATACCTTAATTACTATTCCTAATGACAGACTTTTGCAGGTTATCGATAAAAAAACCTCGCTCTTTGACGCTTTTGGCATTGTTGATGATGTCCTTCGTCAAGGTGTTCAAGGTATTTCCGATCTTATTACCTTACATGGTATTATTAACGTTGACTTTGCCGATGTTAGAACAATCATGTCAGATGCTGGCTCAGCTCTTATGGGAATTGGGCGTGCTTCAGGTGATAATCGAGCCATTGAGGCAGCCAGAGCCGCGATTGAATCACCGCTTTTAGAGTTATCGATCGATGGCGCTAAAGGCATCCTATTCAACATTACCGGCGGACCCGATATGAGTATGTATGAAATCGATGAAGCAGCTAAAGCGATTACCGAAGCTTCCGATGGTGATGCCAACATTATTTTTGGTGCCATAATTGACGATGCCATGTCTGGAGAAATTAAAATTACAGTTATTGCTACCGGTTTTGAAAGCGAACGAATGAAAGGCCGCGATGCCCTTAGAAATCAACAATTAAGGCCAGGTTATAATAATTCGCCAAAACCAATGATGCCTGTTATGAATCCAATTATTCCTGAACCATTACCAGAACCAGACGATGATTTAGATGAATTGGAAGTGCCGGCTTTTATTCGCAGAAAATTAAAATAAATATTACCAAAAGTTTAATCTCAGTTAAATTACGGTTAAACTAAGGAGGGTAAATAATTAAGTAGTAGAACAAGTACCAGACATCAGTGGGAATGCCCTTCCTCTTTTGATGCCTGATTCTCGTTCTCATTCGAAGGAGGAATTTAAATGTCTCAAGAAGCGCTCAAGCTTGAAGAAGCCCAGCTTGGAAATTCTTCAAAAGTGGAAAAAACAGTCAAAAGAAAGGAAGTTGTGCCCAAACTAAATCTCTCCGAAAACGCTCTTCGCGTCATTGAAAAGCGTTATGTTTTGAAAGACAAAAACCGTAAACCAATCGAAAAGCCAGAAGAAATGTTTCGTCGAGTTGCCCGTCATATTGCCGCCGCTGACAAACTTTACGGCGCAAGCGATGAACAAGTTCAACAAACAGAAGATGAATTTTATAAGATGATTACTGCCTTGGATTTCTTGCCAAACAGCCCAACTTTCACTGGCGCCGGCACAAAATTAGGTCAACTTTCAGCTTGTTTTGTGTTGCCAATTGAAGATGATATGAAATCAATCCTTAAAACCCAAATGGATATGGGCTTAATTCACAAATCAGGCGGCGGCACTGGCTTTTCTTTTTCCAGACTTCGCCCTAAAAACGATGTCGTTGGCTCAACTGGCGGAATTGCTTCCGGTCCAGTCGGTTTTATGCAAATGTACAACGATACCACTGAAGTAATTAAGCAAGGTGGTACCAGACGCGGCGCCAATATGGGAATTTTAAGAGTTGACCACCCAGATATTATTGAATTTATCGACTACAAAGAAAAAGAAGGAAATCTTTCTAACTTCAATATTTCCGTCGGTATTACTAAAGATTTTATGCAAGCGGTTGTCAGTAAAAGCGATTATGATCTTATTAATCCTACTACCAAGGAAAAAACCGGTAAACTAAACGCTAGGGAAATTTTTGATAAAATCGTTCAAGGCGCTTGGCGAAACGGCGAACCAGGTATTGTTTTTCTTGATAAGATTAATGAGAAAAATCCAACTCCTCAGTTAGGCGAGATTGAATCAACTAATCCTTGCGGCGAACAACCTCTCTTGCCATACGAATCCTGCAACCTCGGCTCTATTAATCTTGGCAATATGGTTAAAGAAGTAAATAATAAAATCGAGATCGATTGGGACAAGTTTGATGCCACCATCGAGAAAGCGGTCCATTTTCTTGATAATGTTATCGATGTCAATAAATTACCTATTCCAGAAATCGATAAACAATCCAAAAAAACCCGCAAAATTGGCTTGGGTTTAATGGGTTTTGCCGATCTTTTATTCCAACTTGAAGTGCCTTACAGCTCAGATGAAGGCTTAGCAATTGCTGAAAAAATAATGAAGCGTTTAAACGACAAATCACATGAAATTTCCCGCCAAATGGGCGAAAAACGCGGAAATTTTCCCGCTTTTGAAGGTAGTACTTGGGATAAAAAAGATCAGCCTTTTATGCGTAATGCCACTACTACTACAATTGCACCAACCGGCACCCTTTCGATTATTGCCAATGCCACTTCTGGTATTGAACCGATTTTTGCGCTGGTTTTTACTAAAACCGTTATGGACAACGATGAATTAGTAGAGGTCAATAAATTCTTTAAAAAAGCTTTGGAAAAGGCTGGTGTCTATTCTGAAGAACTGATAAGAAAAGTGGCTAAATCCAGTTCAATGCAAAATATGGAAGAAATCCCAGAAAAAATTAAGCGCGTTTTTGTCACCGCTTCAGATATTAGCCCGGAATGGCATGTAAAAATGCAGGCTGCTTTCCAAAAATATACTGATAACGCCATTTCTAAAACGATTAACTTCCCGAACGAAGCTTCGGTTGAAGATATCGAAAAAGCTTATCTATTAAGTTATGAATTAGACTGCAAGGGAATCACGGTTTATCGTGATGGTTCCCGTTCTATTCAAGTATTAACAACCGGCACGGCTGAAGATAAGAAAAAAGATGCGACCGAAAAAGAAACGCATCACAGTCTAAACGCCAATGAAATGATTGGCCTTAAGATTATGCCACGCGAACGGCCAGATGTAACCGCTGGTTATACTTACAAGATTAAAACCGCTTACGGCAAGCTTTATATTACCATCAACAATGATGAAGCCGGCGAACCATTCGAAGTTTTCTCACATCTTGGAAAATCAGGTGGATTCTTTGCTGCTAAAGCCGAAGCTATTTGCCGCTTAATTTCTTTAGCACTTCGTTCTGGTATTGATACTGAAGAAGTCATTAGCCAATTAAAAGGTATTCGCGGCCCAACGCCAACCTGGACCGAAGACGGTAAAATGATTTTATCGCTTCCAGACGCGGTAGCCCAAATTCTTGAAAAACACATCAACCGCCATCAAGCAAGTCTCGATTTAGACTTTGCCGAAAAGCCAGAAGTTGCCCTAGAAACTCCAAAAGGGGACTACAACAACGGCTTTAGTAAACCAGAAGCACCAGAGATTGCCGACTTAGGCGAAGCTCCAGCTTGTCCAGAATGCGGCAGTATCCTTGAACTTACCGAAGGCTGCATCAAATGCCCATTCTGCGGTTACTCCAAATGCGCTTAGGTATATTTTGAAAGCTAACAGCAAACAGACCACAGACTACCGCTAATTATCAAAAAAATAAATTAATAATAGCAAAATGTCTTATCGGTTTGAAAAACTAAATGTGTGGACAGAATCTCGCAATTTCATTCGCGACATATATTTGGTAATCAATGATTTTCCATCTAAAGAAATATTTATTCTTGGTGATCAACTTAAAAGAGCCGCGATTTCTATTGCCTTAAATATCGCCGAGGGGTCAGATAAAAAATCTGATCGTGATTTTATTAGGTTTTTAAGAATATCTCTTGGCTCTCTCAATGAAGTCGTAACTGCATTATATATCGCTAAAGATTTAAATTATTTAAACGATAAAACATTTCAGAAGCTTTATTTAAATGCCAATAAACTGTCGGCAATGATTAATGCTCTAATCGCAAAACTAAATGAAAAAAAATAACAAAAAAGCTGTAGTCTGTAGTCAGTCAGCGGTAATCCATATATATACTGGCGATGGGAAAGGAAAAACCACCGCCAGTTTAGGTTTGGCCTTAAGAGCCATTGGCGCCAATAAAAAGGTCTTGATTATTCAGTTTATGAAAAAACCGGATTTTTCGGAGCATGAAGCAATTAAAAAATATAACCTTCCAATCGAGATCGAGTCATATGGTATTGGGTTCTACCATATCTTAGGAGATGGTCATACAGACCAGGAACACAAAAACGCTTGCCAGCGAGCCCTGGAGAGGGCGCGAGAGGCCTTGGAAGAGCAAAAATACGACCTTATTATCCTCGATGAGATCAACGTCGCCCTCGGTTTTAATTTAATAAAATTAAACGATATTTTAAACATATTAACACCTAAGGCCCACCTCGTAGGTGGGACCAAGGTAACAGATGTTGTTTTAACTGGTAGAAAAGCGCATCCAAAACTTATTGAACTCGCTGACTTGGTTACAGAAATGAAAGAAATTAAGCATTATTTTAATAATGGCCTTGAAGCACGAAAAGGCATTGAGTATTAAAAATCGCCCAACGCCAAAATGTCATCCACATGCCTAAAGGCGAGCCGTTCGCCTATTGGCGAGACGACATCGGGGATCTTAAGTTAAAGATTCCCAATCCGGATCCCATCCGGTTGAGAATGACATACTAAAAAATCGCTGACGAATCAGCGATCGTATTGAAAATCAAGGTGTCTTAACGAGCTGGATTGGGAACTGATATTCAGTTCTTAGACTTATACACGTGTAAGAACTTTTTTCAACATCATAATACGCAGATATTGGATTATAAATTTGAAGTAGTCTACTGTCACGAGATTTTAGATTAATATATACATCACGTTCAACCCAATGAACAAATTGGCTATTCCAAAAAACTAATTTTAATCTCAGCATCTCTTTATCGATCAGTTTTTCTTTAACCTGACACCAAAACAAATTATTACCATGTATAAATAGTTGATCGCCCGGCGCCAGAGAGCAAAAATCTATTTGGCTTAATGAAGTAGTGTTGCCATCGGGAGCAGTAAAGCGTTGACCATCAAAACGAAAGGGAATATTTTCATATAAAGTCAAAGATCGAATTTTTATTGCTGATATATGTGCATATACTCTTGGAACACAATATTCTTCTCCAACAGAAAACTCGTTAATCTTCTGGAAATGGGAAAGAAGCAATGGCTCATTGACAGGAAGTATTCCAGTCTCATGATCAGAGTGGCAATAGATAGCATAACCAGCAATATTATCAAATCTTTCAAAAACAATCATTTGGCCCGGTCTAATTGAATCAAGACGATAGGATTGAATCTGTTGCCGATTAAAACAATTAGTTTCCATTAAGGTACACCTCCCTCGATTGATAATATCATAATATTCCGATTATCAACGGGAGTCAAGCTATTAACTAAAAATCGCCGACGGGCGGCGAAGTAGTGGCAGTTATAATTATGTTCTTTTAAGATTAAGGTCTGTGATAGCACTTTCAAATCTTACAAAAAACCCGTTTGCATTAAGCGGTTTACCTATTCTAAAGGCCTTAAAATCAGACGGAATCACAATTTTTTCCTCCGTAATCTTACCATTGCGATTCCGATGATAGCTTGTAAAAGCATAAGATAGATCTGATTTTTGCCCCGTAAACTTTAAGATTTTTGAAAAAGTAATGGTTTTAACTAGAATTAGGCAGTCTAGCGAAATCTCATTAAGCATTAGCTCGGAAATCGGAACAGACCCCGAAAGTTCATTGATGCTAGGCCAATTTTCTTCAGCCAAAGCCGACAGCTTATAATTTTTTAAATTAGCCTTTTCATAGTATTTTATTTTTCCAATATCACAAAAACGGTAAAATCTTGTTTTGTTCTCTTTTGGATAATACATTTCCGACAATGGAGTATTTTGTCCGGCCTTATAATGATGATTATATTTAATCCAGACTTTTTCTCTAAAACCTGATGGCCAAATAAAAGTAAATTCCCGGCCATGGTCAGATTTACCATCTTCTGGTATAATAACAGTTACACCGTCGATATCCTCAATAACTAAAGCACTACCAGGCTGCAAACTAAAAAGGTGAAAGCCTCTTTGTGCCAGGCCTAAACGCGGCATCTTTGGTTTTTCAAGGTTCAACATTACTTTCTCTCCTTTTGCAAGATAAAGTCATTTTACCATATCCCAATCCGATGTCAATCTAGCCGCCACCCCCTAAGGTAATAAAAAGACGAATAAATTAACAGGATAATTAATTTATTAACAGGAGAAATATACCACTTTGTACGCTCGAGCGTCTAAAGTGGTATAAATACCAAGAGAAATGGAAACGATAGTAAAAATTAGGTAATATAAAAAACCCGCCCTTTAGCATAAGGCGGGGGAATGGGTGTATTTTAAAACGTTTTCTGGGGCGCGCTGAAGAAGTATTTTTGAAGGCGTGATTTCCATCTTCTTATCCACATCGACTCTAGTATAGTCAAAAAGCTGATTTACAGAAATAATTCGAGGAATAATAACTCGATGTTCAATAAGCTTAGGGCTCCCATAGCCATACTTTAGAAAAATTTCTTGAATATCAGTATTAACTAAACCAATCCTGAATTGGATTACTCTACGACAACAGGACGTGCCAATCTCCAAAAATAAACGATCCTTTAGAGAAAGAGAGTTTAAATCAATAGCCGTCACTTCACTAAAAGTATCACCGATAATGACGCCACCATCTAAACAAATATCATCCCGACCAATCATAATCGGACCAAGAGAAACGAGTTTCATTTGCTTGATATTGCTAACACCGTAGTCATTATGCCCCATATAGAGCTTTGCCTCGCCACCAATCCAAATTGTTTCTGTATTTAAAATCGATAGCTGGGTTTCAGTATGATTGTAATGGAAACAGTGCACGATAGTAGTCTCTCTGGTTTTCCAGCCGACCACAAAGGCGGTAACGCCGTCTTCATTTTTCAAAAAAACCATATCACCTGGCCGCAGATCAATAACTGCAATCTGTTCCAGACTTTCACCACAAACCGGCATATCCATTATTAACGTCCTCCGTCTTCAGGATAATAAGAATGTAGCATCTTTGAGAATAAAAGTAAACAAAAATAAACAAGTTTAATTTCTAATTTCTAATTACTAATTTCTAATGAATTCTTAATTTCTAATGATTTAAAAATTAAAACATTTAAAATTGATTAAAAATTCAAAATTAGAAATTAAGAATTTTGTAAGTTATCCACAGTTGACACTTGGTACTAAAAAAATATAAATTGAACTATAGATATCACATTATGAAGTTTTAACTTCTCAAACTCTGTTTATGAAATGGCACTAAAATATCATAATGTGAATCTTCTAGAGCGAACACAATAATGTATTCTTACAATGTGAGCTCTATATCGAAAGGAAAGTATTTTGAACACAACGACCAAAATTAATAACAGGTTCACCGCTATTAACGGAATTGCCATTATTGTTGTTTTATCCTTATTTGCATTTGGTGCATTTTTCGCTAATAAATACAAACCAGTTCCACAAGAAATAGTAAAACAAGCAGTTGCTGCGGTTTCAGCCATTAGCTATGACGGCCAAGATGGGAAAAGTGCCTTGGATCTTTTGAAAGAAAATAACCAGGTAAATGAGCAAGAAACATCTTTTGGCACTTTTGTGACTGAAATAAACGGCATTAAAAATGAGAATGGCAGCTACTGGATGTTTTACATTAATGACCAGGTTTCCGAAAGTAGTTCCGATACGTATGTCACCAAGAATAGCGATAAAATCGAGTGGCGATACGAAAAAATCGAATAGTAATAAAATTTAAAAATTAATAAATTAAGCCTAAGGGTAATTCGGTTTAAAGCCGAAGCAGTCCCGCTACTGTAATTTCTCGCAGAAAAATTATCTCGACTCGCGAAACGAGGCGGATAACACGTGAGAATAAGCCAGAAAACCTTAGATTTAAGTAACAAATCCTTCGGCAGAAAGGTAACCGATCCTTAGTTTTCCGAAGTTAAACTAAGGATTTTTACTCTTTTAAAGAGTAAGCTTGCTTCAACAAGCGGGGCGTTTCTTTTTGCCCCGTAAAAAGGGGCAATTAACGCTTAACGCATTGAGGCCCAGTAAGCCAGGAATTATAAGTAACAGAAAGGATTACAATGCGTAATCAAGTCAATCGTCAAAAAAATCAGTCAGTCTTAAACTATCTTTGGTTCCCGTTACTCGCTTTGTTTCTAGTTTTAGCAGTTATTGGCAGCTTGAATGTTATTAGCCTAAAAAAAGACAATACGGAGCTTAAAAATGCTCAAATCAATCTTGAAGAAAAATTGACTGATCTTCAAGATGAATTATCAGCCAACAAGGATAAAATCGCTTTACTTGAAGGTAGCGCAAACGAAGCTCAGCAAAAGATCGATAAATACGCTAAAGAAGTGGAAAAATACAAAAAATTAGCCTCGGCACCCAAAATAGTTTTGGGAGAGCAAACCGCTTTATCAGAAGTAAAACCAGTTGAGCCAGCAAAAGAAATAAAAACCGAGCCTAAAGTAGAAACGCCGGCCGCCCAAACAGCAACCAAGCCTGCTCCTATTAAAAAAACTTATTATGCCACGGTAAAAATCGAGGGTATTGGCACTTATAAAACAAAAATTACCAAGGGTGAAAGTGCTTTAGCAATTTTAAAACGAACTGGCAGTCAGAATGGTTTTAGCGTCAAAACTACTCACTATAGCTTTGGCGATTACATCAGTAGTATTGGCACCACTAAACTTGGCGCTAACCAATACTGGGCCTTTTACTACAACGGTAAATATTCCGATACCGGTGCTTCCGGCCAAAAAGTCACAGCCAATGATACCATCAGTTTTAAAATTGCAAGCTGGTAAGTAAGTACAAAGTAGAAAGTAGAAAAAATATTCAATCAACTTTAAACTTTTTACTTTAAACTTTTAACTAAAAGGAGATATATGATTTATTTTTTGATCTTAGCTGCTGCGGTGATGCGCTTCTTGCCGCACGAACCGAATTTTGTACCGATTGCCGCCTTAGCCTTATTTGGCGCCGTTTATCTAGATAAAAAATACGCGCTTATTATGCCGATGGCCGCGATGTTTTTGGCCGATTTATTTATCGGTTTCTATAACCCGATTTTAATGGCTTCGGTCTACGGCAGTTTCTTGGTAATTGGTTTAATTGGCTTATGGCTTAGAAATAACAAAAACTTGCCAAATACCATCGGTGCCAGCTTAACTGGCTCGGTCCTATTTTTCCTGGCGACAAATTTTACCATGTGGGCCATTCAGCCATCAATGCCTACACCAATGTATCCGCCAACTTTATCGGGTCTAGCGGACGCCTATATTATGGGCTTGCCATTCTTTAGAAATACTTTGCTTGGAGATCTTTTTTATACCGGCATAATGTTTGGTTTGGCAGAAATTATAATTAAATATGTACCGCGCTTAAGCGGTGTAAAGGAGACAAATGGCATCTATCTTAACTAGTTGGCAAGAAAAAGATTTTAACGAATTCGTGGCTGCCAAAGGTTCAGGACTGGTAGAATTTGTTGCTCCTTGGTGTGGAGCTTGCAAAATGATGGAACCAATGGTTGCGGAAATCGCCACTAATAATGCCGATAAAACTATCGTCAAAATTGATGTCAGTCAAAATCAAACACTGGCTAGCAAAATGGGTGTAATGAGTTTGCCAAACTTATTAGTTATAAAAGAAGGAAAAGTCGTTGATCAGTTAATTGGCTCATCAACAAAAAAAGCCATTGAGGACAAGCTTCAAAAGATTTAGTTTAAATAATAGTCATCCTGAAACCGGTATGAGCTTGTCGAATACCGATATTCAGGATCTCCTAGCCAGTATCACCTAATCAATGGTATAAGATCCCGAAACAAGTTCGGGATGACGAACAACAACAAAAAAGCAGAGTCCTGCTAGTAATGTAGGCATTAGTGAAAACCTATAATTTGCGTAATTTATATATTTACAAAGCAAATTTCCGCGGTTTTCAACCTAAGTACACAATAAGTATTTTAAATATAAAAAAGCAGAGTCCTGCTAGTAATGTAGGCAAGGAGGGGAAAACCTACATCACTGGGCAGGACTCTGCTCACGATAGATTTACTTTCTCTATCGTACATATTATTATATCAGACTTTGACGAATTTGTCAAGGGGTTGCAGCGATTGGTAAAACTTTTTACTAACTAACTAACCCTGACATATAATCTTAACACGTTTCTAAGATTTTGTCAAGATGCTAGTTCGGTCAGCAAGGAGGCTTGTGACTGAGAATGAAATCAAATGTCCGGAATGCGGGCATAATATTCCAATTAATGAAGTCTTAAAACACCGGCTTAATCAGCAGGTTAATTCTGAAGTTTCAAAACGCCTGGAAAATGAAAAATCTAAATTAGAAAACGAACTCAAAGAAAAATTTGCGGTTTCCAAAAATGAAGAACTCAAAAACCTAAAAGAAAAATTGCAACTTGAAGCAGAAAAACGTCAGACTGCTGAGAAAAAGGAGCTCGAATTTTTAAAAAAGCAGGATGAACTCGAAGATAAAATCAAAGGCCAAGATCTGATTATGGCCCGTAAGCTCACTGAAGAAAAGAAAATTCTGGAAGAAAAAATCCGCAAAGAAGAGGAAGAAAAACAGAATTTCGCCCTGGCCGAGATGCGTAAACAACTGGAAGATACTAAAAAGGCGCTAACTGACGCCCAACGCAAAGCTCAGCAAGGCTCAATGCAAACTCAAGGTGAAGTTTTAGAATTATTACTTGAAGAATTTTTAAAACAAAAATTTCCTCACGATAATTTTAAAGAAGTGCCAAAGGGTATTTCCGGCGCCGATATCATCCAACACGTTTATACTCCCTCAGGTCAATTGGCCGGCGTAATTGCTTGGGAATCAAAACGGACTAAAGCCTGGACCGAAGATTGGGTTCAAAAACTTAAAGATGATAGTCAACGGATTAAGGCTAATTTTAGCGTCTTAGTTACCGAGATTTTACCAAAAGAAGTTTCTCATTTTGGTCTTTACAAAGGAGTTTGGGTTTGTGATTTTAGTTCGGTTTTTGGTTTAACCGTAGCGCTCCGAAACCAATTAATTTCCGTTTACAATCTTATGTCTGCCAGCGAGGGACGCGAGGAAAAGAAAGATTCTCTCTACAACTATTTCTGTAGTTCGGTTTTTACTAATCATATTCAAATTATTGCCGAAACTTTTATGCGGATGAAAACCGATCTTGATAAAGAAAAAAATGCCTTTAGCCGCATTTGGGCTGCCCGCGAAACGCAAATCACACGCCTAACTGAAAACACCGCCAAACTCTATGGTGAGATTCAAGGAATTATTGGTCAGCAACTGCCAGGAGTAGAAATTTTAGAGTTAGAATCAATTGCGGAAGAAGAAACTACGACTGAAGCTAAACCCAAAAAATTAAAAGAAAAAAACGAAATCCAAAAAGATCAAATAGGTTTATTTTAAGAGGAAAAATGTCCGCATTAAATCCTAAAGAAATTAAAATTATGACCGAAGCCTTAATCGTAAAAGATGGTCAAATTCTACTTGGGCGGAAAAAGAGAGGATTTGCTCAGGGTAAATGGCTTGGCTTTGGTGGTAAATGCAAACCAGACGAAGCGCTTAATGAAGCAATGAAAAGAGAGTTTTTTGAAGAAACTAGTGTTAAAGTTTTAAATTTTATTAAAAGGGGAGAACTAACTTTTCATTATATCAATGATCCTGATATGGAAGTAACTTATTATGAGATTTTGGATTATCATGGTGAACCCGAAGAATCTGAAGAGATAGAGAATAAATGGTTCGATCTAAAAGACATTCCGTATGACCAAATGTTTCCCAATGATCGCTATTGGCTCCCGATGTTTCTAGACAAAAAATATTTTACAGGCGAATTTAGCTTTGACGAAAATTATCAGATTAATGAATATAGTATTGAAGAAAAAATTGCTTAAGTCTCTTGTCATTCCAGACAGGTTGGCAACCTAGATCTGGAATCCAGGATTGAAATGAATATATATTACATATATATCTTAGCCAATCAAAAGAATGGTACGATTTATATCGGTATAACTAATAATTTAATTCGACGTGTATATGAGCACAGAAATAAACTAACCGACGGATTTACAAAAAAATATAATATCGGTCGCTTAGTTTATATGGAAGAGACATCCGACATTCAATCGGCAATAAACAGAGAGAAACAATTAAAAGGTTGGAACAGAAAGTGGAAAATAGATTTAATCGAGAAAGATAACCCTAAATGGGAAGATTTATATCCAAAGATTTTATAACTGGATTCCAGATCTAGGTTGCCAACCTGTCTGGAATGACAAAATACTATAAGCACCAAAAACTATTTTAAAAAACCGCGCCATATAAAAGACGCGGAAAAATATTAAGGGGGCTTTTATTTCTTGATTTATCCAAGAGCCCCCATACGGAGCAGCCGGGTTTTAGCCAAGTTCTACCCCAAATTGTTTGCAATAATTAATAATAAACATATTATCGTAAAAAGTCAAGATGAAAGACAAACAATACTTAAAAGAATATGAACGGTTGAACCCACGCCAACAAGAGGCGGTTGATACCATTGAAGGTCCAGTAATGGTAATTGCTGGCCCTGGCACGGGAAAAACCCAAATTATGGCAATGAGAGTTGCCAATATTTTGCGTACTACGCAAATTGCTGCATCCAACATTTTAGTTCTGACTTTTACTGAATCGGGGGTCCATGCCTTAAAGGAAAGACTCTTAAAAATTGTGGGGCCGCCAAGTTACCAGGTTCATATTCATACTTTTCACTCATTTTGCAACGAAGTTATTTTAACTTTTCCGGAAAAGTTTTTATTTTCCAAAACCCTAAATCATTTATCAGACCTCGAAGAAATCAAAATCCTTCAGGAAATAATTCGCCAAGAAAGCCTTGAACTTCTCAAACCCTTAAAATCTCCCTTTCACTACCAAAGTGCCATTCTTAAAGCGATCGGCGACTTAAAACAAGAGGGGATTGCGCCGGAAAAATTTCTGACGATCATAAATAAGGAGATCGAGGCAGTCAACCAAAACGAAGATAACTTTCATCAAAAAGGAGCCTCTGAAGGCAAAATGAAGGCAGCGGCGCAAGAACAGCTAAAACAGCTCCAAAAGAATCTTGAGTTGGCGAAAGTTTATGCTAAATATGAAGAAGAACTAAAAAATAGCGGCAAGTACGATTACGCCGATATGATTTTATTTGTCCTTGAAGCCTTTAAAAGTGATCCGGTATTATTAAGTTTTTATCAGGAGAAATTTCAATATATTTTAGTGGACGAATACCAAGATACTAACTCAGCCCAAAATGAGGTTGTCCAAATTTTAGCCAGCTTCTACGATGATCCAAACGTTTTTGTGGTAGGAGACGACGAGCAATCAATTTATCGTTTTCAGGGGGCAGCGCTCGAAAATATCTTATACTTCACCCAAACTTATCCCGACGCCAAGATTATTGTACTCGATAAAAATTATCGGAGCGGCCAGCTGATTTTAGATACCAGCCGGGCGCTTATTAAAAACAACCAAAACCAGATCTTTAACCGCTTAAAAATTGAAAAACAGCTTGAAAGCCAACTTGAAAGAACCAAGGGCGAAATTTACCTCGGTGAGTTTAGCTCCGGGTCAATCGAAAGCTTTTTTATTGCCAAAAAAATCAAGGAAATGATTAAAAAAGGGGCGAAACCTTCGGAAATTGCCATTTTATACCGTCAACACCAAGACGTTTTGGAATTAACCGACTTTTTAGCTAAACTGGAGGTTCCGTATCGCCTAGAAATTGGCACCGATATCCTCGATGACCCGGAAATTACCAAAATTCTCAAAATCCTAAAAGTTTTAGATTTTGGTCCGCAAAGCGAACAGGCTAACTTTGAATTATTTGAAATTATGCATTATCCGTTTTTTAAAATTCCAGCACTTGATGTTTATAAGGTTTCCCAGTATGCCTCAAGTAAACACCAAAGAATAATTGATACTTTGATTAACGAAGAAGAATTGGCTAGCTTAAAACTAAAAAAGCCTGGGGTTATTAAAAAATTTGCCAAAAAACTTTTTGAAATAGCCGAATTTAGCGCTAATCATACTTTTGCCGACACTTTCGAATACGTTATTAATGAAACCTGTTTCTTAGATTATCTTATTCAGAAGGAAGATGCGGTTCAGCATTTAAATCGCTTACAAAGTTTATTTAATGAGATTAAAAACTTAAATATTAAAAATAAAGAACTTAATATTCATTCATTTAGAGAATTTTTAAGTGATTTAGAGGAAAATAACCTATCAATCAAAGCAAACGAGATTGAGGCTAATTTTGAAGGCGTTAATCTAATGACCGCCCACAAGTCAAAAGGATTAGAGTTTGAAACGGTTTTTATTTTAAAATTAGTTGAAGGCCATTGGGGCAACCGAACAAGACGGGAGCTAATCAAGTTACCAGCGGGTTTGTTAAAAGTTCAAACGGATATAACCGAACAAGATGAAGAAGAACGTCGGTTATTTTATGTTGCTTTAACGCGCGCTAAAAAATCAATTTATTTAACTTACGCGCAAAAATATGGGGATTCAGAAAATTTAAGTATTCCTTCCAAATTTCTCGCCGAACTTCCTGAAGATTTACTTGTCCCGATAGAAACCGAAAAATATGAAAAACAATTTGATGAACGTCTGAAACTTTCGTTTAGTTTAGCCAAGTGGCATCCAACTAAAGCAATTGATGAATTTCTAAAAGGGCTCTTGAGAAATTTCAGCTTATCTGCCACATCATTTAACGCTTATTTAGAATGTCCCCATAAATTCTTTTTAGATAACCTGCTTAGAGTTCCTAAAACCAAAACCCCAGACCAGGCCTATGGTACGGCCGTGCACCGCGCACTAGAAATGCTTTATCGGGGTTTACAAAAAGACGGCATTTTGCCACCAAAAAACAAATTTATTGAGTACTACCAAGAAAGTTTAACTGAAGAGATTTTAAACCAAAAAGACTATGATCACCTCCTAAAAGAAGGAGTGAAAACCTTGGAACAATATTACGATTATTATTTGCCAAGTTTTAGATCGCCAATGAGCCTAGAGTATAGTTTTAGCCCTCACCAGGTACATTTCAAGGATATCCCTATCACCGGAAAAATTGATAAAATTGATATCCTCGACCTCGCATCTCACAAAGTTAAGGTAACCGATTACAAAACTTCCAAGCCCAAAAGCTTAAATTATCTTCAAGGCGAAACTAAAGAAGGGGACACATCTTACCTTTACCAAGCTTATTTTTATAAACTTTTAGCAGAACAAGATAAATTATTTAATTGGAATGTGGCCGAAATTGAATTTGATTTCCTTAACCCAGAAAAAGATAAATTTACTCGCGTTTCAGTTCCAATTGATAAAGAAAAGTATAATATTTTTAAAAGTCTTGTAACAGAAACCTACCAAAGAATTAACGCTCTCGATTTCTCGCATAATAAAGACGCCTGCAAAAAGCACAACCGCGACTGCCCGTACAAGGATTTTTGCAAGTAAAATTTACAGCCAATGGTCAATTGGTTCCTCGGTGGTTTTTCGGTATAAAGACCAGGCTAAAATATATGAACCAAAAGTAGCAATTGCGGCTCCTACAATCCAAAAGCTATCAGATAAAAGACTGAAGTTATTTAAAAAGTGAAAGAAAACAGCAATTAGGTAAAATGAAAATGCCTTATTTTTGGCAATGCCATAAGCGACAATTGAAGTATTGGTAGCATGAAATAGCAAAGCCGGCAAACGCACCAGGGGAACCGCATTAAGAAAAAAGACGTAGAATAAGAACTCGGCAATACCAAAGCCCAAGCCAACTAGAAATCCAAGCGTCATTAGTGATTTTTGCGTTTCACCATGCCGATAAAAGAGGGGATAGGCCTTAGCAAATTCCTCTAAAACTGGTGCCACAAAAGAAACTGTAATCAAAAAGGCCCAATATTGGGTTAAATTTAGCATTAAAAAATAGCTTAGCAAGGACGTCACTAAAAATGGAAATGGTGCGCTTGTTATGGCGCCGGAAAAGAAAAAGAACAACTTTTCATTAAGTTTTGGTCGATGAGGAGTATTCATAGGAGATTCATTATAACTAATTTGTTTATAAATTAATATGTGGCTTTCCACAAAGTCATTGGCCATCGTAGTAGGTAATGTTATAATAAACTGGATGAATAAGAAGATAATTTTAATTTATATAGCGTTTCTCGTGGTAATCTTTTTGGGACTACTAGCTTATTGGGTTCTAAGTCAAAATAAACCTGTTCAAGCAGAGAATATACCCAAAAAGGTAATTGAAACAAAGCCCGCAATTGAACTTGGCCCGCAGGAGCCTCAATACCAGAAGGTTGAACATTACACGGTCCCAATTTTAATGTACCACTATATCCGTAACGCCGAAGGTGAGGATAATCTTGGTAAAAAACTTTCGGTTAGCCCTGAGAACTTTGAAGCACAGCTTGAATGGCTCAAAGAAAATGGCTATGAGACATTAAAAATGGCGGACCTATCTGATCCTAAAAAAAAGGTGCTATCAGAAATCTATGCCACCAACAAAAAACCAGTGGTTCTAACTTTTGACGATGGTTATCTTGACGCCTACACCGATGCTTATCCAATTCTTAAAAAATACGATTTTACCGGAACTTTCTATATTATTAAAAATTTTGTCGGGAAAGATCGATATATGAACCAAACCCAAATCAACAAAATGGAACAAAACGGCATGGAAATCGGTTCACACACCTTAAGTCATCCGAATTTAGCCATTTCTAGTCCGGGAAAAGTCCGGAAAGAACTCGCGGAATCAATTACCGAATCAAAAGTGCTCTGTTACCCTTCTGGCCGTTACAATCAAGAAGTAATAGACTTAGTTAAAGAAGCAGGTTATGCAAATGCCGTTACCACCAAATATGGTATAGTTAATGAAAGTTCTAATCCATATGAATTGCCAAGAGTGAGGATCGAAAACATCTTGCTTGAAAATTTTGCCAAAAAACTCCAGTAACAATAAAAGCATCCTTATCTCACATTCTTAATATTCCTGCCCAAAAACTCACTTAAAATTCCTACTTAATATTTTGCTTATAGCATTTTATAAAATACATATAACAATTATTATCTGCATAACAATTATCATCTATAGTATTCTATTCCCACCTTCCGCCTTTTTCCACCCTTTTTTTACCTTTTTTCACTTTTTTCCGATTTTTCCGTTTTTTCACCCTTTATTTATTCTACCCATCTATTTATTTTACTTCCATATCCTTAATCCTTAGTCGGTAATTTCTCGTCAATTATTCTCGTACGTACGGGAATAATTGACAACAGGTTAGTTTAAAGATATAATTATGCAAATGACAAATAATAAGCCATTAAAAAGAAAACGATTAAAAGCATCTGGGGTTAAGAGAATTAAAAGGTTTTTTAAGTTAGGGGAAAATGAAAAAGATATAATTAAGGTAATTGGATTAGGTGCAATTGCCATATCATCTCTAGCATTTCCAAACCTGCCATTAGTTTTAAAACCGATTTTAAATGATAGGGGTGATAGAGGATTTAGAAAACTACTCGACCATTTAGTTGACAAAAAGATCATTATCCTCGGAGATGAGAAAGTTGAATTAACCATTAAAGGCCGTGAAATTTTTGAAAAGATGCAAATCGAGGAAATCAAAATCGAAAAGCCTAAGAATTGGGACGGGATATGGCATCTAGCAAGCTACGACATCCCAAGGAAATTAAATAAAGCACGTGATCAACTAAGATTTACCCTTAAAAAATGGGGATTCCAACAGGTTCAAGCAAGCTTATGGGTTTACCCTTATCCATGCAGAGAAGAATTAGCTATTTTAGCAAAATTCTTAAATCTCAATCCTTATATAATTTACATGAACACTGACTCTATACCATACGAAGAGGATATGATAAAATTATTTGACCTGTAAATTATTCTCGTACGTACGAGAATAATTGATAAGGCAAATTAAAAGAGAAAAAGTAAAATATGGAAAATATTGAAATATTTTTTGAAGATGATAATTTGTTGGTTCTAGATAAACCGGCGGGGATTTTAGTACATCCTACCCAAGCAAAAGAAACTGACACCTTAGCCGATTGGCTAATTCAAAAATATCCAGAAACGAAGAATTTAGATTGGCCCGATAAAACTAGACCAGGAATTGTCCACCGGCTCGATAAAGATACGTCCGGCTTAATTATTATTGCTAAAAACCCCGAAATCTTAGAGAAAATGCAAAGCCAATTTAAAACTCACGATATAAAAAAGACTTACCAAGCATTAGTTTGGGGTAAAGTTGTACCACCAGAGGGAAAAATTGAAGCGGCGATTGTCCGCGATAAAACCAATGATCGAATGAAAACCCAGGAAATGACTTTTACATTCACTCGCGGCACAGTTCGACCATCAGTCACTTTTTATAAAACTATAGGCCTATATACCTATAAAACTACCCCCCTAAGCTTAGTAGAAGTTTATCCGCAAACCGGCCGAATGCATCAGATTCGCGTTCATTTTAAGCACTTGGGTTACCCTCTAATCGGTGATCAAATTTATTTTAATAAACCCTCCAAAAGAATTTCTAAAGAACTAAATTTCACCCGCCAATTTTTACACGCCGTTAAACTCCATTTTACTCATCCAATAACCGGCAAAGAGATGGCCTTTGAATCCAAATTGGCAGAAGAACTAAAACAAATTCTTGCTAGACTTAAACCAATTGTGGATTAAGATAAGTTATGCTAAGTTAAGGATATGAAAAAAAAATCAAAACTATTTATTATCTCTGGGCCGGCTGGTGTTGGTCAAGGTACAATTATTAAAAAATTACTTGAAATCCCAGAGTTAAATTTACAATGGGTTAAAGGTTATACCACACGGGCACAACGAGAATCTGATCAAAAAGAACAAAAATATAATTTTGTTTCCATTGAAGAGTTTAAGGCTCTTGAGAAAAATGGTGAGATATTTGAATCAACTTTTTATAATAATAACTTTTATGGCACAAGCAAGTCTGAAATCAATAAGGTTCTTAAACTAGGGCACAATGCTATTAGGGATGTTGATCCAATCGACGGCCAAAAAAATTTTCGCCATATTTTTCCTAACTCAGTTTTAATTTTCATTACCGCGAACCTTTATGATATAAAAAACCGACTGATTAACAGAGGACAAAATACAGCCGAAGAAATTGATGAACGTACTAAATTTGCCAAAAAACAAATAGAATACGCAAAACTTTTCGATTATATTGTGGAAAATCCTGAAGGCCATCCCGAAAAAGCAGTTGAAGAAATTGAAAGGATAATTCAAAAAGAAATAGCTTAATGCGCACGATCTAAAAATTTTAACCTGTAAAGCTCTTGACAAACAGGTGATTTTGTGATACAATACTATGTTTACGTGTGCCAAAGCACCTCCGTGAACCATTCTATATTAAGGAGGATCTGCCAATGCTGGCAGCGAACCCCATATCTGTACCTTATGGTAGTATAGCGGTCACTTATACAAGTGTCAACGAGTTCTTTTGTGAAATTTTCGAAGAGAAATACAAACTCAATGGGAACCGTACCTATATAACTATACCTCCAAATTTTGATTCTCGTTATCTAGTAGAAAGTGATTTCGGAGAAGTACACATTAGCTGCAATGTTCTTAATGAATATGGATGGGTAATAGTAAATGGTTTACCCTACAAAAATTGTCTGAACTTCTTTGATGGGATGACTGCGGTTGTTGTGCCACACGAAGAACATTATCTTATCCCGCCGCATGGCCTTTGGCCATACAATTTGCCAGAATTGATTCAAAAAGGTGAAATTTTAGTAGATAAGACCTGGCTCGATATTTTCGAGGCCAACAAAGAATTGTTGACCAGAAGCGGACTGCTTAATCCAAGAGATCATCCATTCGGCAATTTCGAGCACATCAAACTGGCTGATGGCACCGCCTGGACAGTACACAAATCTGTTCAAGGAATCCAGCAGTTGCTCCTATTAAAATACGGACCAACATGCAAAACACAATTCTACTTAAGTGAAGAGAATTGTGGAAAAGTCGCCCATCTAATTGTGCCAGACGAAAGTCAGATACCAATGTGGATCGGTGCAGGCGGGCGAGTGGCAAAGCTCTTGGCAGAAATGGTCGGAGCAGAATTCACAAAAGTTCAAGTATGCAAATAAAAATAGAATGGTCTATAGATATCACATTCCCAAAACGCACTTAGAATTTAAAATGTGAATCTTCTAGAGCGAACAATGTAATTCTACAATGTGAGCTCTATATCATCGATCAACCGGTCACCAAGTGTGGCCGGTTGTTTCGTATTACTTGAAAATTCCCCCTAAAAGGACTAAGATTTAACTGAAATTAAATTCGAGGATTAACAATGAAACTCACAAAACAAACCTGGCTGCAAATTGCATTGATTATAATTTCATTTGCTATCGGTCTTTATTTGTATCCTGTATTACCACAATCAATGGCAACTCACTGGGGAATAGAAGGGGAAGCGAACGGATTTTCTTCTAAGAACTTTGGGGTCTTTTTTCTACCAATACTCGTAAGCGCGATTTATCTTTTACTATCATTTTTACCGAAAATCGACCCTAGAAAACAGAATATTGCCAAGTTTCGCCCCTACTACGATAATTTTATAACCATTTTTCTTGTCTTTATGCTTGGCGTTTACGTCTTTAGCTTAGCTTGGAACTTAGGTTATCAGTGGAATATTATGCGTTTTATGAGTGCTGCCTTTGCTGCTTTAATCTTTTTTATTAGTAGACTAATGGAACATGCCGAGCCGAACTGGACCATTGGTATCCGCACTCCTTGGACGATGTCAAATGACATTGTTTGGACTAAAACACACGAGCTCGGCAGTAAAATCTACCGTTTCATTTCTGGACTTGCGCTTTTCGGTGTTGTCTGGCCTAATTACAGCTTTCTCTATATTTTTATCCCCTTAATTGTTAGCTCGCTTTATTTGGTAATCTATTCGTATTTGGAATATAGAAAGGCGACAAAATGACAAAGGCAATCATTTTCGATATGAATGGCGTTATTATCGATGATGAAGCTATCCATGAACTAGCCTTTAATAAAGTATTAGAAAAATATGACTTTCAATTAAGCCATCAGGAATACTTTCAGTACTGTATGGGCAAAACCGATCGTTTAGGCTTTGAGATTATCGCTCAAAATAAAAATATCAACATTGATATTAATCGAGCAATCAAGGATAAAAATGATTACTATCTTAAACTATTTCCAAACCATAAAAAAACTTATCCAGATGTAATCGAACTAATTAGATCATTATCACAAAATCATAAACTCGGTCTATGCTCAGGCTCGGTTAAGGAAGAGGTTGCTTTAGTTCTTAAAGAGTTTAAAGTCACTGATTATTTTAGAGCAATTACAACCTCAGAGGATATCACCCATAGTAAACCAGACCCTGAGCCTTATTTACTAACAGCTCAAAAATTAAATATTTTGCCGGATCAATGTTTAGTGATCGAGGATTCACCTAGTGGAGTTCAATCGGCAAAAGGCGCTGGTATGACTTGCATCGGCGTTTTAACCACTCATAAGAAAGAAGATTTGTTTCAAGCTGATGTAATTCTGCCAGATTTCGAGAGCATAAAAAAATATATAGGAGAAAAATGCCAATAATTCATAAAAAGATCTGGCCGGAATACTTTGAAGAAGTAGTGTCTGGAAATAAAACCTTTGAGTATCGTTTAGCCGATTGGGAAGCGAAAAAAGGGGATACGTTGGTCCTTGAAGAATATGATCCTAAGACTAAACAATACACCGGTCGAAAAGTCGAAAAACAGATCGGTTATGTTCTAAAACTCAAAGATGTACCGAATTTTCATACACAAGAAGAAATCGACAAATATGGATCAATGATCGTTTCACTTTTAAACGAAAACAATCTTAAAACCATTCAAGAAAAGGTTGTCCGTGTTGTAAAACGTTACGGCAAAGATTTTAGTATTAAAGTTGATAAAGAATTTGCGGTCCATAAATTATATGAAGAGACAGGGGAGTTTGCTGAAGCTTGGCTTACTTATACCGGCCGTTCAAGACCCGAAAAGTTAACTAAACAAGACCCAAAAACACGGCTAGCCGAGGAATTAGCCGATATTATTGGTATTGCATTGTTAAACGCCGAACTTTTAGATATCGATATTGAACAAGCAATGAAAGATAAGTGGTTTAAATATTTAGAATAATTGTTGTCATCCTCGACTTGAATGGTAATTCAAGATCGGGGATCTTAAAAAAATTATTATTCCTAAGTTAGTAATCTTATAAAGATCCCCGATGTCGGAATACCATCCGACTCGAGGATGACAAATTAGTCGGTGGTATAAATATTAATATCATGAATTCCTATTACGTCTATATTTTAACTAGCAAGAAGAATGGTATTTTATATATTGGAGTGACTAATAATCTTTTAAGAAGAATATACGAGCATAAAAACCATTTGTTAGAGGGGTTTACAGATAAATATTGGTTGAATAGATTGGTTTATTTTGAACAAACTTCCAGTATAGAAAGTGCCCTCCAGAGAGAAAAACAACTAAAAAAGTGGAATAGACAGTGGAAAATTGATTTAATAGAAAAAACTAACCCAGAGTGGGAAGATTTATATCAGGATATAGTTTAATAACTTGTCATTCTCAAGTCGGAAGGTAGTCCGCTCCGACATTGGGAATCTTAAGAAATTGTCATCTTCGAACCGGATGGTAATTCAATATCGGGAATCTTAGTCTTAGATAATATTACTAAAGATCCCCGATGTCGGATTACCATCCGACTCGAGGATGGCAAGGAAATAGAGGAGTAATAATGACTGAAGTTAAAATTCGTAAAGCTCAAATTAGCGATTTGGAAACAATTAAAAAAATTGGACAAATGCATTTTATTGAGGCTAAAAAAGATTTTGACCAAAAATACAATGTAAATTGGCCATTTGAAACTGACGGTAATAAGTTTTACCACCAAGAGATTGAAAATGATCAAAATATAACATTCGTGGTCGAAAAAGCAAATAATATTGTGGGTTTTTAACCGCATCATACCGTAATGATTCAAGATTTAATGATATTACAATTGCTGAGCTAGATAGTATATTTGTCCTACCTGAGTATCGCAATCAAGGGATTGGTTCAAAATTAGTTGAAATGTTTTTAAACTGGACAAAAGAAATCAATGCTAAAAGAATTGTTGTTGAAACTTTTTTCCATGATCAAAACGCCATTAGATTTTATAAACGACATGGCTTTGATGACTTTTATACTGTATTAAAAATTGATAAGGACTAAAATGATAAATGATAAAATAAAAAAAATTATTGAAGAAAATCCAGTAGCATTTGCCACAAGCAACAATAATATCCCCAATGTTATTGCCATAGCCTATATTAAAGTGGTCTCTGATAATGAAATTCTTATTACTGATAACTACATGAATGGATCTAAGGAAAACTTACTAAAGAACCCTAACGTTTGCTTGGCTGTTTGGGACAGAGACTGGAATGGCTATAAAATAATCGGTACTGCCCAATATTTAACCAATGGTAAATGGTTCGACCATATAAAGGAACTACCAGAGAACAAAGATTGCCCAGCCAAAGGAGCAATACTCGTTAGCGTAACAGAAATTAGGGAATTAAGTTGATAATGAATAGTAAAATAAAAATTCGTCTCTGTAGCGCCTGCTTATTGGGCGTAGCGTGCCGATATGATGGCAAATCGAAACCCAACAAAAAAGTTTTAGCCTTATTAAAAGATGAGGTTGTTATACCGGTTTGTCCAGAACAGTTAGGCGGGCAAAAAACACCGCGTGAGAATTCGGAGATCAAAGAGGGAAGAGTAATATCGGAAACGGGTCGAGACGAAACCGAAGAATTTATTCGCGGTGCCAACGAGGTCCTAAAGATTGCCAAGCTTTATAATATCAAAGAAGCAATCTTAAAACAGCGTAGCCCTTCTTGCGGCTATGGTCAAATTTATAATGGCGGTCTTACCGGAAAAATTATTAAAGGCAATGGCTTTACCGCCGATTTACTAATTAAAAACGGCATTAAAGTTATTTCGGAAGAGGACTTATAACAAAAAATCAGAAGGGGAGACTTCTGATGAGGGAAATAAGTTAGATTCTGTTTTGATAGCGATACTTAAGCCTTCGGCCGGCTCGAGTGAAGTTGAAAAAGAAAAATTTTTTTATTCTTGAACGGCAGTAACGAATAAAATCTTCGCACGAATGCATATCTGAAATGTAATCAGCTTCTCGATAGCAACTTAAAGACGGAGCGCCACTTTGACATTTCTTCTGATGGAATTGCCCCCAAATAAGGTAGGTAGCTGCCCGTCTGAGAAGTATCAGCGTAACCCACAGATAACTCATAACTGTATCCTCCTTCAAAATTATCTTATATGCTTACAACTTAATAGTCAATCAAAGAAAGGTGAATCCCGAGCCCTTCGGGTTCGGAATGACATAATTTTATCAGGTTGACAGCCTGTTATTTTTAGAATATGATTGACCTATCCAAACAGTGCAAAGGAGAGGGGGGATGTCACAAACTGACTTGGAGAAACTTATCAATCTAGCCGCAACGTTCTACAAAGGTAATAATCCACTAACCGCCTTAGCAGTAGCAATTATGGCCAGAGAAACTGATCCAAACATCGGCATTGAAGAAGTTATTGGCCTATTTTTAACAAACAAACCAATTTCTGAAAACCGCCAAGAAGAAATTACTGATATTGTGAGCACCATGATCACTCGAGCGCCAGCAATAGAGCTTGGCAACATTATTAAGCGCATCACACTTCCAATTATCTATATGCATTCGCTTTCTTCTATGCCGAAAGATTATTTGCATTTTGACAGTCTATGTTCAATTGGAAATAGTAAAAGGGATATCTATCATCTAGCAGTACCGCTTGGGATCTTTACAGGTTTATCATTAAATAAAGAATTTTACACTTTAAATGATAAAGAAAACACCAGAAAGTTATCCAAACTAGCTGATACTATGACGGAATTCCTCTGGGCAATGAAAGCCACGAGGTTTCCTGACTCTAATGAAGAGAAAATCGCATATTCTTCTGCTCTTGCCACCTCAATTAATACGCTTATCACTAACAATGACGGCAAAAAATTATCAACTCGCATTATGAGTAGAGTAGATAAGCTGATGGTTACAGCAAATAATCATTATATTGAGAACCAGTTTATTCGTTACCGAGATGAATATAAGCGTTATATTGTTAATTTCGTCATTTACCAATTTGCCAACTCAATCCTACAGACGCTTCCTAGCCAAAAACAAATCAGACGACTCATTCGTCCTTCCGCCTCTTAAAAAGGCGGTTTTTTGATATTTGTTTAGAGCTTTTACTAAGATTAACCCTTGTTTTTTAGGGGAAAATAAGGTAAACTTAGCTAGTAGACTTTAGCTTAGGGGGTGTAAGATGATAAAAATTGGTGGAATTTCTTTGGATGCTATTCGTCGCATCGATTCAGCCGCTGATAAGGGAATGGTTAACTACGTTCTTAGCTTACTAGATAAAAACGGTAAGTACACTTTTCCTCAAATTGTCGAAGGAATTTGCGTAAAAAGAGACGGAACACAAGATCTGGACTACATTAATTCACTTGCAAGTATCACGGCCGGAGTAACATTGTATGGATGGCCTTCAGATGCGATTAAATGGATTGAAGCTGTAACGGATCCGATTACCAAATTTGACAGTAGTTTCGAAGCCAATAAAGCCAGAGAAAATAAGCTTTATGCTTACGGTGTAATCGCTGGTGTCTTCATGGGACTAGCTGAGAGAGGATTATCCGGTCTAGTTGAAGATGAATTAGAGATAACGTTAGTAAAAACCTTTTCTGCCGCAATCTTCAAGTCTTCAATTTACTATCAACCCATAGCAATTCATCAAGCTGGCATACTAAACATAAGCTATGCTCGTTCACAGTCTATCGATGAAGCCCGAGGAAAAATTCAGGAAGAATCCCGCGAATACCGACAAATCGTTCATCAAGCCATACAAAACTTTGTGAATCAAGAAGTATTAAATTTCTCTTTAGGATTAGTTAGAGAATACGAAGTTTGTAAGCATAACTCGTTCCTGGAAGATCCAGATAGAAAATCCCAATATGATTATTGCAAATGGCTTATCGATGTCGAATTGGGCGAATCAGCCATTGCTTGCCTTGCTGATAATTGCTGGAAATTCCTTCCTATCGAGACAAAACTTGCATTAACCATTCTTGCACCAGATACAGAACGTCTGTTGACAATTAGTATGCCAACATTTGCAAGAGCAATTGGTGGCTAGTCTTGACCCCAACAAAACAGTTAGTTTAGCCTTCCGCCTCTTAATAAAGGCGGTTTTTTGATATTTAAACATAAAAAGTTTATATTAAGATAAAGGAGTAAAAATGGGCGAAATTATTAATCGAAATTCTAATGAATTAATTGAAGGTTCAGCGTACAAACAGGTTCTAAAGGCGGAAACAGATGAAGCGGCTGTAAAAGAAGAGTTTGATCGAAATAGAGAAATGCTTTTGCAACTAAAAAAAGAATTGGCGGAAAACTCTGGTAATGATGGAAACCCGGAAAAAGCGATACAATTAGCGCGAGAAATCGAACTGGTTGAAAAAAATATGGTTCAACTTGCACAACGCATTAATTACGATAAAGATTTTGCCGTGCATCAGAAAACTGGAATAGATGCTTTAACTGGTCATACTAACGGTGTGACCGAAAATCCCCTTGACCAAACAATTTATAACGAAATCGAGAATCCTGAAAGTAAAAAGTTTAATCAACCTAACTAATTAAGGAGATCTAATGAAAAACTATCTCAAACTAATCATTTCCTTAGCCATCCCGTTTGTTGCCGGCGGTCTTGGCTCTATTTTTACTAGTCCTAATATCCCGACCTGGTATGCCACACTAACAAAACCTTCTTTTACCCCGCCTAATTGGCTTTTTGGTCCTGTTTGGACCACGCTTTATATTCTAATTGGCATTGCACTTTATTTGGTTTGGATTAATAAAGCAGAGAATAAGAAACTCGCTTACGCCTTTTTTAACGGCCAAATGATTCTTAATGCGCTTTGGTCAATTGTCTTTTTCGGACTGCAAGATATTGTGGGTGGTTTAGCTATTATTATTCTTATGTGGCTTTTAATTCTTGGAACAATAGTTGCTTTCTATAAGATCTCTAAAACTGCTTCGTTAATTTTAATTCCATATATTTTATGGGTAAGCTTAGCCACTGCTTTAAACTACGCCCTAATGATTTTAAATTGAAATCAACCGTTGACTTCTTGAATAAAAGGTGGTTGTTTCGTATAATGAACTTACTGACATTTTAATAAAAATATAATATTTGTCCGCCATCATTCAATCTCTTGCAATATTCTAATTGTAGAAATTTGCAAATAGATTTCATTCTAGGCGGACTTCCGGTTTTTCTTCCATTAAAGGAGCGAAAAACACTGAGCGGAGGCTTACTTTGCGACGCAATCTTTGGATTACATTTATTTTAATTTTAATTATCTCCGGTTTAGCCGGACTAGTGACTTGGCCGTCTAGTCCAGACCTCAAAATTGGCAACTATTTTAAAGAACTCAAGATCCGTGAAGGCTTAGACCTTCAAGGCGGGACTCATTTGGTCTACGAATTAGATACTTCTAAAGTCGAGACTAAAGACATTGATTCTGCTAATCAAAGCGTTATCAATGTCATTGAAAGGCGAGTGAACGCTCTTGGAGTTTCTGAACCGATTGTTCAACCAGCCAAACTAGGCGACAAATCGAGCGTCATTGTGGAACTACCAGGCATTAGTGATATTAATGAAGCTGTTAACCTTATTGGTAAAACTGCTCAATTAAAATTTAAAGAATTTAAGCAAGAAGGGGAGACCATTGGCTTTGTTGATACCGAGCTAACAGGAGCGCAATTAAGGCGAGCTGACGTTCAATTTGATCCCAATACAGGCGAACCGGGAGTCTCGATCCAATTTAATAGTGAAGGCGCCAAAATGTTTGCTGAGATCACTAAAAGAAACCTCGAAAAACCAGTCGCGATTGAATTAGACGGAGAAATTATTTCTTCACCAACCGTACAAACGATAATCGAAAACGGCGAGGCGTCTATTACAGGAAAATTTTCGGTTGAGGAAGCAAAAAAATTGGCGATTGAACTTAACGCCGGCGCACTTCCAGTTCCAATTAAATTAGTTGAACAACGTAATGTTGGCGCCACTCTAGGAACCGAATCGGTCCAAAAAAGTTTAGCTGCCGGACTAATCGGCTTGGCATTAATTGCCATCTTTATGATTGCTTATTATAAGCTACCAGGCTTTTTAGCCGTCTTAGCTTTAATTATTTACATGCTTATCACTTTGGCTTTATTTAAACTTATACCCGTAACTCTGACCTTGGCGGGAATTGCCGGTTTTATTCTTTCGGTTGGAATGGCAGTTGATGCTAATATCTTAATTTTCGAACGGACCAAAGAGGAATTAAATGCCGGCAAATCGATCGGTACAAGTTTTGAAGAAGGCTTTAAGCGGGCTTGGACTTCAATTCGCGATTCCAACGCCTCATCGCTTATCACTGCTGTTATTCTTTATTATTTCACCAGCGGCTTAGTTAAAGGTTTTGCCGTCACCTTGGCTTTAGGTATTTTAGTTTCCGTCTTTACTGCCATTACTGTTAGCCGAACGTTATTGAGACTATTTATCGGCACAAGATTTGAGAAAATGCTAATTATAAAATAAAAGGATTAGGTTAATTAGATCAATTAGAAATTAAGGATTTTATATGAACATCATTGGCTATCGTAAACTTTGGTATACTATTTCTGCTATTTTAGTTATCCCTGGCATTATTGCTCTTTTTTTATGGGGCTTAAAACCCGGCATTGATTTTAGCGGCGGTACTTTGATGGAAATCCAATTTACAAAAAGCGACGTATCTGTAGAACAGGTTAGAGATTCCTTAAAAGACTTGAGTTTACGTAATCTTGTCGTTCAGCCCAGCGGGAATTCAAATTTTCTCTTACGGACTGAACAAATTAATCAGGAAACACACACTAAGGTCAATGAATCTCTTGCTAAAATAGGGGAGTCACAAGAATTGCGGTTTGATACGGTTGGCCCAACTGTTTCCAATGATCTGAAAAATAAAGCGATAATTGCGCTTATTATGGCTTCATTAGCGATTATTATTTATATTGCAATCGCATTTAGGCAAGTCCCCCGTCCCGTTAATTCTTGGCGTTTCGGGGTGTGCGCGGTTTTAGCTCTTGTCCACGATTTAGCCTTTGTAACAGGTTTATTTGCCATTTTAGGCCATTTCTATGGATATGAAATCGACTCCTTATTTATTACCGCACTCCTTACGATTATGGGTTTCTCGGTTCACGATACGATTGTGGTTTTTGACCGCATCAGAGAAAACCTAAGAAAACACCCTTCAGTTGACTTCGAGACAAATGTTAATGATAGCATCCTACAGACCTTAAACCGCTCCTTGAACACTTCTTTAACCGTCTTAATCGTTTTGGCTTGCTTATACTTCTTGGGCGGCGAATCATTAAAACAGTTTATACTAGCGCTCTTAGTTGGCATTGCCATTGGCACATATTCATCTATATTTAACGCATCACAACTCTTAGTCTCATGGCAGGGATGGATAAATACTCGTCTTTTAAGAAAAACTGCATCCTAGGGTCTTGTAGAGGCTTATATAACAGGTTCAATAATAGAGACCAATTATTAATTTCGAATTCAGAATTTCGAATGAATTTTGATTGAACTAATTAATAATTAAGTCATTATGACTTCAATCGGAACTCAAAATTCAAAATTCGAGATTTAATCCTACCATAAAAAAGAATAAAGAACGGGAAGGATAGGATATAACAGAGTAAAACGATTATAGTCTAACCATATAATAAGGTAGGGAAGAGGAGTCACGAGGAGAGGATAAGGTACCGCAAGGAGTTAACAGATCTAACCATAGATATTGAGTCGTAGAATATATCTTTTACGACTCAATAGCCGCGTTCAGGTTTATAAGCCGTCAAATCAAGCCGTTTACGGATCCGAACCGTGCAGGTTTCAAACCGCCTTAAATGCTCTATTTTTTGTTATTATCCACCTCTCTCTAACCGCCGTCGCCTTTGACTTTAGTAATTAGAAATTAGTAATTAGAAATTTTTCTGTGTCTTCTCCCCCGCTTTCCCCAACTTTTTAAAAATAACAGGTGTACAAACCTGTTATTTTTTGACCACTTCCCCTATTTTCAAACCTGTTACAAACTTTATAAGAATCAATTTTCTTTCTTATGGTATCTCTTTTAAATTTGCTTCTATTCTTCTACCTTAATCACTTCCCCATCTTCAAGCGGTTTTGCATCCTTAATATTGCCCGATAAGCTCGCTAATAAGGCTTCTTTATCTTTTTCAAATTCATGATCGTGCTCAACGGTTGGCATAATGGGCGTAATTTGTGTTAATTCCTCTTGCGGCAAGCTGTTAAATTCCTGGTGGACACTACTTGTTGGCAAGGGTTGATGATTTAGGATCGCGGTCTGGTTTTCATGATGTTGTGCTTGTTGCAATACTGATGGCGTCACCCTCATAACATTGTTTAATGGTTTTTCCTCTATAGCGTCTTGAGTCCTAATGGTAATTTCATTTTCAGGTTGTTCCTTACTATCAGGCGTTTCGGGCGTTTTTATCTCTTCAATTACTGTATCGCCTTCCCCTGCTAGATTTTCGTCAGGATTTTCAGAAGGATGAACCTCTAAAGCATCGAGGCGCTCCTTTTGCCAATCCGACAGGGGCTCCCCTTCTTCAATCTTTTTTTCAAGAATCATTTTGGCCCGCTCCTCAGTCTTAGCCACTTTTTCCTTAACTGTCTCTTCGTCCAAGGGCTGGTCTGTTGTTCCTCCGCCCAAGTACCACCGCTCATCGCCAGGTGCCTGAACCTCCCGATAATAAACATCGCCAATTTTAGGAGGTAGTTTCACTACCAGTTTTTTTTCCGATTTTGTTAAAATTTCGTCCACTTTAGGCATATCAACTGTTTCACCGATTTGTGTTTCTACTTCCTCGCGTGGCCTTGAAAAATGCTGACGGGAAAACTCTAAAATCTTTTCACGGTTATTGGTTAATTCCGCGCTTCTAGGAAGAGTTGCCGCAGAAAAACCTTGGCTTGTAACACCGTCAATATTCATTTTGACATAAATATGGTGATTAGGCAGATTTAAAAGATCATTAGCTGTAAAGATTGGTTCGTAAACCTTTTCTAAGATTGGCGCATCCGGCGCACCAACACGGAAAGAAATAGTTGAACCAACGTTACCAAAAACGGCTTCACGAACCTTATCTGGCATTTGTGCAATATACTGATGAGTCATAATTAAATTTAAATGGTATTTGCGAGCTTCCGATAAAATCACCGCAAAAGAATCCGTCGCAAAATTTTGAAACTCATCAACATAAAGATAAAAATCGCGGCGGTCCTCTTCCTTCACGGTTGCGCGCTGCATAGCGGCAAGCTGAATTTTAGTAATCATTAACGCACCTAAAAGCTGCGAGGCGTCCTCCCCTATTTCACCAATCGAAAGATTGACCAAGAAAATTTTACCTGTATCCATAATATTTTTAAGGTCAATGGTCGATTTAGGTTGACCGATAATGTTACGAATCGTTGAACTTGAAAGAAACTGCCCGACTTTGTTTTGGATAGGCGCGACTGCCTCGGTCCTAAACTTCGGATCATATTGCTCAAATTCATTCACAAAAAAGTCTTTAATGACCGGATCTTTAATCTGCGCGACCACTTTCTCACGGAAAGGCTTATCAACTAATAATCTAGTTACACTTAAAAGCGTGGCATTGGGGTAATCCAAAAGCGCTAGAATTGTATTTCGTAAAATATATTCCAACCGAGGTCCCCAGGACTCACCGAAAATCTTTTTGAAAATTCCCACCACGCCTGAGGCAATATTATTTTTCATGTCGGGATCAACATTTTCCAAAGGATTAAAGGCCACCGGAAATTGCCGATCGGAAGGAGAAAAAATTACCACATCTTTAATTCTTTCCTCAGGAATATAATCAAGAATGTGATTAATAAGATCGCCGTGTGGATCAACAACAGCTAGACCACGACCCATTTTGATATCATCAATTGCCATATTCTCCAATAAGGTAGATTTACCCACACCAGTTTGTCCAATGACATACATATGATAGCGACGGTCCGGCAGTTTAATTCCAAATTGATGCGACATGTGACGGAAATTGGTTTTACCAAGAACGGTCAGTTCATCTTCAGGCACATTCTCGCTAATCGGCAAATTTGATGGCGGTTCACCTTTTTTTGCGCCTGCCCAAACAATATTAGGAGTTTGAACTGAAATGCTGGGCAAATGATAAATTGAAGCTAACTCTTCAGTATTAAGAATATAGCCATTTTCCATAAAGCGGCGTTCGTTATATTGCTGCCAATATTCAGGTGAGTTTTTAGTCGAACCGGCAGTAAAGCCATTTAAGTTTAAAATATTAAATTGTTTAAAAGCGCCAACCACTGACATAACCTTAGCCTGAGCCACGTTTTCATTAGGAGCCAGTGCTAAAAGACGGATTTTAGTGTTATAGCCAAGTTTTGTGATTTTATTTTCAATACCTTTAAGGCCCGCTTCTTGAGAAGACGAGAGTTTTGGCTCTTTAGGTGCTTCAGCTTTTGCAGTAGTACCAGGATTATTAGAAACGATGGCGCCGATAATGGCCATTAAAGCATGAATAAAAGTCTCAAAAAGCATTTTACCAAGACCCTTACTTTTTAATGTGCCCGATTTCACGGCTTTAATATAACCATTGCCTTTAGATTGCCAATCATCAGACACAGGTTTAACAAGAATTTGGATCCAGAATTGTTCGTCTCGCTCTAGCCTTGAGAGAACTCCTGTTATAGCTGAAAGCGGATCCACTTCAAAGTTCACAAAAGATTTTATAGGAAAGACTTCATCGTTAACAAGATTTAGGTCCGCGCCACATAGTTTAAGCTCACCTGAATTAATTTTTTCTGCTTCATCCATTGTATAATCATCAACTTCGCTAATTTCCGCAACCGGATATTGAGCATAGATTTGTCCTTGAACAAACTCCTTAAGATGTGATGGCACGGCCACATAAAATTGAATATACTTGTCGCGCGCAGCAATTTCAAAGCTAATATATTCTTGATATTCAGATTCAGCCCTAAAAATACCATGAAGCGCCGCAAACATCTGCTCAGCCGCCAAAGGAGTTTTTTCGTTGTTTTTTGGCACTAAAATTCTAAGTACTACAAAACGAAGTCTAGAAAACCATTCTAGCTTTTGACTTTCAAGGTTTTTTCTGTAAATCAAAAGACCAATATAAAGCGGAATACCCAAAAGTGCTAAGTAAAAAATTATTTTAATGATAGTTAAGGCTGTTCCTTCAAGCATTGATTTCCTTTAATTTTTTTCGATTACATTTTCGATCGCGGCCCATTCAGATTCACCAGTTTTTGGGACAATAATTGCTACCTTATCCCCTTCTTTAGCTTTAAAATAACTAACAGAAGCTTTCAAGCAGCGGTATTTCTTACCCTCAGCGGATAACAACCAATTATCTCCCGATTTAATAAGTTTTGCAACCAATCGCCTTCTATCCACTGGCCCAATTTGTTTGTAGATAAAAGTACCGTCTGGCGTAATTGTTAATTTAAGATTATCGCCAGGAACGAGTTTCGACTTTGAGCAGTAATTTGTAGGAACTAAATGTTTTTGCCCGGCACGATCAATCATAGTCTCACCGTCAAAGATGCCTTCAATTACATTACTGGCACTACTAGGTTTAAGAATCATATTTTCAGCTTGGTCTTGATGAACTTGTTCAAAAATCATTCTCTTAACTGTCTGTGTTTTTTCTTCAATTTCCTCTAGAATCCGACAGATCTGGGCTAGCTTCTTGTCATTTTTGTCCATTTTTTCTCCTGTTTGTTTTTGTTTTTCTCTTCTTTTTCGTATTTTCGTATTTTCGTACTATTTTCGTATTTAGTAGCCTGATTTCTTTTTCGTATTTTCGTATTATTTTAGTATTTAGTAGAATCCTATAATCTGCTCATCGGTTCATTTGCACCCATCGGAACTTGGTTGGGCTGGCTTGGTTTCAAACTCTCGCCAATTTCTTGGTCCACCAATGCTTTGGGACGACAAAATTTTGTCCGGCTTAAGTTACGGATATCTTCTCTAATTTGCAAGTCAGATACCAAGCCACTTTTAATACCTTTCATACTAAATGGTTTCGACGGAGTACCATCAATTAACAGCTTAACATATGTGTTGAAACGGTCAAGGTTGGTCATATCACCAGAAGAAACGCCTGGGTATTCTTTAGCCATAAACTCCGCATCAGCTGCGCCAATTCGATACACAATAAAAGTACCGGCGTTTCCAATAACCGCGTCGCGAATTTTATCAGTCAATTGTGCAATAAATTGGTTTGTAATATTAAGATTGAGATGATACTTTCGCGCTTCAGAAAGAATACTGGCAAAAGAATCGGTGGTAAAGTTTTGAAACTCATCAACGTAAAGGTAAAAATCACGGCGCGTTTCTTCGGCAATATCAGCTCGAGAGAAGGCCGACATTTGGATTTTTGAAACGATTACCATACCTAATAAGTTAGAGTTTATTTCCCCAATTTTACCTTTACTTAAATTAATTAAAAGGATTTTACCTTCATCCATAATTTGGCGAAAATCAAACGAAGATTTCTTTTGACCGATGATGTTTCGCATTAAGTCATTGGTCATAAACCGACCAAACTTTGAAATAAAGTAGTTATACATTTCGGATTTATGGAAATCAGCGGTCTTAGCTAATTGTTCATCCCAGAAAGCTTTAACAATCGGATCAGTCACATAACTAACTAACTGTTTTCGAAAAGCATCATCAGTAAAAATACGCGGAATATCAATTAAAGTTCCGCCGCCCGGCTGGTTCATAATCGTTAAAGCGGCATTTCTAAACCAATGTTCCCACTGTGGTCCAACCATACCGGTTCGATTAGGATCGAATAACTTATAAAAAATCTCGATACATTCTTGAATAATAAAATCGCGCTGTTCAGGACTATGGTATTCAAGCATATTAAGAGCCACTGGAAAATCAGTGTCCGATGGATCAAAAACAATAACGTCTTCGCGACGATGTGGGGGGATTTTACCTAAAAGGTCTTCAATCGCATCGCCCAAAGGATCAATAAAGCAGCAACCTTTGCCAGATAAAATGTCTTGTTCAATCATATTAGTAAACAAGGTAGTTTTACCGACACCGGTTTTACCAATCATAAAGATATGACGGCGACGATCATCATCTTTAATACGAATCATTGCTTCAACGCCACGAAAAGCGCTTTTACCAATAATTGTTCCAATTTCTGGTAAATTAGCTGGCGGTGTAAGTTCTTTAGCCATTAACCAGCGAATATTCGGCGTTTCCACTAAGTGGTTTGGCAGATGGTATAGGCTCGCTAGCTCCTCGGTATTTAGAATCTGGCCCTTATCGGAAAAGCGTCGCAAAATATAATCTTTAACCATAGCGCTTTGACCTGTTTTAAGTTTAAAGCTATTAAACTCTGGACTAGCGAACTGAGCAAAACTTGCAAAAATCGCCTGAAGGTTAGTTTGAGCCGCCGGCTTATCTGGCCCAGTGGTGACAATTCTGATTTTAGTTTCAAAAGCAGTCTTTGAGGCTTTTTCGTTTAAAACTTTAAGAGTTGATTCCTGCATTGGAGTTAAACGAAACATTGGTTTAGACGGATCAGTTTGCGCTTGAGGATTAGAAGCCTGAGAAACTCCGCTGGAAAGGCCACCCATTAAAAAATGAATAATTCTTAAAGCCCAATGATCATTAACTGCCGGCTTACCCTCATGAACCCGTTTTGAGGCTAGAGATGAAGCTAATCGCCAATCATTATTAGTCGGCCTAATAATTACCTGGACTGCAGCACTGGCTTCATTGCCAAGTTTTGACATACTATTAGTAATTGCTACCAAAGAATCTGATTCAAGATTTAAATAGGTTTTTATTGGTAAAACAAAATTTCTCTTCAATTCTAGTTCCGCTGCAGCAAATTCCCCCCGGCCGCCCTGAAGAGCAAAAATATTGTGATTTTTAACCTTAATGATATTAGCTGTTTGGTAATAAGCATGGATTTGTTTTTCCACCATTTCCTCAAACATTTTTGGACAAGCAACATAAAAACTAATCGTCCCGCCAAAAGAGACGATCTCAAAAGAAATTTGTTCTTGGTCCCGCATTAAACGGTTAGAGATATTAGCTGAGTATAAGCTGGCAAAAGACGCAAACATTTGTTCAGCCACGGAAATAATCTGTTTGAAATCTTTAGGCGTTTGCGATTCATTTTCATGACGAATTGTTTGCTCTTGCGGCACACTCACCATAAAAACGCGTGTACTTAGAACCCGTTGGACTTCTCGTTTGCGGCGATGGCTGGCTATTAACTCAAAAATGAGTACTAAAATAAATACGACTAAAATCGCTACCAAAATAACAGTTAATAGGCTTGGGTCCATTAATCCCCTTCCTTAGATATTAGACAATGTAATTTATGTTTCTGTATCGTCCATTAGATCGCCAATTTCAGCGGCGTAATGAGACATAGCGTCAAGATTACTTTCTGGATTTTTATTAATAGTATGAGCGGCTATTTCTTCGGTCGGTTTTACTTTTATTGGTTGTGGTTCTATCTGAACATCGGGAGCTTTAACTTCTACTGGCTGCCCTATAGAGACTGGATTATCATTAATGGGGGCTTCTTTTATATTACTATCAATAGGCGAGTTTTCTAATAATGATTTGTCTGGAATAGCAGGTGTCTCAACGGTTGGTGCCCCAGTATCTGTAGCTTCGGTATTAATTTCAGACGTCGGCATAACTAAACTGTTAGATTCTCTGCCTTGTTCTGGGGAGTTTAAATTAGGATTTATTGAATTCATTATTGCCTCTTTCTTTTATTATATAGTAGCAATTGAAAAATAAAAGCCCCGCAAATTAGCGGGGTCAACTTTTTACAATCGGTTGGTTTTCAATTGTTGGTTGGGTGTGAGAATTGCAACTGACATTGCCACAGGTGTTACCTTCAACAATATATTTACAAGGATCTGTATCACGTCTCCGAGCATGCATATTCAGCAATGCACTATGATGTAAATTCGGAGAATGGTAGCAGGGACAGTTAGCCTGTCGGTAGCACAACTTATCCGGCACCCAGCCATTTTTACTCATCATATCCCCCCTTCCTGATGTCAAATTTCGCCTTGAGTGATTTTTACCCGAAGTTTCGTCACCAGCTCATTTAAGAGCCATAAATTATGCAAAGACGCTAGACGCATACCCAGCATCTCTTTTTGACGAATCAAATGCGATAAATAAGCGCGGCTAAAATTCCCCGAGCAAGCCGGACAACCGCATTGAGACATAATTGGTTTTTTGTCAATTTGAAATTTCGATTTCCGAAGGTCAATTTTTTCAAATTTTTGCCAATTCTTCGTAATCCAAACAGTGCCGTGACGGCCCAAGCGAGTAGGTAAAACACAATCAAACATATCAAAACCATACTTAATCGCTTGAATTATGTCCTCTGGCTCCCCTACCCCCATTAAATAATGTGGTTTATCTTTTGGCAAGAGCGGTCCGACCCATTTTAAAACTTCATACATATTTTTTTTACCCTCACCAACCGAAACACCGCCAACCGCAATACCATCGAATGGTAAGGATGAAATAAATTGAGCCGACTCCTCCCGCAAGTCTTTATGAGTCGACCCTTGGACTATCCCAAATAAGATTTGTTTATTTTTTAAATTTGAATTTTTAAATTTTAAATTTTCCCAGTACTCAACTGCTTCCTTGGCCCATTGGTGAGTTTGGCGCATTGATTTTTGCGCTCGTTCATACGTTGCTGGAAATTCCGTACATTCATCAAGGACCATCATAATATCGGAACCTAAATTTTTTTGGATCTCTATTACCTTTTCGGGCGAGAAAAAATGCTTTGAGCCATCTAAATGAGAACGAAACCAGACTCCCCTTTTTGTCACCTGTACTAACGAGTCCTTTGTTTTAGTCGGATTTTCATAATCAATAAAATTTTTACCTAAAGAAAAGACCTGAAAACCACCAGAATCGGTTAAGATTGAATTATCCCATTTAATAAATTTCTGTAAACCACCCATTTTTTTAATAAGCTCATCCCCCGGCTTTAGATAAAGATGATAAGTATTTCCTAAGATAATTTTAAAACCAATCTCAGTTAATTCCTGAGGGCTAATACCTTTAACCGACCCCATGGTAGCACATGGCATAAAAACTGGGGTTTGAACTTTGCCATGAGTTAATTCTAAACTAGTGGTCCGAGCCAAAGTCTTTTTAGATTGTGTCTTAATTTTAAACTTCATATGCCTCATCTTACCACATTACATTTAATTGATCAATTAAAAAAGGCTATTCTATAAGAATAGCCGTCGATCACCTCTGTTTTTTATCTTAATCCGATACAGACCTTAATGTCTTAACGAATCTTTGTTCGTCTATCGGCCTTCCTTTTTCTTCGCGCAACCTATTCATCGATACACTGAGTAGCATGGCACTTTTATGCTTAAGCACCAACTGGTCCAGCTCGCTTATTACCGCCTTCGCCGGTAAAAATTCCTCTTCTTTAAATGCGGCTCTAATGCCTTCATCGATTAGGTTAAGATCTGGCACTTCTAAGGCAAATCTTTTTTCTGCCTCCTCCAGCAACCTATCGAAATCAATTAGATCGCGTCCCATGGTGATGGTTAAAATACCACCAATCAATTTTTCTTCCTTAAACGGTGCATCATCCTCGATTGCAGCACTGCCAGCAAAACCCTGGCAGATAACCATGACAGTTCCTCCCGGTTAAATATCTGAGGGTATTTAAGATTTTAAACTATTTGTGTTAATTTGTCAACTAAAAACCGCCCTTTCTTGCGATCGGACGGTTTTTAAAACGAGATTAAAGTAGTAGAACTATTTTAATTCAACGGTTGCACCAGCGGCTTCAAGCTTCTTTTTAGCTTCTTCAGCGTCAGCTTTTGGCATATCTCTTTTAACTTCTTTTGGTGCAGTATCAGCCAAATCTTTAGCTTCTTTAAGGCCTAATTCTTGATTAATTTCACGAAGAGCCTTAATAACAGCAATCTTTTGGGCGCCAGAATCAGCTAAAACTAAAGTGTAGCTAGCTTTTTCTTCTTCAGCAGCAGGAGCACCGGCAGCAGCTGGAGCGGCCATCATTGGAGCAGCAGCTGAAACGCCGAATTTTTCTTCAAGCGCTTTAACCAATTCTGCTAATTCGAGGGTAGTTAACCCTTCGATTTCTGTGATCAATTTTTCAAATTTTTCGTTTGCCATTTTTTTCCTTTACTAATACTAATTTTTTAAATTTAACTTATTCTTTATCATTTTCTAAAGCTTCAGTTGCTTCGGTGGCAGTCTCATTATCAGTGTTAATCGCCGCAATTTCCGCCGGCATTACCTGATCAGTGTCAGCCCGTTCTTCAACTGATTCCACTTCTAAATCGTATTCATCAGTGTTTTCACCATTCGCCTCATTTGAAGGCTCTTTTTCGATCTGACCTGCTTCAGCATCTTCCTCGGTTTCAATTTCTTCACCTTGAACTGGATTATCATTATAGTTATTATTCATGTTAATCCTTTCCTATTTTAAGCTTTACTTTTGGCATATTGGTCTAACACATAAACCAGACCGCGCAAATTACCATGCAAAACATTGACTAAACCGGTTATCGGTGCATTCAAAGATCCAACAAGTTTGGCATAAAGTTCGGTTCTGCCAGGAAGATTGGCTAATTGTTTAATCATTTTTTCATCCGCGTATTGCGAATTGACAATTCCACCAATAATCTGAAGTTTCTCTGCGGTTTTAGCAAATTCATTGACTAATTTAGCTGGCACAACTTCATCTTCCGCGCCCCAAACGATTCCAATCGGCTGTTTAAGAGCCTGGGGATCAACTTCAATATTTTCTTCTTTTAAAGCAATTTTGAAAAGGGTATTTTTAATAATCTGGAAGCGAATACCTTGCTCTAAAAGTTTCTTTTTTAGATCGTGGATTTCTTTTACTTTTAGACCATGGTAGTTAACTAAAACCAAAGTCTTGGCATTTTTAATGCCTTCAGAAATTTCACCAACCAATTGTTCTTTGTCGTTACGTCTTAATCTCATATTTCTCCTTTTCGACCTTTAATTTATAATATTAATCTTTTACCATACGAATAGATTAAAAAAAGCCTCGCGCAGAACGAGACAATAGAACAGTATCTAGTATCTAGAAGTAAGTATTTAGTATATAAATATATACTTTATACTTTATTCTAAATACTAAATACTATTTAGTATTACCTCATTAGGTCTTACAATTCGCTACTCGCGAATCGCCTAATTTCTGCGGCATATTTATCTTACCCTAATTAACGTTTTTTGTCAACATTTGGGCAAGCTTTTGCCACTTATCGACAAAACTTGTCGGGCTTACCGGCTGACAGTTCACTAGCCGGCCAGTGGTTTTATCCCAATTGGAATTAACAGTAGTATTTAATCCATCGCCATGATAAATAATTGAATCAGGTTCACCTATCCATCTATTCGTCGGATGGACTACAGGCTCAATCTCACACCCATCAATTTTAAAACCTTTCATTGGATTAGTATCATTAAAATCAAGCCGGTAAAGATGAGCGTAAATTCCTTCCTTCTCATGACCAGAGTTAAAGGTAATATTTTCAAAGTTATTATTTTCAATAATAAAATCGTGCGCTCCGGCGCAAACATCGCAGGGATCACCACCAGCACCTGTTACATCATAACAAACTACCTGACTACATGTATAAGAAGTACCACCTGGCATAATATTAGATTTTTCAAAAAGTAACAGATTGGCTGCTGCACCAGCAGTAGTTGCCCACATATTTTTAAAGGTATTATTCTTTACTTCACCCCAACCATCGTGAATTCCCCAGCCGCCGACCGCGTCAAAAGTGTTACCAACAATTCTAAATCTCCCACGCGCCGTCATATGAACATCCATCGAGGCATCTGGGTAATTTTTTGCTAAATCGGTAATAACATTATTAAAGGCATCATACCCAGTATTATAAGATTGGTAGTATATATCCGTAGCACCAGCCGCCGAAAAAGCATGGCGATTTCTGCGAAAAACGTTATTTCTAGCCACTAAGTAATCACCAACCCCTGCTTGCAAACCGTAGCCTGCACCATCTACATCGGTATCATAAATAACATTATGATGATAAGTGGCCGTGCTATAACCACCACTCCAATTAGTGTCATTATGATAGCGAAAATAACAATTATCGACTGTAGTATTTCTGTAAACGCTTTGATGCACAAGATTTGGCCGATCAACTCTTTCCCTGCCCCCGGATTGAAGATTAGTAATGCGAACATTATTACCATAAACTTTGAAAACCACGTCATTGCCGCCGCGCTTGGTAATAATTGTTTTATCGATTCCCCTACCCTCAAGAATATGGCCTGCCTGCAACTCAATCACACTTTCAGAATAAGCACCCTTATCGCTATCGGTGTTGGTAATTGGGTCCTTGATACGATTACCACTTGCGTCGGTATAATACGCATGAGGAGTTTCTGGCAAACGAATAATGATTGGTTCGGTTCGATGCGCACGGGTGACATCATTAATCCGAGTGGCGTAATCGCAAATATAGCGGTTGCGGTAAATCTCTTCTTTTGTTGGTGGTGGAACCATTGCATCAATTTGCGCTTCGGTCCAGCATTTAACCGTCGGGTCATACTCATCATTATTAATGTCATAAACCGGCAAGTTAACCATAGTGATTGTTTTTGTAGTTGATGCTTGCCTGCCAATGTAATCGGTTACAGTTAGTTTGACATTATAAATTGTACCCACGCCGCCAGGAAAAGTATGGGTTATGGTTGGCAAATAAGGCGACTCTTGGACCGCATCGGCTGAACCATCATTAAATTCCCATTTGTATTTTTCAATGCCGAAATTATCAAGCCCGCCAATCCGGTTGGTCCCCAGAGATCTTGTTGCATCAAAATTAACCGGATACCCAGCTTGCTGAATATCGCCGGCCATAATTGAGGCTTTAATAAGTACCGGCGATTTTGTTTTAACCTTATACTCGCCGACTAGTTTTTGACCAGGCTGAATAGCGCCACCACCTTTAAAGACTAGCTCACCGTATGATTCAGCGGAATTTCCATTTCTAATTAATGCCCCGTTAGTATCAGTAACAGTAGCCTTATTAGAGCCAACAATAAAAGTTGTATTAGGAGGCGTATGAACTCTAATTGAGGCCCATTGATGACTGACGGAGTCCTTATTTTCAAAAACCAATTTATAAGTTAAAACTTCATCCCAGCCAACAATAGCCTTATCAACTGTTTCAACGATATTAGAACTAGTAGTGGCCGCCAAAGCCTTTTGAGGTATTGCAAAAGTTAACCCAGATATGAGCAATATAAAAAAGAAAATGAATTTAAACGTTTTCACTAGCATCACCCTCCTGAGATAATTAAGTTAATTTAATTATAGCACTGTGAATTTGTAATGGCTAGTGATAAAAACCTAGAACTAAAAAACCGCCCTTTCTTGCGATTGAGCGGTTTTTTCTATACTAAATACTATTTAACTATCTTAATTCCTGGTCCCATATTTCTGAAAGAAATTCCGCGGACCAGAAGTTATTTCTGTATTTTTATTCCTGGTCCCATGGTGGCGCACAGTGTAATGGAATCAACTTTTTCTTTTGGCAAAAGCGCGAATAGGGTTTTATAGTTTTCTTCAATTAACTTAGTATCAGCGGAAACTTTACCAATTACCTGATGAATAATTCCATAGGAATCGGTTTTATACTCAGCTTGGCCGGCTTCCATTTCTTTCTTGGTCTTTTCTGGATCCATGGTAACAGTGCCAGATTTTGGATTAGGCATTTTACCTTTTGGTCCAAGGATACGAGCAAGTTTTCCAACTTTTGGCATTTGGGCTGGAGTCGCCAAATAAATATCGGCCTCAACTTTACCGGTTTTGGTAATTTCTTCAATAACTTCGTCATCCAAAATTACAACTTTAACTGAGCGTCCGGTTGAATGAGGATATTGGATTAACCCGCGCACTTGCTCTGGTTTGCCGGATTTACCTAAAACGCGGATGTGAACCTCAATATTACCATCAAACTTAGTAGTAGAGGTTTTTTTAACTAGTTCAATCGATTCTTCTAAACTGTATTTTTTGTTGCGATCAATTTGAGCAGCAACTTCCTGGTATTTTTTCGAACGAACTTTAGCTTTTTTGGCTTTGGTTGTTTTTTTCTTAGCTTTTTCCTGGCCTTCGGTCTTTTCCAGATTTTCTGAATCTTCTTGTGCTTCTTCGTTTTCAGTCTCGCCTGCTTCTTTTTTCATTCTGGCATCACGAATTTGGTTCTCAATTTTTTCTTTTTGAGACTTTGGTTTTTCGTGATCTTTGCCGCGATGATCAGCATCAATTTCGCTTAAGTCTTGGCCTTTTTCAATAGCCGCTTCAGCTTGTTCCAGCATCTTGTCTAAATCTGACATAATGACTTCTAGGTGGTTTTAGCCCACGCATATTGCGCAGTCCCACGTAATTAATTTCTAATTAACCTAATTTCTAATTTCTAAACAATTAGAATCGTTTTCCTTATTATTCTAACAAAAAATTAGTCTCCGGTCAAGCCAATTCTCCTTAGTATCTGTTGCAAATCAGCAAAATGTCACATTAAGTGTTTAGTGTTTTTGTCCTCAGTGTCATCCTGAAACCGGATAGCAATCCGATATTCAGGATCTAAATAAACATTCAAAATCGACATCTAGTACAGGTTAATTTATAGATTCCGGATAAGGAACCCCTCCTTTCCGGAATGACATTTAAAAAATACACGGAGTTGATTTTGCTTAAAACAAACATTAATCTTGAAAAATATTCTTTATATGGTAAAATAGCGATAGATTTGATCCTTAATAAATTGGCTGTAGCAGATTCACCGTTTCAACGATTAATCTCCTACTGCCAAGCAGTAGACTACCCTATTCACAGGGTAATTTTTCCCCTATTAACAGGGAGTAAAGAGAGGTAGAGGTATGACACACAAGGAAACCAGTGCTTGCTTCTTTGCTATCGGCAAGGAAATCTATTTGTGGCATCCGTTACTGGGTGAGCCGCACGTTGTTGCCACAAGACCTGATATAGTTACTTCGCTTTCACAATGTTACGGGTATTCTGGCAATTTCACGATACTTGATGGTTGCATAGATGGCAAAATACGATGCGATCTAACCAACAGGGTTCTCGCTTCATTTTCCCTGCCGGTGATGGGTATGATGCCATTTTATAAAGATCACTGTGCATTCAATGAAAAACAAAAAGGACAACTTTTCAAGGATAAGGACGATGCACTGTTAGTTGCTCTTGAAAAGCAGAGCTCAATCTATAGCTTCTGCAACCTTCAAGAAGAAGAAATAGCATCGGTTGATCACTGCCAAGAACACATACAGATGGCTCCTGCTTATAACAGTTTTTGCTGGGTAAGTGGATGGCAATCGGTTTACCGTGGTTTTGGCAGAAAAACGGTTGATGGGAGCTATTTAGCAACAAATATCATTCTGGCTCCATACGGAAGCGAAAATTTCCTGGTTGTTCATTACCATAACGAATCAGACCATCCACAAGGTATTACTGTTTCCGATCGGGACCAGAAAATTTTAGCGACCTGGGATTGGCAAGATTTCGGATTCGCTCAAGGAGCCGGTGTATATTTCTTAGCCGATCGTCCCCATATACTAATATTAACCAGTAGATCTATTACAATAAAAGATAAATATCATTCTAAAAGCGGTAATCTTGTAAGGATTATATCTATTGAGCTAAGACCTCCTACGGGTCAAACACCAACACCAAGAGTTATAGCCGAGGATGTTTACGAGTATTATCCTTGGCTTGACGGAACGAATCCATTCTTATCAATAGACGTCAGAGAAGCAAAGAGGAAGCTATCAATTTCTACATTATTGAAAGAAGAGTTCTAACGACACTCCCAAATACGACATTCTCTGGGAAGCGCGACAAGGATACGATGTTCCTCAGGGCATTATGTCGTGGACTAGCAATTTCGGGTCAATGAATAAAAACGGCTCGGCAAAATCATTATTCATAATGTTGCCACCGTTTTTCCTCATTGCGGTCATCATGTACGGCATATTAGCCTCCAACCTCATCGTCGGATGCCTGATGATAGTTGGGTTAATGGCCGACATCTTCCACTACAGCCGCAATTGGGCTGAGTGGCACAAAAAAGGTCTCGTCACCGTGTAGCGGTAGCAAGATCTAAACACAATCTAACAATCAACCCCCGTCAATGTACGGGGGTTGTTGCGTTTCAAGAATCTTCAATTAAAAAAGGACGACCAAGTCATTGACTTATGTCGTCCAGATAGCAACAATTATGATTGCTATTGTTGTAATATTCCATCTTTCACTGAATCAGGACCCTTCAGAAAACGGAAGAATCCTGCTGCATCGTAAGACAGAGACGCACCCTTTGGAACATCTTTTGCTTTGATTGGCCGATAATCATCATTTATTTTTTTAATTTGTACGATCGGCAGTTGATCGTCTTCTTTTTTAATGTAGACTTCCAATTCCCCGATTTCATCAAAGAAATTCATGATTTTATATTCGCCTTCACAAAAATCGAAGACACGGTTTAAAGTCGTGCCAAGATTACAGCTAAAAAACGTACCTTCCCCTAACCGCAACACATCGTCATAATCTGGCTTCCAAAAAGCGTCATAGTATGGCTTCTCGCCATCATAGATGTATTGGTAAATGATAACCAACCCATCTTCTCTTCCGGGTTTAATGTACAAGAGCGGTACTCGTTTCTCGGCCATATTGATTTTCCTCCTTTCAAAATAAGATAACATAAAAAGAGCGAAATGTCAACCTTTTGTACAATCATTTACATTTATAGAGGTTTTTTATTATAACGCTTTGGCATAATCTTTAAGCGCTTGATGATAGTTCTTTTGATTTGCTCATATTTATTCTTTATTTTGATTCTTAATCAAGATTATTTAACGCCTCACAATGTGAGGTGTTAAACTTTTTCGTAATAAGTATATTTACCAGTCTTCCCCACTTGTTTTATTATCCCACTTTTCTCAAGCTCATCCAAATACCGTACAGCAGTAGCATCGGAAACACCCAAAACCTCCTGGACCATATCATTAGTGATTTTATCAGAGGTCCGAGTAATATGTTCTTTAAACTTTTCTAAATTCTCGTTCTTAACCTCAAACCGCTCCGGAATATCGATCTTTTTGTCATTCTGAGCCGCAGGCGAAGAATCTCGTCTCCCCCATACCAAAAAACCAATAATAATTCCAGCAATGACTCCACTAAGGATTGAAAGAAAAATGGTCATTTAGTCCTCCTCTAAAAGTATTTATAAGCTAAAGATAGAGAAAACTACAATTGAGATAAATCCTATCGTAAAACAAAAAAATTGCAAAAATTCTATCTTCATATGGTTAGTCCAAACATAATATATTGCTTCTATAAGTAAACCATGTTCCTCACTCTTTTCATCTGTTTTTTTAAAACGTGAAAATAAAACTAAATGGCTAGTCAGAGAGTATAGATATAATAAACCTAAAACAATCGATAAAGTCAAAGATAGCCACCCAATTTTAATTAACCAAATACTAGGAAAATAAGCATTATTTGAGGCAAGATACTGCATAATTGTAAAAGTAAAGGTTATTGTCCCAGCCGATAAAACTAAAACTTGTTTTGAAGTATTAATTTTGAGATCAAGAATATTTGTTTTCAAATCATCCAGACACAGGAATTGGTTTCCAATAAATGGTGAAAATAGTTTTATTTTTCTTAGTGAAATTTTGTTCATTATTGCTCTTAAATATTTAAAATTATTAGAAATTTCTTCTATCTCTAGACTACTCTGCAGTTTTAAATTCGTCAATCTAGAAATTTAGAATTAAATCAGTTACAATGTGGTTGTTGGATTAGATACTCCTGTCCTACCCTTGGGACACAAAAAGGAGTCCAATTACAAGAACTCAAGGGCCCCAAACTATTCATACTTCGGCTTGCCCTGAGCTTGTCGAAGGGTCGACCTGAATAGTCATATCAACCTAAACTTCGAGGAATTTTATGGACAACAAAGAATTTAACAAAGCATTTGACGAAGCGGTGAAAAAGAAAATGCTTGAGGAACCAGACATTTGGTGGAAACCAAGAAGATCGCATTGGGATGAATGGGGCTCGCCAGTAGGATTAAGCCTAGGCTGGGCACTCTTCATTATTCCGCTAGGCATATTCCTTTGGCTTTTAAACCTCGCGGGATTGATCTAAGAGGATCACAAAAAGACGGCGCTCTGCCGTCTTTTTGATTATCTAATTCTAACATTATTTATATTTTAACAAGCGAAAAATACCCTTTGATGGCTTATAAACTTTATCGGGGAAATTTTGCAGCAACTTCCAAATACATCCATTTACTGTTTTTGGATGAAATTCATCCGAGGCTTGGATTTTATCACGCAACTCAGACCACCTTAAGCCATCCGGGTGTTGTTCAAGTAGCTCGAGTGCTTTTTGATTAATTTGGTGCGTCAGTTTAGAATTATTCATAGTACTTTAAATATTTCGTTAAATTTCTGAGAAAGTCGTTAACGGAAGAAAAGGGTTTAAGACTTCTTTAATTTTTCCAACAATTCATCTAACTTTTCGTATCCTTCATTAACACCTTGTTTCATGGCATCGTCAGCCATCATCCCATCTCGATCTTCAATCGAAAGAAAAACCGAATGTGATATCACTTTACTGCGGTTACCAGGCAACTCTTGAAACTCTGCTTTTTCCAGACTAGGATGGTTAGGCATACCCTCCCATTCAAACGTCCCGATCATCAATTCTGGTTCAATAACTTTATGATAAACGCCGTAAAATACATCTTCATTGCCTTGGTCATCAAAATTGATAAACCGAAACGATCCACCACTCTGTGGCTCAAAAATCTCAAACCTAGTTTCAAGATTTTTTGGTCCCAACCACTGACGATAAAGCTCTGGGTCAGTATGGGCTTTAAACAACAGCTCTCTTGGAGCATCAAACTCTCGTTCTATAAATAATTCTTGCTTTCCTGGCTCAGCCAAAAATTTGGTTTTGTTCATAAATATCCTTTCAACTTAAGGATACATATTTTAAATCATAAAATATATGTTCAAAACAACAAAAAATCAATTTTAATCTTTAAAAATTTCTATAGTTCTCTCTTTATTTTAACACCTCACAATGTGAGGTGTTAAAACTTATTCTCCCTTAATTAGAATTAATCTCGGCTCGCCATCACCGTAGCAATTTTCTTTCCAACCTTTAATTTTAAATCCAGCCTTTAGATAAGTTATAATTGCGGGAGTATTTTCTGGATGAGTACGGAGTGTGGCAGATTTGGAATTGCCAATTTTTTCCAAAAGTAAATTAAGTGCCTGTTTACCGCATCCTTTATTCTGATACTCTTTTCCAATAATAAATTCGGAAATATAAAATTGGTCTGCTTTATTCTGATAAGCAATAATACCTATTATTTTTCCATCCACATCAATAAGGAATACTTCGTTATCATTGACAAATTGCCTAGTCTCTTCTTCCTCAATGACTGTAGGATGAAAAATTTTGGAAGCTGAAGTCTTTTCTAAATCACTAATAATTCTCCAGTCGTCGGCTATGGCTTTTATTAGTTTCACAATTTCTCCTATAATGTCATTTTTTTCACTCTCATCATCATAAGGTTCAAGAAAAAAGCTTTCCTCTATTGCTCTCAATTCATGAAAAACATTTGGGTAAATTTTAATAATCTTTGGCGAATCAACAATAAACTTTTCTATTTTATTGTTAGCCAAATCTTTAAGCGTATATTCAATTTTTCCACTTACAAAAACGGTGATTTCTGGATTTTTCAATCTTGCAATTCCTTGATGATAATGCTGCCCGCCGACAGTCCCTTTTTTCAAATTAACCAAGATCCATTCTTGCGCTTCCAAATTAAAACGATAAACTTTTTTATCAATTTTATCTCGATATTTTTCAATATCTTCGATTTCATACATAATTGCTTCCTTTCAATCTACATCCCCAATAGTTGGAAAACCTTGTAAAGCAAAAAGGCGGGCCAGACGATGGCCTTTAAAATTGCTAAGACCACTAGCCAGAAGCCACTGACTTGCTGAACGTAATACACAGCTGTGCCAATAACACCTAAAAAATAAACCCAACCCCAAGCATCACTGCCGCCACGATAGTATTGCTTGTCTCTTGACGAGCAACAATCCCATGATTTCTTAGTTTCTTTCTTGTCAAAATTTTCTTCAGCCATTTTTACCTCCGAATATTAAAACTATCGATAATTTATACGCGATTATTTAATCTCAATCGTATGCGCTTCTAAGCCATCCTGACTTTTAAGACCGTTTACAATAATATTAACCACCTCTTCGATGACAGGACGAATAATCGCTTGTTCACGCACACTAAACTTACCTAAAACAAAATCTTTGGCTTCAAGTTCGGGCTGTTCCTTAACATCTTCATCTAAAGGTTTACCAATACCAACACGGATTCTAACAAAGCCTTCAGTTGATAAAGACCGGATAATCGATTCCAAACCATTATGGCCGCCACTTGTACCATCCAGACGAACTCTAATGGTCCCCAGAGGCAAGTCTAAGTCATCAGCCACCACCCAAATATCTTTAGGCTCTATTTTATAGTACTTAGCAATCTTTTGGACGGCATCACCCGACGCATTCATAAAAGTTTGCGGTTTTGCCAAAATGAGCTTTTCGCCTTCTCGATTTATTTCAGTAATTTCCGCATTAAATTCATCTTTAAAGTGAAATTTTAACTCCCCTGTTACTGACGCTAATTCGGAATGTTCTGCTAAACGGTCCAAGACCATGAATCCCACGTTATGACGCGTGTTCTGATATTCTTTGCCATGGTTACCGAGACCTATTATTAATTTCATAGAAAACTCCGTTCTATTCTATCCTATCATGTCATCCTCGACCTGAATGGTAATTCGAGATCGGGGATCTTTAGTTTCAATTAAGGTTCCTATATTTACATTCCCGCTTTAGAAATAATAAACACCACAATAAACCCAAATATCGTTGCCAAAGTACCATTTAGGCCGCTTTCTTTATAAGCTTCCGGCATCATCGTTGAAGCAAGCATAGCAAGAATTGCACCAGCCGCAATCGATTCGAAGAGGGCCGTAATATCTGGACTGATTTGTGAAAAAATCGTATAGCCCAAGATTACTGCAACAAAACCAGCTATTGCTACAGTTGACCAGACCCAAACAATACTCGATGGCGTTTTTTTGGCTATTTTGAGATCATGCGCTGAAGAAATCGCTTCCGGTAGATTATTCAAAATAATTGCCACTAAAACTAATAATCCAATTTTTTGATTTAAAGCTAAACTAATGCCGAGAGCCACTGACTCTGGTAAACCGTCTAATACTGCCGCTAGAACAATGCCCCAACCGGTAGATCGTTTAGCATTATAAACACGTCGATGTCCCCGCCCACCCAAACGAATAATAATAAAATCACCAATAATAAAGACTAAACCGCCAGTCAAAAATCCAATTACCGAGCTATCGAGACCTCCCAGTTTGAAAGATTCTTCCATTAAGCCAAAGGTTAACGCGCCAATTAGTGCGCCAGCGCCAAAAGCGGCAATATCGCCAATTAACTTTTCTTTAAAATTAATATAGGCACCAATAAAAGAACCAGCAAGGAGTGGTAAAACCGATAAAATTCCATAAAAAATAGCATTAGACATAAACTTTACTAACTTTTTACTTTTAACTTTGTACTATTCTATTACATTCCCGGGATATTGAAATCGCCGGCAATTGCTCTCATTTTTTCGGCGGCAATCGCTTGAACACGGGAAATTGCTTCAGAAATACATTGTTGAAGTGCTTTTTCCAAATTACGCTTGTTTTCTGGTGTAAGCAGTGACTCGTCAATATCAACACTTTGAATATGCTGTTCACCGTTAAAGACAACTTTAACTAAACCGTTAGCGCCTTTAGCTTCCACTTCAGTTGCTTTTAATTGTTTTTGAATCTCTGTAGCTTTTTTTCTTAATTCCCACATTTGTTTTGCTTTGTCCAACATCATAACTCCCTTCAAGGCAATTATTAATTTTGAATTTAGAATTTTGATTGAATTTTTAATTAGTTAATGTTTAATAATTAATTCATTCAAATTTCATTCTAAATTCGGAATTCAAAATTAGAAATTTTTCTTTAGGTATGCTTCGATAAAACCATCAAGATCACCATTTAAGACTTCGTCCGGGTTCGTTGAAGTAAAATCTGTCCTATGGTCCTTAACTTGCTTGTAAGGCTGTAAGACATAGGAACGGATTTGATTTCCCCAGGCTGCCGACATATGATCGCCGCGCAAACGTAACTCTTCCTCTTTTTGCTCTTTTAATCTTAGAGCAAGAAGCTTGGATTGTAAAATTTTTAAAGCCGTTTCTTTATTTTGAAGCTGACTCCGCTCATTTTGACACGTAACATTAAGACCGGTTGGAAGATGTGTAATGCGTACTGCTGAATCAGTTGTATTAACCGACTGACCGCCATGACCACCAGCACGGAAAACATCAATCTTCAAATCTTTTTCGTCTATTTGGATATTATCAGTTTTTGATACCTCTGGCACGACTTCGACAAGCGCAAAAGACGTATGACGTGCTTTATCAGCGTCAAAAGGACTCATTCGAACTAAGCGGTGAACGCCAGCTTCAGATTGCAAAAAACCATAAGCATAAGGTCCATTAACACTCAAAGTGACAGATTTGACTCCGACTTCTTCCCCGGGAGAAATATCTAAAATATCATATTTAAAACCGCGCCGTTCCGCAAACCGCTCATACATTCGAAGTAACATTTCTGCCCAATCTTGCGCCTCGGTCCCGCCAGCGCCAGCATGAATCGAAATAATAGCATTATTCTGATCGTAAGGATTAGATAAGGTGGCCTTAAGTTCTAATTTTTGGAGTTCCTCTGGTGTTTTCGCTTGTTCCCACTCATCAATTTCTTTTTGAAAATTTGCCATTTCCTGTGTCTTTTCACCAGCTACTTGTGAATCACGCCAAAAATCAGGCCTATTCATTTCTAACTGAATTTCCTGAACACGCTTCTTCTTCTCATCGAGATGCAACAAATTGTACAACTCATCTTTAGTAGTCATGCTCATATTATACCAGTTATATTAGGATTAGACAAATTGTTATAGTAAAAAGTAAAATGCGTATATTAATCTGCCAAACTTTTATAAGGTTTGTCAATTATTCTCGTACGTACGAGAATAATTGACAGGTATAATTATATCTACTTCTTATAGGAGAGTGGGATAAGAATATAAAATGAAGTTTTGCAATACAACTGCTCGAGCGTTATAATGGGATAGATAGGGATGTAGTCATAAAGGAGGCTTATGTCAGAAAAAAATAAAGGAGTTATTCATCGATTTAAGGTTGGTGAAATCGAAAAAGATATACTTAAGGCCATTTCTTCGGGACAAACTGCCGATGGATCATTGGCATTACCAAATCTCAATACTAAGCTCAAAGGATTTATAAAAAAACGCGGACCAAAAGGCATCAAAAGCGTTTTAGAAAAGCTGGAGTCAAAACAGATGATAATACTTGGCGGTGAAAGTATTTATTTAACGGAAAAAGGTCAGAAATGGCAACAGTCCTTTGAGGCTTCTGAGGCAATTGTTCAACGTCCCCTTATTTGGGACGGCGTCTGGCATTTGGTAAGCTATGATATTCCCAATCTTCAAAAAGTTGAGCGCGATTTTTTACGCCAAACTTTAGAACGATGGAACTTTCGTAAAGTCCAAGAAAGCCTCTGGGTCTCCCCTTTTGACTATAGCGAAGAAGTAGCCGTCTTAGCCCTTAATCTTGGTATCCCCGCACACGTCATTCTTATGACTACCAATAAATTACCAGATCAGGAAAGATTCGAGGCTTGGTTTGGAGTGAGAAAACCATAGTAAAAAAATTTCTAATTCTTAATTTCTAATTTCTAATCAATTCCTAATGAATTAATTATTAAAAATTAATAATTGATTAAAAATTAAGAATTCAAAATTAGAAATTAATAAAAAGACCCCTTGAGATAATCTCGGGGTCTTTTTTATACCTATTAAATTTAAATGTTTAACAGATGAGCAAAACCGTTGCGGGCTTTGCGAGCTTGCCGATAGGCGGCAAAAGCAGTGCCGGCAGTTGCAATTAATGCAGGAGCGGCAAAGTCTAAACCAGTTCTTGGCAATACGCCATTTGAAGGAACTGTTTTAGCTGTGACAGTCTTTTCACCAGCAGAAGCCGAAGCGGCTGCGGATGCGGATGACTTGCCTGCGCTAGAGCTAGATGTAGCTTTCGCTTTACCACCAACGGAAGCGGCAGCGGCAGATGAGCTCGAAGAGCTAGCAGCTGCGCCACCAGTACCTGTACCAGCGGCAGCAGAAGCAGTAGCGCTACCAGAAGCGGCAGCAGCAGCTTTTTTACCAACGGAAGCAGCAGCGGCAGAACTTGCTGAACTAGCAGCAGCTGCGCCACCTTTACCTGTGCCAGCTGCGGCTGCAGCAGCAGATGAGCTCGAAGAGCTAGCGCTTGCGCTTGCCAAAGCAATGGCTGGTGCAATTACCGCGACTGCGGCAATTGATAGAAGGATTTTTTTAATCATTTTTCCTCTTTCCCCTCCTCCTATTATTACTTAAATTGTTTTTTAGATCATATAGAGCTCACATTATGAAAATACACTACTATGTTCGCTCTAGAAGATTCACATTATGATATTTTAGTGCCATTTCATAATGTGATATCTATAAATAAATCCGGTTTTGCAATCTAAAAGATTGCATCCTTAATTATACCAGATTTTAATCTGATGTCAACCAGATCATCGACTTTTAAACCTACTTCTAAGCCCAATCTTATTGGACGTAGAAGGGGTTCCCCGTCCCTTATGGGACGGGGGTTCGTTCTCATTTAGTTTCACCTCCTCCGGCAGCCGCCGCAGCCGCAGCCGAAGCAGCCGCTGACGCGGCAGCGGAAGCAATCGCAACTGGTGCCTTACCACCAGTACCAACACTCAGTAACTGCGTACTATTTCTGGTTGGCGCGTAATTACCACCAACCTGAAAACTAGCAATCTGTCTTGGCGTATTATTATTAACCGTGACATTATTTATCACTGTCGTTGACGCCGATTGTGAACAAGGTGCAGGCGCAGGAGCTGGTTGTGGACAAGGTGCCGGCATCGGTGGCTGAGGCTTACACGGCACTTCAATTATCCTGTCATTCTGCACCACCACTTGAAGCCACTCATAGAAAAGGAAAGGTGTAGTAATAAGGTTACCACATCTATACACCCGAACAGCACGCCAGACTTTTACTTTGAACGATTTGCCTGCCCTTTTACAAAACTTGGTATCTTCCAGTGTAGCGGCTATCGATTCTTGGACTCCAAACCATGCCCAGGTCTTCTCGCCATGCGCACCACGCATCTGAAATAGATAAGCCTCAATGTAATTTCCATCAATATCCGTATCCGTAAGTGGAACGTTAACCCAGCCGTTCTTTTTAAGAACATCGGTGTCTATTCCTCCGTACATTTCCGGATTCGAGTGGATAATTTTGTCAGCCATCGGAATATGACGAAGGTGTGGCGGGATTTTTGCTACCGCCATCGGCTCAAGCGCCCAGGCCGACAAGCCAAACAATACCATAAGCGCGCATAGCGCCACTATTCTCTTCATTGCAGTCTCCCCCTTTCCTAATTATCCTGCAAGGATAATATTATCACCCTTAATGAAATCAATATATCCGCCCCTCTCATCGGGTTGGACATTGATTTCCATGTAGTCAACGCGCAAGACTCTTACAACCGCAAAGGCAATAATATCGTTATTGCGGCTAATCGCAACATTGCATTTTTCCCTGAATTTCTTCAGTTCCTTGGCGTTGTAATAGAACTTTTGGGGTCTTTTACCTTGACCAAAAGTGATACAAACGATCGCTTTCGGTTCATCGGCAGACATGGAGTAACCAGTATTCGATCCTCTTGCGGTTGATACTGGAATATCCCCAGCAGTCATTAAACGGTCTCTCATAGCTTTGTCCTGAGTCGCAATTGCCGGTTCAAAACCTGAAAGATATGAGATTGAATCAGCATCGGACATCGTCTCAATGCCGTTGGGGGCTGGATAAACCATGATCCCGTAGCCTACATTAGTGGTTTGAGTGGACGACCAGTTAATAGGAATAAAAACAAACATTAATTTATTATGTTGGCCTTTATCCTTTACCCGCCAAGCCATTGCTCGTGCACCAGGACGTAAACCAGGGACTAGCATTACACCTTCTTCAACTTTCTTTTTAGACTTCCTACGTCTACCCTCACCTTCAGTAGTAGTAATTTCCTTTTTTGCATAAGTCTGAGTGTCGTTAAAAAGGATAGTGTGCACATATCCTTCCCCAAAAACATAACTTGCCGGCATCCAATACACACCATCATAAGTAATTTCCACAGATTCAAGCCGGTCGAGCCCAATACCCATCAGGCTAGCAACAAAGCAAAAACCTCGGTTAACCATACCTGGCTCAACAGCCCTTGTCGAAGACCATCCTGCCTTAGGCGTAGTTTCACCTACGCGGGTAGCGTTAATTTGCGAAAATAAACCTACCAGATCACTTCGTTGATCGATACCAACTCCGCCCGCCAGATTTAAATCACTCGCCTGCACTACGGCAGTGGCAAGCAAAAAGCTTACCATTAAAACTACAAACGTTAAAGTTCGTCGCTTCATCGACTACTCCCCCTTTTTCTGAAAATCAAAATCGATTGCGAATATATTGCCCCTCGCAAAGAGTTCTTTGTTCAGGGCAAACATGAAACTAGAACAATAATCATTCTAACTTCAGGTCTGCCTTAAACGTTTTTAGCTAGGACCAGCCGGAATAAGGGAAGGAGGGGCAGACCCTAATAATTTTAATATGGGTCAACTCTCCACAAATCCCAGCTGGTCTTAGCCAAAAACAACTAAAAAAGACGGGTTCCCGTCTCCTTTTTTTATCTACTGTATCTAATAAAAAAGTTTACCACAAAACAAAGGACTTGTCAAGAGGTAGGTTAGTAAAGGCAGATTCTAGACCGAATGCAACACTTAAGTTAAAATATCTAGTTAGATAGAAAGGTGTTGCTAATGTCAAAATTAACTTTTTATGACCGTCAAAGAATCGAATTTTATCTCGGATTAA